>Ga0098048_1000020_pt1 | contig 108488 bp, 112 predicted proteins | sample 13_taG_FD_75052 | JGI IMG/M metagenome (GOLD analysis project Ga0098048, IMG submission 75052) | Marine viral communities from the Subarctic Pacific Ocean - 13_ETSP_OMZ_AT15268 metaG | ecosystem: Environmental > Aquatic > Marine > Oceanic | place: Pacific Ocean | collected 2015-01-16 | reverse complement strand
TGTAATAATACATTTACCACCTGTTGCTAATGTAGGTGAAAGTGAAGTCCAAAACTCTTTGGCTATGTTTGGTCTAACAAATGCAAACTCGTCTAAGTATGCTAATGATATACTCAAACCACGTCCAGTATTTTCTGTTGTTGACTGTGCTACAATACGTGAACCGTTATCAAATTCCAACGATCCTTTGTTATATGCAGTAACACCAGCTCTTATATAATCTGGTAATGTTTCGTACGCAAAACGTATACGTTGCATAATTTCACTAGCACCACTATACTTGTGTGCCGCTATAAGAATAGTTTGGTCTGGATTAAACATTGCATACCATAACAAGTATCCTGCCGCACAAGTACTTTTACCTGTTTGTCGTGCAAGCATACTAATACTGTATCTATTATTGTGATATACATCTACTAGTTCTTCTTGGAAATCATATAGTGCAAATTTCATACGACCTTGTGTAGGATGCTGAATAAAACAGTGTTCCTTCATAAAGTGTTTAGGATCAGCACTGCATTTAGCAAGCTCAAGTAGTTGTTGCTCTGTGTAACGTTCTTTTCTATATGGGGTTTTAGTTAATTTTGTATCTACTGCCATAATATTATTTATCTACGTAGTTAACTGCAAAAGAAAACAGCGTAGCCGTAGCCACGCTGTAGGGGAGGGATGTTTGTTATATTATTTTTTATTTTTAGATGCTTTATATGCTTCTTTAATATCTTCAACTTTATGTTCTTTTAAGCCTACTTTCATATCTTCTGCATCTAAGTATCTTTTTAAACTTAGGTTAACGCTTTGTGCAAAGTTTTCATATGGTTCACCATGTGATGTAGCTTCTTGTTCTGCTGCACCTTCTGGTGTGTTAGCCCATTCGTTTAGTTTTGTTTGAATAGCTTCTTCGCTTAATCCTGCATTTTTTAATAAGTTTATTAATTGTGTTGTATCCATAGTTGGTGCCTCTTCAATAGTTTCTTTTTTGTGTGAATCACAATCGCAACCTGGTTTTGGATTATCCATGTCACATCCACAAGTGCCACATTTTTCTGTAACAATTGCTTCATCTACTGCTTCTTTGTCGTCTTTATCATCTTTTTTGTTACCTTTTTTAGAAGCTAACATTTTTTCAAAAGCGGCTTTTTGTGCTGGACTTTGTGCTTCATTAACTGATTCTTCTTTAACCCAATGACTACCATTTTCATCATGGCAATCATTTTCGCAATCAGTAGTAGGTTTATGTACTTCATCTCCGCAATCTTTACAAACTAGTTTGCCTTCTGATGTATCTGCTTCCATTAAACCTAATTCTTTTAGTCTATTTTCAATAGCTGGTCTTGCGTCTGTATCTGGTCCAAGGTCAACTGCTAATTGATGAAACTCATCAAATAACTCATCGTCACCTAATATACTATACATTTTGTCTGCCGCATTATCACCATCTTCGCCTACTGGTAATGGCTCTGACATAAGTTCTTTTAATGCTTCTACTTGTTCTGGAGTTTCTGGAACTGCCCAAGTACCTTCTTTTACTTCGTCAGCTTCTACTTTAAATTTCTTACCATCAACTTCAAATTCTTTTTTACCATCTTTTTTAGCATCTGCTAATTCGCCTGAGAATTTATTACCTTCTTCTGTTGACGGTTCAGTTGGTTCAACTGACTCTTCTGTTTCTTCGTCACCCATTGGTAAATCGTGATGACGTCTAAAGTCATCTACAAATTCTTTAATTTGATCGCCGCTTAAAAAACGTACTAAATCATCAAATACTGGTTGGCAGTCACCTTCAAAATGCATATCAATTAAATCATAAATTGGTTCTGCAAATTCACCAACTGCTTCAGTTTTTGGTGTAGGTGCTACTTTCATTTCTCTTTCTGCTGGAGCCTGACGTTGAGCACCTTCTATGCCGTGGCTAGCAAGTTTTAATATTCTATCTAAATCACTCATTGCCTTTTTCCTTTTGTTTTTGGAGTTTAGCTAACTCCTTTAAAAATCCTTTATTGTATTCATCGCCGTAATGTTCTTCAGCTTTTACTTTTTCAGCTTCACTGTATTCATCATCACCTAATACACTCTTAACTTCTATTCCTTGAGGTGGTATAGCCTCGTCTGGCTCATGTTCACCTTTTACTTTTAATACACCGTCTGCTAAACCTATCATATTACGGATGTCATTTTGTATTTGCCAACCGCTTGCAACTATATTAGTTTCAAATTCATAAGTGAATACTTCGTATCCTCTAGCTTTAGGAAAATCACGTGGTGTACTTTGTAACATTGTTTTCTTCGCAGCACCGAGTCCTTTTGAGTCATATTTACCGAGGTGCTTCTCAATTCGATCTTGTTGATCATCAGTTAATTCATGTATAGTTTTAATCTTAAACTTCCATGTTTTTTTAGATTCTGTTAAGTATTGTGTATACGATTTCATTACTATGTGTTCTCCTATTAATACTATTTATCTTTTTCGGGCAAGTTCTTCATGATTTCGGCAAGCATTTCTGATCTATTACCAATAATACGCCCTTCTGCGCCTTCATCTTCATCTAACCCTAGTTCTCTATTACTTTTAGCTACATATGCATCTATTTTTTCACTATCTTTTTCAAGTCTAGCTTGACGCATTTGTAACTCAATCATTTTCATTTTTTTGTCCATCTTAGCTTGTTTTGCTTGCAGAGCAGCTGTTATCATTTTAGCAGCACTATCAAAAATTGGAGCCGCATGTCGATCTTCTACATTTTTTCCAAGGTCAACTAGTTCATCGAAAGTATCCATAGCTTTGATAGCATATGCATCCATTTCTCTATCTAATTGTTCTAATCCCTCTACTGTAGGAAGTGCTGCTTGAGCTCTTTCTACCATACTTAATTCGCCTTGATATTCAGCTATTTCGTTTTTAATTTCTTCTACTGTAGGTTCTACTTTATCTGCTTCTTCTTCAGGCATTAATTCTTCTAAGTTAGGTAAATTTAATTCTTCTTCTAGCTTTTTAGTCATATTGTTTTTCCCACCACCATATAAACCAGGATTTAAATATATTATCTTTATTTTGTCCTGTACTTCTATTAGAAGTTTCAGTTTCTACTGAACTTCTTCTATGATGCTTTTTATTAATTGCTTTGTTAGTACTTATCCATTTAAAATCTTGCTCATTTAGCTGATTTAATAGCATCTTAGTGTGTTCTATTGGTTTTATAATTTTATAATTATATTTATTAGTAATATCATGTATTTTATTTAAATTCCATGCATATACACTATCATCATCTTCATCTGCTCGTACTCTCATAATAATTTTACCGCCGGGTTTTAACCATTTATATACTAAATCAAGTTCTTTGCTCATATCTTCTGCAGAATGCATACTACCTAAACAAAAACAAAAATCTGCTGAATTATTTTGTACAAATTTATCAAATTCTAAATAACTACATATATAGTCTGGATTATTAATATAATTTTCTCTAAATTGTGAATTATTATCAAATCCAATTAAATTATTAATTTTGCCTTTCCATTGATTATTTCCACATCCACAATCAATTACTAAACTTGGATTATAGTTGTTTATTTGATCTGCAAATTCTTCAAAAATATCTGTACTATGAAAAGCATTTCTAATAACATGCATTTACTTTTTTCTTTTTTTCTTAGAATTCTGAGGCTTGTTAAATATTTGATTCTCAGTTATAACTCTAAATCCCATACCTTGTGATTTACACCAAGCATGACATGCTGACCATTTAGCCTGATTAACTACTGCCGCAGCTTTTTGTGCTTGTGTTCTTGCTTCGCCTAATGTTTGACTAGCTGGTTTAATCTCGATCATTTCTGCATGATTTTGACCTTTTTTATCTTTGTATACAATAAGTAAATCAGGAACATAAGTTGTTTGTTTTCCTGTAAGAGGATTTTTATATGGAATTCTATGTGTTTCACTACCCCAACCTAAAATAGCAGGGTGATTATCACACATACGCATTACTGCTAATTCCCATCCACTTCTATAACGTGGAGTTCTTTTTCCTAAATATTTTTTTGGATTAGTTGGAACGTATTGTCCTTGTTGAAACTTTGGCATTTATCATCCTGCGCCTTTTTCAATAGGTGCTGGTACTTTGTAAGATACGCCATCAATGTTTCTAATTTTTTCGCCTTTTTTAAGTGTTCCATCCCATCTTTCTAATTCTGGTTTATTGGTTTTTATAGCTGTAGTACCACTTGTAGTGTTGCCGGCTGCTGGTGGAGTTTTTTTAGTTTCGCTTACTAAATATTCTTTTTCTGCTTCATCAAAATCATCAAGGAATAGATTTTGGTCTGCTGTATCAAATTCTTCAACAATAGGTTCTGGTGTTGGTTTAACCGGTGTACCAGTACTTGCAATACTAAATCCTTCATATGCAAATGTTATTCTATATATAGCAGCTGCACTATCTGAATAATCAAGTGTATCAGTATCAATGTTTGTGATATAAGGATGATATATTTGTATTTTATTTTCTAAAGTACTGCTATCTTTTCTTATTATATCAAGTTGTGTTATAAAGTTTTTTTGTAATGGTGTTTCTAAACCTTTTTTTGATGTAAGCCAAGTTATATGATCGTCTTCATTCATTGGACCAGCAATGTAATGTCTTGCATAGTCCTTTAGAAAGTCTTCTATTAAATGATCTTTAGTATCGTAAGCAGTTAAAGTTATAGGAGTGTAATCTATTCCTGTTTGAACGATACTTTTAGAATTATACTTGTTTAATGTCTGCGTTCTATATGCAAACGTAGGCATTTGAATGTTAACTATACGTGTCAGATCTAAAGGTTGTTGGCTCCCTTGGTAAATCATTGATGCAGTGAACGAATACTTATTTCTAGGTATTGCTACTATATCACCAGATACCTGGGATTGCCCATACTTTACATATCCTGCATCACCTAAAGCCATCTATTGATCCTAACTTAAAAATTAAGATGTAGCGCCTGTAGAGCCACCATCGTTTGATGCTGAACCTGAACTTAATACATCCGAACCGTCAATTGTATGAATTGCATTATCGTAACGTACTGATAGTGTAACTTGTACCATGCTTGAATCAGCGTAGTTTAAATCACCATATTGAACGTTAGTTATAAAACATCCTTGTAGTTCCCATGCATCAAATGTTGCAGGCTTAACTGTACCATTCGCACCATCTAGTGTTTCAATTTTTACACCAAATTTATATGCACTACCTGAAATAGCACTTCCTTGATCACCATGATCAACTTGCTTATTCAACTGTGCACCTAATTTTTTGATAACGTTTGATTTCATATCATCACGGAATACAATTGTTAATGGATCCCATGTATGCTTACCTGCTAAGTACATTTTTGAGTTGTATGAGTCGACAACAACTTCTTCATGTGTTAAGTTTGGTCTACCTGCACTAATAACATTTTGTGTTACTTCGTCAGTAGCACCAGTGCCACCCATATTACTAAAAGTAACTCTAAAACGATATTGTAGTTTAGGCATCAATGTTGTACCTTGACTTGATTCAGTTGGTACTCCAAAATTTGTAATTACAGCCATTTGTTTTTTCTCCTATAATACTATACTGTAGTATTTCTATTGTTATATTGTATTTATCAAATCAATGCTCAAAAAGATAGGTCACTTTAAAAAAGTAACCTATCTTGGGTATTTTATTAATAAATTATACGACCCAGCCTTCTTGTGAAACTGTTTCGCCTAATTGACTTGCACTTTGTCCTAAATGTACAGTAGAATCTGATGCTAAAATGTATGTTTTAAAATCAGCAACTTTTTGTTCGTTTTCAAACTGATATTTAATCCAAATTTTAGTTCCTGCTAGCTTATATTCCATAACAATATCCATATCACCTGGTGTGAATGCGTCTATTGCTGATTTAATACTAGCGTGTGCTTCAGAAGCTTTAAATTGCTCTACTGATGTCCAGTCTCCCGGTACTTGTCTAACTTTATTCGAAGCCATTGTAATATCTCCTTAGTTACGACTACAGTCAACGCCCTTACGGTCGCCTGCTGGGTGAGCATATGGTAACTTATCAAGTAACCAACTTACTGTATCTGCACGTAAATCGTCATCGAGACTTAGTGCCGCACTTAAATGATATACACCGTCAACAAATGAAAATCCATAATGAACTTTTCTTGTGTTAATTGCGTACCATCTACGTGCTTCTGGTTTAAAAATCTTACCGTCTACTACAAAATGAAATTCTGCAGAGTTAGTGTGATTTAAGTGACAAATCATTCTAAATGAATCGCCTGTGATTCCGTCTGGAGTAACTTGTCTCCATTTATCTCTGTGAGGAGCTAGATAATCACCTTTATTGTAAATTAAACAACCCAATGATTCTGTGTGTGCTGGAAGATTCCAATCTTCTGGAATTACATTATACTCATGTCCCTCTTTAGGTCCATTATAATCTCCACTTACACGTGAACGTAGGATTTTTGATGGGTCAGCATTTAGATCGTCAATTTGTTGAATTGCATTATCTGGTACCCATGCATCTAATTCAATGATGTCGCCTGCTGCTCCAAAAAGAAAATTAGTATCAAACGCCATATCAGTACTTACTTCTGGATTGAATTTTTTAGAAGTAATATTAGTGGCAATGATTTTATTTTGTTCTACTTTTACCATGGTTTTATTCCTTTTTAAAATATAGCCCAATAGTGAGCTATGAATGCATTGCAATGTGCAACTGTATTTATCGGTATTCTTTAAATTAAAAAAGGCTACTATATCTCTACAGTAGCCTTTTTATTATATTATATGTCTAAACTATTAGCTTAGATCACCTGTGTTTACAATTCTAATTGGAATGTAAATAAACTCTGCTGATTTAGTTGGCTCAATTGCCACATCAATATAGAATTCATTAGCATCAATTCTTGCTGGTGTGTTGTTTGTTTCATCACACACAACTGCAAAATCGTAAATACCACGTTGTTGTAAAATGTTAGCTAAGAAACCATCAAATACTGCTTTAGCATTTGTACGTGTTCCTGCATCATTTGGCTCAAACAAGAACGGTCTTGAAATAACTGCAAAACGTTCTCTTAGGTAAGCTGTTAATCTAGCAACATTAACTCTGTCTAGTGCTGACGCAGTTGTATGAAGTGATTTTTGACCAAATACTACAACACCCTCTTGTGGGAATCTTGCAATTGGGTTTAATTTCTTATCATACATTGCATCTCTAGAACCTTGTGTTAATGCTAGTTTTACAAACTCATTTTCACTGTTTAAGTAACCAACATTTGATGCGTTTTGTACAACACCACGTGTTAAACCTGCTGGTGCAAACCATTGGAATGACACATTATCACTGTATGCATATGTGTATAATGCAATGTGTGATGCTGGTGCAACAACGCTATCGCCTGTTACTGGGTTTGTAGTTAATGCATGTGGATAGTAAACTGCACTATAAGTGTTTTTAGTTACTAATCCATCTTCGCCGTTTTCTGTTGCGTCTGTTCCTTGTATCCAAGATACTGCCTCAGTAGAGTTTAGACGGAATGGAGCGTCAACAATAACAAATGCTGTTTCATCTTTGTCACTGTTTAATGTTACCATTTCATCATATAGTTCTGGATATGCTGGAGCTGCAATTAAACGAAATTGAACTGTTTCTTCTCTTAGTTCTGATTTTGACGCTGATGCTTGCATTGCTGTAACAACAACTTTACGTTGTGCTTTTCTACCAAATGAACCTTTGCCACTTGCCGCATTGCTTGCTTTGTTACGCCATTTCCATGGTGTAGATAATGTACCATTGTACTCTCTAACTGTGTTAGCTGATCTACACATGTTAATACCTGTTATTCCAACTGGGTGTGTTAATGGATCTGGAGCGCCTGCTAATAGAGTTGCTTCAAAAGCACCTGCTGTTGTATCATTTGCAGTAATATCACCAAATACTATACCTGCACTTGTGCTTTGATCTGTACCATCTTTTAATACCCATGCTGTACCGTTATGTCTGTAAATTACAGGATAACCGTCTGCATCTGTATCTACCCAATAATCACCATTTGAAAGTGATCCGCCGTTTGCGTCTGTAGTTGGAGCAGTAGTAACATACTGTACATCTGATGCACGTTGCCATTTTTGAGTTCCTGAATCGCTTACTACTTCGTAGATTGCTAATTCATTTACATCTGGATCATACCAAAGTGTACCAGTTACTGGATCACCTGTTGGCTGTGTTGCTAGTACATTCATTACATATCCGCCTGTTGCAGTAGTTGGATCTGTTGAAATATCATCCCAATCATTACCAATGCTATCATAACGTTTGATTGCAATATCAGATGTGTTAGTGTCTAACCAAATATCACCATCTGTTAATGTACGAGCTGTTGCTGATGAACCATCTGCAAACGTGTCGCCTGTAACACCTGTTGGTGCTGATGCTTGTGCATATGTTGCAGACTGTGCAACGAATGCGTTAGCTACTGTTGTAAATAATTTAATATCAACATTTAGTCCGCCGCCTGGTGTTGTAGTTTTAATCCATACGTCACCTGCTGATGGGCTTGATGGTGCTGAATAATGTGGTGCAAATGTTGGTGATATTGCTACCCATGCTGGGTTAGAATCACCTTTGTAGTATTCAATTTTTGTATCTGAATTACTATTTGCTACTGCTACTAAGTAAGCACCGTTTGCTGCTGATGTTGACGGAGCACTTCCATCTGTAATTTCTACTGATGGTGTTTTTTCTTCCCAAGCTGATCCTGACCATTCAAAAATGCCCCAAGTTGAAGTTGAAGGACTAGTCCAATATGTTAGGTTTGCCGGATTACCTGTTGGTGCTGCCGATTGAGGTCTTAGTTGTGTTAAGTTAACGTCTGAACGTACTATGTACGCCGCTGAACTTTGACCTAGAAATGAATATGCTGCCAGTAAACCGTATTCGTTAGTCTCATCACCCTGTGATACTGTTCCACTTACCTTACGGAAGTCAACATTACCAAAATATTGAGTTAATTCTCTTTGTGATGTTACTAGAACAGGTGTATCTGAATTTGCAGACTTTGTATATTTTGCAATACCATCTGACTCAGTTAGGGTTGGATCAACCTTATCCTCACCAGTGGCAATGAATATCATTGGAACAGTGCCTGATCCAGCTGGACCATATACTGATTCGTCTGTTACTGTTACCTGTACGCCAGGTGAAACAAGATTTGCCATGTTATAGCTCCTTTTCTAATTTTAGAATATATCTAAATTGTTATGTACATGTATTTATTTAGATTTTGTAAAATCAGCGGTTTACAGAGTTAAGTTAGTTGTTAATAGAGGCTAAAAGTTGGTCAAAACTCTCACATAGAATGTTTTCAAAATTATCGCTCCAATGACCATGTATAATCATATGAATTCTGTTTTCTGTACCAGTATTACGAACACAATGCAATCTACCTATATCAATTGCCCTAGCATCACCTACTTCCCAAGGTACTAGTCCTGCATCTTCCATACAAAACTCTACTCCTGGTGGGTTACTAAGTGCTACATTAAAAGCCGCTAAGTGTCTTTTTTCATAATCTAAATGTGGGCTAATAAAACCACCTGGTTCTAATAGCATAAATCTAACTCTTTGATATTTTTTGAAAGGCCATACATTTTTAAGCCAGTTTACTGTTACTGGACACTTATCTGCAATTTCTGTCCAGCCAAATTCAGGTCCTTCGCCTTCTTTCCAAGCGCCTTCTTTAACGTAAAAATCATCCGGCTGTGTTTTATCCCATCCTTGACCATGAACAACTATACTGCTCCAGCCTGGATTTATGTCACCTCGGTGTTTTACATATTCACCTAAAAATTGTTCTGCTTCTTTTGCCATTTGGTAGTATGGCACATCTAATTGCATTTTTAATGTAGGACAGTTAGATTGCGACATTATCCATCTAGAATATGGTATTTTTTGTTTTTTATCTGTTTTCCAATTCAAAAATTCCTCAGGAGGTAATACCATATTTTTATAGTGAGGAATATCACTATGTTCTTCTAAAAACTTTGTTACTTTTGCTAATTGTCTAAGTCTTATTTCTTCTTTGTCTTGTTCCATTTGAATATCTTTCCTATTGACCAAGGTGCGAGAAGTTCCCATTCTGGTACTTTTGATAAACTATACTTGGTCCAGTTAAATCCTGTTATGTCAGGAACTGGGCATGTACAATATAATAATATGTTGTTATCTATGCTATATTTATTTATGTTTTGTACTAATTCCCTATATAGTTTATATCTTTCTTCTAAACTATAGGAATATGCTGTGGCTTCATAATGAAATATATTACTTAAATGTACATAACTAGATCCTTGTCCATGACATTTACATATTCTAGAAAACTTATCATAAAAATGTGGATTTAATAAATTTATTACAAAATAGTTTACTTCTAATTTAGGCCATACTTCTTTATACCATTCTAAAAATCCTTGTTCAGATATTTCATTAACTAATTCATCTGTATATTTTATTTCTTTAATACCTTTAAAAAATTCATACTTATTATGATATTTTCCTGTTCTTCTATACATAAGGTCTTGAGCAAACTGTGCCCAATTGGTTCCATCCCAAGTATCAATTATTTCTTGCATACACCCTATTGCAAAAGTACTAACGTCATATATCCAAACATGATCGCCCGGCTGTAATCCTCTTTTCCATGCATAAAGCATAGGAGATATACCAGCGGCTGGTGAAACTATTTTTTTAAATCTTAATATTTCTGTATTCTCGTCTTGTTGTCCTTTTTGTGGCAATACTTCTCCGGGTGTTTCAGTGTTACCAATATAGAATATATTAGTTAATGCTTCAGTAGTTGTTTCGTGTATATTTCTATAACCGTCTTGAGTTACTTCTCCATACGTATATCCTTTTGATTCTCTTAATTTTAAACTCCAAGAGTTAATTTTTTGTCCATCATCTATTAATGCTTTTACTAAGTTCCATCCGCCTTCTTTTCCAGTATATTCTTTTGTAGATTTTCCTGGTCCTATCCAATGAGGAGTATATCCATCATGCCAATTTTTCTCACTTCTTACTGGTTCTATTTCAGTGTAAGGATCTACATCATTCATGTGGTTTCCCCACTCAGGTCTTCCAACACTATCCCACCATTCTAAGTCAATTAGAAAGCATTGTGGATGTATTGAATAATAACTATCACCTTTATCTAATATATGTCCTATAAATTTAGCATCAGCATGTTCTTCATAAAATTCAGGAAATACATCTTCAAAATGTTTTAGTATAATTCCTTGTTTAAAGACAACCATTTTCTTAAAGCCGCCTTCTATTGCTTTTTCAAACAAAGGTATAATTTTATCTTCTGTATATTGAATAGGGCAAAAGAATGCTAATTCAATTGACCAATAATCTAACGCTCGTTTTGAATAATGATTTGCATAATCGGTCTTCATACTATTATTGTATAACCAACCAATACATAGTTCTTTTTTATCAGCTTTTTTCTGCCACCAATCTTTTTTAAACATCTTTATTCCACTTTAATAATTTTTGCAAATAATTATCAGGTAAGTCTTTAAACTTGTCCATCTTTTGCATATCTATCCATACTAAGTTTGGATGTGTAGTAGTTCCACGTGATGAAAGGACTAAAACATTATTCTCATATGAATTATCTTTGATAGCTTTCATTAATTCATTATGTAATTCCCATCGTTGTTCTAAACTATAATAAAAAGAAGTGGGCAGATAATGGAATATATTACTCAAATAACAAAGTGTAACTGGATGTCTTAGTGTCTCTGTTTTAAAGTTGTTAGCAAAACTTTTGTATGTATTAGGATCAAAAATATTAATAGGCAAATAACTTACTTCAATTTCTGGTAATACGTTAATCAACCATTCTTTGAATCCTCGTTCATTTAATTTATCAAAAACTTCTTGAGTATTAGGTAGCTTGTCTTTTCCTCTAAATATATCTCTTTCATATTCTGGAGTAGGAGCTAATTTATGCATTAACTTTTTAGCAAAAGATTCATAATCATTGCCATCCCATTCTTCAATAATTGCCCGTGTAATACTAATAGCAAATTTACTAATATCATATATAAGCAACTTACTATACTTGTCACACCCTAATTCAAATGCATATATTAATGGAGTTAATCCTGCGGCAGGAACAACAAGTGTATCAAACTTTTCATTCCAGTCTGGATATTGTAATTTTCTTCTTTCTACTTCTAAATGCAAATCTCTAAGTGGTTCTGTGTTTGCAATAAAAAATATATTCATGTCTATTTGGTTTGTCACACCAGATAAATGTCTATATCCATCCTGTTTTACTTCAGGATAAGAATAATGCTTCTCAGTTCTGATTTCTTTATTCCATGAAACAATTCTTTTTCCATCATCAAGCATTGCTTTTGTAATATTCCAACCTGTGTGTGTTGAAGTATATGTTCTGCTAATTTTTCCTGGTGCTATCCAATGAGGAGTATAATCGTCATGCCAGTTATCCATGCTACGTGCAGGCTCAACTGCTTCCAATGGTGTATTAGATGGCTCTCCCCATTCAGGACAGCCTGCATTATTCCACCATTCAACATCAATCATAAATGCTTGTGGATGCAATGAATAATATTCATCTCCTTTATCTACAATATGACCAATAAATGTGCAATCTGAATTCTTTTCGTAAAACTTTACAAACTCTTCTTTAAAATTAGATAACGGCGTTGTTCCTTGTTTAAAAACAAGAATCTTTTTATAGCCATTTTTATGTGCTTGTGTTAACAAACCTTCTATTGTGTCGTCTGCCATTTGTTCATGGAAGTAAAATCCTAATTCCATAGACCAATAATCAGTTAAATTTTTAGTATAACCTCTGGCAAAGTCATCTTTGATTGTATTATTATATAACCAACCAAATCCTAATTCTTTTGATTTGCTTTTAAATTGCCACCATTGGTGCCCAAACATATTCAGCATATAATTTCCTTTATAGTATGTGTTTATTTATTTAATAATTTTTTGAAGTGTTTGAGATTTAAAATCTTCTAATGTAGAATTATTACTTAAATTAATATCAAAATTCCAACCTGCCCAACTCCATTCACTTTTGTGAACTTCTGGAAACACAACAGACATACTATTATTTTTTACGTTGTTTGCTCCTGCTTTATTAATATCAGATGCAGTAGCCCACCACAGTGGTTTGCTTTCTCTCCAAACAACTACAGTGGTTCCACCTAATTTTTTAATTGCACTTAATTCGTTAAAAAATCTACAATCACTAATAACAACATGCTTTTCAGTCATTTCAATCTGTCGCTCACATGCCGCTACCCATATATCAGGATGAAAATGTGTTCTGAGAACGTCTGTTCCTACATTTTGTAAAGCCCACCTAGGTGTAAAATTTGGTATATCTAAACGTTTAGCCCACCAGTCGTCTACAGTTTCTCTCCATACTCTACTTTCAGATGTATTACCTTCAAGTAAAATACGATCCCAACCAAATATATTTGCACAAGCATCTTTAAGTACGCCAGCAAAACTAATTCGCTGATAACCTTCTTCGATTAGAAAGCCTGCGGCTGTATCCTTACCGTGACCAATAAGGCCACATATACCAATAATTTGCTTCATAAGTTTATTATACTAATTTTTGATTATTTGTCAATGACAAAGTTATTGTTTTCAAGTTTATGTACTACATCGTGAAATTTTTCACCTAATACTTTTATTCTAAGATAGATTCGTTCTCGTGTAATAGTTGGAACTCCGTGTATAGCCATTCCATTAAACAGTGTAGGGTGTTTGTTGCTATAATAGTGATTATATTCAATATCATCATCTGTCCAGCCTCTTTTTTGATAATTTATATTACGTTCTGGCTCTATTCCTTCTCTACTATAAAAACTAATTGGTTCTCCAGCGTCTTCTGGTTCTATTGGAAACATTATTCCACACCACATATAATGATCTGTATGTGGATGAAAGGCGTAACCTGGATCATAATGTAATAAATCTATATCACGTGGTGCTATAGGTTGTGCAAAATTAAACATGTTAACATATTTTTGTATAACTGGATATTCTAGTAAATCTTTACCTTCAGTTTTTTGTACTGCAATAGCATTCATACCTGTTCTACCTTTGAACTCTCTTTTTTCTGGAGAAAGGTATTGCATGTAGTCACCAAATTGCATTATGTTATGTCTATGTTGATTAGCAAAATCTAGTAATTCAAGTCGGTCATATATAACCTCATCTATGGTACAGTGGTATTTGCCTAATTGCATTTAATTATCCTATTACAAAACCTAAACCTGTACTACCATCGTTGTATAATGTTAGTTCAGTTTCAAGTTTATCAATTTCAGCCTGTGCATCTGTTCTTAACTGGTCAGCATTCATTGTAGTACCGCCTTGTGGCCCTGCAATCTGTGTAAATTTACCACGTGCTTCAGATAGTATTAATTTTGCATGTGCAAACGCATAGTCTTTTAACCAAGGACCTGCATATGTATCTTCTAATAAACTTTCCGTTGGTCTATAATTGTAACAATGTAATACTGCATTATCATCTGCTTTAATCTTACGTTGTAAAATTAATTTTTTGTCTTGTGGACGCCAAGTAAACAATAGTTCTGCACCAAATAGTCTACCCATTGTTTCTCTGTTTTGTTGTAAGAAATCAAATGACGCTAAACCACCATTACGACTACTACCTAATAAATAGGTATTAATATATGCCGCTTGGAAAGGTTCAATATCGTTTCCTGTTCCACTGCTAACTCCAGTAGTTCTACGATAGATATCACGTACCTCCATTACTTCTTCGGGTAATGTGTACTCGCTTTGATCTTTTATCATTTCTAGTATAATAAAGCTCTCCTCAACTGCGTTTTCTGCACGTTGACGATACTTTGATAAACTTTTATTAATAGCTAGTTCATAATGTTCAGGATCTAGCTCAACATCGATCATTCCGCCACCTAAGCGAAGTTCTATCTCTTTTTGAAGTTTGTTTGATGCACTCATTTAGTTTCTCCTACTATGTATTTATCATAGTAACTTAGATATTTAGCACACGACTACCATATCTAATAGGATTGTTCAAGCATTCAGTCAGGTATTTTTTACTAGATTTTTGCCATTCTTTATAGCAATCATCTTTTATATCTTCTATAAACAATATTTGTTCAAAATTTGTGGTTCTATAATAGTGCATATCAGATTGATATGTTACATCAATTAAATCATTTAAAGAAACTGTATCTTTAAAACTACATGTATTAATTATATCTGGTGTATGAGAAGTATATGTTAATCCGTTCCACGCCTCATCAACATTGTTAAATGGTTTATATTTTATATCAGTTTTAGGCATTGCATAATCAATAAACACCATATCGGTTGATTTATTTTGTGCCCATCTAGCATATAGTCTACTTTTTCCTGGGTGAATATTAATATCATTGGAGCCATGTCTTGCATAAGATACTGGTTTATAATGTATTTCTTGATCTGCCATCCATAAAAACTGAATCAAATACCTACATTGCGATCCTGTAAAAGTATGCATAAACTTTTCAAAATCATTTATATAGTAATCGTGATTATCTTCTATAGTTTTCCAATTTTTTCTAATATAAATTACAATATCAGTAAAATGATTTATAACTTGTTTTTCTATAGGTAATACAGTGGAGGCATCTATTATTCCTATATTACCTCCACAATTTATATGATTTGTATACCAGTTATTAAACTGTTCGTATGAACTCATTTATTAAATGTCGCAATCAATATTGTTTCGCCATTAATACGACCATTTAATTTAGTTTCTGTTGTTTTTAGTGTATCAAACAGTTTTTCTGTTTTAGCTCTTGTAGCTTTTTTAACTTCTGGTAAAAATTCATTAGGTTTACGAATAGTACGTTGTACACTTTTATCTTCGTCATATCCTATAATTGTAGTACCTTTAACATTTAGCCCACTACCTTCTCGTTTTAGTCCCATAGGGTCTACATTTTTAGCATAGTATATTCCAAGTTTGCGGTTCTTAGTGTTAAAAACCACCAGTATACGGGCGTAAACGATATCTGCTGGTAAGATGCTAGCTAAACCATAATCGGTGTCTGTTTGCTTAAATTTGAGCTTCTTAACTATGTCTTCTGGGCTCTTTGTACGTGTCTTACGTGGCTTACGATTTGCTTTTCCTTCTGCTTCAACAATATCGCATGCATCTACTATTTTACGATATACTTCTAATAGTGCTTTTTTTTGCGAAGAATCTAAATGATTATATCCTTCTTCTAGTTGTTCACGCCAGTCGTCAATTTTATCTTTAGGAACTTTAGTATTAAGTTCTGTATATTCTTCTAGCCCATGGATGTATCCTTTACGTATGATACGTGCATGTGCTTGTTTTACTCCTGCTCGTCGAAACATAGCAGTGGGTGAAAAATCTTTAACAAACTTTGTATCATAACCGGACATAACCCAATCGTCTAAAAACTGTTCTACCTCGTCTGTCATATTCATTGCGGCTTTGTGAAGAAGTTCTTGAATAGTAGGTTTTTTAACATTTGCTTTTCGAGCTTCTTCTTCAGCTAGTCGTTCTGCTTCTTCAACTTTTTCTGCACCTTCTTCTATTGCTTTTTTAACTTGTTTATTAATAAATTCAGAAGTAGGTTTCATATTACCCATTGTACCAGGAAGACTTTCCCAATATTCATCTTCTTTTTTATTATAATCTGGTTTACCTAAAGTAAGTTGTCTACAATTATATCCTACAACTGCTGATAAATGTATAGAACCTGCTTTTGCTTTACGAACATCTTGTTTATCGTATCCATTAGCTAACATCCAAGGCCATACATGATCTTGTAACTCACTAGTTTTATAGTGTTCGTAATACCATGCATTAGTAGCTGATGACTTGCGATGATATTCTTCGCCTGATAACGTTTCCCAATCATCCCAAGTAGGTTCTTTAAGTTTAGACTTAGGTGTGCGATAAACTGAAGCTCGTGGCTTTTTTCTTTTAGTGGCTTTTGGTAATGCCATTACTTTTCTCCGTGGTAATCTTCAAACATTTGCTGATCTATTGTATCAGCTTTATTTTGGTACTTATCAATAAGTGACTTAATTTGCGGAGTTTGAGGTAATTTCTCTAATTCTTCTATAAATTCTAGATATTCCATCATCTTGAGTACTCCTTTACGATTTGTTACAAGTGTACTACGGTTAATTTACTGCGTCAACCTTTTTAAATCCAAATGACGCTACTACGTGTTTAATTCCTTCGGCATCTTCAACAATGTCGCCTACTGAACATGAATACATTGGAGCTAATCTCTCAATGTTTTCTTCTGGACCCATGTTGCCTGTGTGAAACACACCTTCTAGACCATCAGCAGTAATGTTACTAACGTGTGTATAATACCCACGATTAAATGCATCAGCGGCTACTTTGCCTGTATCACTTTTATTAAAGTTCATATCTAATTTTAAAGACTGTTTATGAACTGCGTCGTGACCTTTTTCATTAATAAGATCAACTTCTGCATCTGTAAGATGAATTTGAAATAATTTATAAGTTTGCATTACTGACTCCTTTTTTATTAACTATACATATAGTATACGATAAGAAGTCTTGGTTGTCAAGTTTTTTTGCCATAAAAAAACCCTTATATTTCAAAGGGTTATAATTTTTTTATTTTTTTTATTCTGGATAGTGTTTAAAATCGTTAAAATATAAGCCTAAAGATGCCCATATTGCGTCTGGATACAAACTTGTATATTTGTTTGAATTTTTTGTATAGCTTTCCCATAGAGTTTTACTTGCATTAAACTTACTATAGTATTTCCAGAACTCTGTATCTGTACGATTGCTTAACATATAATGGTGTAATATATAATCCGAGTTATCTTTTTGTACTTTCATTATTGCTTTATTGTATGCTTTTGGAGATGAACCTTTTAGTATACATCTTACTAATAATGTAATACTGTATTGTACTAAAAACAATCCATTTGCTTCTAATGGATCAACAAATCCTTGTCCAAGACCAATTGACACTACATTATCTACCCAAGGATTTTTTAATACTCCAGGTTTCCATTTTAGTAGTCGTGGTTCTATACCTTTAAAGGGAGTTCTGTGTGCTGTCCATCCTTTAAACTTTTCTAATGCTTCTTCTTCGCTTACAAAATCAGTACTAAAAACATAACCAGTTCCTGTTCTATGTTGTAAGTCTACCATAAATTGCCAACCATCAGGTCTAGCCATTGTTCTAGTGTATGGTGTAATTTCATCTTCTAGTTCTAATGGTCTAACCCAAGAACGATTGACTTTGTGATGCTCGCTAAATGTTTCTTCTGTCTTATCTTTAACAAACTGTCTACGAAATCCTGTAGCATCTACATATAAATCATATCCTGGCGGAAGTTCTTCTAATGTATCAATAACATGATTAACACGTTTGCAATGATCTCGTACAACATGTCCTGCAAGGTTAGCATCTAAATGATAAGCTACCGCTCGCCATCCTTCTTTATCATACAAGTCTGGATTTATGTCATCTCTAACTTTTTTACCTTGCTTAAATTCTTTATACCAGTTATCAAATAATGTCTTAGGTTCATTTTGCCAAAAAGTCATTAAGTATGGATCTGCTCCTAATGCATCCCATTCGTATTTTATATTTCCATATTTGTGAACAGCATTACATCCATTCATCCATTCTTTTTCTGGAATTCCTAGTTCTTCAAAGAATACACCAATTTGTGGAAGTGTACCTTCGCCTACTCCTATTGTAGGAATTTCGTCGCTTTCAATTAATGTTATGTCAGCATCTGGTAAAAATTTTTCCATATACCCTGCACACCACCAACCGGCAGTTCCGCCGCCGATAATACATATTTTCATCCGAAGTAATACCTTATAATTATAAAAGAGCTAATGCCTATCCATAAACTGTTGAATGCTACTAACGTAGGTAATAGCTTTTGTTCGCTTACCCAAATTAATAACGCTGAAGTACATAATGTTATATAATGGGCCCAAATAATTTCTTTTCCAAAAAATATAGCAGGAAGTATTACAAGCAATTTAGCAAGCCATGCTGCTGCTTCAACTACATTATACCTTTTTTGCCAGTATCCTTTGTCAAACCATAAACAATAAGATTTATGTATTTCTTTGAACCCAATTTTGTTATAGACAACAAAAATAATTGTTGCCCATAACATAAATGTTAACATAATTACCATAACTGTATTTATTCAGCTATCTGTCTTTCAAACTCTCGCAAACGTTTATATACACTTGCTAGTTCGATAATTGTAGGCCATGCTTTTAATAAGTATTGCATACTACCTTCAACTCTTCCAAAAGCTCTTATGATCTGTTGCATAACACCAAGTGTTACAACACCTGCAACAATAGCTGGTGCTAAAAACACATAAGCAGAAAGTACGTTTGCTTGTAAGTATGCAATACGCCCTACGTTAAAATACAAGTAACGTAAATAACTTGTAAAGTGTATAGAGCGAACATCTACAAATAATTCATTAATAGTTTTTGGACGTATTGTTTCATCATCCTCAGCTATAACAAGTATTTTTCTATATGCTGCTTCTTTTTTTTGTAAATCATATTCTACACCAACTAATCGTAGTAGCCAACCTAACGCAATTAAAAAAATTGTTCCTCCAATGCTCCAAACTAGAGCACCAGTTACAAGTCCATATTGCCAATCTCCAAAAAAGAAGATAGGAATACCAACTGACAATCCTAATAAAATAGGAATAAATTGCACAAGGACCATAAGACTTTCAATAAAACTTGTACCTAGTCCTTCCATGATTCTACTAAACTTAATTGTATCTTCTTGTACACGTTGAGCAGCACCTTCGATGGTTCTTGCTTTATCGTATACACTATGATACCATTCAACCATTGCTGTTCTCCAACGAAATAAGTAGTGTGCAGTAAAGTAACTTACTAATACTGCAATAGCAACATATATTGCCGCTAAGTATATAAAAGTTCCTAGGCTACTCCAATACTCACCAATAGTAATAGCATTTGGTGTTCCAAGTGCTTTTTGAATCATATCGTAAAACTGCCCAAACCATTCGTTAATTTTAACGTCAATTTGAACTTGTATCCATAACGAGCTTAAAATAATGGCTGAACCCAACCAAGACCATAATGCCCATTGTTTTTGTGTGAAAAATCTAAACATTTTCTTTTCCTTATATAAAATGTAGAATTAACTACATACATATCTATTTATCTTAGCAACCGGAAGTCTGATTTTGCATAAATACAATATAACAAGGAAACCTGCATGCCAAGATTAAGTTTATATAAACCATTTAAAGGTAACGACTATACGTTTATGGATAGAGCTATTCGTGAACAATTTGATATAGGAGGAACCGGAATACATGTACACAAATACCTAGGACCTGACCCTAAAAAAGATAGTGTTGATCCTAGCGAACCTAACTATGGCAGTGGGAGAGAAATTGATAACACAACAGGTGAAGAAATTAACCCGGAAGGATTAATTGACGAAACTAATATACAAGATTTACTGTTTATGGAAAATAGAGATCGTAAATACGATCCTGATGTATTTGAACTACGTGGTGTATATAATGTTAGTGACAATGACTTCGACTTAACACAATTTGGATTATTTTTAACAAATGATACATTATTCATTAGTTTCCATATTAATGATATGGTAGAACGTATGGGACGTAGACTTATGCCCGGTGATGTAATTGAATTACCTCATTTACGTGATGAATTATTGCTTACTAATGACAGAGATGCTATTAACAAATTTTATGTTGTACAAGATGCCGCTAGAGGAAGTGAAGGTTTTTCACAGACTTGGTATCCACACATTTGGCGTGTTAAAGTAGCACCACTAACAGATACACAAGAATACGCAGATATACTTGGTACTGCTAACGACCCAGATAGTCTTAAAAATGATATTAGTGCATATAAAACAGAACTTAATATTAGTAATGCTATTGTAAAAAGTGCTGAAGCTGCTGATCCAATAGGACTTCCATTAGCTGAACATTTATTTGGAGTGGAAGATACTAAAAAAGAATATGAACACGGTGAAGTATTAGCACAAGGAGATCAATTTCCAGTTAGTCCAAATGAAGGTGAATATTTTATAAGAACAGATTTTACACCTAATAGATTATTCGTTAGAAGAGGTAGTAAATGGCATAGATTATATGATAATGTTACTGACCAAACTTGGAGCGATAGAACTTATAATGCAAGTAGCTTTATTAATAACAATGCTACAACAATTATTGACAATAAAGAAATGCCAGAAAGACAGGCACTTAGTCAAGTTATTAAACCAAAGAGTGATTTTGAATAATGGCACAACAATACTTTTACGATAAACAAATTAGAAGATATATTCAACAGTTTATTAGACTGTTTAGTGGATTCAGTGTTGAAATGGGTAAGAACGATCAAGACTTATCTGTGTTTCAACAAGTGCCTGTACGTTATGGTGACATTAATCGTATGGCAGCACACATAACAAGAGAAAATAGTGAGAATATTATTAATACTGTTCCATTTATTAGTTGTTATGTAACATCATTAGATATGTTTGCTGAAAGACGTACATATCAAGATCACGTTGATAAAGTACAAGTATTTGAAAAGAAATATGACGATGCTACTGGCGAATATACTAATGAAAGAGGACCTGGATATACAGTAGAAAGACATGCACCAGTTCCTTACATGTTACAAATGAATTGTGATATATGGACATCAAACACTGATCAAAAATTACAGTTAATGGAACAAATATTAGTATTATTTAATCCTACATTAGATATTAGAACTAACAATAGTCCAATTGATTGGACTGCGTTAAGTCATGTGGAACTAACTAATACAACATGGAGTACTAGAAGCGTAGGATCAAGTATAGACGATATTATTGATGTTGCTACTTTAACTTTTAATATACCAATTTATATTAATCCTCCAGCAAAAGTAAAACAACAAAAATTAATTCATACTATTATTAATGAATTATATAATTTAGATGATGCTAACTTAGACTTATTTAAAGAACAACAAGCATTTGATACACAAACATTACAATATACAATTGTAACGTACGAAAATAGAAAAGTAAAATATGAAGATGGTAATCTACAAATACTAAACGCAAACGGGCAAAAACTTAATGATGATGGATTATTACTAGAGTGGCCAGAAGAACTTAAACCTTTTGGAGAACTACGTCCTGGTATAAGTCAGTTAAGACTTCGTAAGGGCAATGATGTTACTGATATTACAGATGATATTATTGGCAGATTAGATATACACCCAAATGATCCAAATAAATTATTAGTTGATATAGATACTTCAACATTGCCTACTAATACATTGCAAGCCGTAGATGCTATATTAGATCCAGCTATTAATTATCCTGGAGATGGTACAGTACCCGGCCCTGTATTAGGTCAAAGGTATATATTAATTAACGATGTACCGTTGAATGCAGTATGGACAAATAGTACTGCTAAAAAATATGATATTGTAGAATATAACGGATCTGTATGGAATGTAAGTTTTGATAGTTCAACAACTTCTTCCACTCAATATGTAACGAATACTGCTAGCAACGATCAATTAGAATGGAGCGGCAGCGAATGGGTTAACAGTTATGAAGGAGTATATAATGCAGGTTTCTGGAGAATCTATCTCTAAACACTGTGACGATCCATGCGATGATGTCACACATTGGATAACAAAACTAAAATGATAGTAGCAAGCGGGTGCCTTTTTTTAAGCACAGACACAGGTAGAATAATGCTTCAACAAAGAAGTGGAGAAGTTAATCACCCACGAACATGGGGGTTCTTTGGAGGCAAGGCTGAAAAAGATGAAAGACCTACTGAAGCACTAATGCGTGAAATAGAAGAAGAACTTGGATTAGTTCCTGATATTAAAAAAGTTATTCCAGTTAATAAATTTACTAGTCCTAATAAAAAATTTATATATCATAGTTTTGTAGTAACTGTTGAAGAAGAATTTATTCCTATATTGAATAACGAAAGTGATGGATATTGTTGGATTAAAATAGGAAACTGGCCGCGTCCATTGCATCCTGGTGCAAAGATTCAGTGTAACTCAAAACAATTTGTAAAAAAGATTAAAACTGTATACGAACAACATACTAGTAAGCTGGCTTAATAATACCCATTTTTTTCCTAGCAAACATTCTATTTAATAATTGATGGAATACTTCTTCTGTATCATATTGATGTAACTCACCAAACTCTGGATCAACTTCCATTATTTCGTGTATAGTTCTTATATCGTGTGAAAATCCTAATGCACTAACAGCATCTTTCCATTTTTCATATCTTTTTAATTCAAACGTAGTTTCAATATTATGATTTTCAATTGCAATTTGTTCTTTCATTTTTGAATCATATTCGTACCAACTATAGTCAGGATAATATATATCCCATCCGCCTACATGATGCCACCAATTATAGCATTCTTCGTTAGTATCATAAAATGCCCACATTGTAGCTTTAGGAAACATTTGTCTTAGTTGTGGTAAGTGATATGCAAACCAATGGCTTTTAATAATCTTTGTTCCTGTATGCCAATCAGAAAAAGGTGCTTTAAATTCTTTTATTATTTCTTCTTTAGTTAATGTATTTAATACATCAAACTTGTGACCTGCTGAATTATTTGGTCCCCAATATGCACCTCTGTGCCAGCCAACTGTTTGGCCATCTACTTTTTTTCTGTAAACATAATCATTTGTATTATCACTCATATTAATTTCTTTATACATAAGAGTAAGCATACGAATTACTCCACTCCACCTAGAACCTGGAGCTCCTGTAACTATAATTAAATCTTCGCCTTGATATTCCATAATATATTCCTTAGCTATATTTATTGATCTCTGTTATTACTTTATTTGCTAGATATTCGTGTGTTTTAGGTCCTGGGTGAGTTTGATCTCTTCCTAGATCTAACATTTCTTCTTTACTGTATTGTATTGATTTAATATGTATTGGTTGATAATTATAAAACCAATGTTTTCTTCTTTCGTTTGGCTCAATAATATAATATTGTGCGTTTGGAAATGTTTGCTTTAATGCAAGTTCAAACATTTTAAATATTTTGCCATTACTTTGTTTAAAAGTATCTCTAACCATTGTTCGTACTTTTTCATCTTTTTCTTTTCTTAGCCAAAACCTCATAAGCCAGTTTGTATCGTTTATGCCCCACAAGTCAGTAAGTATAACATATTTTGGATTTAATTGATTAAACTTAAACAAACTATCTGCCATATCGGTTAATGTATCAAAATCGCTTATGTTAAAATGATTTAATTTAAGTTTTTCAGAAAGTATATAAGGTAACGAACTTTCGTATGGAACACCCGTTCCTAAAAGCAAACTACCACCTGCAAATATTATATCAATGTCTGTTAAATCGTCTGGACCTCTGAAACCATATTTGTTCCATTTGTAATCAAAATCAAGTTCTGGACTATTCCAATCTTGTTGTTGTACTACATTAAACGTAAAATGATCTAAACCATTTTCTCCTAATTTACACTTGTTTCCAACATCATGTCGTCCGTAATACTTCACTGTTGTATTTGGTTCCCTAGGTTCTTTTACTGTTCTTTCTTTGTGTGTATAAAAAAACTTTGGGTCTACTTCAGGAAAATCATCTTTTATCATACTTCAATCACTCTATTAGGATCTGGATTATCTATCATTTCTTGTACTTTATCATTAATAAACCCGGTAAATTGAAATGTTACTCTTGGAGTAAATCCAAAGTTAGCTGTTCCATGCGGCATATTACACCAATCATATGTTACTGCTTCGCCTGCTTTGTATCCTTGGTAATATGTATTTCCAAATTGCCAAACATGCCCATGCTCCCAATCTTGTAACATAACTAAAAATCTTCTTAACATTAAAGGATTTTTATCAGCGCCTGCATCTGTCCATACTTTACGCCAGCCTGGTCTTGCATATCTCATTTGTTGATCAACATGTATAGGAGTAACTTGTCCTAACTTTTGAATATGCATTCTAGACTGATGTACTTCTACTCCAAGTGCATCAATACATCTAAACAATATTTTATATTCTTCTGCATCGTTTCTTTGTGTTTGGTAATTACCTTCTTTATCAAATCTACTTCTAACAATGACATCATGATACATACTACTTAAATCATCTTTGCCAGTAGCAGTAATAATATCTTGTATTTCTCCATCATGTAAATCTTTATCTTGTTTACTTAAATTACGATTTCTATAATTTCCTATAGTCATTTCTCTTGAATGATCTACTGCATATTTTACCGCTGGTCCAAAGTCTCCTACAAATCTACAAGGAACTTGAAATGTTTTTTCTTGTGGATCTGCAAACGGATCAAAATGCCAATTAGAACGTAATTTATTATGTTCCCATCTACTTGGAACTCCATCAACTTTAAAAATATTATCCATTGACTTATGCTGTTCCATTTGTTCGTTACTATACATTACATCTTGATATGCTTCATCTTTATGTGTTGCACCTTCTTGATGTTTATGATCAGCTTTTTTTACTGCATCAACAAGATCATCAATCTTCTCTCCACTATAATAATTTTTATCTGTTTTTTCTTTCATTTAATGTTCCTTACAATTTGGTAACATACTAATAATTGTTTTTAAATTATTTTCAGTTAAAAATACACTCATTAATATATGATAGATATCATCTGCCATGGCAAAACTACCATGTTGTTTTCTTGTATTTAATATATATGGAACTCCTGGTTTGAAACCTACACGTTTATCTTCATATATAAAATTCCATTGGCTTACATCTGTTTTATTTAATGGAATAAAAATTCTAATTTGTGGGTTTAATCTAAACGCATCTCTATGCATACTAAAAAATGTACCTGCGTTCATATGTGCTGCTCTACATCTTGCTAAGTTTTCCCATTTACTAAAAAAATCCATAATACTTGGACATTTTTCAGTATTAGTGTTAAAGCCTTGATATTCAGCGTGTTTGCCTTTATGGTCTAAGTCTAAGTTACCCAATGGTCCTGTTAGATTTACTCCAAGTTTTCCATTAGGTCCTTTTTCCCATTCTAATTGTTTTAATTCGTTGATAGTTTTTTCTGAATCAAATTTATAATCTAATTCAAATATATCTCCATAACTATTTAGAAGGGGTAGTAGGTTTATATCTTTCATTTTTTGGTTTCTTCCTTAATTCGTCCATATCTTTAATATGCTGAATACGCATAATTTGGTGATACATTTTAATTACTCCTTTAGGAGCATCTGCTTTCCATATAAACGGTAACAAACCATGTACTGTGCTTTTAGTTGCAATTACAATAAGAGCCCAGCTATTTTTTAAGCTATGCCATAAATGATACCAGTAACCCCATCCTGTTTCTACTTTAAGATGATATACTGATTCCTTGAACCATTTTAACATTTATCATTCCGTCACTTTCTTCTTCATACTAGCAACAAATGCTTCACGTAGCCATTCGTAATCATTAATTTTATTAAGTGCATCCACATCATTTGCATGTTCTTCACCATATGCTTTTCCTTCTAATGCACCTTTAATACAGTAGCGTCCAAAACGAGCACCATTGTCTAGTGTACACCATGCTTCAAGTCTATCTACTGTATCTTTTCTTGGACTTTCTGATTGTTGTATTCCACTTGATAATTTAACACATTCACGGAATGCACTACGCCACGTTCTATATGGGTCTTTATTAAATCTTGTAATGTTTGATACATCACTAATTGGTTGATAAAAACTAACACCTGTTGTAAAATCAGGTAATACATGTCCTAGTTCAAGTAGTTGTTCTCTAGGAAATAGTTTTACTCCGCCATAACCATATTCTAAGTCATTAATAGGATTTTTAGCACTCCATACATATGTTGTATTTTTACGTTTACTCATTGGAGGTATAAAGTCAAAACTAAAATGAGACATAACATCTGCATCTGCATCAACAATGTATACCATTTCTGATTTTGATAGCTCTGCACATTTTCTATGTGCATTTCCAATACCTTCAACATTTTTAACGTGTTGTGCATCTTTAAATCTATTTCTTAATTTTTGAAAATTCTCGTCTGCTTCAGCTTCATGAAAACTAATCATAAAGATATCAAATTCTGCTACATGATAACTTGAAACAATTTTATTTTGTACTGTAGTGTGAGCTACTCCATTAGTAGGAACTAGATGAATATCTCCCCAACTTACAGGTCTATTTGTTCTTTTAATTACTCTAGGAAAAGTATGTATTACAGATTTAGCTAAAGGATCCGAAGGTCTATAATGCCAAGGGAATTTAGAATTAATTTCAGTTTCATCAAAAACTACCCAAACCATATCAGCTTTGTCTTTATACTCATATGCTGTTTTAAGTAAAGTGTCTTCGTCAGTAATTTTTACTTCTGTTTTAATTACTGGATAAGATTCAAACATAAATCTTTTTAGTCTGTCCCAAGGAGTTACAACACTTTGACCTTGGAACTCTTTATTTTTGTTATTAATTAAATTAATCATTGCAATCGCCTTTAACTGTAAATGCACGTGTTCCTATATGTGCAATTCTGTCACTTAACTCGTGACTAATATGTACTTCATAACCATTTTCGTTTACAAGGTTACAAAAGTATATATCTTCTCCTACTAGACTAGTATAGTTTTCGTTATACTCAATCTTATAATGAGGTAGAGAAATATTCTCGTATATTTCTCGTTTAACTAACATCATTCCACTTCCTACTGCCCAAACTTTTTCTATACCGCTTCCAGATAATACTCTGTCATCCATGTTAAGTTTACTTTTAAATGCAACAGGTCTATGTGGCGGTACTCTTGTTGAGTAGTTTCCAGCGATAATATCTTTATCGGCTGCTAATAGTATATTTAGCGTATCTATTGGAAACTGCATGTCTGCATCAATCCACATTATATGCGTACAATCTGTTTCTAGTGCTTCAGTTACTAATTGCTGTCTTTGCATTGCTACTTCACTACCTACATTAAAATGTAATGAAGTTTTTAGTCCAGTCTCGCCACACTTTTTTTGAAGCATAGCAAGACTGTACGCAAATACCGCTGTAACATTATCACGCACAGGAACACATATTGCTACATTTGCGGAATTGTCAGTTTTGTGAAAATAATTTGGTACACTAACCATTAATTATTAGTCAGAAGCTAATTCTGTTTGAAGTTCTGCTTCTACTTGCATTACTTCATTGTTTAATGATTTAGCAATCGCTGTTGCTGATTTAACACATGCACCAAAAGCTTCATCATCTAAAGCTACCATGTAATTCATGTGTTCTGGTTGTACCTTACCAATAGTTAAAATATCAATTGCCGCTAGCTTCGCTAAACGGTTTACCCAATATTCTTCTTCTGTTTCTTCAATATTTGCTAACAATGCTTCAATGTCATGTTCTTTACTAAAATCTGCATGTATTGCTTCTAATACTGGTAAATCTGGATGTGATGATTCTCTTGCTTGTAATAGCTCAGTCATCAATACTTGTGCTTTTCTTGCTGGTGTTGGGTGTGCTCCAAGCACAAACGTTTCGATTTCAAATCGCGTTCTAATACTCATTGTTTTCTCCTGTGTTGAGTTTACATTCATACTTTAAATATAATTCTTTATATTTTACTGTAAAAAAGTAGTGTTGTCAAGTAATAACAACACTACTTATAATATTATTTATTATGGGTGTGAACCAGTTGGATTAGGGTTTTGCCATCCGCCAAATGTAGCCGATAGACTAATATTTGTCGTCACTGATGGTGAAATATAATTTCCTAATTGACTTAGGGAAACTGTTCCACTTAATCCAAAGTAGTTACGTACTTGACCCATGCTTATTGTTGAACCGGTTGCTGGTAATGCCATTGTAGTGACTCCTTGCCTTGTAATTAACGTTAATCACAAGCATATTGCTTGCTTAACTATTTATCTATATGTCTCATAACATATACTAGTATATTATATTTTCTTTAATTTTGATATTAAGGTGTTATTTGTAATGTAGACGGTACTAGTTGTACCCAATTGGTTCCATCATATCCTTCAAATATTTTAGTATCAGTATTAAAGTAGAACTGTCCTTCAACAGGATTAGCTGGCCTGTTCGCTTCTGAGCCTTTAGGTGCTACCCACGTTGTAGGAGAGTTTGCATAAGTTTGTAAGTTAGCCGTAACAGTAGTTATTTGTCCATCTGTATAAGAATTTGCTGTATTTACGGCTGCTGTTTTAGTTATTAAATCTTGTTGTTGTGCAAATAAATTAGATGCTGCTGTTGTTGAATAATTTGACAAGTCACTTGTCTGTATTACATTGTTAGCATCTGTTAAATCGCTTATATCTAATCCAGTTATTGTTGCATTTGTAACATCAATTGTATCACTAACAGTTAACTCGTCTACTATTGCTTCGTGTACAACTAATTGAGAATCGTTATTTCCTGTACCTACTGTTAAAACAGGATAATTCGCTACTCTGTCAGCAATGTCACCAAACAAGTTTCCTGTTATTGCTATGTTTTGTCCTTGCAATGTGTAGTAGCCTGTTGTATCAATTACTGTTGCTCCACCTTGTGATGATGGTGCTTTTATTAAATCAATTTCAGCATCATGAATTGTTAATAGGTCTCTTACTGGACCTGTAGTAATAATTGGTGTATTTTGAGTAGGTGAAATTACATCTCCATATAATTCTCCTGCTACGTTACCTGTTAGTGTGTATTGAGGTTGAGAAGCATTTAATACTGTTGAGCCAGTATTTGGATTTATAATATTTCCTGTAACATTACCTGTAACATTACCAGTTACATCACCTTGTAAGTCAGCGTGAACAATAGGACTTGGTATTGCATCATCTTCAATAATAAGTGTGCTACCAGTTCTATCATAAACAGCACCGTTCCAATTACCTAATGTATTTGTTCCAGTAAAATCTACACTACCTCCAGTAAATGTAGCAATACCACTAATATTAGTAGTGCCTGCATTTAATGTTGTAGTGGTTGCTGAATCAACTGTTAAGGCAGAATCTAAATTACTAGTTCCGCTTTCTAAAATTTTATTTGCACCAGTTATATCGTAAACATCACCATAGATGTTACCCATTAGTCCGCCAGTAAATGTAGCACTTGTGCTTGACACATCTACAATAACTGTACCGTTATCGTTAATAATATCACCACGGAATGTTGCTGGTGTATTTTCATCTCCTGCATCTAAAACAATTGATGCTGTATCTGTTTCGTCTGCTAAATTATAACCAACTTTAGTAGCATATGATGAGTCTGTATCAGTAAAACTAATAACACCAGTTGAACTATCATAAGATAAACTACCAGTTGCTGAAATAGCTGCTCTCGCATCTGCATCTGTATATTGTGTTGGTAAATTACCTGCAACAATTGTATCTGCCGTAAGTGTACCTACTGACATATTTCCTTTTGCTGTAATTTGTGCTGCTTCTACTTGGTTACTTTCTGGAGATCCTATATATCCATCAATAACATGAAATGTTTGTGTTTCTGCATCTCTAACAAAACCTGCATAATTATTAACGCCTATCTTTCCTAAAAATCCAATATCAGATACGCCAGTATTATCTTTACCTAAAACTAATATAGGATCAGAAAACGATGCATCACTGAAATCAATGTTTGACGTTTGTATTCTTCTAAATGACATTTATGTGTGTTCCTTACTGTAACTTAGTAGTATTTATCTATTATGCTTATAATATTTAGCCATAAAAAAAGCAGGGCATAAAGCCCTGCTTTAGTTTTGTAATTTAAATTTTAATTACTTCTTTTTTAGTTCTTCTACTTGAGCTGATAATTCTTTAACTGCTTCAATTAGTAGACCTGTAATGTTTCCGTATGCTACTGAATGAACACCTTCTGCATCTGTGTGTACTGCTTCAGGAAGTACTGCTTTAAGTTCCTGGGCGATAACACCTGTTGAAGTTGATCCGTCTGAGATACGATCAAAAGTAACACCACGTACTGCATTAACTTTACCTAAAGCACCGTCAATTACTTGTACGTTTGTTTTTAGAGTATCGTCTGAGTAAGCTGTAATATCACCAGTTGCTGTAAAGCTACCTGTGTATGCACCACTCATTGCAAATGTTGTACCAGTTAGTGATAAACCATTTCCTGCTGTATATGTAGTATCTGCATCACCATTGTCAGCATATGTTTTTGCTGCCGCTAGTGCCGCGTCTGCTTTAGCTGTTGCGTCAGCTGCTGCTGTACTAATTGCATCTGCTTCTGCTGTATCTGTGTAGCTGTATGAAGCTGTAATTGCTTCAGACTTTTTAGTATCAGCATATGTATTAGCATTTGATTCAGCTGCATTTGCTTTAGTAGTTGCATCTGTAGCTGCCGCACTAATTGCTGCTGCTTGTGCTGCGTTTGCTTTAGATGTTGCGTCACTTGCCGCTGTACTAATTGCGTCTGCTTCTGCTGTATCTGCATATGCTTTAGCATCTACTAGTGCTTGATCTGCTTTAGCTGTTGCGTCTGCAGCTGCTGTAGAAGCTGCTGAAGATGTAACACTTGAGATTGCTGAACTTAGTTCTGCATCTGTTGCCATTGCATCTTGGATTTCTTTCAATGTATCAAACGCTGCGCCTGCACCGTTAGTTACTTCTGAAATAGCTTCTGCTTTTGCTGTATTTGCTTTAGATGTTGCGTCAGCTGCCGCTGTAGCTTCTGCCGCACTTTGAGCTGCATTTGCTTTAGTAGTTGCGTCAGTTGCCGCGGCTGAAATAGCTGCTGCTTGTGCCGCATTTGCTTTAGATGTTGCGTCAGTTGCCGCTGTACTAATTGCATCTGCTTCTGCTGCGTCTGCTTTAGTAGTTGCATCTGTAGCTGCCGCACTAATTGCTGCCGCTTGTGCCGCATTTGCTTTAGATGTTGCGTCAGTTGCCGCTGTACTAATTGCATCTGCTTCTGCTGCGTCTGCTTTAGTAGTTGCATCTGTTGCCGCTGTTGCGATTGCATCTGCTTCAGCTGCGTTTGCTTTAGATGTTGCATCTGCTGCTGCTGTTGCAATTGCATTTGTTTCAGCTGCTGTTGCTTTAGCTGTTGCGTCTGCAGCTGCTGTTGCTTCTGCCGCTAATTTAGCTGCGTCTGCTTTAGTAGTTGCATCTGTAGCCGCAGTTGAGATTGCATCTGCTTCTGCTGTATCTGCATATGATTGTAATGCTGTAGTTGCTGTAGCAATTTCTGCATCAGTATATGTATTTGCTGAAGTTCCACTTGATGAAACACCTGATGCAATTGCCGCTGTGTAAGCTGTAGTAATTGCTGTTTCACGTGTATCAGTGTATGCTTTTGCATCAACTTCTGCTGCATCTGCTTTAGTAGTTGCGTCAGCTGCCGCTGTTGAGATTGCTGCCGCTTCTCTAGCATCTGCATAGTTATGTGCATTTGTTAAGTTAGCTGCATCAACTGCGATACGATCTGTTTCTTCTTGTGTTAATGCTGTGTTTAGAGCTGCAACGTCTGCTACTCTTGCCGCATTAGCGGCAACAATTGCTGCGTTAGCTGTAACAATATCAGCTGCATTAGTAGCAATATTTGTATTAGCTGTAGTAATTGCAGTTGTGTTTGTAGCAATTGAGTTAGTTACAGTTGTACTAAAGTTTGCATCGTTACCCATTGCATCTGCTAATTCGTTAAGTGTATCTAATGCTGCCGGTGCACCATTAATTACGTTAGCAATTTGCTGGTCAACGTACTGTTTGTTCGCAACATCAGTTGTGTCAGTTGGAACTGTACAGTTGATAATCTTATTTGAGTCCATGTCAATTTTGTCGCCAAAAGTAACTGCTGAACCTGCTGCGTCAGTAATTCTTTTACCTGCAGCCATTTGTAGTGTAGCGTTCATTGCTACTGGTACTTGTGATTGTAGCGCCAATACACCTGTACCTTCTGATTTCATTGTGATGCCTTGATCGATATCTGCTCTAACAATAATAGTTCCTGAATCATCTTCTAGAACTTTTTGGTTGTTAATGTATAAAGATCCTTGTGATAGATATAAGTCTCTCCATTTAAACGAAGTAGAACCTAAATCATAACCTGTTGTACCATCTGAATCAACATCAGGGATGATTGAACCGCCCATTGTTAAGTTTGCTAATAATTCAGAGGCGTCATCAGTTTTGAAACCACCATCAATTATAAATTTTCTTTGTGCCATTTTATGACTCCTTTTTGATCAAAAAAGTTATTGCTACATTGAGTAGCAATGTATTTATTGCTTTTTTTTAACTATTAACTGCTTTTATAACAATTTTTAGTTAAGAGGGGCATACCCTGTTTCCAAGCTATGCCCCTTAATTTAGGTTATTAAGAAGCGTTATGTTTCTTAAACATCAATGTAAGTTGCAATAACTTTCACGTCTGCTGAACCTGATGTTGGTGTATAAGTTAGTTCCACTGAGTTACCATTCATGTTAACACTAGCATCACCAATTAAGTCGTTTCCGGTATAAACCATCGCGTACTCAGTAATGTATGCAGTTGTTCCATCATGTACAACTAAAGCTTCACGAGTCTCATAATTCCCGTTTGCGTCACCTACTTGGATAACATACTTAGCTGAACGATACAATGTAGCGTTGAAGCTGTCTACAGTTGTTGAACCAGTTGCTGAAACTGATGACTTCTGTACATATGCTTTAATATCCGAAGAGAACTTATCAAATGTCACCTGACCTGCAACAAGTACCGGCTGTAAGCCTGATGCGTTTGCAACAACTACTGCCGCAGTTCCTACTGGTAGGGCACTGTTGAATGTAATTGTTCTTGCAGATGAATTGATTGTGTAGTGAGTAACTGGATCCTGAATAACACCACCAACAAATACCATGCTGTTTGCTTGGTCTGTTAGGAAGTTAAGTGAATAAGTTGTCGCTACACCGTCTCCTGGTATAGTTTGACGGTTTTGAGAAGTAAAGATGTCTAATGGGTTTACTAACTCCATTCCATCTTCATTTGCGTTAACACGTAATACAAAATCTTCTTTACCTGTGTATGATGTATCAGATACATCTGTTAGGTCAAGAACTGATTCGTTTGTATCAATGCTAATAACACCTGTTGAGCTATCGTAACTAGCTAAGCCTGCACCTGCTACGTCATTAACTGAAATAGCTGATCTTGCTTTTGCTGGTGTGTAGTACTCGTTGCTTCCTTCAGCTAGATCATCTGTTGAGTAAACAGAGATGTCTTGTGCTGAAATTGCTGCGTCAAGTACTGCTTTTGATACTGCATCACCTGGATTGGCTGCTGTACCTAAGCCCGATACCATGTTACCACCCATAGCTACATCACCGCTCATTGTTCCACCAGCTAGTGGTAGTTTAGTTGCGATTACTGTATCTTGAGCTGAGTCAGCTGCTGCAAACTCTGAACGTATTGCCGCTCTGTCTGTAGTTGCTGCTGCATGGTCTGTGTCATTGTCAGAAACTTCTGTTGCTAGTGCTTGTGATAGTGCCGCTTCAGCTGCCAATGCACGAGTTTCCTCTGCACCAATTGCTGTTGAGTTGGCTGCTACTGCACCAGTTAACGTACTGTCTGCATTTTGGAACGCTGTAACAATTTCTGTTAAAGAGTCTAAAGCTGCTGGATCAGTGTTACTGATAATGTCATTAACAGTCGATGTTAAGTTTGTGATAGATGTTGCATTAGCTTGTTCTGCCGCTGTTGCTCTAGTCACTTCTGCAGTTAAGTTAGTAGATACAGTTGCAATTGCTGCTGCATTTACGCCCTCTGCTGCTGTTGCTCTAGTTACCTCGTTTGAGATAGCTGTTGCATTAGCTGCTTCTGCATTTGTTGCACGTGTTACTTCGTTTGCTAAGTTAGCAGTTAACACACCTTCAGCTGCTGTTGCACGAGTTTCCTCTGCATTTACTGCTGCATCTAGTTTGTCATCTGCATCTTTTAGAGTTGAAGCTGTACTGATGTAATTAGCTGAACCATTAGCTGTGTAAGTACCGTCTGTTGCCAAACCTGCACCTGCTTGTGTAGCTGTAATTTCAGTTAAATTACTTGCAATGTCAGTAGCGTTAGCCGCTTCTGCATTTGTTGCACGAGTAGTTTCCGCTGCAATTGCGTTAGCATTTACAAGTTCTGCTGCTCTAGCTGTTGTTGCTTCTGCCGCGATAGCATTTGCATTAACACCTTCAGCTGCTAAAGCTCTTACGTTCTCTGCTGAAATATCAGATGCGTTTTGAGCAATTGCTGTTGCGTTAGTTGCAATGTCTGTTACGTTCGCTGCAATAGCTACTGCGTTAGCATTAATGTTTGATACATTTGTTGCTACGTTAGTAGTTAGTGTTGCTTCAGCTGCTTCTGCACGTGTTTTTTCAGCTAGGATTGCTGCATCTAATTTGTTATCAGCATCTTTTAAAGAAGTTGCTGAATCAATTGCATGTGATCCTGTTGCCGCTGTATACGTACCGTCAGCATTTAAACCAGCACCTGTTTGTGTATCAGAGATTTCAGTATTAATTGCAGATAAGTCAGCTGTTGACGCTGCATCTAATTCGTTAATCGCTTCTGTTACTGTTTGTGCTGTTGTTGTTAGTGACGCTGAACCCATTGTTGCTTCTAATGCATCAACGTTGCCTTCTTCAGTAGTTAGACGTGTGTCTAATGCTGTGTCTGCTGCCGCAAATTCAGTACGGATTGCCGCTCTGTCTGTTGCCGCTGTTGTTGATAATGAAGTAATTGCACCATTAATAGTACTATCAGCTGATTGGAATGCACTAACAATTTCTGTTAATGAATCTAAGGCTGCTGGGTCAGTGTTAGTTAGAATTGAATCAATTCTAGCTGTTTCAACATCGATGTTGCTTTGTAGAACACCTTCTGCTGATTGTGCTCTTGCAATCTCAGTATTCAAGTTTGCAACGTTAGTAGCAATATCTTGAACATTTGCCGCAATAGCATTTGTGTGTGTAGTGTCTTGCGTTGTTGAACGTGCTACTTCGTTTGAAATAGCTAGTGCGTTTGCTGCTTCAGCTGCCAATGCACGAGTTTCTTCTGCCGCAATTGCGTTAGCATTTACAAGTTCAGCTGCTCTAGCTGTTGTTGCTTCTGCTGTAATTTTACCATCTAATGTAGTATCTGCAGTTGCTCTATCACTTGCTTCTGTTGCAATCGCTGTTGCGTTTGTTGCAATATCGCTTGTGTTAGTTGCAATGTTACCAGCATTAGCTGTAATGTTTAGAGTGTTAGCCGCTTCAGCTGCCATCGCTCTATTTTTCTCAACTAATACTTCTGCATCAGTGTATGCTTCTGCTGTTGCTTCTGCACCTGCTTTAGCTGTTGCAATTCTATCTGTTACAGTGTTACCAGCTGTACCGTCTAGTGTTGCATCACCCATTAGTGCTACGTCTGCCGCATCACTATCTGCAATTGCATTTGCTTCTGCTGCATTTGCTTTAGCTGTTGCATCTGCTGCCGCTGTACTAATTGCGTCTGCTTCTGCTGTATCAGCGTATGCTTGAGCTGATGCTAAAGTTGCTGCATCTGCCGCTGTTCTGTTAGTGATTTCGTTTGCAATCGCTGTTGCGTTTACACCCTCTGCCGCTGTTGCTCTAGTTACCTCGTTTGAGATAGCTGTTGCATTAGCTGCGTCACCGTTTGTACGATCACTAATTTCTGTTGATAAGTTAGTGTTTAGCGTATTGAACGATGCAGTTAAAGCATTGTCACCTGCTTGGAATGCAGTAACGATTTCTGTTAGTGAATCCAAAGCTGCAGGATCTGTATTGCTAATAATGTTAGCAATGTCTGCTGTGTTTGTTGCAATGTCAGTTGCGTTAGTAGCAATGTCTGCTGTATTAGTTGCAATATCACTTGTGTTAGTATTAATTTCACCGTGAAGTTCATTAATAGCACCACCTAATGATGTTGCTGTAGTATCAAGTGGTGTATTTGCTACATCACCAACTACTGTTTCTAATGCACTGATATCAGTTTCTGCTGTAGTTAGACGTCCGTCTAACGCTGCGTCTGCCGCATCAGATGTTGCTGCTCTTGCAACGTCTTTTGCTTCTGCACTTGCAATTGCCGCCGCTTCTGCTGCGTCTGCTTTAGTTGTAGCATCAGTTGCCGCTGTTGCGATTGCATCTGCTTCAGCTGTATCAGCATATGTTTCCATTGCTGTTGTTACTGCTGCGTCTGCTGCTGCAAAGTCAGTTCTGATAGCTGTATCAGCATTTGCTCTTGCTGTTGCTTCTGAGTTAATGTCAGCCGCGTTAGCCGCTTCAGCTGCTCTAGCTGTTGATGCTTCCGTTGCTAAGTCATTTGTTAATGTTGTAATTTCACCATCAGTTGTAGCAATTTCTGCTGCTAATCCTGATTGTAAAGTTGAAATGTCGCCTTCGTTTGTTGTAACACGGGCATCAAGAGCATTGTCATCAGCTAAACGTGTAGCTGCTTCTGATGCTAAATCTGATGTTAATGTTGCTTCAACACCTTGAGCTCTTGTAGTTTCAGTTGCAATTGCTGTTGCATTTACACCTTCTGCTGTAGTTGCTCTAGTTACTTCCGAAGTAATAGCGTTAGCATTGGCTGTAATAGCCGCTGTTAATGCACTATCTTGACTTTGGAATTCCGCAACGATTTCACTTAATGAATCAAGTGCTGCCGGGTCAACGTTAGAAACGATATTGTTAATTTGTGTTTGTAAACCAGCGTCTGCTGCTTTGTAAGCTGTGTCAATTGCACTTTCTGCGCCTGTAGCACGACTTATTTCTGCGGCTAGATCTGTAGTTAATACACCTTCAGCTGCTGTTGCACGTGTAATCTCAGCCGCAATATCATTTGCGTTTTGAGTTTCCGCTGCTCTTGCAATTGAAGCTTCCGCTGCAACTGCTGTGGCAATGTCACTTGCTACTGCTGCTTGTGCTCTTGCGTCTGTAAAATATTCATAATCTGCATGTTCTGCAAGATCACTTGTATCAAAAGACCCAATAAAATCACTAGCTGAAATTTTTGCTAATGAAGTTGAAGCGTTTGTGTGTACTAAAAGAGTATCTAGATCTGCGAGAGATGTAGTAGCTGTTTGGCCTGAAACAGAACTTGCATCTAACTTAGTGTTAAGGACCGACTGGTCCGCTAACGCTGGACTCTTAATTTGTCTAAAAGCCATAGAGATTTCTCCAATCAAATATATTTGATTTGCTTATAATCTTTATAAGCAAAAGTATGTTTTTCAACATACTACACAGGTTAGATAACCTATGCAATGTATTTATTATATTCTTGTCTTTATTAAGTAATATGATTATGTTTAGATTGGCATAAATCTGAAATCAACTACTGCATTTGTACCTGGTGCAGTAGAGATAGTAAGTGTTGTTCCACTTATTGTGTAATTAGTTGGTGGCAGTATTGCACCGTCCACTATAACTAGCACACTATGAACACTATGTCCTGGAGGAATAGTGTAATCAACGTCAACAGCATTTCCAAGGTATTGACTACTTGTATATATCAAGTTAAGATGTTTATTTTCAATGCAGTTATTAGGAAATGCTGTAATATTTGCAAATGAATATCTATATTTTACATAAATGTCTGCACCAACATGAGGTGTTGTACTAAAAGTTAATACTGCTCCATTTAATGAAAATATATCTGGTCTTTGTAGAACATCATCTACATATACATCTATAGCTTCTTCTGTTGCTGGTGTATTATTTAATGTAAAATCAACTTGAATACCATCTCCTGTAAATGATTCTGCTGGTTCAATACTAGTAGAAGGTAGTGCTAAGTCGTTTCTTAAAAGATTTTCTAAGTTAGTTAATTCTGTACTTGTAGCGAATGCTGTGTCCGCTGTTTGAAAAGCATTAACAATTTCTGTTAATGAGTCTAAAGCTGCAGGGTCTGTGTTTTGTAATATATCTGCTACTTGTGTTTGAAGTGTAGCAATATCACTATTAATATTAGCAACTACATTTGGATCACTAACACCAAATTGTCCAGAATAAACTGCACCACTAATATAAACACTTTTTCCTGTAAAGTCTTTTCCGTCTGGTAAATTATCACCAATAAAGTTTAATACACCTGACTGATAATCAAAGAACCATTCGTCGTTGTTACCGCTACCTGTTACAAATACTTTATTTGCTAAACTTTCTGCATTTGCAGAATCGTTACTATCATGTATATAAACACTTACTAGATATGTACTACCAAATTCTGGAGTAACCCAGTCTGTAACGCCTGTCTTCCAAGTTCTTTTACCAGTTGCTGTAATATCTTCAGTTGCTTCAACTGCTGAATAAATTGTAATTACACCTGTTGATGTTGTTGGTTTTACACCTGGAATATCACCAGACTCTGCCCATACTTTGTCACCACGTAATAAAAGTGGACTTGGTATACTTTCGTTGGCTGCTAATTTATTAAGTACTGTATCTGTTTTAGTAGCACCATAACCTAACTTTTTAAATAGGTAGTCAATTTTTTGATTATCTGAAATAGCCATTAGCTAGCTTCTCCTATTTGCAAGTTTGTTATTTCTTGGCTATTATCAATTGCTATTCTGACTAATACAACATTGTTTGTTGCATTACTCATATTTTCTGCACCCAGTGTCATTGTATAACTTGAATTAATACTTGAACCTGTTGGAACTACATCTGCACCTGTTAATGCACAACCGTCAGCACCGTTACCTCCTGATCCTGTATTACTACCAGGAACACCAACACCTGCATATTGACTTGTACAATCTATCCAACCATTTAATCCGCTAGCATTATCAATTGCAGTACCAGGTGCTGCAATCCACATTCCTCGTATTCCAGTTGATGTAATATCAATATCAAAGTTAGCTACAACTTGTCTACGGAATGCAAACGTAAAGTATTGTGTACCTGTGTCATTGCTTCTATCTGGTCCTACAGGTAAAAATCCTGTACTATAATCTGTAGTATTGTGTTCTAATTTTCCCCAACGTATAGTTGCTTCTTGTGTTCCACTTACATTAATTGCTCCTGTAAATGGTTGATTCATATAATCTGTAGCACTATTAATTACTGGATTATTTGTTGGGTAAGCTATGAAATCTGCTACACGTATTCCATTATCCGTAATTACTCCATTACCTAAAGTAGATACTACTGGTATACTGTCTTCTATTATACCGCTAGGATTAGCTGTATGCACCTGTATAGCGGTGTTTGTTAATTCTACGTAGTTAGAGCTACCATTTACGTTATTTGCTTTAAATTTAAGCGTTTCTACTGCCGCTATATTATTTGTTGTGATATCAATAGTTTGATCTGCAATATTATATGGAGTTATAAATCCTGTATTCGATTCTGGTATACCATTTGTCAAATATGGGAATGCTCCTGATTCTAGTTCTGCATAATCTTTGTATTGTGTGCTAATTGTTGCACCGCTTGTTCCTTCTGAATTAGTTCCATTAGAAATTTCAAATACATTATTTGTATCTCTATATGCCTGACCAATCCAGTCGGTAAGCAGTGCACCAGTTAGTACCAACTGTGGACCACTAGTGTTATAATAAGGTATTCCAGATATGTATCTGTATGTACCTGCATTATTCTCAGAAAGAATAGCACCAGACAAGTCAATAGTAGGAACGTTAGTTAAGTCATCACAAATAACTGATACGTAGTTAGTATTTCCTGTTTGGTTATGTTCTATTCTCTGATCATTAACACCTAGTTGGTATCCACCGAAGTCGTTAGTAATCTTTGCATCAAATGTTTGATAGAAACCAGTAGGGTATGTTGATGAACTAATTGTATTGTTAGCATCATCTTGCCCACTAATAACTAGATTGCCAAAAGTACCGTTTTCATTTAAGGAAGTAGTAAACGCTTTTGACCCACTTTGAATGCCATTTATTATTGCAGTAGCTTCTCCGCTTAAACCGTTGTAAGAATTTTGTGCAACTGTTGTTTCAATTGTACCACTTGTATATCTTCTTGCAGTATAAGTATCTAGTTCATCTCCTGCTGTTAAAGGAGAAGTTGAACTATTGTCAAAGAAGTTATTAGCTAATTTTGGATCAATACCTTGCCAAGGATCATCTAATTGAATTGTTTTTAATCCCAATCCATCTGGTGCAGATGGTACTGAATTAACTTGGAAAGTTAAATTAGCAGAATCTGTTTGAGCTGTAATATCAGGAGTTCCACTTGCTGTAAAATCTAATTGATAATTACCTGGTGTAATTCCAGTAAAGTCGTGTTGTATAGAAGCTGTAGTTGTTTTATTATCTACTGAACTGCCATCATTCCAATCATAATCAAAACTAGTACCGTTTTCACTTGTATTGGTTACTGTTACTAATGCTCTATTAATTCCATTATAATCAACTCCATCATACACATCAAAACTATTGTCTCCGTTTTTATCAGAAATAGTATCTGCTGATCCTGCAATATTTGCTCTTACATCTGGTTCAACATGTATTGTAAATGATGAACTTGTAAATGGACTATTAACATGATCACTTATAACTTGTAAGTTACCTGTAAAATCCTGTGCTACAGTATTATCTGCTAGAGTATATGTATGATTTATATTTTGTTGTGTATCACCTGGCTGTCCTGATCCTACATTTATATTAGTAACTGTTCCGTCACCAAAATCCCATCTATAAATTATTCCATAGTTATTGTAACTACCTATAGTGGTTTCAGTATTATTAGTAAATGTTACTGATAATCCATTACTTAATTCTTCGTTAATACCTGTTGTAATATCTGAAGTAGTATCAGGTGTATGATCATCATATATTTTATGACTTGAAGAATCATCTAATGGTAATATACCAGGTGTAGCTGAGCTGTGTACATCTAAAGTTAAAGTTACTGTACGTGTAACTTCTGTTTCTGTGCTGGCGCTAAATGTGTGAGCTATTCTTGCGCCAGCACTACCACCTGTAACAGTGTCGTCATTTATAACATCATCTGCAGAACCATCACCCCATGACCAAGTGTATTGGACTGTTGCGTTGGTTGCATTTGTTGTAGTATTTTGGAAGTAGACAGTATCACCGTCATTCCAAGTGGTAATCTGATTTCCGCCTGTAAGTGAATCATATACTTCAAAACTTACTTCTGGGTTGGCGGTAAAAATGTTTATATAATCTTCTTTTAATTTATTTGCAGAACTGCCTGCTCCTGTTCCTTGATCATGAAATGCAGTTACTTCTACATCAAAAGGAGATCCTGAATTTGTTGCGTATGTATGAGTAGGTGTACTATCAGAAGTTGCAGTAGTTGTATTACCGTCTCCCCAATTAATTGTATATTTGTTTGGATTTCCTTCTGAACTAATAACTAATGTTGTTGTTAGTCCTGCACCGCCTGTTGTTATGTTTGCATTAAAGTCAACAGTCTTGACATATGTATTATTTCTTATGTTCTCAATAGTTTCATATACGTCACTAAGATCTGCAGTAAGTTCACTGTCTTGACTAGAATCAAAATTAGCAATTTGAGCTTCAAGGTATGCTTTTGTAACTAAGTCTTGTGGATCTACTGGGTCACTTGCATTTTTAACTATTTTAGATGATACATCAATATTACTAAGTGCTTCAGCATCTAAAACCAAATCAGATGATTCGGATGTAATTTTACCTATGCTATGATTAATATTAATCGCCAATTTTTATACCTCAATTCCTTGTCGCTCTTGCGTTAATGTATTTACTCATTTTTGCCTAAGCAGTTTTTAAACTAACTTAAACGAAAAATAGAAAGAGGGATTGATAAATTTATGGCATTATACTGGTTTTTAAAAGGGCCTATAGAGTACAAAGACGTTTTAATAACGCCTTTTTTAATCTCTATATTTTTTACTCCAAAATCTGGGTTAAGATGTGATGACATAACTCGACTTCCTACTACTTCCTATTATTATACATGTATTTATCAAATCGGATATAGAAATTTTAGTCAAAAGAAAAGACGCCGAAGCGTCTTTTCAAAATACAAGCAAAATAGGGAGGACTAGGGTTTACCTCCAACTCCTCGACAAGATACCATTCTATATCCAGAGAGCCTGTTTCCGCTCGGTAGAGCGATGTGACTCAGCGTATTTCTACTACCAAGCCTGGGTACCACCCCTAAACAGCCAAGTTCGACAGTCTGGTTACTGCCTCTTCCTTGCACTATAAACATTGAGCCGCTAAACTCTTTGTTGCTTATGTACTTAATATATAACATTTTGATCAAAAGGTCAACCTTTTTTTTAAAAAAAGATTAAATTTTTTGTAGTCTTGGATCTGAACTTAGTATATTCTTCTCAGCACGTGGTCGAGACAAAGGTCTTTCCATTTGTCTTCTGTGTATTGCTTTGTGTGCTTGTTTAGTACGCTCTTTTTTTCGAGCTATTTCGAAGTCTCTGTGATTCATAACACTCTCCTTTTTACAGTTAAGTGCGTTCCTTCGCTATTGCTACTTCCGTCCCATTGGGATGAACGTAATATTATTTATCTAAATTGGCATAAGTGGAAGGAATCGAACCCTCATCTGCGGAGTTGGAAGCCGCCGTGTTACCATTACACTACACTCACAAAAAAGCCCCTAATAAAATTAATTACTAGGGGCTTGCTTAAAATAGCTTTTTTACAAAAGTCACATCAAGACGTACCCCAAATTAATGGTGGCCAATTTGTAATATAAATTGTATTAGTCTGTGACATGTTGAAATCTCTTTCCTTTAGTATGTTTATACTATACTACATATATTTATTAAAGTCAATCTTTTTCAGAAAAAAAGATCAAAAAAATAGGGCCCTTTGTGGGGGCCCTATTTCTATATCTGTACTTCGTTCTCTATTATGAGAATGATAGGTTTCCAGAGTTAACACCGATTTTAGCTAGGTAGTCAGCTGCATTACCAAGTGATGAAGCTTGGTTGTTTAGCTCTACATAACCGTAACGTGTCATGAATGACACTGTTGGTTCGAATGTTGCTGGATCTAGTACTGTACCAGATGACATTAGTGGAATGTATGGGCAATAGAATGCTGCCGCATCAATTTCACCGTCACCTTTGTAACCAACTAGAACTGGAGCATCGTCTGCTGCGTACTGGTCAACGAAAACACGCATTGTGTTGTTTAGCGTACCTACAAATTTTGTATTTGTTGGAGCTTCGAAAGGACCTTCAGTTGTACGTGCAAATGCTGAAGTTGTTGCTGATTGTAGTACTGTTAACATTGTTGGTGAAATAACAACGTAGTTACCTGCGCCACGTCTTGTACGTGTAGCGATTAGGTTAGCTGCTCTGTTAATTAGAACTGCTAGTGCCGCATGCTGGTCTCCAACGAAAGTTGCTTGACCTGATACATTCGCTTGATCGTATGTATCTGTTGCTGCGCCTGCTAATGTACGTAGTGAAGTTAAAACTTCTTGATCAATCTCAGCAGTAATTTCTTGTGCAAGTGCTTGCATGATTTCTGCTTCAACGTCTAGACCGTGCATTGAATTAGCATCTTGTGCTGCTTCAAAAGTCCAACGTGCTGATAATTTACGTGTTTTAGCTTCAACAGTTTGTTTCAATACTTGGATTGAAAGTTTACGACCTGCTTCTGCTTCTAGAGCTGAAGTTGAAGTCGGTCCACCTGTTGATGCATCACCTGAGTAACCTTTTGCAATTGCAAATGGTGATAGTGCTTCGTCACCAGCTGTTACGCCAGCTGCTGTTTGGCCATATCTTACTCTTAATGTGTGGATTTGTCCTACTGGACCTGTCATAGGCTGTACACCTACTAGTTCGTTTGCGATAACTGTAGGCATCACACGTCTGACAACTGGAAGAATCACTTTGTTAAGTGAAGCAACGTTACCTGCCATTGTTGTACCTGCGGTTGCTGATTCTGAAAGATAGCTCTTAGTGTTTTCTAGAACTGACTCCATAACAACCTTTTTGTTACCATCTAAACCATCTGTTAGGGCGTCTTTTGTAACGTCCCAATTTTCAAATAGATTCTGTGTCATTTGGGGATCTCCTTAGTTGATTCCTGCTAACTTTTTAAGGTTAATAATTTCGGCTTCACTTTCAGTTGACTGTGTGTGAGCCTTGTTACCTGTAATCTCAGTCTTCTGAGATTCGTTTAGTTTTTGTGATTTAACTTGTGTGCTTGATTCATTAAGTACTGTTGGTAAGTACTTGTTGAATTGAGCTTTTAAACTACCTGTAGCTACGCTTTCAAGTAGGTTGTTCATTAATTCACGTTTGTCTTTTGATAGTGGAGACATTAATTCAGCCATAACTGTTTCACGCTCACGGCTTTCATTAATCTTAGCAACTTCTTTCTGTGCTACATCAATTTTTGCCTCTCTATCTTTAATTTCTTTTTGTGATTCATCAAGTTGACTCTTCACATCCGAAAGTTCTTTTGAAAGTTTTGAAATATGTGTTCCTTCAGCTAAGTGAGAACCCATAAATTCTGCTGCGAATGTTTCGAACAACTTACGTCCAAACATATTTTCTTTAGCAGTTTTAATATCTTCTTTCAACGTACCTAGTTCTGTTGAAAGTGTGCTCTCAACAATACCAGCTAGTTTAGTAGAAGCTTTTTCTACGAATTCAGCTTTCGCTTTAGTAATCATTTCTTTACCTTCCGCGACAAGTTTTACCTTTTGTTCAATAAGGTCTTTCTTATCATTATGGAATTCATTAAGTTCTGAAGTAAGTTGTTCCATCACAAAATCTTCTAACTTCTCAAAGTTACCTTCTTGAAGTTTTCTGTCTTTGCGTAGTTCTGTAATTTCCTTGTTAAGAGTTTCCATAACAAACTTATCAAGTAGATTAGCATGCTCAGCAATTTTACGCTTATACTCGACTTGAGCTTCTACTGCTGCTTTTTTGTCCGCTGCGAATTCTTTCAACTCAGAATTAATTGTATCTGACACCATCGCGTCAAGTGCTTCCACCATCGACGTTTTATCAGTTTCATATCTGTTTGCGAATTCTTCACGTAATTCAGCAGTGATCTCTTCTCGAGCTTCACTTAATTTTACTTCCCACGCTTCTGAAAGTGTTGAACGCACTTCTTCCGATAGGACTTCTGAACTTAGGAGTTGTTCTATTGCATTAGCCATTTAGTTTCTCCTAATATCTAGTTTTTCAATGAACTGTAGTACTTCCTTCTGGAGGTACTTTTCAGCTAAGTTGTCGTCATTTGCTGCTGAAGCTACATCAAGTAAGATGTTACCACGTTTACCATTCATGATCTGCTCATACAATGGATCTGGGTAAGCATCTGGTGCACTTGGGTTAGCTACAATATCAACTGTTTGTATTTCAAAATCGCTGACACTGCCGCTTTCTGTAACATTACCACTACCTCTTGATGAAACACCAAGTTTAACTCCATTGTCTAAAAGGGTTTTACAAATATTTCCCATCGGAGTAGGTAACAGCTTTAAACGACCATAACCGTCTTGACCATCCATCCACATTTTTTCAATCATGTGGGATACACGGTCTAAATTTACTTGCAGATCGTCTGGGTGATCTGCTTCACCTAATACAGAGTAACCAGTATCAATTTTCTCTTGTATGACTTTAACAGCCTTACTAATCTCTGATACTGGATATACTCTCTGATTTTGATTACGCTTTTCACCTTGAACGAAAATTCCTTGCATATATAGGTCTTTACCATCCTCTGAAGATTCAGTGATGATATTTGCCTGACTGTATGTTAGATTTTCCTTGAGTGTAAGCATAATTATTCAGCCTTGCCTTTTTTCTCTGCGCCGTGCCCTTTAGACTCTGGAGATAATTTTGCACCGTCACCTGGGTGAGTTACATTCATATCTTTTGCATCGCCTGTTAAGCCTTTTGAATCGCCGCCTTCTGATTTAGCAGACATATCAACTGCTTTGCCGCCCATATCATTTTTACCTGCAACTGGTGATGCTTTACCATCGTCACCTGCTGGCATATCTGCTGGGTGCATGCCGTCTTTACCTACTTTAGTTAAATCAGCTGCTTCTTCGATTTCTTCCGAGTCTGCATCAGCTTCTGAATCAGTTTCTTCCACTACTGGAGCTTCTGCAACTGCTTCTTCCATTTCTGGTTCCATTTCTGGTTCCATTGCTGGTTCTTCTGCTGGTTCTTCTGCTGGCTCGTCGCCCATGATTTTAGCAAATTCTGCTTTTAGATCTTCTAGTGCGTCTTCGACATTCACTAGTTTGTCTTCAATTTCTTCGTGCTCTTCTTCGTGATCGTCTACTTCACCATCACCATCAAGATCACCGTCATCGTCTGATGCTAATTCCATTTCAGCTTCTGGCTCTGCTAGATCTGATTCAGGAGCGTCTTCGCTCTCTTTATCTTCTCCGTACATTTCCTCTGCTTCAATTTCTTCACCATCTTCTTCGATGTCGTCGATAAAGTCGTCAGCTTTTTCATCGCCAATGGCTTCATCTAGTTCTTCTTCCGCTACTTCATCTTCTACAACTTCGTCTGCTTCAACTAAGTCGTTCCAAATTTCACGTGCTTTTTCTACGAATGCTTCGTGTAAAAGGTCAGAAGCTTTTGCTTCTTCGCCATTCACTAGGCTTTCTATCACTTTAATATAACGTTCGCGAGTACTCATTTGACATTCTCCTTTATCGAGGTTATAACACATGTATTTAAGAAGTCTTGGCATAAACCAATACTTAATACAAAAAAAACCGCGGTTTTGGTACCACGGTACTTAAAATTGCAGTAATATAGGTATATTATCTACTCTTCTGGTTGGCTAGCGCCGTATTGTAGCTGTACATCTTCAATTTTAGACGTATGCTCACTACGAGCCATCTCACGTCTATTTCTCATCTTGTTAAGATGCTTTAGCGTCAATTTAGGTCTACGGGTATCATCTAATTCCCATTTATTATAGTTATCATCTTCTGGATTTTGAGCTAATTCATTAAACCTCATTTGATGTATCTCCCATATCGTCGTTTAGTCCAGCGTCTGGAGTATCAATTGGTCCATCTCCGTCGGCGCCTGCATTTTCTGCATCAACGTCTGTAGGTTGGAAACTATCAACATCGGATCCTCTAATACCTAGTGATCCTAAATCTCCTGTAGCTGTACTGTCAGGCATATTGCCTTTTTGATTTTCTTCTTTCCACAATCTTTCGTTATCAACCATTTCTTCTTCGCTAAGGCCTAAATATTTGTCAAGAATAAATCTTCTAGACAAGTAAGGTACACCTTCAAGCTGACCAAATAGCTGAGCTCTTTGTGAATCAATTTCAATTGTTCTGTACTGTGAGAAACTCTGTGGTTCAACAAAGTTTAATTCAAATAAACTAGAACTAACATCAACACCTCTGTGTTTACAGAATAATTTAAACTCGTGGTCTAATGTGTTTTGTAAAGTTAACTGTAGTCTTTCACAATATTTTGCAAAACGGAATTCTTGGATCATTGCAGTACCAATACGTCCATCATTAAACGCCGCTATACCGTCTTCGCTTCCAGTAGGAAGGTACGATGTTGGTACACGAAGTCCACGCATTAACTTGTTATTAAAGTACTTTAAATCATCAATCTCACCAAGGTTTTCACCGCCTGGTAATACTTCTACTTTAGATCCACGTCCTTCTGCTGTTTGAGCAAAGAAGTAATCTTCCATAATTGATAAAGGGTTATATGCCGCATCAACTACTTTAGTTCCACCTCCACTCATGTTCGGAATACGTGTTTGGTGTACTTCGTTTTTAACTCTTTCAACAAAACCCATTGCTTTGTGTGCTGGCATATTACCAACATCAATATAGAATACTCTACGTTCTGGCGCACGTTGTACACGATAGATAATAATACTATCTTCTAATAATTCTTTTTGTTTGTATACCTTAAATACAGATTCTAATATACTGTTACCAAAAGGCCAATTTGCGTTCATGCCGTCACTTAAACTTACATGTACTACATTGTTAGAATCAACTGCATATTCTGAATTAACACCCTGTGAATTGTTTGCATTAACGACTCCGCTATTTCCTTTACCAACACTATAACCTGTTGTAGGATTAACCGCAGTTGAATCTGCATGCTTCTTAGTATCTGTGGCTACCATGTCTTGTAAATTTAATGCAATATTTTTAATTATATATTGATCAATTTCTCTGCCTTCGCTTTCGTTAACAATTGCTTTAGCAACATCGCCTGGTTGTACCCAAATAAGTTTATATGTTTCTGGATCTCTAATAAAGAACTGATCACCGTATTTAATACAAGATCTAAACATAGTAAATATTCTACGTTCAAAATCATTTATTCTAACCCATTGTTTTAATGTTGTTTCTAGTGCAGTTACTTCTGAATCTGTTGGAGTTGTTTTATATTTTAGTTGGAATGGAATAGCAGTTTCAGTACTCATTTGTGTACTAAATTCTGCAATGGTATCTAATGCCGCATTAATTTCGCTGTCTTGATCCATTTGATCATATTGTGTATAACGCTCAACACGATTTGGCTGTCCTGAATATACTTCTGGTAGCCAACTCTGCCAACGATTAGTTTTAGTGTTACCACTTGTTCCATCGTTAATGTTATATCTTGTAAAGTGTTTTTTCCAACTCATAATATTATAATATCCTTTATACTGTGTGTATTTATGCCTAACGTGCTAAATGCATTTTTTGTTCTCTTAATCGATTCATTTTTTCATCTTCTTCAGCTTTAATTTGTTTCTTTAAGAACTCTATCTGTGCTTGAATCAGTTTTAGCTCTTTTTCATCTCGTTTAGCTTGCATAGCCGCAGCTCTAGGATTCATGTTAAAGTTCATTGTACTATTATTTTCACGTTCTGTCAACCTATTATTCAGTATTTTTAACTGATCCTGTAGGTTCATGTCTGGTTTTGGCATAGATAATGCTGGTACAACACTGTTTGCACTAGAATCAGCATTACTTTTAAAACTCATTGGCTTGATATTATTATCTTTATCCTGTTTGTCATTGCTAGTTGTAGTACTGTTACTGTCTACGTCTTCGCCATCAATAGTTGGATTAAAGAATTTAGTAGACTGTTCTTTAATCATCCCAGAGTTTTCTTCAAACCAACCTGCTATGTCTTGTGTTATATTTGTTAAATTGTTTAATGGTAATGTAATAGCTTGTTGTGCTGTTAAAAACATTTTACTTGCATCATTCATTGCTCTTACAGTACTACCACTTGCTTTTAATTTTTTCTTGGTTTCATCAATTAATGCATTTATTTCTTCTCCACTTTTATTAATATATTGAGCAAAGTTCTTTTTAATTAACACACCACTTGATTGTAAAGCTGCAATAGAGCCCATCATTGAATCTGATGCTGCACCCGATGTAGCTATTTTTGTTAAATCCATATTAGAAAATTCTTTAATTAAAAATTGCTGTGCTTCGCCCTGATTCATTTCGCCTGTTCTAACCATTGTATTAATTCTGTCAATAAATCCTGGCATTGTTTTATCAAATGCTGCACGTGCTTCTGCTGATAAATCTTTTCTTACATCAAAGTTTCCAATGTTATCTGAAAATTCATATATGTTTTTATTCATTGCGGCTGCTAATTCTTCCATAATTGCACTACCAGGTCCTTGATCTTTAATTAATGATAATTGTTTTAGAAGAGACTCAGCTGCTAATGCTTGTTCGCCCATTCCATTATCTTTAAGATTTTGTAAACCTGCTGCTGCAAAAGTATCACTAATTGCTGCCATTTGTCTTTGTAATGCATCGCCTCTGTTTAAAGAAGTTAAACTTGCAAGTGCAGTACTTTCAACTACTAGATCAGTAAATCCTTTTTCTAATTTTTGTCCAACGTTTGCTATGCTTAAATCTATATTACCAACTAAACGTTGTGTTTCTAAAAACGCCGCATACTGATTCATTAATTCTGTATTTTGAAAACCTAAGTCTCCTAATTCGTCTGTGTTTTCTGATAAGGTTTTAAACATTCCTTGAAACTCTTTTGCACCACGCGACACGTCACCTCCTAAGGCTGTCATTGCTCCACCAAAGTTTGTTATAGTATCAGAAAACGCATTATAAGTTACACCAGCTTTAAAACTATCAGAGTATAACGTATCAAATTCTTTAGCACTAGAATAAAATATAGCACCACTATCTATCATTTTCTTTTGCACTTCTGCAAACTGTTCAAACTTTGCTGCGTTCCAACCTGCCCAAGCTAGTGCAACATCGGCGCCAACATTCAATGCTCCGCCAAACTTCTTCATCATTCCACCTACCCAGCCAAGTTTGCCTGTTAACTTTTTAAAACCATCTCTTCCACCTGGTCCTTTAAGTTTTCCTGCTAAGTGTTCAACTGCACCTACCATACTTGTCATTGGCTTCTCTGCATCGCCAAAGAATGTAGCAGTAGAATTAATCATTTTTGCTGTTCCTACTGTTTTATCTAAGAATGTTTTTTGATTTGCTTTTGTTGAATCAGCATTGGAACCAACACCCTCAACAATATTTGTAACTGTTTTAATTACTTCGTCGTCAACATCTCTAAGTTCCTTAACACCTTTTAACATCTCATTAGACAACACATTAGTACGTTGTGCTTGTCTAGCCATTGCTAATAATGTAGACTCACTAGCCCATGCTGGTACTTCTACTGTACTACCATCTGGCAATGGAATTTGAGTTTTACCTGCCATTGTTACTGGACTCCTTCATTTTGTTTTTGCTCATCAAGTTCTGCTTTCTTTTTAAGAAGTGCAGTTAAGAATGCTTTTTGTTCTAGTAGTTGTTGTTCTACTAGTTTTGCTTGTGCTTCTGCTGCTTGTACTTGTTCTTCTGTTGCTTCTACTTCTGTACCATCTTCTAATACATAATTTGGGTTATCTATAAACTTCTGTTGATTTTCTCTTTGTGCAGTTAGTCTGTCAATATGTTCTCTAGCAACTTGTACTGTAATATCAATATTCTTTTCGCTTACTTGTGCAACTGCACCTTTAATATTTTCTGCAGAATACTTAGCATGCATTGCTTCAAAGTCAGTTTCTGCTCCAAAAAATCCACTTACTGCTTTACCAAATCTCATTAGATTTCCAGTTAGCATATTCAATCCTGTATCCATTGAACCAAATCCTGGTGTAAGTATTTCTTGCATATTTTGAAATGAAACTGCAAAGTCATCTAATGTATCAATACTTCCGTCTGCATTATCTATTAGACTTCTATAAAATTTACTTGTTAACAACTCGTCAGTATCTGCTTGCATATAAGATTCAGGAACTAGTTTAGCAGATGCAATCATTAAATTTGAATCTGCTAAGTTAGGATCAGTACCTATTTTAGCTAATTGTTCTCTAACTAACTTTACAAAATCACGTTGTTGATCTACTGCTGATTTTTCATCTTTGATCTCTCCTAACGAAGTATCTTCAACTAATTTAATATATGCTTCTGCGACACCGGGTCCCACTCTACGTAATTTTTCTAAAAACTCTGGAGTAATATTATTTGCTGCTGATTTATCATATGGCAAGTCACCTGTTGTTCTGCTTACATCTTCAGAAAACTGTGTCATAAACTCATCACCAAATGTTCCTTGGTTTAATATTGCCATAAATCCAACTGCATCAGTAATATTTTTAATTGCGCCTTCACCTAATTGTTCTTCAATTGCTTTAGCGTTTTGAATTAAATTGAATTGAAAATCTTCATTGTTTCTGGCTTGTTCTCTCAAACGCAATGCTTCCATTCGTTGTGTACCTAAGGTATTACCTGTAAACATCGCTAAATTATTTGCCGCATCAAATGAATCCATAACACGCTTCTTTGTCATTGCATTTAGTTCGGTTACTTGTCCTAATTGATAAAGAACTTCTGCTTCTTCTGCTAACGCTCTAGCAGTATCTTGAATACCTAAACCAAAATCACTAAATGATTGATCACGTTCAATACCAGCTATAAATTTACTCAATGCAAATTGACCTTTAAATAGGTCACCCTCTGATGCAATTATAAATGGTTGTGTGGCTGCTGTTATATCAGCATATTCTTTGAATCCCATACCCAATGATCTAATGCTAGATCTAAGTGTAGTATACATATCAATATCGCTTACAATACTACCAAAATCAATTAACTGCCTTGCGTATTTTTCTTGTTCAGCTAGCAATTTAGCAAATACAGTACCAATACCAGTGGCTGCAACTGTAGCGTATAGAGCTCCTTTTCCCACAAAGGATACTGCTTTACCTACCTTATTTCCACCGCCACCTATAAAGTCGCCTGCTGCTGCTCCAGCATTATACATTAACTTAGCTGTTTCGTGTGATAAGTCTGCAATAGCTTGAGCAGGTGAAGTTGCATTCATTAGTGTACCCATTACACCCTGTGCTTTTTTGGCTGCACCTTCTACTTTTTGTTCTATTGTTTTGGCTTTTTCTTTAGCTTCTTCTGCTTTTCTAGCAACTTTTTTTACCTCAGGTGCAGGTGTTTCTCCTAAAATAGCACCTATTGAAGCCATAGTAATGTTCTGAGTTGTTAAATCTTCGTTAAGAGCTCGCAGAGTTTCTTCCGTTGCCCACGGATATCTTTGTACTATTTGGTCGAAATACTCTTGCATTTTGTTTCCTAATTAACCGATGTTTTAATTCAGATAAATACTATTGTAATATACTGTATTTATGGTATTCATAATATATGTATATAATTGGAGAAACAATAATATGACAAACCCATTAATTCAAGCATATAGAAAGCCAGCTTTATATATTGCATTACCTAGCAAAGGAAATTATTATAAAAATAAACCTAGGCTAAGTATTGATAACGAGCTAGCTGTTTATGCAATGACAGCAAGGGATGAACTTATTACTAAAACACCAGATGCTTTGTTTAACGGAGAAGCCACTGTAAGTTTAATTAAAAGTTGTTGCCCAGACATTGAAGATCCAGACTCAATGCCTGTAAGTGACTTACTTGTAATTCTAGTTGGTATTAGACAAGCTAGTTACGGAAAAGAAATTGACGTAGATGTTAAGTGTCCAAAGTGCGAATTTGAAAATCAGTTACAACTTGATGCAAGTATAATGTTGTCTAAAACAAAAACTGATCCTGTAGAAAGAAGTGTTCAATTACCTTCTAACTTTAAGATCATTTGCAACCCATACACATTAAGAGACAGAACAACTTTGCAAATTCAGCAAGTAAAACAAAATAAAATGATTCAAGGTCTAAGCGACTCTACATTAGATGATGCTACAAGACAAGAATTATTTGGAAAGACATTTGTTGAAATTGCTGAACTTACTGTTAGTTTAATTACTAATAGTATAGAAAGTGTTCAAGGACCAGAAGGTGATCCTATAACTGACAAAGATATGATTCGTGAATGGTTACAAAACATTACTAGAGCAGACTACGATATTATCAAAGGCAAAGTTGAAGAACTTAGTGAAAGTGGATTGGAAACGGAATTTAATGCACGTTGCCAAGACTGTACTCACGAGTGGAAAACTGGTGTTGATTTAGATATTGCAAATTTTTTCGGGGGTTGATAGCTTCTCGTCAACCCGAAGAAATACAAACATTAGTAAGTAGTTACGAAAAACAATTAGAGCAAACTGAAAATAATTTTATTGATATAGTTATTCGCAGCGAAGGTGCGATCAGTTATCAAGACGTTATGCAGATGCCTGTGCCTAGTATTAAATTATTAATTGAAAGAATGAATAATAGAGTTGAAGAAATTAATAAAGCTAATCGCGGCTCTCGCCGGTAATTAATTTATAATAGGCGTTTGGCCAATTGTCATAATATTTTGTAGTTTTTAAATACTTACGCTTTTCCATAATCTCATCACGCAATTGAATAAACACACAATCTGTAAAGTTCTTTACAAAGTGTCCACTTTTCCTACTACTTGTAAAGAATAATAGATCAGGATTGGCAACCATTGCCTCCTCGCAAAATTTTTCTACGGGTTCCATATCAATAACATCACCTAACCAGGCAATGCCAATTTCAAAGTTTTCTTTGTCAAATGTATCTAGTTGAGATAAGTCCCTACGGGCATCAATGAATTGTATTTTTTGTTGCAGTCTAGCCTTACGTGCAAATGGACATACTGGCAAGCCAGAATCCTGTTTAACTTCAATAGAGTTTTCACTCCAATCAAGGAATTTGGTTTTAAAGTCGGAAAAGTTCATATATGTAATATCATTCTTGTTTAGTGTTCTTGATGTCTTACGACATCATCATCTTCACAAAGCTAACGCTTTGTTCGATGTTATTGCTTACGCTTAATAAGAGTTTTTAATTGTGTTAAAGAAAAACAATTTTTTATATCTTAAGTTATAGTATTATTTATGTTTGTTCCTTGACAAGATATTTCATTCACACTTAGCCTACTACGGGCCAAGTGCAAAAGGTTCTTGACATAGAACACCACTCACGAATACTATAGTAAACCTAGTTTAACACCTAGGAAGGGCGGTTACGCTGTACCCTTATTACATACTGCTTTACTAACGCAGAAACACCCTTGGCCATAGTATCGACTGTTGGGCTATCCTCAAGTTCCAAATTGTCAGGAGAGCTTGATCATTTTGATTTGTCAAATCAGTGTATTGACATTGTTAGGCACACCAGTATCTAGTCACGTGAACACGTAACCTCAAGGTGAGTCGACCTACGCCGACCAAACGGAGCCTTGTTGCCTTTATTAGTTTTTGTTAGCCTGTAGTGCCAATATTTGTAAGATTTTGTATCTGTTATGTCTGGGGTTTCTATTACTAATTATCTGATGCTTTAATTATTAGCTGATAATACACTTAAAACCTTAATTCTTGTTAATATAACAAGAGTTGAATGTGTTGTCAACCTTTTTTCAGATGTTCTGTAAGAATTTTTGAACTACCTACTCTTACATTAATAATACCGTTATAGTATTCATCGGTTTCTAATACTCTACGGTCGAACTGTTCTTTGGCTTCCATATAGCTTAATACACCTCTACTAGGACAAAAATGCAATATCTCTCTAGTAAATTTACTTGCACCAAGTGTTAATACGTCAGCATTCAAGTGATCTGAAGAACCCCAATAGTCTCTCCAATCACTTTCTTTTGTTCCACGCCTCTTGTTCTTTTTTCCTTTGAGAGGTGGCTTTGTTGTTTTAAACTTTGCTAATTTCTTACCTATGTACTTTTTATTGTTTGTAGTATTTGTAATAAGATACACAAACCCTTCACAGTCATCTGGTAATTGTTCAATTATTTTGTTATTGTATGTCCAAGGACAATCGTTACTGTTTCTCTTCGATCCACTCATCTATAGTTTTCCTTAAAATATCTAACATATCTATTCCTATAGATGGGCTGTCTATTGTATTAGGTGCATGACGTAATACATATTCTGCATCGTTTATTTCTTCTATGTCTAAATTAAATTGTTCTTCGTTATGCATCAATTACTTCTATCTCAGTATTAAATGTAGTAAAGCCATTTTCTTTTGTAACTTGTAGTACACTATTTACACGACCAACTAATTCATCTCTGTGTGAGATAAGAAGAATATTTTTATTTCTATCACGTTCCATTTTCTTTAATACGCTCAATGCACTTTCTACACCAATAGTATCCATTCCACTATCAACTAGTTCGTCAATACAAACTAAATTAATAGGATGGTTCATGCTTTCAAACACGTCACGGAAACTCCAACTTAGTCCAAGTATTAATCTGTTACGTTCACCTCTTGACAAGTTATCAAAATCTAAATCTTGACCAAGTTGTGTAATAGTTACAGTTAAGTCACTTTGGAATTGTACCTCATGTGGTAACCCTAAACGTGTAATATAATATTCTAGTCTTGTATTTAAGAACTGTAAGTTTTGTTCAATAATTTTTTTACGAATAAAACTATCTTTGTTTGTTAACAGTTTTAATAAAAAGTCTTGATGTTCTTTTAGTTCAGTAAGTCTATTAACTTCTGCCCAATCAACTTCTTGTAATCCTGTATTCTTTAATGACTCAATTTGTTCTATATAAGGATCTACTTCGTTTTCAGTATTCTCAAGTAGTATCTTATTTTCTTTAATTTTATTCTGATGTTCATATGCTTCATTTAAACTATTATATTCTATTCTTGGAGCAACACCAATATCTCCAATTTCATTAATAGCATTCTTATAATCTTGTATCTTAGTTTGATCATTATCAATATGTGTTTGTGATTCTTCTACTAGTTCAGTTTTTTGTGCAACAATTTTATCATGTTGTTCGTCATGTATTTCTTGTCCACATGCATAACATTTGTGTTCTAGTGTTGAGTCTAGATCCTTTTGTGCTTTATCTAAACGTTTTTGTTCACGCTCAATGCTACTTGTAAGTCTAGCAACTTCTGCGTTTAATGTATCAATTTGATTTTTCTTTTCATTAAACTCAGCAAATTTTGCATGTGCTTCAATTTCAGCATCAATGTCAATATGCTCTAATGCATTTACTTCGCTAGCATACTCATTTATTTTTTCTATTTGCTTACTAGCCCAATGTGTTTGTCTACGCTCTAAATCTTTAATACTACTACCAATACGTTCGTTTGCTTCTTCTATACCCTTGATTCTGTATGTTTCTTCTGTAATTCTATCTTTAGTACCTTTAGCAAGTTCTTTTAATATATCAGCTTTTTGACTTAGCTTTGTAATACCAAGTAACTGTTCAATCATTTCACGTTGGTCGTTTGCTCTCATACTTAAGAAAGGTTCTGTGTATGTGTTTAATGCACAGATATGCTTAAACATAGTATGACTCATGCCCAACGTTTGTTCAATAACTGATTGACTTTGTCTACCTTCGCCCTGCATTTCGTCTGTAATGCCCTCGTTGCTATCTATGTCATTTACAAGAAATTTAAATATGTTAGGCTTACGACCACGTTCAATACGATAATTAATTCCATCTTTTTCAAAGTCAACTGTAACCATCATATTTTTATTATTGGTTTTGTTGACTAAGTTATCTTTCTTAATATTATATAATGCGTTACCATACAACGCATAACTTAATGCGTTAATGATAGTTGTCTTACCTGTACCATTACGTGAACCATCGCCACCTAAGTCAATATTATTTCCAAGTACAAGTGTTAAGCCGTGTACATCAAAATGTACAGCCTGTGTGACATTACCCACACTCATAAAATTCTTTACGGTGATATTCTTAATTTTTAGCATGTTTACGATGTTAATCCTGTATAAATGTCTACTAATAGTTCTTTCTTAATGGTGTCGCTTTGTACAGATTCAAGTTGAGATAGTACAATACTATCTACATTTTCAACTTGAATGTCAACACCTTTATTCCAGTCTTGTGTATGTTCTTCTTTTTTACTTGGCATAAGAGCAATCTCACGCAAGTCATATTGTTTAGCAAACGTTTCTTTAATAAAGTTTGCTTCTTCATATGTTATACCTACATCAAGTGTTACACGACAATATGTTTTATCAGACAAATACTGATCTGGATTATCAATAAGTTTGCTTAATGTAAGTGTTCGATACTTTGGTGCATCCGGCCATTGTAAGTACTCAATTGTACCATCCCAATCTAAAATAGTGCAACCACGATCGTCATCCCATGCATCAGCATAATTATGTGGGAAACAGTTACCTGGATAAATCACGTTACCATGTTGTTGTCGTTTATGAAAATGTCCACTAAACACCATTTCAGGACTTGATAAGTCTTCAGCTTTAAGTCCACCGTGGTCTGGCATTTGTACCATAGCATTCATGTAAAAACTTGGTAACTCAAAGTGACCAAACATATATTTACATTTAATATCTCGCAATGATTTCCATTCGTCGTCGCATAGCCATGGAATAAAAGCAACACCGTCTTCAACAAACTTTTCTTTATTAATCATTCTAATTTTAGGAAAGTCTTCAATCATTGACAAACTATGAATCTCACGTTTCTCACGATAATACAAATCGTGATTACCTGTAATCATAATTACTTCGTCAAAACTTTCATTAAGTCTACGCAAGTTGCTTGTAGTATAATTTAATGTACTAACATTAATACTTGCTCTGTTATGATGCCAATCACCTAAGAAGAAACATTTTTTAATTCCTCTCTTATGTGCTTCGTCAATCATCCAATTAATAAAGTCTTCACAATCTTGATTGTGGTGTCTACTATTATTTTTCATACCGAAATGTATATCGGTAAAGATTATCGCTTTGTCAAAAAACATTTAGTCTCCAGTGTTTTCAGTTTCGTCTTGAATATAAACTGTTTTCTTTAGTGTAGGATTTTTTTCCTTTAATGCTTGCTCACGTTCTTCGTGTGCTTTCCATTCTGCATTAAATGTTCTTGTATTACTTGGATTTAATCCTTCTTCTTCTAGCAAGTCATCTCTAATGTTCTGACTACGCTTTTCTAAATTCAATACTCTAGTGAAGCTATTGTTGATAGCCGCAGTATAATACGCAAAAGGGTTTTGCGATTTAAATTCATTAAACTGTAATCCAATTTGTGCTAACTGCAAAAGTGCTTGTCCACGCATTTCGTCTACATATGTGTAACCTCTCCAGTTACCACGCATGCTATATCGCTCACATAGTTTGATATACATACGAGCTAATCTATCGTTTGTTTTTCCATGATCAACGCTAAAGTGTCCGTTGTCTCTTCCACCTTCCCAATGACTACGAGCTACTTCTTCTAGTTCGCCTTCAATGTATGCATAATGCTTAAATGGAGGGAAGTTACATTTAGCATGTAAATCTGCTTCTGTTTTTGGTTTGTTTTTTCTGTTCTCTTGTGGTACATGATCAAATGTCATGACTCTAACTACAATATCATCGTCGTTAATAGTATCTACATCTACTGCAAAATCTGCTGCCCTGGGTTTAGTTTTCTTACCTGTTAGTCCTTGTTCCCATCTTCTGACTTCAGCTTCGTGTGCTTGCTTCTGTAATCTTTTTGCTCTATTTTCTTTAGCTTCTGCAGTCACTTCTTTAGTTATTGCATCTAAGCCTTCAACAATAATATCATAATGAGTATATTGATCGTCACGTGCCCAGCAATAAGACATCTTACTACTGTGTATCTCTCTTAACAAATCTTTGTTTGTTAAGTAAAATTGTTTTGGTGTTTTCATTAAAATATTCCTTTGTTAGTGATATTATACGTATGTAGTAGTCAAATGTCAACCGGTTTTTTAAAATGATAAATACATACGAACGGAGAGTAGTATCATGTTAATTGAACAAATTTTAAAAGAAGGTGTAGACAATATTGCTGTTTTTTACGGCGGTCGTTTTCAACCTATGCACCAAGGACACAGAGATGTATATAAACATCTAGTGGGTAAGTTTGGTGCTGATAATGTATTTATTGCTACAACTTTTAGTCAGAAAGCAAAAAAAGCACACGCAAATGGTGACTTTAGCAGTGATCCTTTTACGTTTGATGAGAAGGCAAGCATTATGACTAAGATGTTTAGCATACCAGGAGATAAGATTGTTAACACTAATCCTTATAGACCCGACTTGTCAGCAGTAGGTAGAGACCCTAATAATACCGCTACAATACTAGTATATGGTGCAAAAGATGCAGATAGACTAGCAACAGGTACAGGATTCTTACACAAGATGCCAAACGATATGGACGAATTAGTTCCTACAGCAAACGATAGAGGGTACGTATATGTAGCACCTCTTATGCAAGGTGGCATGAGTGCAAGTGATTTTAGAGCAGTTATGTCAAGCGAAGCATCTCCAGAAGATAAGCAAAAGAGCTTTACAAACTTCTTTGGTAAGTTTGATAAGCAGATATTTGGATTTATACAGGAGCGTCTAACGTAATGGCTGGCATACCTGAAAAGAATTTAGTAAGTTTAAGACTCAAGACACCTATGAAGCCATTTGGTTACACAGGTATACTTGCTCCGTTGTCTTTAACTAATGGTGTTGAATTTCCATTAACACCTACTATTCAAATGTCACACCAAACATCATATGGACAATATGATGTAGCAGGTTCAATTTATCAACAACAGTATTACATGAATACTCCAAACCCACAAATTTCAGTTACAGCTATGTTTGCTTCTAACTCAGCATCAGAAGCATTATATACAGCAGCCGCTTTACATTTTTTTAAAGCATGTACAAAGTCAGACTTTGGAGCATCTAATCCAAACACAGCAGGCACACCACCACCAATATTAAAATTTAATGCATATGGTGTAGTTCATGCAAGAAATGTTCCTTGTGTTTTAAGAAGCTTCAACTATACATTACCTGAAGATACAGATTATGTTGACACAGGTGCAGATGGACCAGACACATCAGATTTTGCATTTACATCAGATATGGAATCAAATAGTGTACCATCATTGTTGCTAGTCAGTTTAGAGCTAGCACCACAACTAACACCTAGCAAAGTTAAAGATGAATTTGACATAAGAAAATTCGCAAATGGAAACGCATTAAAGGGTGGAAATAGTGGAGGATTCATTTAATGGCAAAATATAGAACAGATAGCTTATATAGAAATACAGAACTTGTTAATGAGAAATTCTTAGATGTATTATCAATTGATAATATAGACATTGATAATACAACTACAAAAACTATAAAGCTACAACCAAAGCATGACGAGAAGCCAGACTTGCTGGCATATGAACTTTATGGTAACGCAAAATTATGGTGGGTGTTTGCATTGTTTAATCAAGATAAACTTGCAGATCCTATTATGGACTTCAAATCAGGTTTAAGTATTACTGTTCCCATAAGGTTCGCATAAGATGGCAGATAAATCATTAACAGCAATAAACTCTAGAAACTTTAATCCAGGTAATATTAGGCCAAGCAGTGCTTATACTTGGAATGGTGAAGTTGGTGCTAATGGTGGTTTTGCAGTATTCAAAACTCCAGAGCATGGAACAAGGGCACTTGTAAAAAACTTATACACCAGTCAAGAGAAACACGGTAATAATAGTGTACGTGAAATTATATCACGTTGGGCACCACCTAGTGAAAATAATACTACTGCATATGTTAATAAAGTAGCCAAAGACATGGGTGTTGACCCCGATGCAGATTTAGGTTCTCTAAAGAACCAACCAGAAGTTACAAAAGCATTAACTAAATCAATTATTGAACACGAAGGCGGCGGCATGGGTGTTTATAGTGATGAAGTTATTGATAACGGTGTTGCAATGGCTAACGGCAAACCAGACTCTGAAATTAACTTTACTGATAAGCCTGGCGATTTTGAAGCAGATAAAATTACCGAAGATAAAGATGAAGATGCAGATGCTAATGATGGATTTATAGGCACAGAAGAAATTCCGCCAGCTACTAGCCCTAACTTAATTAAAAAAGATATAGTTAACACAACATCTTCAAATTGGATGAGTGAAGTTGATAGCCCACAATATTTGTGGACATTGTTTATTGTAAACAATGAAGTATGGAATAATCCAAGAGAATTAGAAGGATCAAACAGTGCCGCGGTTAATAGTGGAAAGGCGATGATTATTGCACAACAAGGAGTAACTAGTCAGTTCTCTTTAGATAACTTTGCAATGATAGCAACTGTAACACCAGGACAAGCACATGGTAATACTACGCCAGGTATTATACAATTTGATTTATTTGAAAATTTAGGATTTACATTTTTAGATAGATTATTAAAAGCAGGTTTATCATTGGGCAAGCCAGGTAACTTACACGAACAGAATTATGTTTTACGATTAGAATTTGTTGGTAGAGATTCAGTGTCAGGAGGAAGTATAAAATATCCAGGTACATTTTTTTATCCAATTAAAATGAATCAAATAAGAAGTACAACAGGTCCAGAAGGTACACGTTATAACTGTATTGGTTGGTCAATTATTAAACACGGACAAACAGAATCAGTTACTGACACTGATATAACTGTTAAAAATATTACACAAGTCATGGACTTTACAGATGGCTTTGTTAAAAAATTTAACAAAGAACAAGAAAATGCAATTTCCGAAGTAGATTTAAAAAGTGGTAAAGTACCACCTAAAACAATATCAATTGAATTTGATAAAAGTACAGATATAAAAGGCATAAAAGGATTACAAAACTTTAACTTAAAAGTTAAGCCTTGGGCAGGTACTGCTAATCAAGCAGAAGCATCTGGTCAAAGCTCTGATACAGAAGACCCAAGTAAGCGAGCAGTTACTATTAACGCTGAAACAGGTATATCAGAACAAATAGGTCAATTGCTACAAAAGAATGTACCAGCATTTGCTGATTATGTTAAAGAAGCACAAAAAATAGGTATGACTCCAAGTATTGTAGTTGATACTATTCCAAAGTATCCAGATAACTTTGCTGGAACAGGAACATCCGCAGACGCATATGTTGAGCCCATACATGTTACACACATAATAAAAATTAATCAAAATTGGACAACACAAAATCAAAACCCAGGCGAGCATAGAAAGAAGTTTGCTAGCAATAAGTTTCAATCAGAAAAGTTTAAGATGTTACCAATCGAAAAGAATTATACATACTTGTATACTGGATTAAATACAGAAGTACTAAACTACCAGATTGATATTGAGAGTTTATATACTGTAGTAACAGTACCACAAGCAGGATTATATCATGCAGATGCATCACAAAAGTTTACACCTACTACTCCTAGTAAAGTTACTAAGTTTTTAGAAGATGTTCCATATGATAAAGTTCCTACTAACTTTAATGATTACACAAAATTTATAAGCAAGCCATTGGGTATTAACGAACAAAGAAAAAATGAAACCGATGGAAGTCAAACATTGATATCAAATATGGCATCTAATATGGCAAAAAGAGAATATGACGCATATCAATTTACTATGGAAATAAAAGGAGATCCATATTGGATGTCCGGTTCATTACATTCAACTGCTATAGGAACTAACACACCAGATTATAGTTCAAGAGATGCATTAGTATCTTTCTTGCAATATAATCCTAATGCAGAAGACTTACTTGAAAATCAAACTAGAGGACCAGTTGATTTAGTTTCAAGTGGGATATATAAGGTAACTAAAATTGAAAGTAGATTTCAAGGCGGAAAGTTTACACAAACACTTTCAGGTTATAAAGATCCAACAACTAATACACTTTTAATATTACCTCAACTAATAGAAATATCAGGAGTATAAAATGGCAGGCATAATAAAACACGATGGAGTAAACGTATCAAATAGAGCTAAACAAAGTAACGATCTTAGTATTAATAATTTAAGTGGAGTATATGTTGGCGAAGTTACAAGTAACAAAGATAGTTTATATACAGGTAGAATTACAGTACATTTTTCAGACTTTGGTTCAAAAGACAATGATTATATTTGTTTACTAGCTACACCATTTGGTGGGCATACAAAAATTAAAGACAGTGGAGACGATGAAACCAAAGAAGCACAAGCACCTGTTAGTTATGGTATGTGGCCTCAACCTCCTGAAGTAGGAACAAATGTTGCAGTATGTTTTACTGGCACACTAGAACAAGGAATAGTAATAGGAAGTCTTATAGCAAAAGATAGAAACGCTATGATGGGCGGTAAAGCTAGTGGACAAGTTTATGCAAATGGAGAAAAAAGTTTAGGACCTGCTGTTGACAAAAATCCATATGATACAAATGATGCAGATACTAAACCACTTGATGAATATACTCAAAGTGTATTAAACGAACAAGGTTTAAGTTTAGATTATGTAAGAGGACATAGCCAAAGTAGTGCAAGACGAGAATCACCAAGTAAAGTATTTGGTATTACAACACGTAATGGTCATGTATTAACAATGGACGATGGAGACGAAAACGGCGACAGTCAAAATATTAGAATAAGAACCAAAGGTGGAGCTCAGGTGTTACTTGAAGATACAAAAGGTTTCATTTTTGTTACTACACAAAATGGTGATGCTTGGATTGAAATGGATAGAGCAGGACATGTAGACGTGTACAGTAAAGCAGGTATTAGTATGCATACTGAAGGTGATTATAATGTACATGCTAAAGGAAGTATTAACATGCAAGCAGAACAAGGTGTTAACATAAAAAGTTCTGGAGCAGATGGAATAAAGTTAGAAACAAGTGTAGGCAGTATGGATGTATACAGTGCAGTAGATATAAACATACAAGCAGATGCTAATTATAATTTAACTGTAGCAGGAAATCAAGTTATTAAAGGTACAAGAATAGATATGAATGGACCAGAGCCAGCACCTGCAACAAAAACTACAATTAGAAATCAAGGTGCAAACACTAGTATTAAAACTAGTACAGCAAGCAGAGTACCTGAGAAGCATCCATGGCAAGGTGTATCCGAAACACAAGAAACATTTAAAAATGGTAAAGGGTATACAGCGTAATGTCCGATTTCAAGTTATCAAATAATATTAATAGTCGTAACTTAATTGATTACACATTATTCACAGTGTTAGATTCTACAATAGTCAACACATTGAAACCGTTGTCTGAACTTGAAGCAAGCCCGTCATTAATAAATTTAAAAATTAGAAACTTAGGCTGGACAGGATATAGAAAAGTCGTTGACAAACAATTAGTTATAGGTTATGCTAATAGCGATAGTGAAAATTTAAACAGCAATGGACTAATTGAATCTGATGCTTATAATTTATGGATAGAAGAATTTAAAGACAAAGAAAGAAAATTTAAAAATACATTTATACTAGACACGTTATCACAATCACAATATGATGCAATGCTAAGTTTGTATTTGCAAACTAATACATTTATTGAAGTGGGATCTGATATTAGAAAATTCTATTTAAAAGATTACATTGAAAACAGAGAATGGAATTATATAGCAACTGCTATGACACTTAGTGGAACAAACAGATTAGCAAGACAAGCAGACTCAATGATATTGATGCTAGGTGATTATGGAAATAACAAAGATAGATCATTAATTAAAGAACAAGGTCTACAAGTGTTGTATAAAGAATATAGTGCAGGGTTACTTGATACATTACAAAGTGAACAAGCCGAATATGTTTACTATGCAGAAACAAAAAGATTCCTGCCAAACATGCTTGAGAGTAGAAAAAGAGTATTAGCAAAACAGCTAAGTTAATCCTACATAAAATAATTTAAATACAAATACAAGGAATAAAAACTTTGAATAACAGTGTACTCTTACTCAATGCAGACGGCTCGCCATTATCTATACTTCCATTAAGTACGATAAGTTGGCAGAATGCAGTAAAGGCAATGTTTGCTCAAAAGGTACATGTAATTAAGAACTACGATGGAGTGTTACTTCGGTCGCCATCATTCTCAATACCATGTCCTAGTATTGTTATGCTAAACACATATCACAGACAGCCAACCAAAGCAAAATTTACTAGAAGAAACGTTTATATCAGAGATGATTATAAATGTCAATATTGTGGTAATCGTTTTACATATAACGAACTTACGTTGGATCATGTGGTTCCAAAGTCAGCAGGTGGTAGACTAACTTGGGAAAATAGTGTAAGTGCATGTGGTCCTTGCAATGTTAAAAAGAGTAATAACCTAACACCTCTTCCAAATAAAAAGCCAATCATACCTACTTGGCACCAAATTAACTATTCAAATAAGCATCATAACTTAAAAATTCCAGATATTGCTTGGCAAGACTATGTTCAATGGCCAGAAGATAAGCTAATTGTACAATCATAATCTACTTACTTAATTATTTGCATAAATAGTTGTATGAGCGATATAATTGGATATACAACAATAGAACAACCATATACTAGCAGTAATCTGTCTGGGCTTGAATTAGCCAAACGTGACTTGCTAAACCATTTCCACATTCGTAAAGGTGAAAAGTGGACTGACCCTACATTTGGTTGTGACTTACCTTTGTATGTGTTTCAACCATTAGATGACATAACCACAGATGCAATTAAAGAGGAAGTCTTTAATGTAGTAAACTACGATCCACGATTTACAGTAAATGATACTAATGTTATCATTAACCAAGATGCTCACTATGTTACTATTAATGTAAAGCTAACATATGTACCAACAACAACTGCAATAGATTTGCAGATCAAATTCGATAAAGAATTTCAACAGGACGCAGAGTTTTAATCATGGCACAGAAAACTAGACAAACAAGACTATTTGCGGCAGAAGACTATACAGTCATATATGAATCATATGTTAATGCAAACTTTCAAGCATTTGACTATGATACTATTAGAACTGCGATGGTTGATTATGTACGCAACACATACCCAGAAAATTATAATGACTGGGTAGAATCAGCAGAATTTGTATCACTACTAGATGTAGTTGCACAATTTGGACATAACTTAGCATACAGAGTAGATTTAAATGCAAGAAACAATTTCTTAACTACAGCTAAAAAACAAGAGTCAGTATATAAGCTGGCAGAGTTTTTAGGATATCAACCAAGACGTAATGTGCCAGCGTATGGTGAGATGAAAATTGTTTCAGTAAAAACTAACGAATCTGTTATTGGTAGTGCAGGAACAAGTTTAGGTGGAGTTGAAATTAGATATGAAATTACAAACAATGCAAGTAACTTAGATGACTTTATTGCAGTAATTAACTCAGCATTACAAAACAGTAATCAATATGGTAGCCCAGTTAAGAGTGCAATCATTAATAGTATTTCAACAGATTTTTATAATTTTAACAACACACCAAATCAAATTAAGTACGATGTTGATGGAACAGTACTAGGCGCTTCAACAACATTTAATATTATTAACAGTGAGTATGATGAAGTAAGTAGAAGCTTTACTGAAAAGACTCCAGACCCAATCAGTTCTTTTGGAATGTATTTTAAAAATGATGGTAAGGGAATTAACAGCAACAACACAGGATTCTTTTTAGGTGTTAAGCAAGGTTCTTTAGCATATCAAGATTTTGTTATAAGCAATCCAATTGATAATAATGTTTTAGATGTAGTTGCATCTGATGTTAACCAAACCGACGTGTGGGTACAAAATATTAATGAAACTGGAAACATTGTTAAGAGCTGGACAAAAGTTTCAGATGTAAACAACAACGTAATTTACAATAATCTAGCAAACGGTGTTAGAGATGTGTTCAGTGTAAAAACTCGATCAGACAATAAAATTTCTATTGTATTTCCAGACAGAGCATTTGGTAACATTCCAAAAGATACAATAAGAGTTTGGTACAGAACTAGTGCTAACAGTACATATGTTTTAAGACCAGATGACTTAACAAACAAAAAAATTAGCGTCAATTATACAGGACTAGATGGAAACACATATACTGCTTTACTTACATTACAATTGAAACAGCCAGTATCAAATGCAAGTTCAAATGAAACACTAGACAGCATCAGAGAAAATGCTCCTAGAAATTATGCCACACAAGATAGAATGATTACTGCAAGTGATTATAACTCTATGCTTGCTGGTTCAAATGGTGGACTTGTTAAAATTAAAAGTGTTAATAGAACATTTAGTGGACATAGCAGATATTCAAAATTTACAGATCCAACAGGAGTATATTCGGATTTACATTTACGTGGAAGTGACGCAGTACTATCTCAAAGTGAAAAGTTAGTATCCTTCTCAAGTGCAAGTACAGATTCAGCTACACAGATATTTGAAAAGTATGTAAAAAATATTATCGACAATGATGAATTTGTTAACCTATACTATACAAAATATAAAAATACATTTGAAGGTTTAAGAACAGAAACAAATTATACTGCTAATTCATTTACATGGGTTAGTACTAGTACAACTGCTAGTGGTGTAAAAACTGGATACATTACCGATCCAAATAACTCTGGGCTAATACAACGTGTAGGTGATACTTCAGATACATATATGAAATACATAACTCCTGGTGCATTAATTAAATTTAAAACAGTTGACGGAGATTATGTTTGGTCAAAAGTTGTAAGTATCTCAATGAACGGATTGGGTATTGAAACTAATGTAGGTGCTCCTTCAGGTAAAAGAGCAGATGGTAAGGGTGCAATTATTTTAGATAATATTGTGCCAACACAAAGTACAATTGAAGTAGTTTATCCAGCATTATCTAGAAGATTTATTTCTAGAGAACGTGATATTATTAAAACATATTTAGAAGCTAAAAGATCATTTAGTGTAAAATATAATTATAAAAATAAAAGTTGGGATGTGATAAGTGAGAACATTGGTAATATTAATGATCCTTATCCTTCAAACTTTAACTTGAGCAGTGATAGTTGGATTTTATATTTTAACTACACAGGTTCGGTATTTGATATTTACTTGAGAACAGTTAGATTTAATTTTACAAGTGATTCAATTAGACTTGGAAATATTCAAAACGAGTATGATTTAAGTTCATATACTAAAAAAGCAAAACGTGATCGTATAGACACGTTTGATGCAGTTAATAGTAGTATAGTAGAAACTGGAAAGTTTTTTGTTTATGGATATGATCAAGCAACAACTAATAATTATAGATTAGTATTAATAGATGGTAATGCAGATAGTAGACCAGATAATCCATTAGCGTTTGAAGAAGTAGTAGGTGTAAACCAAACATCTAAATCAAATTTAAACTTTGAATGGACACATGTTACTACAGATAATCAAGTAGTAGATCCTAGTTTTACAAATGTTATTGATGTATTTGCATTAACAAAATCATATGATACAAGTTATAAAAATTGGTTGAATGGAACAGTAACTACAAAACCATTGCCACCTACTAGCTATGAACTGTCTCAACAGTTTGGTACAGTGTCTAGTAAAAAAGCAATGAGTGATACAATTGTTTACAAGCCTGTAAAATATAAACCAATATTTGGATTACACGCTGATCCAGAACTAAAAGCAAGGTTTAGAATTATTAAATTGTATGGCGCCAATATTACTGATAGTGATTTAAAATCAAAAACAGTAACAGCTATTAATGAATTCTTTAGTTCATCAGATTGGGACTTTGGAGAAACATTTTACTTTACTGAACTGGCAGCATACGTACACAAGCAACTAGCAGGCGTACTAAGTAGTTTTGTTATTGTACCGCAAGGTACAGGATCAACATTTGGTGACTTATTTGAGTACACACCAAACTCAGACGAAATGTTAATAGCAGATGTAACAGTAAACGAAATTGATATTATTCAAAATATTACCGACGAAAACATTAGAGCAGGAAGTTAATAATGGCTAAGAAAAAAGCAGGGCAACCTAAGGTCAACAATATAAAAACAAATAAGTTTTTACCGGGTGTATTTCAAACTGACTTAAACAAAAGTTGGTTAGATAGTACGCTTGATCAAATGGTTTCCAAAGGACCACTTGAGAATATTAATGGTTATATTGGATCTAGAAATGGAAATGTATCATTACCAAACGATTCTTATATTAATCCTAAGTTTGATATTCCACTTGGAACTAAAGCTCAGCTAAAGCCAGGCATACTTGCATACAGTGACTCATTAGATGTTAATAATCAAATTACAATAGATGATATAGCTCATTCGGTAAGTGCAAACTTTGATGCATACAATTATAACTCTGCATACAGTTCAGAAATATTTTCTTATAGCCCACCTGTTGATGTTGATAAATTAATTAACTTTAAAAATTATATATGGGCAGAAGAATTACCTGTATATGAAAGTGTATACACAGGTGCTACTAAGAATCCATTAATAGATTCCAAACACAATACATTATATACATTAACAGATGACAACAATACATTTGATGTAGAAGATCATATGCTTATTAAATTTACTGGCTCTGGTTGGGATGTTGCTGTTAAAGATAAAACATTTATTGTAACTGGTGTAGGAACTTATGTTAATTTATTAGAATTCAGAGATGAGAACAACAGAAGAGTTTATCACAGTGTTGTACCTCATACACAAAACAATGACGGTATATGGGATAGTAGTAAAGTTCATCGTGTTATACCAAACCAAACCAACAAGTACTGGCAAGCAGGTTCAAGAAACTTTTTAACACTAATAAGCGATTATAACAATGACGCTAATCAGCTACCAATTTTTGATGGATTTCATTTTACAGATCTTAAATCAAATCCTACACAACTTGTTGAAGGTGTATTAATTAGATTTGATTCAGATGATTGGTTTTATAATAGTGCAGATCAAAAAGAAAATATCTATATAGTAGAAAAAGATCCAAACGGATTATTAGGAATAAAACAAATCATTGATGCAACATGGAATGGAACAGGCAAGTACTGGCAGTTGTCAATAAATGCAAATGCATCTGCAGCTAATATTGAAAAATTAAAAGGCATAGTTAAGTTTGACGAAAATGGAAAACTTGCATATGACTTTGGATTACCAGTGGAACCAATACTAGATTATATAGTAATTGATAAAAGTGATATATTTCAAACTGCATGGAGTAGAGCAAACCATTGGGTGAATATTAGTACAGTTAGAAAACTAATGACTCTATTACCTAACTATAATTTTGATAATATACTAGCAGATAAAAGAAGAGCAAAAAGACCTATCATTGAATACAATGCAGGAATTAACCTACACAACAATTCAAGGCATCACGATTACGAAGACGATCCAACGTACATTGGAGCAATAGACTTTGGTGTAATGAGTGGCGATGATTTAAGTATATTACCAGTAGGCTCTACATACGTTTACATCGATAGCACACAAAATAAAGTTTACAAATCAACAAGTACAACACCAACAGAAGTACTTACTATGGCAAACAATTATTCACTAACAATTAAGAGTATATTAAATCCAAATAAACTTAATTGGCAACACAGTGATGTTTGGTATATTAATAATGAATTTGTATTAGCACAACAAAAAGTAAAAGTAAATCAATATCCTCTTTATAAATTCTTTACAGACGAAGGTGTTGCTTTTGAAGATATAGTTGGCACAAACTTTACAGGTGGAAAAATATTTGGATACAAAGAAGGTAACGGAGTAATTGATCCTGAACTAGGACTAAAACTAAGTTACAAAGATTCTCCAAAAGGTGCTGAGTATGAATTTGAAAATTTTATTTTAACAACAGAATATAAAAACACATTACAAAATTCTGAGAATCCAAAAATTACATTTAATAAATCAGGACAAGGATATAATCTTTATAGAAGATACGATAAACTTGAAACTGTTTATAGGCAGTCTGGAGAACTAGCAGGTGCCTTAACAAATAAACAATACAAAGTAGAAGTAGCAGATGCCGACTTAACTATTCCATTTGGATATAACAATTGGAACAGAACAGTATCTTATGTACTACATAAAAAGAATGACAAATTTACATTATCAAAATTAAATGAAGACACTGGAGACTATTTAGAACAAGATGTTCCATCTATACAAACATTACGTAAAGGTGTTGATGTTAAGGTATATAATTTAACGACTGCTGATTTACAATATTGGCTTCCGGGCAACACACAAGTTACACCTACTACAAGTTCACAAACTGTAAATGGGCTGACTATTATCAAAGATGCAAATGATGTAATAACATTTTCACTAAGTGATAAGAGTGTAAGTCTTGTAGTAGATAATAAAATTGTATCTATGATTAGTTCTATAGACAACAAAGATGATTTAAATTACACAATATTAAATAATGGAAACAGAATAAATGATTCATACATTACTGTTAATGCAAATACTATTGTAGTGAATGAAGATGCATTAACTGAAAATGATTTAATTGATTTTAGTTTTAGAAGCAATAAAAATGAATCAGCAAAAGAACTTAGCTATCCAGAAGTTATGGAGCACAATGTTCATAACAAAGTAATTGAGACATTTACTTTAAGCGAAACACTTGGACACTGGACAGACAAATTAAATGTTAATCCAGAATTTGATGGCAATAGTTTTTCAGAAAACAATTATAGTAGCATAACAAAAACTCCATACTATGGCGGAACATTATATATGCGTAAGCACGATAGTATAATGCACGACATTAACTATGCTAACGAAAACTTAGATGTTACTGGAACACTAGTTGAGCAAGCCGCTGACTGGGCTTCATTTAGAACTAGAGTGTTAGCACAGGCAAAAAGATTATATTCAATTACTCCTTACACAAGTATTAAAGATATCACAGATGCATGTATTAAAGAGATACTAAGAAATAAGAAAACAATTGATTTGTATAAGACTTCAAACATGTTATATGGAGAAGCAGAAGTAACACAAACTATAGACATCACTGATACAAGTGTATTAGCATATAAAACAAATTATATATTCAATGGCGATTTAAATATTAGAGATCATATATATGTTTACCTTACTGATACAAATGGAAAATTAATATTACAAAAAGATACAGACTATACATTAATAGGTAGCACAATTTACTTAACAAGTTTAAGTGCATCTGCTACACAATTAGAAGTAGTGTATCACAACATGGACTCTGCAAGTTTTGTTCCACCAAGTTTAACTAAGCTAGGTTTAACAAATGGTTACAGACCAACAGTAAACAATAATATATTATACACACACGATGGGCAAGAATATAATCTTGCTACAGGTGCTGATTTAACTAATATGTCATCTGCGAATTTTGATGTAGTACATGCAGTATTACTTGATATGGAAAATCGTGTATATGCTGGACTTGTTAAACAAGATACAATGTATGATAAAAAACAATATGCAACATACACAGACTTCTTAGAAAATACACAATCAAATACATGGTATAGTACAGATATATTAAATAATTATTTAGAAAAGTTTTATGTTACTTGGGCTAAAATTAGAAACCTAAGTGAGACAAATTCATATGTACAGACAGATAAGTTTACTTGGAACTATAGTACATTAAACTTAGGACCAGGACATTACAAAGGAATATATGTACATTTATTTGGAACAGCAACACCTCATTTAACTCCATGGCATATGCTAGGCTTTGCATTTAAACCAACTTGGTGGGATGCACATTATAGCTGGACTGACGCAACTAAACGTACAGCATTAATTAATGCTTTAGTAAACGGAATAGTTTCTCAGCCAGGCAAGCCTGTTACACAAGATATAACATATGCTAGGTATAATTGGAAGTTTGATACACAATGTCCAGTAACTACAGCAGGTGTACTGGAAGACCCAACAGTGGTATTTAATGCTAGTCCTAGTCTTGCAGAAGCATCACAAGACTTTGTGTTTGGTGATTGGGGACCTACAGAATATATGTGGAGAAATTCTCCACATGGACAAGCATCAATGATAGATGCTGTTCTAAAATTAAATCCAGCTAAAGCATGGACTGATTTCTTTCAGCCAGGTTTCGTTAGCCAAAGTATTAATGGATTGCCACAAACTTATTACGACAAACAACTAAGTGCTTCAGCAAAATATAAAGTGCCCGGAGTAGTGTACGATAAAACAATTACAAGAATAACAGTTTCTAATTCGCCAAGTGGATTATCAGACGACTCAGAATTTATTATTATTGATGACTTCACAAGTTCAAGAGCACGTGCTAAATTTAAATTAGTAGATGGAAAAATTAACAGTGTTAGTTTAATTGATCGTGGAATTAATTTTACAGGTGATCCTATTGCTGTACATAAACTTGGTACCGATATTCAACCAATAACAATTGATTTTAAAGTTAATGAAGTTCCTTTTGTTGCAAACGGTATAGCACAAGCACAGCATAATTTTATATACAGAAATCAAAAAGATAATATTAGTCAAGAACAACTATATAAAAATTTAACAACTAAGCTAACACAAAAGCTGGGTGGATTTTCTAGTAAACATTTATTAGATATATTTGCAGAAAGCAGTGTTACTGGAGACTTCCAGTTTGGCAATGGCGACTTTAATCTTCATATGTATAATGGTAAGACTACACAGTTACCTACAGCAAGTGCATTGTTTATTACTAAAGGACTAGATGGATATAAAATTAATGGTATCAGTAATAACAAACAAGAATTTAAATTTTACGAGCCTAACATATCTGGTCTAGAATATGATACAATTACAATAGCTGGCTCATCAGTTAAAAGATATAAAAGATATGTTTCCACACCTAGTGTTATTGAGTTCAATTCAGTAATTGAAAGAGTACAAGACACTTATAATTTTATAAGAGGATATTGGAAGTGGATGGAAACACAAGGGTATACATTAGAATTTGATGGTAACAGTTCTGCTAGTGATTTTGTTAGCTGGGCAAAGACTGCTGATCAAGATGAAGTCTTTGTATTACAAATTGGTAGAAAAATATCTTATAAACCAACATACGGTACAGTATATCCTTATAACGAATTAAGATACAATAGCAATGATGTACTTTCAATGTACAGTGAGAAATTAGAACATAGCGATTTAAGTATTGATAGAAAAGATGGAACTGCTTATGTTGAAACAAAAGAAAAACAATTTATAGGAAGTATTACAAGTGCAGTTTTAAATTACGAACATATAATTGTTTTTGAAAATAAAACTAAACTGGGTGTAGATGTCTTTGACGATGTTAAAAATAAAATACAAAGTAGACTGCTAATCAGAGGACAGAGAACACAAGAATGGAACGGTGAAAAGAAAGCACCGGGCTACTTAATTATAGACGATCATATTGTTGAAAACTTTGATAGTGCAGTACAGAGTGTAGACGACATGTACAGAAATGATGTAGACGAATTTAATCCAGCATTTGCAAAAGCAAAAGACTTGACTATAGGAAATATAGAAAAAGCCTGGACAGATAATTTAGGATTAAATAAAAATGTACTTACAAAAATGCATCAAGGTTTAATTGGATACACAGGTACAACATCTGCATTAGATAGAATAGGCAGATCAAATATATTAGATAACAATGGAACTGATATTTCAGTATACGAACAATATATGTTTAGGCAGTCTGAGCTAGGTAACAATGATATTGAAGAGCCATTTGAATTTGAAATTAAATCTTCAGATATATCTTCGTCACCACAGATCATTTCATTAAATGAAACAGTATCAAATCCAGTAGAAATATTAGCGGTACAAAAAGATAGAATCGTTAACAATAAAGATTTAACATTTAAAACTGTAACGTTTGAAGAAAGTATAGTTGATATACTTACAGGTGGTGAACCACTTTCAACAGAAACAAGATATAAAATACTTGATTTAAACAGTATATCAAGTGTATGGCAAAAAGAAGCAGATTATGCAATTATTCCTACTTGGAATAACTATACAAGTTATAAGCTAGGAGATAAAGTAAGACACGAAGGTAAATTATGGGAATGTCAAGTTGACTACACAGGTAAAACTGAAGTTACTGCAAATATAGAATTAGCTGCCAGAAACGGTGGAATATCTTTCCCACCAGGAACTAAAGCAACAGTAGCAGGAACCGAAGTTATTTTTAACGAGGCAGACACAGTATATGCTGACATTATAGCAGATGGTACCACGACAAGTCCTACATTTGCTCCAACAGAAACATTATTAATTGATGGCAACTCTGTATCGTTTAGTAAATCACAAGATGTTTTAGTAGTTACTGGACCAGGTGTAATAAGAGCAACTTCAGGTCCTGCTAGCTTTACAGATGTTACTGGAAAAAGTATTACCATTAATGGAGTATTAGTTAACTTCGATACTACACCACAAGATGTTACAGAAACATTTACTGGTTTCGATAATGGAACAGCACCAACAGTTGATTTAGAAGATACTTTTACAATATCAACTACATTAAGTGGAAGTACATATAGTATTTCAAGTGTAACACTAAACGGCGCAGTTACAACAGCATATTCATTAAATGGACAAGATATTACATTTACAACTGCACCAGCAGTAGGAGATCAGATTAGTGTAACATTAGTACATGTTCCAAATCAAATGACAGCTAGTGATATTAGAAATAAAATTAATAGCACAGGTATAACAGGCATAACTGCTAACTTAGTAACAAGTATTGACTTATTGGAAATAACATATAATACACAAGTAGTTGGTGATGAATTAATTTTATCAGCAGGCACAACAAATGCAGACTTAGGGTTACCAGCATCGGGTGCAACAATTAGGCCACCAAGTGAAGTTCAGCAACAAAATGCTAACTTAGACTTGCAAGATATTATTAGTCAAATTAATGCAACCAATACATTGTCGCAAGTAACAGCAAGTGAAAACAATAATAAGCTAAGACTGACAAGCACAGATACTAAAAGAACATTAACTGTAAGTGGAACTGCTATGTCATTATTAGGATTACAGCCAAATTATACAGCAACCACAACTCAAGTACCAATGAATACAACACACTATAGAGCATCTCAATTAATACAAGATGGATTAGATAACGCAACTCCACCTGTAACAAATGTAAAAGTTAACTATGTAGGTGATCAGATTGTAATTACGTCTGAAGCAGACAGCCTTGATATGGGAACAGGAGACTTTAATAATATAGCTGGATTTGACAATGGTATAACAAATGCAAGAGACGCCGGTGTTGTAAACGAGTTTGACGCAGTTAAAAATGGCGTAGCACATTTTGGAGAACTAACTTCAGATAAAGATCCTGCAATGTTTAATATATTAGTTTCTGATGATAGTGCATTAGAAGTAGAATCAAAAGGCAGCGTAACAACTAAATTTTATAGTTGGAATGTCTTACAAGCACAGCCTAAAGCAGGTACACCATTATATAGTAAAAGTACAGACGGAACACATTGCGGTATATGTGCAGGTACAGCTAGTAGAGATGGAAATGATGCAGAAGTAACAACTAACGTAGCACACGGATTAGAAGTAGGCGATTACGTAATGTTATTAAACACAGACACCACACCAGCAATTGATGGACTACATAAAGTTACAAAACTTGGCACAGATGATAAAGTTTTTTATATAGATGAATTTATTGAGAAATGTGGTAATGCAGTTTCTATATTACCAATAGTCACAACAAGATTTTCAAATGAAGGTGTCAGTACAACTGCATTAGCAAACGCTCATTGGAACTTACCAGCAGACACATTGATCTGGGAAAAGTTTAACAACTCAACATTAGGAACATATGTTTACTCAGTAAATGGTTCAAATAAAACATTTGTAAGATCAACTACACACAGACCTTGGCAGTATGAAATTGATAGTATTATAATTTATAATCAAAAAAATAATACCACCAAAGTACAATTAGAAGCATATGATCCTATAAGAAGAATTCTTCCAGGTATAGCTATGCAAAACTTAGAATATATGGATATATCAGACAATGCTATATACAATACAAACACAGATGATTCTACAGAAACAGATCAAAATAATGCTTGGGGCGAAGAACAAGTAGGTACCAGATGGTGGGATACAGATAAAGTTAGATACTATGATTACGACCAAGGTAATGTAAGTTATAGAACTGATAATTGGGGTAAACTATATCCTGGCAGTGAGATTGTAGTATGGGAATGGATTAGATCAAGTGTAGCACCAGATGACTACGCAGAAGCTGTTAAGTCAGGCAAAGAAATATTTGGAACAATAGCTACAGGTGAAGCATATTCAGTTACTGATCCTAATACAAATGAAACTGATTATTACTATACTATAGATAAAAACTGGAACAGTTCTACAAATGCATATGATAATGTATATTACTATTGGGTTAAAAATAAAACAACAATCACAGACGATAGAACATTGTCAGCATTTGATGTCGCAAAAGTTATTGAAAATCCAACACAAGCAGGTGTTGCATGGTATGCAGTATTAGACAACGAAACATTTATTATTGATAACATCAACTACTACGTTGAAGATAAAAATACAGTAGTACAAATTAACAAAGCAGAAGATAAAGTTAACTCACATAACGAGTGGACTCTTATTGCCAAAGACAAAGATAAAGTTCCAGGATATTATGTCAGAGGTATGAAATATAATTTAGCAGGACAAGATCTAAATGCATCTAAAATTCCATATCAAGACTTACACAGATTTAACAAGTATGGAGATAATTTTGACGAAGGACAGACTTGGTTTAATAATTTATATGAAGCAAGAAGAAATGCAGCAACAGCAATCAATGGATTGTTAAAAGACATTTGGATAAACGATCAGTATCACAACACATGGAACAGAACAGCATTTAATAAATCGTTTCCAACCTACTTATGGAATTGGATTGATTATAAGTTAAGTACATATACTGGCTCGTATAATCATACGCAAATTATTGCTGGCGCATATGATTTAGATAATGTTGACAGAGACTTTCATAAAGTAGTTAAAGTTATTAAAAGAGGCGCTGGCAACCTTGACAGAAGTGAACTGTACGCTTACAATGATACTACTAACAAATGGGAACTAATTCTTAAAAAGAATGTTACAATAGAACTTAATGTAGATGCATTATGCCCAACCAAAGGGTGGGATGCTGACGCATGGGATTCAGATAGATTTGATCAAGCTAACGTAGGCGAGTATTGGATAAAACTAATTACAGCATTACATGAAGATTTATTCATCGGATATAATGAACATAAAATAAATGAGCTATTCTTTATAATAGTTGATCATGTATTAAGTTCGTTGCCGCAGACAAACTGGATAAGAAAAACTACATATGTTAAACTAGAACTTACAAGTACATTTGATACAGCGACTAAAAAATATACAAGAGATAAAATTAATAACATTATTGGTTACATAGAAGATGTAAAACCTTATCATACTAAGCTAAGTTCTACAACTATCAGACATGAAACTGATAAAGAAGAAATAAAATTAACAGTAAGTGACAGCCATACAATAAAAATGTCACAAAAAGCTGATGAAGAAATTAAAGTAACTCCAACAGAGTTGTTAAACATTTTGGTTCAAACAAATGCATCTGGAAGCACACATGCAACTGATTCATTAACATTTGCACATATTCAAGATGATGCTGGAGTAGTTAACGCATATGCATTAACAGAAGCATTAGAAACAACACTAACAGACGTACTTGATGTATCTGATACAACAATCACAGTAGCAGACGCAACTGCATTTGCTAACACAGGTACATTGTACATTAAAGGAGAACTAATAGAATACAGCAAGACTAATGCAACAACATTAGCAATAACAAATCGTGCAGTATCAAACACATTTGCTATTAAAGGAGCAATAGGAGATTCAGTAACACAAGTTAATACAACTCAACTTACATATGCTAATCCTCAAACGACACAAGCATATAATACAACAGGTGAGTCAATATTAGCTAGCTCTACCTCTACACAAGCACAAGAGTTGCAAGCAGAAGGAAAGGGTATTGAATTATAACACTACTTTATCAGAAGGCATAAATAGTGTATAAGGAATAGGTATAATGAAAACATTAAATGAAAAATCAAAAGTTGCAGTGGAAGGTCACGTTTTAATCAAAGATTTTGATACAGGTGAAGTACTACTCGACAAACACAACGCAATTAATTTCCAAAATTTTGCATTAGCAGTAGCTCATGCAATGGGTGGAGTGAATAATAGTGGTGGTAACAGTTATATTGTTAGTAAACTAGCGTTTGGTTATGGTGGAACATCAATTGATGCAAACGGTAACATAACTTATAATACACCTAAAGTAACAGGTACTTCAGGCGGGTTATATTCAGCTAGTCAAGACAACACAGATACTAACAATCCAGTAGACTTAAAAGTAAACGTATCAAATTTTTACGTAGCAGATACAGCTAATCAACCATATTCAGATCTAGTATGCAACACAGTACTAGACTATGGATTTCCAGCAGATGCACAAACACTTGATAACGCAAGTGACTTTGACACAGCGGGCAATTTTGTATTTGACGAAATTGGTTTAGTTGACGGCACTGGTAACTTTTTAACACACTTAATTTTTCATCCTATCCAAAAAAGTAAAAATAGAAAATTAGAGATAGTATATACTCTAAGAATTAGAGCAGGAGTTTAAACATGGCATATACAATTAACAAATATAATGGTACCACAGTTACAGTAGCTGATGATACTCTTAATGTAGAAACTAGCTTGCGTTTAGTAGGTAAAGACTATATTGGTTATGGTGAAGCTATAGCACAAAACTCAGTTAGCCTATTAGAAAACTTTGCAAGCGAAACAGCACCAAGTAATCCAATTGAAGGACAGCATTGGTGGAAACCAAGTACAAAAACATTAAACGTAAGACACAATGGAGATTGGCTAGGTATTGATGCAGGCACAGGTGTTGTATCTATACTAGATACAAATGGCACAGCTCATTCAGTATACGTAACACGTGCTAATAATGTTCCAGTAACTATAACAAGTTCGGACACAACAGCATGGGCAATAGCTACAACAGAAACAGAATATCATCAGTACTTTCTAGATAATGGCACAGGTAATACAGCAACAATCAATGCAGGTATTAATCTTAATACAGTAACATCATCATATATGAAGTTTCATGGTACTGCAACACATGCACAATTTGCTGACGTTGCAGAAATGTATTCCGCAGATGAATCATTTGAAGCAGGAACATTAATAATGTTTAGCGATTCAGAAGGCGGAGAAGAAGTAACACAAACACATCATGCAAAGGATCCTAAGATACTCGGCGTAGTAACAACTGACCCAGCATTACTAATGAATTCAAAAATTCAAATCACAAATACTAAACATCACGCAGTTGGTGTTGCATTACTAGGAAGAGTTCCTTGTAAGGTAGTAGGAAAAATTGATAAAGGCGATAGAATTTGTAGTAGTGACACACCAGGACATGGAATGTCGGCAGATTTAAATGTTGACGAATACACATGGAAACATACTATAGGTAGAGCCTTAGAGTCTAAGCACGACGACGGTGAAGGCGTAATTGAAGTAATTGTTGGAGTAAAGTAGATGCTTACTAAGCCGGATACAGTATTAACAGGCACAATAATAGATGCCGATCACATGCTTGATCTTATGACTTATTATAATAAGATCTGGTCCGGTGGAGTATATTCATTTGACAGTGACCATAGTTCAACAACAGACGAAAGAAGATACGGCTGGGGACAATCTACAGCGTTACTAAGCCCAGTACCTACAACAGGTGTATTAATTACAGCTGATATATTTAATCAAGCTATAGCACAAGTTAATGCAGGACAATACCATATAAGTGATTCACCTGGTAACTTACTAGCTAAGATGTCAGCCGGACACCCAGATCCAATTTCACCAAAAAATTACAATGATGTAGTAAACAAAATTTCAAATCTTGAACTAAACAAATATGCAGTTGATTGGTCAGATTGGGATAAGGATAGACTTATATCTTTGAACACTCAATCATGGGACGAAGACTTATCAATTGTACATAAGTTTTCTTTTACAGATTATAATGAAGCTAGACACTTTTTTAATAGTGGCGGAGAGCTAACATTAGAATTAGAAATGGACCCAGGAGGTCCTCCTGGTAATGATGTTTGGAGACAAGTGTTTGATCAATTTGACAGTATTAGAATTGGTGCAGAAACTTGTAGAGTAGTTGCAGATAATGTTTATGATATATTATCTACAAGTACAGTAAATCCAAAAGGCTTTTACAATGGTATTGTATTTGGTCAAGACTTTAGTACTATTTTAGATGCAGGTGTATTTAGATTTGCTGGATCACAGGGCGAATACGAATATGCATATGTTTATGTATACAGTGAATACAACAGTAGAAGAATTCAATTACAAATTAAAGCAGATGAAGTAGGTGGAACATTTAACGTATATGTTAGAGTTAACTTAATAGAAGATGAAGATGATACATTTTCAATTACTCAGCCTATTAAATTATATTCAGGTTGGGTTAACCCAACACAAGCACCTACAGCAGGAGATGGTAACGAAAGTTATATGACTGCTAACAATGGAACTATATATAGATTTGCTGCAAGAACAGCACCTATTATTACAGAAGAAACACCGTGGACTAAGGTTGATCTTGTATCTGGTACTCAATTAGATACTGGAACAAACGACGACTGGATAGGTACAACATTATTAAATGTACCAGCTGGACATTTTGAGATAGGAACACAATATACAATTGTTTCTGTTAATCACGAAATACCAGCAACTAGAATTGAAACAGGTGTAACATACAAAATTAAAACAATTGGTACAACAGACTTTACTAAACTTGGAGCTGCTGATAATAACATTGGTACAGTGTTTACAGCTACGCTTACAGATGATACAACAGGTACAGTTACATTATCAACTGCTACAGACACTGACTTTACATTAATTGGTGCTGCTAATAACACTATTGGTACTACGTTTACAGCAACAGGCGTTGGCTCAGGCGATGGTAGAGCAGACGAAGTTAACTTAGTTAGCAAGGATCCTGGTGTAGAATGGACTCCTGAAGGAAGTCGTAGGTTCAAAAACAACAGAACTAACTAATAATTAGCCATTGACACACTCAGATAAATAGTTTATAATATACGTATATAATTATATGAAGGAGTAGTCTATGGACGAAAGACTTGAGAAGGCATTAGAGTTTAGTAATTATGCCTTAACAATTAATAACCAAAAACGTAACATTCGTAATAGAGTAGAACAATTACAAGTAGTACATCATTTAGGCGGAGTATTCAAAGCCAATCATGAGACTATTGCATTTATCAAAACACTAATAGACTTAGACAAAAAAGAGTCTGTAGTAATTGATAGTAAGAATAATCCAATTACAGTGCGAAGCTTAACGGAATTATTTGATAAACTAACTAATGCATACACAAGTGCAACTACTGAATTTGATATTGAGAATGAAAAGCTAAAGAAAGCTAGAAACATTAAAAAGGTAATGGACTGGTAATGACAGACTATGCAGACCAGAAAGGTGTTTGCTTTTTTGCTTACAACAATGACCAACTTGATTATGTAAAAATGGCATTGCTGGCAGGTAGATATGTTAAGAAGTATCTAGGATTGCCAGTGTGTTTGATTACCGATGAAGGGTCAGAAGCTTGGCTTGAACAGAGCAATCCTAAAGAGCTTGTTGAAGAAGTATTTGATTACATCATTACTACCAATGACGAAATGAAACAAAACCACAGACGACACTATGATAGTCCGTGGACAGAATTTTCCGCACAGTTTAACAATAGTAACAAACACAAAATTTATGAATACAGTCCGTTTGAAAAAACATTACTGTTAGATATTGATTATATTATAAAATCAGATAGCTTGCTAAAATATTTTGATAGTGAACATGGCGTATGTATGTTTGATAACGCACTAACATTACGTAACGAACTACCTGCTGACAGAGAGCGTTTCTTATATGACGCTGGAGTTAAGATGTGGTGGAGTACTGTGGTATATTTTGATCGCAGTGAGTTTAGCGAAATGTTTTTTAACACGTGGGCTCATATTGCAGACAACTATGAATTTTATCAATACCTATATAACTTTCCTAGTAAGTTATTTCGTACTGATTATTGTGTTAGTATTGCAGTACACATACTATCTGGTATGACTGGAAATCATGATATGCTAGGAAACTTTGATAATACATCAATGTATAACATGAGTCAAAAAGATGATATCATTGAAACAGATGATTTAACTGATTGGATTTTTTTAGCACATAGTCCTAGAGAACAATGGAAAAACATTTTAGTAAGATCACAAAACGATATACACGTTATGAATAAGAGAGCATTGGGTAGAGCATTACCTGTGCTGATGGAGAAGTTTGATGATTGAAGAAAGAGAAGATAGAGGCTATCTAATTCTTGCAATGCAAGACTTTGAATATGATCAAGCAGCAGCACTTGCATACAGTATAAAGATACACAACAAAGATGCTAGTGTAGCAGTTGTAACTAACTATGTTGATCGTATACCACACCACCATCATGATATATTTGATTATATGGTTGAGCTTCCGTATGGTAGTAATGAGATAACTACTACAAACGAATGGCAACTATATTGGGCTACACCGTATATACATAATATGGTAATCAATTGTGCTAGCCTAGTAAAAGAAAATCATGACAGTGCTTGGGATTACTTAGTTGATCATCATGAACTATGCTTCTTTCCAGATGCTACAGACTTTAAAGGTAATCCATTGGTAAGTAAAAAGTTAAATGTACTATGGGCTGAATATAGATTTAGTACTGTATTTTCTAATATGTATTATTTTAAACACGACACAGATTTAGCGTTAGCATATTTTAAACTTGCTGATGTGTTTATGCAAAACTGGAGAGATGTGTTTGCACATTTCTTTAAAGAACAACACAAACCAAACCACTATAGTAATGATATAATGCACAGTATTATTAGTACTATAGTGTTACACGACGAACTATTACTAAACAAACAAGTTATTAATATAGTTAACATGCCAATTACTTTATCAGATAATGTTATTGGTATATGGGACAAATGGACAGACAGATTAAATGTTTGGGCAAGCAAAGGTGCAAAAGTAAAAATACAAAACTTTGCAATGTCTACTAACTTGTATTATGGAGAACAAGAGTTTCTCACAGAAGAAATTTTAAATGAGCACCGAGACACTTACAGAATTACAGCCAAGCGATAGTACTGAAAATTATAATAAAAGAAAATATTATATAGTTTTTGATCAGAAGACTGGCAAGATTAAAAAGATTAGTAACTCACAACAAGAGGTTCCTAATGGCTTCATGCAGACCCAGTCATGGAATCCTGTATGCAAACATATTATCAAAGGTACACAAAGCCTTAAGAAGTATGGAATGATATGGGATATACAAGAAGAAAAATATGATATAGATTATCGTAGTACAACGTTAATGATTGAATCTGTTAACAATAAACTGCAACCGTTTAGTACAGAAGTTGACCCAACAACATCAGAAATGTTTGTTAAAGTGTTGTATGAAGATAGCAAAGTATTGGTTGAAGTAAACAAAAATAATATTAAAAGCATTAAAAACCTAAGCGATATAACAGAAATATCAACATCTGAAAACAAATTGCTTGATATTTTTATTACAAAGAAGTTGGATCCAGATTATTTAATAGATATTGTTGAAGTTGATCCACTTACTTTATTTAAAACTGGAAAGCAAGTAGTTGATTTAAACAGTGATATAACATCAAAAGTAGATTGGAGTAACATAAGTTTATACTCTAAATCAGTATTTAATAACTATGGATGGGCTTTACAATCTAGTTTAAATCAAAATCAACAATTCTTAGGAACTAAACGAGTCTTACAACATAACAAACCCCTTAACAATTCTAACATAAATATTAACGTAGTAGATAATATACTTCAAATTGGTAGCGATATATCAGAACAAGAAATATATTATTTTGAAGGTAAGAACAACATACGTTTCGTAGTATGCGATGGCAACATTGATAAGTTAGTTGGTGCATTTGAATTAACAAGTGGACAACTACTACAAAAACATTCTACATTAAGTATTGGATTTGATTGGCCAGAGAACCCAATCTACTTTACAAAAACAATTACATAACAGTAAACACTAACGGAGAAATTATAAATGACACAAATGACTAGCATCAATGAATTTGATATTGTTTTTATTAGTTACGATGAGCCTAATGCCGACGAGAACTATAATGATTTAATTAACAAAGCACCATGGGCAAAACGTAGCCACGGAGTGTTTGGAAGTGACGCCGCACACAAAGCCGCGGCAGACTTAGCTGAGACAGATAGGTTTATTACAATAGACGCTGACAATATTGTTAGAGAAGACTTCTTTGGAATAGAAGTTGATATGAGTCGCGTTAGAGATACTGACGTTATCAGTTGGGCAGGAAAGAATACTATTAATGGTTTGGTGTACGGTAACGGTGGAATTAAATGTTGGCCTAAACCTGTTGTGTATGGAATGCAAACACATGAGAATGCACCAGCAGGAGATAAACGAGCTCAAGTTGATTTCTGTTGGAATATTAATTATGTACAAATGAATAATATATACTGTGATGTAATGAATAATGCTAGTCCATTACAAGCATGGCGTGCTGGTTTCCGTGAAGGTGTTAAGATGGGATTGGTAGATGGAGATGTTGTTGATCCTACACAACTAAAAGAAAAAGTACACAATAAAAATTATAAACGTTTGCTTACTTGGATGAGTGTTGGCGATGATTGTGAGAATGGTCTATGGGCAATATATGGTGCAAGACTTGGATGTCACATGACAAACATCACAAGAGAAAATTGGGATTGGAAAAACGTTAGAGATTTTGATTGGCTAACAAAGTTTTATAAAGAAGAAGTGTTACCAGACTTTGAACAGTCATCAGACCAGCTATGCCCACGTACTGGAATGAAATGGAATTATAAAAAGCTACAAGACGAAAGCGATAGACTAGGCTATGAGATACGTAGCAAACTTGATTTAGAAATTGCAGACTTAGGCAAAGAAGGATCGCGTTTCTTTAAAGAAGTATATATTAATCCTAGTAGACTTGGTGCTCAAGTAAAAGAAGAGCAAGTCGAGGATACATTAGAATAGATGCTAACTGAACAACAAGTAAGAACAGAGTTTAGGTCTATGAGAAACGAAGACCCAGTGTTTGCAGAATGTTGGCCGGACAAAGATAGTTCTTTCTATGAATGGTGTTCGCAGTATTTAGACTACAAACATATCAGAAAAGTTGAGGACGATGGCTAGAAAACTAGAAGACGTAGATTGGATCAGAGATGACCGAGGCGAGACACTTCCTGGTGTTGCTAACAGACAAAAGATGCGTGACTTGCTTAACGAAACAGGCCCAGGTTTCTGTTTAGCAAAGTGGACACAAGTTACAATGCATTTGGGCAATGGGCTAACACATAGTTGTCACCATCCAGGTGCACACAAGATACCATTGGAAGAATTAAAAGATAACCCTAGTGCGTTACACAACACATTGTTTAAAAAAGAAAGACGTAAAGAAATGCTTAACGGCAAGCGTCCGAAAGAGTGTGACTTCTGTTGGAGAGTGGAAGACAATGGAGAGATAAGCGATCGTGTATTAAAAAGTTTACCTAGCTTTAGTAGTCCACATTATAATAAAATTAAAGACTTAGATGGTACGGAAGATATATTTCCTACATACGTAGAAGTTAGCTTTGGTAATACTTGTAACTTTGCATGTGCTTACTGTGGACCAGCATTTAGTAGTAAGTGGCAACAAGACATTGATAAAAATGGTGATTACAATATATTAAACCATCATTACAATCCAATCAAAGAAACAGAAAAACATATACCGCACAGAGAACATAATCCATATATTGAAGCATTTTGGAAATGGTTTCCAGAAGCATATAAACATATGCATACGTTTCGTATTACAGGTGGTGAACCTTTGCTACTCAAAGATACATTTAAAGTTATTGACTTCTTAATGAAAAATCCAAATCCACAATTAGAATTCAGTATTAATACTAACGCATGTCCACCCGGTGATAAGTGGAACGAGTTTGTAGAAAAAGTAAAGTACTTAACAGAAAACAATTGTGTTAAGAAATTTGATTTGTTTGTTAGTGCAGAAGCCACAGGCGACCGTTGTGATTACATACGTGACGGTATGGACTGGAAGATGTTTAAAACAAATGTAGAATACTTTTTAGCTAACACAAGAGATACACGTGTTAACTTTATGGCTGCATTTAATGTTTTAAGTTTAAGTACGTTTAAAGAATTGTTAGAGTGGGTACTAGAACTTAAACAAATGTATAGTTGGAATGGAATGGCAGCATGGTTTGAAGAAAAAGGTTATTTAAAAACAATAGAAGGAAGCAAACCTTACAAAGAAAGAAAAGGCAAACAACATAGTCGTGTTAGTATTGACACACCATATGTTAGACATCCGCCTTGGCTAGATCCTTCTATAGCTAGTAGAGAATTGATTTTAAATTATTTGATTCCTGCATTAGAATTTATGTATGAAAATGTTGGTACACCAGACTTTTATGGAACAAATAAATTTGAAGATTGGGAATGTTTAAAACTTAAACGTAATACAATTGACTGTATTATTAAAGCCGATCAACTAGACGAACATGGACTACATCAAGACAAACAATTAAAACTTACCAGAGCTAAGTTTGGAAACTTTGTACAAGAATATGATAGACGAAGAGATAAAAAATTCTTAGAAGTGTTTCCCGAATATACTGACTTTTATAATACTTGTATTAAAGAATATCAATCAATCTGGGACACAGACGAAACTGATATAACATTTGAAAAGTTTAAGAAACAATTAAAGGATGCTACTAATGCCAAAAATGAATCTAGTAAGTAACTCTGGTAAAAGAGTTAGCTTTACTTTTACAGATGACATTGTTGGTAGAACAATGTTTGACTTAATTAAAAAACGTGAAAGAAACATTAGACCATCGCATGGTAGTTTTAATATGTTTGCAGACGCAGGTGCAATAGAAGCAAAATTAAAAGATAAAGTTAAGCAAGTATCTTCATACGGTATAGCTATGCCTAAGATACCAAACAGACTAGACAGAGATACTTTGAATAGAATACATGAAGACTTTCATGTTGTAGAAGAAGTATATCATTCTGAGAAAAACTTAGACGACGATGACAGAGATAAAGCTATAAGAACATTACTCAAAGATGTTAACTTTTTAGTACACGAACTTGAGAATGCATTATTTGGAACACGTGAAGCTGCGTTTACTGTATTCTATATAGGTGAATACAATGTAAGTGATAGAGTAGTACTTAACTCTGAAATACGTAAGTTGTTTGTAAGTAAAACATTACCACACAGAGTAACACTACACGTTGGTTATGCTACTATAGGAAAGAACTTGCTACATGCAGTAGCAGACAATGATGTAGAACTAGTTAAGAATGGAAACCTAAGACCGCAATTAAGTATGAGTACAGAAACAATATGGCATTGGAATCCAGTTGGTATGATCAATAAAAACAAAGAGTATGCAGAACAACGTGACAAAAAGATGAGAGAATCTTGGGATAAAGCTGTTAGAGAGTTTGTGATAAACAATAACCTACAAGACTATGTGGGCTGGAAAGATCCAATACATTACAATAGTGTACAGCCTTGTTATGCATATGCAAACGATGAACTGTCGTTAGACGAATGGCATGATATAATTGTAAATGATAAATTAAAAGAAGTAGAGCTATATGAAGATAATTGATTTTGAATATAGAAAAGAATGGAGTTTCTTTGAATATCGTTATAGACAAGAACGTATGAAGAAAGATATACTTCCACCCAGCAACGATACAACATTAACCAAAGTAATAGTAGAAGACCCAGGGGAATATAGTTTACATGAACTGGTTCCGTTTCCTGGGCAAAGTTGTGTTGTAATGGTAACAAGTCCATTTAAAAATACAAAGTGGACCATTGACAACGATGACTATCGTGCAAGGTGCTATACCAAAGTAGTATTTGATAGTCCTCGCAATGTTATGTTCTCAAAGTATTGTAACAACAAAGAAGAGATGTTTATTATACAGGGCAACTGGCACAATATAAAAACTGTAGAGCCTAGAGCATTTTATAAAAGTTGGACCACTGAGAAGCGTGTACAACAGTTAATGCAAAAGCAAGCACCCAGTTACTTAAAAGAACATGGTGGCTATCACAGTATAGTAGACAACAAAAGTACAACTACAATTGTTAATATGACAGATGCTGGTTGGTGGTTCCAAGATCAAAGTTATACACCTTGGTACAATCCTTATGTGCTAAGTTGGCGTAAAGCTAACATGAATGTACTAAGCTGGCGTACACCTGTAACAGGAGCATTTGCATTTGGCTTTGAACAAAGTCCCAAAGACACAGCAGAAGAACATGCTAGACTAATCAAAGAACATTTTCCCAAAACAAAGAAAGTAATATACTTTGGACAGTGTTTGGGTAGTAGTAAGGCTATCAGCACAGCCGTAGAGTTTGGTGCTGACCAGTTATACACAACCAGTACATTCTTTGATCCTGTATTCCACAGAAGCTATAACTTGTTGAGGCTGAGTGGACACAAGAGTTTGGATGCATTAAAAACTATACAAGAAGCAGACCAGTTACCAGACAGTAAGTTCTTATACAAGAGCATGGACGCAGAAGAGACCAGTGAGTATGGAAGGTTTCAATACAATGTGGGTCCCAAAGACGAAATTAAACATCATGTTGTTAGATACTTGGATGTGTGGGCTCCTGTACTAAGCACAGAGCCATATGGAATATTTCAGTTCATAGACAACAAGTTACCAGACACTGAAATAGATTTAGAGTTTAATGAAGATAAAAGTCTGAGATACCGTATAGATACACACGGATAAAAAATTGCTGACGCATTTCTACATCAGCAATCCTTATTAAATTATTATTTAGATATTAAGCAGTTTCAGTTATAGTAACTGTATAGCCTGCTGCTTCCATTGCAGATTTTACTGCGGCACTATTTGTTGAATGAGTTTGATACTCTGTCCAACCTGCATCAGTCCAATCACGATCAATAGTAATTTTGTCTGCGTCATTCTCATAAGCTCTTGTAATTGAAACCTTTGCTGCTGCTTCTGCTGCACCAACGAATTCAAATACTGCTTGCTCTTCTTTGTTCATAACACCTAGAACTTCTATCATTGCAGTTTTAAAATCTCTTTTAGCGTATTTGTTTTTAATACCTGCGATTACGATTTTTTGCTTCATGGTTGTTCTCCTTTATAATATACTACTATTTATGTCGATAGCAACCTAAAATAGCATAACGATCATCAAGACTGTTGTTGATTACTCTGTGATACCAGTTGCTGTTTATATACCATATTTCTCCTGGACCCATGGTTTGACTGTATATCTTACCTTTACGATCAAACTGTACTTCGTGTGATCCTTGAACCACAATTATAAACCTATCACCAGTTGGTGGATCCATGTGCCAATCTAATACAGCACCTCCATCTAGTTTTGCCCAACGCATACGATAGGTATCTCCTATTACCATTTGAATTGTATCTACCAACAATTGGTATTCGGGATAAACACATTTGTAGTCTACGGTTTCTGAATAGTCAACCTCTGAATACTGAATGTTACTGTGGTTGTATGAATTTAATTTGTCTACATCATAATCAATTCCATTATGATCTCTTAGACTCAGTGTGTCCTGTAAACTCCAATTGCCTGCATGGACTAGATAGTCCACACACCTGGCTGGGTCCACAGTTCCCAAGAACTCAACCAACGGTTTCTCTTTTCTTAATTTGATTGTCTTTCTGTTTGTATAAATACTATTAGAATTGCTCATATGAGTATTTATCAGGTAAAAAACACTAATGAATTATTACGAACTAGAACCAGAAAACAATCACTTTCACGATGTAATTATAGATGTAACCCACCAATGTAATATGAACTGCAAAAACTGTTATATTCCAAACAGAGATATACCAGACATGGACATAGACAAGATGCTGGACGCTATAAGAAAGTTCCCCAAACGAACAAACATACGTATCATAGGAGCAGAACCCACAGTGCGTAATGACCTACCTGAGATATGTAGTGCTATACGTGCTAGTGGACACAGACAAATACTATTAACAAATGGACTACGACTGGGTAACAACAACTATGCAAAGAAACTACGTGCTAGTGGATGCAATCATGTGTACCTAAGTTTAAATGGTGTAGACAGAGATGATTGGTATTTGGAAATAGATGAGCTGGCTTGTGCCAAACGTAAACTACAAGCATTGGATAACCTACAAAAGAACAAGTTTATTATACAAACTGGTACTATTATTGTACAAGGAGTAAACGAATCAGCACCAGAAAGACTGCTACACACACTCAAACGCTATGATGTACACAATGCAGTAGTGCGTATCAAGAACGTAGGACAACTAGGACGTCATATGAATGGTGTAGAAGACAATATAAAGATGGAAGGCCTAATGCAATTGTGCAGTGATCAAATGGGAGTAAGCATGGATTACTTGCAGGAGTGGCGTACAAAGCCTATAGTTGATACACTAGAACCTGAATTAAACAGTTTTATGTTTCCATTGGATCCTGCTAGTGCAGATAAACCTATTAATCGTAGTGGTATATGGGTTAAGATAGCCAATTGGGATACTGAAAACGAAGAACAAATACCTAGCCCCAACAGTGAAAGACGTGGTAGACTAACCGAAGACTTTAAAGTTGCTCCGTTCTTTGAACATGTTAAGATGAATGAGGGTGGCTATTAAAAAAATATAGGGAACAATTCTGCTCCCTATACTCAATTTTAAACGTTTAAATTAATCAGTGCTAACAGTTACAGGGTTACCTGCATCGCCTTTGTACTGATCTGAATCTTTTGTACTGTTGTTGTATCTTGGTGCGTTAGCGTTCCATGCATCAAATGTTGCTTGATCTGCAAACGTGATAGTTCTAGTAACACTTGTAGGTGATACTAATGCGTATACCCAAGTAACTCCTTCAATGAATCCGCTAGTAGGTGCGTCATATGCTTCACACCATGCTTCAGCAGTTTCGAACGTTCTGCCATCATCTGAAGTCATTGTTTGTACTTTAGTTATTGTAGCCATCGTTGGTTTCTCCTTAAGGCAACCTTTAGTGGTTGTAACTGTATTTATCAAAGGATTGTGTGTTTTGCTAGTGTAATAACCCTAGAACCAGCGAAGCTCAGCTTAAAAATTTTTTACACACTACGACCCAAACCCTATACAACATACACCACAATCTACAAGGCACTACACATAGTCATAGATGATGGCTAAATGACTCTTAAATGACTGTATATAGTGTGTGATTATAGTCGGCCTAGTAACCTAGTGTAGTGATCTAAACTAACAGTATCCTGAAATATGTTGTAGTACCAGTCCTGTATGTATGTGTTGTGTGGATCTAATCTATCCTCCAAAGGTATAGTTGACCATAAGTCTAGACTGCTGATATAGTCCAGTGCTTGACTAGGTGATAGCCCACTCAATGGTGCGTAATTCTCTACTGCTAGCGTGTATCCAAAGTCAGCACAACACAGCTCATAGTCGTTGAATGCACTACAACTGAACTGATGTCTAGCGTACACAGGTAAACTGCTTATAGTGCCACTACGGAATTTGAATAGTGTATCTGTATAGTCGCTGAACTTGTTCTTGAGCAAGTCGTTGTTGCATTCATGTGCTAGTAAGTATATCATATAGCGTATTTATAGTAACAGTGCGTATAGAGGTCTATAGTGTACACAGGGTAAAAAAATGCTAGCAAAAAATTTTACTATACAAACTGACGGTGAGACCCAAAGTTTTACACAGTGTACGTATAGTATACGCTATAGTGACTACTGTAGCTCAAGGTCTAAGCATATCCCTTGTGTACACAGTGCAAGCACAATGTACAAGGCTAAGCCCTATAGTGAGAATGATCAAGAAATGGTTTGTAGCAGATCTGGGAAAAAATTGAGATTTTTGTTGGGCGCCATTCAAAATTTTCACCAGACCCTAGCTGCACCATTAGACCACCGTGGTTTTTAGAGTCTGGTTTGATTTAAAATTTTTTCATATTATCGGGATAATTTAACAGCACTTCTGGGTAATCTGTATACGCTACCAGGACATTCGAACACTGTGATCCAAACTCCTTCTATTTTGGTAACAGTTCCTACAATGTGTCTGCCTGCAGTGTTTGTAAACTCTACTGTACTATGTTCTTTTATAGCAGCCATATGCCTCCCTATACTACAGTTAACATATGTGCAGGCACCTTCCAGTTACCTATAGTAGTCTCTACAGTAACATTCTTGATAGCCTTCTTACGCACAGTACCTTGTACTACAGTACCATTACGTTGTGTAAACTCTACAGTATCACCAATAGCAATAGTCCTTAATTGACTACGGCTTACATAGCTACGCCTTAGTGCTACTTCTTCCATGATGTGAACCAGCTCTTCTTGGTTCATGGTTCTGATATGATTAACAGTATCATTCATTGTGTTTACGGTCATAAAAGGTTCTCCTTTATTGTTTAATATGTATATATTATAACATAAGAAGTCTTGGTTGTCAACCGATACTGTATATAAGGTGAAACCCACAGCACGGTCAAACACTGTGGGCCTCGTATAGTTAGTTAAGGAGTCAACCCAATAACACTTAGGTTGCTGACCGTTGACTAAGCGATACCCGTTCTAGCCTCAGGGTATCTAGTATGTACTGTGAACTCTATTCTGGCACTGTGGGTGGTTTAACACGACTGCGATTTCGTGTCCATTGACCCTGAGGAATATCCTCTGTACGTGCTCCTGGTTCACACACGGTGATAGTACCACCGCGGGCTAGGTATTCTGCTACACTCTCTTGTACATTTAGTACGCCTTGTACACGAGCTTTTGATTTCTTTTTTGGTAATTGCTTCATTATGATCCTACTGTTACATCAAATGTTCGGGTTTTGGGGTCGAAGTCTAGACCCTCTAGGAATACTCCATGATAACCGCAACTGTGCATAAGGTGCCCTGCGGCGTCTAGAGCCTGACGTTTGTTGATGTGACCATTCTTTACCTCTACAGGTAGATCTGATTCCCAGATCAAGAATGTATAATCCTGCTTGGGTGGCCATTCGTTGTTGTCGGCGCTGCGATAATCAAACATTTCGGCTCGACATTTATAGACCCCATCAGGTGCAGTTGTACTAGTGTCATCAACCCATTGGTCACAGTCATCTGAATCGGTATTAGAGTATATGCTCCAACGCATATCTTGTATTTGTACACTCATCTTCGGCTCCTTTGTTTCTAACTATACATATACTATACGACAATTAGACCAGTTTGTCAACCACAAAATGCACTTTTTATTGTGAATTTAGTGGAGTCATTTCTTTGTATTCGCCCACAAACATTTCACTCCATATCATATCTAACATTTCAAATACACTATGATGATTGTGAATTAGTATTTCCATGTGTTGATTTATACTGTATAGTATACAGAATATCCCCACCATCCAACTAACTAATGCGATTACTAGAACTGTATAAGCAGTGTTTGTAATTAATTGATTCATAATCCTTCTCTAATTCAGGCTCCCAAACTAGATACAATCCACCATAGAATGCACCAAGCTACAAAGAACCAGATCGCTTTCTTTAACATATACCCTATTATACTAGTTTTTGGTGCCTTTGTCAACCGAAATATCTTGGTCATTATACCCTTTTTTCTGGTATATTTCCGGTATAGGTTCGCCCTTTTGCGTATAGTAATAACGCATTAAAAAATGGCGATCTCTGGTTATTAGCATCACATATTCATCCTTGTATAGTGCGTAGTAGTAACCTGAGTCACGTATGCTGTAGCGTATAGGATCTGTCATACTACTATTTAACAAAATACAGTGTATATAGGCTGTTTATACGCTGTAGTGACCCAACATTAGCTGTACGAGGGAATACCTATTCCCCTCTAGCTGTATACCAGCGTAAGTATGATGAATCACCTTAGAGAACCCTACTAAGCTGTTGATATTGTTGACTTATTTGAGCCATAACCATGCCTTTAGAACCGTATGAAGCGATATATGGGTGTTTTCATGGCCTTTATCTTTTATTCGAGCCCTTCAATCACCACGGTTTTAGAAAAAAATACCACTATTCTGCACTATACTACTGAGAACCGGTATTCCCCCAAACCTGCGTATACGCTAGCTGTAACGGTGTCGGCCGGCTACCTTGCACCACTATACGCTAGTATCCAATACGTTAGCTGTATATGATTCACACATGCTGTAGTAGTTGTCTAAGGGATCACAGTTTAACAGTGTGTATAGTTTGCTGTATTCTTTAATATCACAGCTAACCAGTTTACCTATATCTATGGCTATTATGCTAGGATCACGCTGTAGTGCCTGCTGTAGTTGTGTATACGCTGTATCAAAGTTACGCATCACTAGTTCTTGCTGTATTCCTGCTCCATACGCTCCGCTGTACTTGCTGTGTCGCTGTACGAATTCTGTGTATAGTGTATCCTTTACATAGGGTACTATACTGTATGCTGTATTACTAGTGATTCTACAACGCTGTTGGAACTCACTGTTGCTGTTGAAATTGTGCTTGGGATACAGTTTATACGCATAGTTTGCTGTTTCCCACAAGCTGTACTCACTGCAATGCTGTACCCAACTATGGCGTTCAGTATTCCACATACAGTTGTTGCTTATGTTATAGTCGCGTCTATGGTGTTGATAGATCAATTCAAAGTCTAGCTCAAAGTGACTATTCACCAGTGCTGTTAGCCAAGTTCCACCCAATCCTGCTGTGTATTCTATTGCGTATACGTTCATAGCAGTATTTATAGCTGGTGTGTATACCCTAAAAAAATTTGTTGCAGAGCTCCGCTGGGTATCTTGTTAGAGTAATAAACTAGCAAAACCGCAGGTGTATTTTCTTTAACACAACTGTTATTGAGGTAACTTCTCTCTGTAATACACCTGTAAGCTCGGTGTACTGTTACGTGCTGATAGTGACTCTTACAGTAATCAGCTATACTGCTTTTCCGTATCTGCCCGAGTTATACGGTGCTGCATATATATCTGGGTCTGTGGTTGCTTACTTGTAGTGTAGGGTACGGAGTTTGCTATTCTCCTTTATTACAGCCCAGTCGTACAATATACTATAGTTTTGCAGTTTGTCAAGCAAATAAAGGTTGACAAGCAAGAAGTCTTACTGTATAGTAGTAGTATAGTTAATAAAGTAAAGGAACAGTAGGATGACAAATTCAACACAAACAATCAGCATTGAAGGTGTAACAGACATAGAGTTAGACGGCATTGATATGAATGATTATCCAGATTTCTGTGATGCTTATATTGAAAGTGCTAGTTTCTTAGATGGAACTCCACTCACTGACGCACAATTGGAAACCCTAAACAACACCGAAGAAGCTCAGATTTGGGTAAATGCTCATGCTTATGAGAGTCTTTATTAAGCAAATACTGGGTTAATTAGAGGTTGACAAAAGCAAGAAGTCTTGTTAATATAATAGTATAGTTAAACAAAAGGAGTACAAAATGAATAAATTTATCAAAGAAAATTTCAATTATGATGGTATGTACCTTACTTACGGTAGCGATAGAAAGTTCGTAGCTAGGTTCAAATACGTTAAATTTGCAGGTGCTTTTAAGAGCTTTTTGATCAAGAACTTCAATGTTGATGAATACTTTGCGGCTTATGCTAGCGGTCAAAGTCCATTGGATATACTAGAAGCCAAAGGGTTTATGACTCCTCAGGCTAAAAAGTTGTGTAAACAAAACAATATGGAACCCACATTAGAAAACTACAAGATCTGTGTACATGCACAGTTTAAGGCGTGGGAAACTCAAAGGGAGGTTGCGTAATGGGAATGTATAGTTTGATAGAAGATAATGTTAATCAGTTTTATACTATAGCTGAAGACAAAATTGGTGAATGCGAACACCTGAATCAATTTATTGATTTGATGAAACCTCATACCAATCTATTGCAAGGCAGTGGAGATGAAGATCATTTTGAAGATCTTATGTATGAAATGTGGAATGAGAAATGGAGTAAGTATGCTTGATTTTATTGGTGAGATAGTGCTAAGAGCAGTGATTGCAATTGTAATTCTATTTGCAATTGGATTTGTTATTAGTTTGTTCACAGGATTCTAAATTGCAATACATAACCAGTTCATATGAAGATTTCAAACAGTTTGTATTAGACGAGTTTGTTCCGGCATGCAAACAGAGGGATTTAGAACCTGTATTAAAGGAACTAGAAACTAACAAGCTAGCATGTGTTCGCAGTAAAAACGGCGTTAAAACAGAAGTTAAATTGATTCGTGGAAACATGAGTCTTATTGCTGGTTATGGTAATACTCCAGAAGAACGTGGTATAATGCGAGAAGAATTGGCCAAACATGGTCGTGAATGTATGCCAGATAGAGCATTGTTACAGATGCCATACGTTGATCTAGATGACTATTTCCTATTTCTACAACAGTTGGAAGAAATAGATGCTATTGTCAAAGCCACACGTGCAACACAATACTACAAAAGAGATTACAATCCTCTACAAATTGCCAATAGATATTTCTTTGCAGTACAAAACAAAGACCAAGATTTAATTAATATGAGTCGTACACTGTTGAGTGCAGATGGATATGATTCAGCAATTGCAATCAACAAACCAAGTGAAACTAGAACCTATAGAGAACATGTGGTTCCTTGTATTAAGTTACACACTGAGATTATGAAACGAGTTATCAGTGGTGATCATACACCCTCGGATATAGCTGAGTTTATAAACAACAATCTAAAAATTGCTTATATCAGTGTCGAAGATAGAAAACGAATTGACTTTGACTATAAATGGCTAACGGATATGCCCAAGGATTGGACCTGGGGTGATAGCATTACTGCTAGACTAGACGAAAGCAATACCAAATACTAGAAAGAACCAACAATGTACACAGTTGAATTTGAGCATGATGAAGTCACTTTGACTATTCTAGACGACAAAGGTGGTTGTCCAGACTTAATTATAAATGCATTTGATGATGTTGTTTATATACGACAGTTTGAAGATGATAATCCAGTTCCACAAGCAATTGCAGTTACGCCTGCTATGTTTGAAGATTTAATCAATGCATTACACAGCCCAGAAGGTGCGTTTCGTACTATAACTAAGTCTTAATAGGATGTAGGTTATTGGTTGTGGGTTTACCACACATTTTTTTACATATACTAGGACACGAATTACTTTTAGAACTCAATTGTTCTTTTAATACTTTCATAGTGTCTGTTTCTAATACACCTTTGATACCTTTGGGATAGAATACCAAATCTTTTGTGTCTAAATCGTTAGCACTCATCCACACCAAGAACTCATCCCAATCTTTGGTATTGTTAACAAAGCAACAAGGCCTAATATATCCGTCAGGACTCAAAAACACACTGTGACTGTCTTTGTGTTGTTCGTCCAAACATCTAGGATAGATATCTATTTGTTGTTCCATTTATCTCTCCATAGTTTAAGTTGTTCAGGGAATAGGTATTGTGGCATATCATCTACATTTGCAAAAGGATATGGTTTCCATCTAGTACTACGCCTCACATTAAATCTATCAAAACCTATATCTTTTGCCAATTGTCTAGCAGTTTCGGTTTGATGTTGATTGTAAGGAAACTCTATCCATTTCCACAGTGTAGTAGGTTTGTTTTTCATGCTCAGTACTTGGCTCATAGCATATTCTATATCAGCCCACTTGCTACGTTTACGATATATGTGGTTTGTATCTTCTAATCCATCTACACTAAAAGTAAACAACACCTTATCGTTTAGTTCTAGTTCATGTATCTTATTCCATAACTCTGGTTTGGTATTACTGGCGTTTGTTTCTATTGTAAAACGTTTTCCTTGTTTGACAAACAGATCCATTATTTCTACAATGTTTGGGTGGTAAATTGGATCTCCATAACAACCTACAAATTGATACTGCCAGAAATCTGTTTCATAGGCTAACCAACGTACATAATCGTAATCCATATGTCCAGTATTCCATTGTGGCTTTAAATGCTTCTGGTAATTACGTGGACACCCAGGACAACCAAGTGTACATATTGTTGTTAATTCAATTTCTAAGTTCTTATGATTCATTATATAGTATTTATCTGGTATTTTATTAAAGTATCTGTTAATTCGCATAAATACATATAGTATTAAGATCGGATAATATAAATCAATGAAAAAGCAAATATGGGGTATCAACACTGGCACACACGATGCTAGTATAACAGTATTTGATGAACTAAGGGGACTGGTTGGTTCTAGTCTAGAGTTAAAGTTTGCAGCTCATGCTGAAAGAAGCAGTAGAGTTAAAAACGATAAAAATTTAAATACAACAGTTATAGAACAAGCATTGGAGTTTGGAGAACCCAGTGAAATATATCATTATGAACATGGTTTATTAAAAAGGTGTAGGCAAGTATGGGCTGGACAATACAACACAGCCTGGAACAAACCTACAATTGCTGACCAATTAAAGTTAGTATACCCTGGTCTTAATAAACGTATCAAACACAGTAAACATCATCATTCGCATGCGGCCGCCGGTTATTACACTAGTCCTTTTAAAGATGCTAGTGTTCTTGTACTAGATAGCATTGGTGAGTTTGAGACAGTAAGTATCTGGGAAGGCAAAGGAAAAAAACTTAAAAAGAAATGGAGTCAAGGCTATCCACATAGCATTGGTTTGTGGTACAGTGCAATGACTCAACGTATAGGACTAAAACCAAATGAAGATGAATACATATTAATGGGCTGGGCCGCATTAGGAGACCCAGAAAAGTACAAGACAAAGATATGGAACGACTTCTTCCACCCTATTAGATCGGACGAACCAGCAGTTAGATTAAAACATAATTTACATAGAGGTTGTACTTGGTGGGCACCAGAACTTAATTCAGTACAGGATTACGCAGATATTGCGGCCGCAACACAAGCAGTTTATGAAAGAATATTTACACATTATCTAAATATAATTAGAACACAACTAGACAGCAAGAACTTGGTTATTATGGGCGGGTGTGCATTAAATTGTGTAGCTAATAGTATTGCAAAAAAATACTTCAAAGATGTTTGGATAATGCCAAACCCAGGAGATGCAGGTAGTAGTTTGGGAACAGTATTAGCAGCCAAAGGAAAGTTTATTAATTTTGATAGTCCATATCTAGGATACAATATATCTGGAGCATATCCAGTTCAAAGTGCATTAAAAGAATTACATTCAAAAAGAGTTGTAGGTGTTGCCAATGGTCGTGCTGAATTTGGTCCTAGAGCTTTGGGTAACAGGAGTTTATTTGCTGACCCACGTGGTGACGATGTAAAACATTTAGTTAACATGACAAAACGAAGACAAGAGTTCAGACCATTTGCTCCTGTGATACTAGAAGAATATGCAGATGAATACTTTGACGGACCATCAGGACCATTTATGCAATTTACAAGTGTTTGTAGAAATCCAAAAGGATTTCCAGCAATTGCACATTATGATAATACCAGTAGAGTTCAAACAGTAAATAAATATCAACATCCTAAGTTACATGAACTATTAACACGTTGGTATGATGATACCGCCTGTCCTATGTTGTTAAATACAAGTTTAAATATCAAAGGCGAACCAATGGTTGACACTGAAGAAGATGCTCAACGTTGGCATAAAAAATATGGAGTGAAAGTTTTTACACATGATTAGTTGGATTAGAAATAAAATAGCAGAATGGAAATACAAACGTATGCTAAAGAAAAAGTTAAAAGAATTAGCTAAAAAAGATCCATTCATATATGATTAAGGAAACAGAGATGACAAAGTTTATTAAGTCCTGGACAGCTTTTACAAGAGATAGTAAAGTAGGAAAAGCTATTATGGAAAATATAGAAAAATCTCAAAAGGAAAAAGAAGATAATGATTAATAACTTAAAAGATTTAATTGTAGTCGTACTAACAATCGGAGTGGTGTCACTACTAGGAGTTGTAATTATAGGTGATTATTATGTTGCAGTTAAAGAAGGCAGAGGCATTGATACGGAAGTTATGACATTAATGAAGATGTCATTAACTGGATTAATTGGCGTAATTGCAGGATATGTTGGCGGCAAATAACAAAAAGTTACAACAATCGCTTGACAATACGTTGTAAAAGTGTATAATGTAGGTTAACAAAGGAATAATTATGGGATATTTTTTATTAGGAGTACTTGTTGGCTGGTTAGTGCCAAGACCAAAAATCATTGGCAAAGCAGAAGCAGCCATATGGAATCCAATCAAATCAAAACTACCAAAAAGTGTTACTAAACACTTTGGATAATAGAAGGGATAATTTATGACACATCAAAAGATCGTAGAAGCATACCAAGCATATGTTGTAGAACATGAAGCATGGGAAGACAAGGGCGTTAAAGCGGCCGCGGCTAGAGCTAGAAAAGCACTAGGTGAGTTAGGTAAACTAACTAAAGAAAGACGTAAAGAAATACAAGAAAAAAAGAATGCAATGTAACCACGGAGGGTTATGGGACGAAAGTTAACAATGGAAGTAACAGACGGTAAGGAATACAACGAAACCAAAGAAGGTTTAAGTTTAAAAAAAATACTAAAGTCAGTTAGTTCCGCAGTTCCTAAAGGAACTAAAGAAGTAAAAGTTCAGTACGTAAATAGAAAAGGTACTGAGATAGATAGATGGGTAAAAGTACCAACGCAATCTTAATAATTGCATTACTACTAATGCTTACAGGTTGTGGACCTACACTGTTTAATGTAGGAGTACACAAAGTTACAACAGGCGATATTGCTGGTAGTGTTATTAAAAAGAAAATACTAACAGCAAAGCCTCCCAAAAAGCAAGAAGAGTAAGAAGTGTTAATGCAAAGAAAATTATTAGATGGTACTAGTGTACCAGAGTTTGATATTCAAATTGAACTTAAAGTATCAACCAAATGTCCTAGTAAGTATAAACTTATTGATCTCGAAACAGGACAAGAATATATAGGACAACTTAAAACAGACGAGAACCCTTATTACTGGAAGTTAATAGACAATGAATAAAAAAATATTAGAACAATTAAGTATTATGTTTCAGGCAAGTCCTCACCTTATGAGAAATAATGATTTACTATCAAAAGCAATCAGCGGAACATTTGGTGTAGAACTAGAAACAGAGTTTACAGATATAATCAGTTTAGCAGATCAAATACATCATGCAGTACTAGAACAATATTTTAGTACAGTATGGCAACCACAAACTAAAAAATACAAATACAGTGGACTATCAATTGTTGATGAAGTTAATGCATTGAGTCCGTCTAACGTTTTGGATTTAGGCTGTGGTTATAACGAATTCAAAGGAAAGATAAAAAACCTAATTGGAGTTGATCCATACAATAAAAAAGCAGATATTAAATCAAAACTACTAGACCATAGTAGTGACCATCTATATGATGTTGTTATTTGTTTAGGAAGTATTAACTTTGGAAGTGTTGATAAGATTTATAATGAACTTGAACATGCCGTAAAACTTACAAAGCAAGGAGGATTGCTTTACTTTAGAGCTAACCCAGGCAGACAACACGAAGCTATAGAAGCTAAGTGGATTGAGTTTTTCAATTGGAACAGTGAATTTATAATCAACAGTGCAGATAAACTAAACTGTGAAGTTGTTGAACTAAGACAAGAAATGGGTGAGCGAGGCTCTCGATATTATTTTGTCTTTAAAAAGAATTAATAGATAAAATTGGAGAAGTAATGTTAGAAATTATCGCCGCTATATTAGCTGGCACATTTTACGGACTAATAGTTGGCATCATACCTAGTGCAGGTGCTACAACAGGTCTAGTTGCCTTATTTGGATTCATAGGTTGGTTTACAGCTTTTGATCCTTACCTGGGTGTAATATTTGTAATGGCAGTTGTTGCTGCCAGTACTACTGGAGATAGCTTTAGTGGAGTACTGTTAGGTATTCCAGGTGCTAACAGTGCAGCCGCAACGATGGTAGATGGATTTCCGTTAGCATTACAAGGCAAGGCTACTTATGCATTAACAGCCGCAATAACAGTATCAACAGTTAATGGACTCTTATGGGGAACACTAACCTTTGCATTACTACCTTGGTACAGTAATTTAATTATGATATTTGGTATTCCAGAATTGTGGGCTTTTGTATTATTAGCACTAGCCACAGTTGGTTTTGTGAGTACTAAGTTTTGGGTAAGAAGTGTAGTTGCAATCGCTATTGGGTTCTTTGTAGGACTTATTGGCATGGACCCAGAAACAGCAGGAAATAGATTTACATTTGGTTGGGACTATCTAGCAGATAGTGTACAAATTATGCCTTTTGTGGCTGGACTCTTTGCAGTACCAGAAATATTAGATGGTTTGTTTAGAAAAGGCAAAGTAGCAGAAATAAAAACTTCTCAAAAAGGACAAACCTGGGAAGGTATTAAAGCATCATGGAAATATAAGTGGGATGGATTACGTGGAGGCATGATTGGTGCCTTTATTGGATTCTTACCAGGCTTAGGTGGTGCAATGAGTGATTGGATGGCATATGGTGCAACCACAGCTCTCAATCAAAATGAAAAGATTCCTTTTGGTAAAGGAAATATTAAAGGTGTTATAGGACCAGAAGGTTCTAATAATGCACAAAAAGCAACGTCAATGATTCCAACCGTATTGTTTGGAATTCCAGGTGCAAGTTTCGCGGCTATTGTTATGGCTCTATTCATGTATCTAGACTTTGAACTAGGCACACCCGATCTAGTTTATGACACAAAGTTCTTTGACAGCTTGTTTATCGGGTTTATGGGTGCTACAGTTGCAGTCTGTTTCTTTTGTTTAGTTTTTACAAGATGGATTGCAATGATTACTTACGTTCCATATTGGGTATATGGTCCACTTTTACTAGTTTTTGTTACGTGGGCTTGTGTTCAATATACAGGAGGTTGGGAAGATTATGTAGTATTGCTTATATTCAGTGTCATTGGTATAGCTTGTAAATACTTAAAATTTAGTAGACCTGCTATGTTAATGGGATTTATTCTTGCAGACAGGATTGAATCATTAACATTACAAATGTTTGGTTTGTATACGCCAGAAAAACTCTTAGATAGACCAATCTTTCTTGGATTGATGGTAGCAGTTATTGCTATGTTTATTTACGGAGTGTTTATCAATAAACAAAGACTAGATTATTCATAAATTTTACCTATCTAATTAGTTGACAAACTAGTTATGATAGTGTAAATTGTATGTACTTTTATAAACTTATAAGGAGAAAGAGATGTTAAAAAGATTTTTAGCAACCGTAGCTCTAGTAGCTATGACAACAACATCAGCACTTGCTGATATTACACTTGTTGTTCCTCAAAAACCTGGTTCAGGTACTACTGTTTGGACAGAAATTGTTGCCAAACAATTAGAACCTTTCTTAGGTGAGAAGATCAACATTAAACTAATTCCAGGTGCACGTGATATTCCTGGTGTTAACAAATGGCATAACGAAATGCGTGATATGGACGACCACTTTATGGTAACACATGGTGGTAACGGAGTATCGTTTCTAGCAGACAAAGTTGACTATAACTATGCTGAGTATGAGTCAATTGGACTTATGAACTTGAACATTATTGCGGCACACCGTACTGATGCAGACAAGAACAAGCCAAGCTTCTCATCAGGCTCAGGTATGGTACCAGAAGCATTCGCAATGACATTGCTTATCTGTGGACCAGACAAAAGTGTAGATGAATACATTGCTTGTTTCAAAGACAATGTAAATTGGGTAAAAGGAATGAAAGGTTCAGAAAGACGTTTAGCATTTAAACGTGGTGAACTTTCAGGAACAAGAGAAAACCCAGCGGCGTTTAAAAAGCATGCACAACCAACTATCGATGCAGGTGATGCAGAACTTTGGTTCCATCATGGTATCTTAGATGCGGCTAACGCAAAGCACAACGATGATCCAAACTATCCAGGTTATCAACTTGAAATCCTATTTGAACAAAAATGGGGTGTAGCACCAAGTGGTGAATTTTACAATGCATATGTACTTGTGAAATCATTCCGTGATGGTCTACAAAAAGCAATTTGGGCGGCAAAAGGAAATCCTAACGCAGAGAAACTAAGAGTTGCTCTTACTAAAATGTCACAGGATCCAGATGCGACAGCGGCTATTGCTAAGAAGGTTGGAAACTACGAATGGCTAATTGGTGATGCAGGTGATCAGCAACGTGATACGTTAATGACATTCATTACTGAAGATGCTTTGAAAAACCTAGTACGTTTCAATGTAGAAGCTTTAGATCTAAAAGCAATCTACAAACCAAACTTACTTGATTAAGTTTTAAATATATTAAGAAAAGAGGCGGCAGAAATGTCGCCTTTTTTTATGACTAAATACAACATGGACAGCAAATTCAGAAGCCTAGTCAAAACTATATCATGGAGACTGACAGGCACTTTAGCAACCTTTATAATAAGTTACATAATATTACGTGATATTACTGTTAGTGGCTCTATTGCCATAATACAACTAACTGCTAACTCAATAATATTTTATTTCCACGAACGTTTGTGGAATATAATATCTTGGGGCAAAAATAAATCAGACTAAATTATATTTCTTTAGTTTATGTATTAATAAAGTTCTACCTATTCCTAATTCATCAGCCGCTTTGGTTCTATTTCCAGAGAACATAGCCAATGCATTAATAATTCTTGACTTTTCAATTTCTTCTAGTTCGACATTTAATGGCTTACTTGGGCACCACCTCGACTGCATAGAGTCCAATTGTTCAAAAATATAATCTTGTTCTTCAATATTATCTATGTATTTCATTTTATTTCCTTACATATCATTAAGTATAGTGTAAATATTTTTACAGTTAATTATAAATAGTAGTAGTTAATTAAGGAGAAGCATACTATGAAAGTATTTATTCGAGCATTAATCATATTTATATTTGTATCAATATCATTCTCAGCTACGTATGCTGACCCTATTGTTACTGAAAGTACATCTACGAGTAATGTAACAACAAACGGTACTACTAAGACAACCGTAAAGAGTCCGCCACCTAGTGCAATATCGCCAAGTATAAACAGTAGCAACAGTGATTTATGTACAGTTGGAATCTCTGGTGCAGTACAAACACAAATTCTTGGCATCAGCGGAGGATCTACAGTTAGAGATTTAAATTGTGAAAGATTAAAACTTTCAAAAACAATCTATGACATGGGTATGAAGGTCGCGGCCGTTAGTATTATGTGTCAAGATCCTAGAGTATTTAAAGCTATGGAAATGGCTGGAACTCCTTGTCCGTTCAGAGGTAAAATTGGTAACGAAGCTCAGCAAGAGTGGGATGCTAATGTAGAACTACAACCTCAGACATCATCACAGGAGACAAAGAAAAATGATAAACTCGAAGGTGCTGCAATGGGTGTTGGTGCTAGTTTGCTTCTTCTGCTTCTACTCTAATCCAGTCTACTCAGATACTTCTGCTCCAAGCAATCCAACTACTACAAGTCCATTCACACTGGATTTAGATGATGGAACCATTACGAATCCACAATATGGATGTCCTAGTGGAACAACAGCCGCACAAGTTAATGTTTCAAATTGGAGCACACAAACAGTTCGCTTTGGCGAATGTGTCAACACGTTTGCTATAACATATGCAATCA
>Ga0098048_1000019_pt1 | contig 127352 bp, 143 predicted proteins | sample 13_taG_FD_75052 | JGI IMG/M metagenome (GOLD analysis project Ga0098048, IMG submission 75052) | Marine viral communities from the Subarctic Pacific Ocean - 13_ETSP_OMZ_AT15268 metaG | ecosystem: Environmental > Aquatic > Marine > Oceanic | place: Pacific Ocean | collected 2015-01-16 | reverse complement strand
TTTAGTTGCTCTTTGGCGCTGGAGGTCTTATCCCAATCGTGGTCTGGATCTAAGCCCTGCTGCTGCTCCCACTCCCGCATCTTGCCTCTTAGAGCCTTCACTAGTAAAGCAGATTTGCTATCTTTATCTAGGTCTGTTGTGTAGTGAGCACTACCTCCCCCAAGTGGGTGGTCAGGATGAGACATAACAACGTGCATGTCTTTTACACCTCTTTTCCTGGCTTCTTCCTCAATATACTTAATAAAATTATTTAGGTCGGGCTTTGCTTCTGAGGTCTTCTCTACTTGCTTACCTAGTAAGTAAGCCTCGGCATCTTGGCTAGTAGGGGCTACGTGAGTACCTCCTATGGCCTCGCTGAGCATATCTAGGTACTTCTGTTCTTTACTAGAGTGTTCTGGACTAACCGCGTAGCGAATGTCCTCTTCTACAGAAGTGCCTCGCTCTTTGCTTCGGTTACCTATTTGGGTAAGTCTTTGTATTAAGTCTGGTTCTAGTATAACAGCTCTATCTGCGGCTTCTACCATTCCAGGGATACGGAATAAGCCTGGGGGATAGCCCTCCATTAGCACCCGCTTGCCTGCTTGGTGTGCGGCTAGTAACCTATCCGCTTTTTCTTGACGTAACCGTGGTTTATCCTCACTAGCAGGCTCTACAAACTTACCATCTACAACAGAGCCTAAATCAGTGCCCTCTACTATGTCGTACTGGTCTCTTATCTTATTAAGAAGAGTAGACTTACCTGCTCCCATACGGCCTGTTAGAAGGTCTATTGAAGAGGTCTTCTCTACTTGTTCTAGGTACTCAGGCGGGATGATGCCGCTTGGGGTGATTACCATCCCATGAGGGACATCGCCTGCATATAGTTTACCTAAGTACTCCTCTTTGTAATGCTGCCATAACTCCTTAGGGTCTTTGGCTATTAGCGACGATATTTCGTCTGTAGTTAGATCCCTATGTCTTCTCTTATAGTAGTTATCCTTATCAGCCTCATAGGCCTCTTCATTGAAGGGCTCTAGCTCTACTCCATGGAATTTAGTCTCAGGTATGTCTTTTAGAAGCTTACCTAGGTTTACACGTAGCTTTGTAGTATCAAACTGGTTAATAAAGTGCCTAGGATCTGATACCTTGTCGGGGTCAGGTTCCGAGAAGAATACAGAAGGTCCTAGCCTACTAGCAGGCTTGTGTCCTTTTAACGCTTCAGATAGTTCTTTACGCCAATCCTCTTCTTTAAGATCTCTGTGTCTTAGAAAGGCCTCTGTCATTTCAGGGTCCTCGGATATTGCCTTCTGTGAGGCTAACCCCTTGCGCATCATTAGGTCTAAGTTCTGCTTAGGCACCGCCGTTAGTACGCTGAGGTCATTGGCGTTTTTTTTTAAATACTGTTCTTTAATCTCGGGAGTGACTAGCTCTACACCAGGTAGTTCTTTATACCTGTTTACAGAATCTCTGTAGTATTTAAGAAGAGCTTTAGCTGCTAACCTATGTTTAGCTAGTTCGTTAGGCTCTCTGCCTGACATCTTTCTTTTAAGATACTCTCTGTTAGCTCTTTGTTCTATTACACGGTCTTCGGGTACATCTACCAGTAAGCGTCTATACCCTTCCGTCATTTTAGGTACGTAATGTAGCTGCGTACCTTCTATTACATGAGGGTCTTTCATTTCTAAAGCTTCTGATACTACTCTCTCTGATAATCCTATAGGCCATCCAATATTTTTATACTTATACTTCCCCGAATCTATGTACTTAAAAGTAGGTTCATCTAAATCATGTACCGGAAGTCCCAACTCCGCAGCTAACTGCTTTGCATAAGTAGATTTTCCTGCTCCGGAGTGCCCTGTTACTAGTACATGTTCTGTATTCTCAGAGGCTTGTTTACTAAGTAGCTCTCTTACCTTACTTAAAGCCGTATAGTTACTCTCGGCTATACCGCTACCAAATATTATATCTCCTTCTAAACCTTCTAATACTTCTTGCAAAGGTGCTGTTTGTAGATTGGCTATAGCATCACCTTCAGAACCTAAGAGGGATTGGTTACGTTTACCTAACCTAGCTAGTAGGTATTTAGTTCTACTAGATCCGTGCCCCATGTGACCTTTAGCGCTTCCTGAGGACACAGCGTCCACGGTATCTAACCCGGGTAACTCTTCTATAGACTCTACGTCGTACCCTGCTTCTTCTAGAAGCTCTCGTTTAGCTGCATCGGTAATAGATTCCCCTGCGTCTACACCCCCACCTGGGAACTTATAAAAGCCTTGACCTCCGAAACCGTGTAGAAGCTTACCTTCGGGGTCTACCCCAAATATAGTTGTTCTAAGTCGCTCTGAGGCTGTTTTTCTAGTATACCCATAAGTCTTCTTTAAGTAATCCTCTGGCAGTTTGTCTAATACAGCCTCGGATAAGCCCTTACTTCCTGGGGTTAGCACCCTACCAAAGTATCCTAAGTATCCGGGGGTGCCTTCCATAACGGAATGTTTTAATCCTTCAGACAAAGCGCTTAGATTTTTTCCTATATAGCTTTTTGCTAATGACTTTTTATTTATTTTTATACCCTGAGGTACATAAGGGAGTAATTCTTTAATTTCGCTATCTTCTAAGGAATTTAATACGGTAGCCATACTAGTAGAGGCGGCGTCATCTACGTGTAAAGTTAATAGGTCTTTGTGTTGATGAACATGGGTGTTATGTAGAGGGTGTCTAAAAGAAGTCCAAGCAGATTGCCCTACTTCGGGAACTGCTATATTAGAGGGTAAAAAGCCTATGCTCTTTAAATCTTTTAAAGTTAGCTCTTCTCTTGGTAGGACTATTCTAGCTAAAGGATCTGCTCCGGAGGTTATGTTGTACTTCTTACTATCTTCTATAGCCTTTTGTAAAACTCTACTAGCCCTACGCTTTTTCACAGAGTCCGCCATATCTGTAAACTTTAGTTTTCTTAACCCTTCTTCTAAAGCGCTCATACTAGCATTAATAGTTTTATTTACATTAGGTATTTCAGGCTTAGGCACTTTTATTTTTTTAATAGCTTCGACAGCCTCCGTATATAAGCTAGCAGTCTTAGACATCTCTGTTACTTGATCTACTATGCTTTTGCTAGCTTTATTGTCACTAGGAAAATGTACTCCTAGCTGTAGTCTACTATGTGCTATGATGTCGGCTATATTATCCCATTCATCTGCCAGATACGGATACTTTTCTTTGTAAAACTCAGCTAGCCCGTATCCCATCATAGAATGGCCTGAAGGGTAACTGGGAGATTCTGAAGAACTAGTCCTGTTTATTGGAAACTCTTTATCGTGCTCTTTAAGGATTTCATAAGGCCGTCTTCTCTTAAACTTGTCTTTGTAGTAAAACGCTATGGTATTCCAATCTTCTGAAACAAGCTGAGCTTCTTCTTCCAAAGTATCTAGTCCGTACTTATTAGCAGTGGCCGTAAATAGCTTCAAAGGAGCCTTATCAGCTACTTTCAAAATACTTTTAGGCAGTTTAGATTCTGTTACGGTCTCCTCAACTTCATCCAGCTCCATAGTTGTTACATGACTTAAGTCTTCCGGAGGTAGGCCTATTTTTATACCGTCATAGTTTACTTCCAGTACCTGTAGTTCTCTATCTCTATACTTTTCAAATTGAGGAGCAAATTTCATTTAACAATCCCACTTTCTAAGCGCTTTGCAAATACTCTTATCGGGGGTTTTTGAACAGTCTATATTATGTTTCTTCTTCATACCCCCCATTCTAGCACAGAAACTTTTTCTTCTTTTTGCTGACTTAGGAGATTTTTTAGCTTGCTTCTTAGAGACAGGTCTTTTTAGGTTGGCCCCTTCTGTTCTTTTAAAATGAGCCCTACCTTTTCGATTCAAACCCCCATCTCTAGCTTGGTACTTCTTTTTTACCCCTGCTTCTTTATCTAAGAGCATAGCTGCTGCTAACTCTCCTAGATTAGCTACTTTAGGGCTTTCATAAGAGCTGCACCCACAACCACAGTCACCCCTCTCTGCTGTTTTAATAAAGCTAGTTACTACTGTGCTAGTTAAATCTAGAAGTAAATTATTCATGCTTATGTTCTCCTTTATGTAATTGTCTATGCATTAATTCTTTAGGTATATAACTCTCTGGTTTGTAAATAGCGTTTAAAAGCCCATGCCCTGCTAAAGTACCATATACACCTAGCCCTCCCAGTCCTGCAGCAATAGGCATTTTATATTTTTTAGGGATCAAAGAAGATGCTAAGTACTTCAGACCTACGCCTGACGCTAACGCAGGTACAGCTCCAGTTAGGTAGGTACTGTACGCATTCCTCATAGACTTGTTAGCTAATTCTTTTTGTTCTTCATCTAGTATTCCTTGTTCCTCTAAAGTATCTATTGCTTTACTTCCTAAAATAGACGCCCTAGCTTCTTCTGCTAAAGTTCCTAAACTACCTAGTGCAGCTGCTCCCAAAGCCCATTTAGCTCCTCTGCCTTTTAACCCTGCCTTTAAAAGCTTTAGTTTATTTTTAGCGCCTCCTGAAGCAACTAATCCTTCTAGTAAAGTAGGTGCTAGCTTATTAGTAGTTATCTTATCCGAAGCAATGGCTAGAGGTAACGCGGAAAAAGCTGCTAAATCAGATCCCATATTAAAAGCCTTAGATAGCGGGCTAATGTCCATTGTGGAATGCCCTACTTCATGTGCTAAAACTCCGGGAGTCCATTCGCCCGTATCATAGTTTATAGAGTGGTCGTAAGGATTGTAATAAGCATTAGTTCCTCTTAGGTTGGGATCTATATTCTTTAAGAAGGTAGGCTCTTCTCCTTCCTCGAACCCCATGTCCTTAACTAGGGCTTCTTGCATCTTCCTCTCTCTAAACCACCTTGGTATTTTAGTATTGCTGTGCTCTTCTGAGAATAAGTCTGACTCCGAAATAGTTTGGCTAAGTTTAGTTAGGTGCCTTTTATTATAGATTCTCATCAATAATGTCCTTTATTTCAGAAGTGTATAGTGTTAAATCTTCTACTACCCGTAATTGTTTTGAAGTTTGCTTATTAGTAAAACTAATTTTTAGATCTAAGCCAGTAGAAAAGACCCTAAATAAACAGAACTCAGAATCATTAGTTGCATACACAGAGCTGGGTGTTAATCTATAAGTAATTTTAGCTTCTTTACTTGGTCCTAGTACTACTTTTAATATTGCTTTTATTTTAACTAATAAGGTACTAGGCAGTAAGCTAGTTTCTACTACTCTTAGGCTTTCTTCTAGAACTATCTTAGTAGTTACGTTTACTAACTCTTTTCTTGATACTGATTTAAGGCTAGTGCCTTCTATTTCTTTTTTTAGCGCTTCTATAAACGCACTTTCACAATCTAAAGTACTTCTAACAGAGTGCCTTATCATAGATACTAGCTTTCTTTTTTTACACTCTTTAATCAAGCTCTTCATCTGGCCTACTAAACTACCTTTTTTAAATTTGCTTAAGAATTCCAAATCCTCATGGGTAAAGCTAGTTAGGTTGAACTGAAAGAAGGGGGTAGAATCCATTATATTGGGGGATTCTAAGTCGCTGTAAAACTTGTAAACTACGCCATTAGTTAATACTCCGAACTTTACCCTAAGGGCTGTAAAGTACCTAAATAATTGGCTGACACTAGATTCTTCTAATTTGTCTTCTATTTTCTTACATTCTATAATAAGCTTTGGTTTTCCTGAGGACATTAAAGCGTAATCTACTTTTTCGCCTCGTTTTATACCCACATCTGCAGTTAATTCTGCCATAAGATGTTTGGGATTAAAAACATCATAGCCTAGGATTCCTAGCATCGGTAGGACTAGGGATGTTTTACTTCCCTCTTCAGACTCTATGTATTCTTTTATTTCACTAGCTCTAGATGCTAGTATTCTTAATTCCTCAATAACCATACATTCAACCTTGTGAGTTACTATGAAGACATACCTGTACAATGATAGTATCGGATCATGTGAACTACTAGATTCTATGGGATCTGACTTAGACATTGTTAACGCGGCTAGGGTAAGCTTTAATGTAGAGCATGTAGAAATCTCTACTAAAGACGAGAAACTAATTAACTACCTATACAAGAATAAACATACGTCCCCTTTTGAGCACTGTGTACTGAAGTTTAGATGCGTAGTACCCTTATTCGTAGCTCGACAACATATGCGTCATAGGACCTGGAGCTACAATGAGGTTAGTAGGCGATATACTAGCGAAGAGCTTGAGTTCTATACACCTGAAACTTTTAGGCCTCAGCACAAATCTAATAGGCAAGCTTCTGAAGATACCGATACTAATCCTATCATACGTAGTACACCAGGCACTAACCTTACTTGGACTACTAAAGCTAGTGATTCTGTATTAAAGCATACTCGTAAGAGTGTTAGGTTGTTTAATACTCTTTTAGAATCGGGCGTATGTAGAGAGCAGGCTCGAATGGTGCTGCCTCAAAATATGTACTGTAAGTACATAGCAACAACTAATTTGCATAATTGTTTAAAATTTATACATCTTAGAAATAAAAAAGACTCTCAATGGGAGATTAGGGTACTGGCTCAAGCCATGGAAGCTACTATTAAAGACCTATTCCCCACAACTTGGAAAGCGCACTGCGCAGTAATGGAAGGTAGAACTAAGTGATTAAGTACGCAGATTTTAAACTTGCCGACTCTTTTATAGACGGTTTTAAAGATACTCAACCTAACTGGGGTCCTATTGGATACTTTACTTACAAGCGTACTTACGCTAGGCCTTTAGGCGAAGGGGCTACTGAAGAATTTTGGCAAACCTGCCGTAGGGTTGTCGAGGGTGTATATCGAGTGCAAAAAGCACATTGCCAACAGCATAATTTACCTTGGTCTGATAGCAAGGCTCAGAGATCGGCTCAAGAAATGTTCGATCGTATGTGGGCTTTTAAATGGTTACCTCCTGGAAGAGGTTTATGGGTAATGGGTACTGATATTATAGAGCAAAAAGGCGGTGCTGCTCTTAATAACTGTGCTTTCGTAAGCACCCAGAATCTATACTGGAATTTTGCCGACCCTTTCTGTTTCCTTATGGATATGAGTATGCTAGGAGTAGGTGTTGGTGGGGATACTTTGGGAGCAGGGGAAGTAGCCTTATGTAAGCCTAATATAGATAAAGAATTAGTCTTTGTGGTAGAAGATTCTAGAGAAGGTTGGGTTGATTTAATCCGACATGTGCTAGATAGCTATGTGGGTAAGCACCGGCTTTGCTCGGAGGTAGATTATTCTCAACTCCGCCCTAAAGGCGCCCCTTTAAAAGGGTTTGGAGGGTTTAGTTCAGGACCTGCTCCTCTTATTGATCTAGTAGCTAACATACATAAGGTGCTGGACACGCCGGGGCTGTTGTCTAATGCTACTGTCACTACTTCTCAGATAGTGGATATATTTAACTATATCGGTAAATGTGTAGTTAGTGGAGGTATTAGACGTACGGCTGAGATAATGTTTGGAGAGCCAGGAGATCAAGAGTTCATTGAACTTAAGCAAGATCAGGAAGCTCTTATGGATAGGCGCTGGGCTAGTAACAATAGTATCAAAGCCTCTGTAGGGCAGGATTACAGCTCAATAGCTCCTTTAATAGCCTCTAATGGTGAGCCGGGAGTTATTTGGTTAGATAATATGCGGGAGTACTCTCGTATGATAGATCCTGCGGATAATAAAGATAGTAAAGTAATGGGAAGTAATCCTTGTAGTGAACAAAGCCTTGAGCCTTATGAACTATGTTGCTTGGTAGAAACATTCCCTGCTAACCACGAAGATTTATCTGATTGGCAAAGGACACTTAAGTATGCTTATTTATACGCCAAAACAGTTACACTTATTCCTACTCATAATAGTAATACTAATAGCGTTACTCTCCGTAATAGGCGTATTGGTTGTAGCCAGTCTGGTATTACTCAGGCGATGGCGAAATTCGGAAGATTTAACTACTTGGATGGATGCGATTCCGGATGGAAATACGTACAAGCACTTGATACACAATACTCCGATTGGTTATGTGTTCCAAAAAGCATTAAAACCACCTCGGTAAAACCTAGCGGTACCGTAAGTTTGCTATGTGGAGCTACCCCCGGGATACACTATGCTCACAGTGAATATTACATTAGGAATGTACGTGTAGATGACACAAGTCCTTTGGTAGAGGCTGCTAGATCTGCAGGTTATTCTTTAGAATTATGTAAGTATGCTCCCAATACCTGGGTTGTTAGCTTTCCAGTCAAAGAAGAAAACTTTGCTCTAAGCAAAGATGATGTTAGTATCTGGCAACAGTTTGCTAATGGCGCTGATCTACAAGCTTATTGGGCTGATAACCAAGTAAGCATTACAGTAACTTTTAGACAAGATGAGGCAAAGGATATAGAAGCTTGCTTAGATCACTTCCAAACCCGCTTAAAATCTGTTAGCCTGCTTCCTATCTCAGACCACAAATATGAACAAGCACCTTATATAAAAATCACTGAGGAAGAGTACTGGGAGCTAAAAAATAAGGTCACTGGAGAAATCAATGTATCTGGTAATGTGCATGATACAGAAGATAACTTTTGTGACAGCGGGAAATGCGAGATCTAATATGATTATAACCAAAGACCAAATCAAAAAGCGTATCAAGCAATTACACAAAAAGCAGTCAGAGCTTAAAGAAGCTCAGAGCTTCTTAGATTTTCCTGATTTAGACATCGACTCTGAGTTAGAAGATATTGAGGAAGAACTTTGGGAGTTAGAGCAAAGCTTAGAAAACTAATTAGTTCATTAAACTAGTTAGGTAACCTTTGGCTGAAGATCCTGCTCCTTGTAAAGCTTCCATAAGGCGCTCTTTATCGATTTGAGCGTCAGTAGATAAGTGGCCTAAGTGCTTCTTAGCACCTTGCAGGCCTTTACCTGCTAGTAGCTCCTCTAAAGCATTTAACTGAGAAGATCCTATAGCCGAGCTAGGCATCATCTGCCCTAATCGCGTAGGCAAGTTGGCTCCTAAGGCTTCATAGGCCGCTGGAGACATTGCTACTCCTCCTACAGCCCCTGCTCCACCTAATAATTGCCGTAACCTTTTGCCCAAGGAGGCTTCTTTAATTAAGCCGGCTTCTTCTAAAGCTAGTTGTTGCCCTAGTGAGTAAAATTCTTGGGCTTGCTGCTCTGCTGCTTGTTTAGTTATCATGATTAACGTCCTTTTCTTAGGTTTTTAATATGATCCACAAGTTCTTTATTATTTTTACCTGATAAAGGTGAGTCATCTAGTAACAAATTTTGGTGGCCTAGGTTTTTGCCTCCTGCTAAGGTAGAAGAGTTTTCTAAGTACTTACGCATAGCTTTTTTTCTATCCCCTCTCACTATTCCCTTATCTACATCGCTATCAGGTATGTCTCTTATTTTTTTAAAAGAGTCTGTAGGAGTTATTTTTTTAGATTTGAAACTCATTTGTTGCTCTTTAGGAGGGTTGATGTCTTGCATCCTACCAAAAGTGGCTTTGCCTTTATTTTTTTTAGATACTTTAGGATTCTTAGGTCCTGCTACCTTAGTTAACCCGGCTTCTTCTAAAGCTAGTTGTTGCCCTAGTTGGTAATAAGAAGTAGCTATTTTCTCTGCTGATTCTTTTGTAAGCATATATGGATCCTTTGTATGTTAAGTATATTACGTATAATACGTTTATTAAGTATAGTAGCTTATTTACCTCCGCTCCAACGAGCGGCTCGGCCTCGGGTATCGTAGTGTACAAATGTAGAGTACTTGCCCACTCCGCCTTGAAGCATCTTACCTTCGCGTATAAGTTGTAGTACGGTTCTATGTACTTCTGCCGGGGCCATGCCTGCTACTTTGATGTCAGCTGCTCTAGCATTCATGTGTTGAGACTTCTTAGCCCCTCCTATTTTCTTATTATACTCGGGGTGTCTATACCCAGAGATTACTCTAATAGGTTCCTGGATATGCTCTCTAAGAACCTGTAACTGCTCTGCTAACTCTTTGCAGTTTTCTAGTTCTTCGCCCTCTGGTAACACTCCGTCGGGGCATTTAAATTCGCTTAGCGAAAAGTTTTGTGTTAGTTGCATATTACTTTCCTTTACCTTAGTCTTAGGTTTCTATCGGCTGTATTTAAAAGTTTACTTAATCTATCGAATTCTTGTTTTTCTTCAGGGGTAAAGTTTTGGAAACCATTATCTCTTAAGTACTTATCCTCCAAAGGCCTTCTAGAATCTAATATAGAATCACGATCTGCTCTAGCATCGTAAATAGGCTCTACGTACCCGAAGGTTTCCGGATTACTCGCGTCTATATCGCCAGTACCCGAAGTGTCATTAACTAAGGCGCGGAGTAGGGCATTACTTCTATTCCGTTGGTTATTCCTAGTCACCGCTTCCTCTTGATTTTGACGCATTTCTCTGCTCATACTGTCATTTTCTAGAGAGGATAGTAGTTCCTGCTCATCTACTGGTTCTTGAGGTATGTTTACAGGTTCTTGCACAGGTTCAGTAGCTCGACGAGCACCAAGAAGATTGCGATTAGCATCTCTACCTCTAATGTCTCTTATTCTTATATCCTCTTGACCTCTGGTATCCACAGGTCCTTGAGCTCCTTCTCTTAACCTTCTTAGAATATCTCTAGCATCTAGCTGATCACCTACTCGTAAGCCTCTATTCCCCAGTACTTCGGCAAAGTCTTTGTAGTTTAACCCTTCTAAGAGGTCTCGATTAGCTTCTACTTTTCCGAACTGATCTCGGAATCTGCGTAGCTGTCTGCCGTAACCTCCGCTTTGTACATTAAACCGATTATCTGCAGCTGCTTCCTGTTCTCTTCGAAGTTCTTCTTCTTCAGTAGGTGCAGGTGCAGGTGCAACTACGGGTGCAGGTGTTGTTGCTGGTGCTGGTGCAGGTGTTGTTGCTGGTGCTGGTGCTGGCTCAGATTTAAAAGCAGGGCCTCCCGTAGCTGGGTCAAAATCCATATTCTCGTAAACTTGTTCTGTAGTCTGTTTAACAGGAGGTTTAAAAGCAGGGCCTCCCGTAGCTGGGTCAAAATCCATATTCTCGTAAACTTGTTCTGTAGTCTGTTTAACAGGAGGTTTCATGGGAGACTCAGAAGGTTCTGCTATAAATTTACGTTGTTCTGGTTCTAAGAAGGACTGTAAAAAGTTATTGTAGTTTCTACTTACAGGCTTACCTACATTCTCTTTTAAATAGTTAGCGGCTACGTCTGCTGTAGGTTGTATATAGTCTCTATAGCCTTTTTGTAGTGTTTTACCCATACGAGAGGTGCGAGACATTATGTCATCTAAAAAAGCGCTACCTCTTCGCCTTCTAGACGGAGCGGGTGGGTTACTAGAGGTAGGTTCTTTAGGAGAGGGTTTTTGTTCCGGTATAGGAAGTTTTTTAGATTTTAAGAGAGGTGGTGAGGAGGGTGGTGTCTTTTTTTGTGAGGTTGCACCAGGCATCTCAGTACCCGTCCCCACGGACCCTCTTTGAGGGGTTGAGCTACCAGGCCTATTAGCAACCTTGTCAAAAAATTCTGTTTGTGCTAGGTTTGTCCCAGCCTCGTAAGCTCTCATATAAGGTGACATTATGTACTCTCCTATTAATAAACATTATAAACTTAGATTAGAAGGCGCTAAGCTACTTGCTACTATGAGCCCATGCCCTAGAGGACAAGTAGGCGCTATTATATTCCATCCTACTACATACGTAATTATAGCTGACGGATATAATGGCCCACCTAGAAAAGGAGGCGTCCTGTGTGGAGGTGCCGAGTGCGAACGTAAGTGTCCTAGCGGCACTCAAATACAAATAGGATGTCATCATGCGGAAATGAATGCTATTTGCAATGCTGCTCGCCAAGGAGCCAGTACCTTAGATATGGCTATAGCTATTACATGTGAACCTTGTCTTATGTGCGCTAAGCTATTGCACCATGCAGGGATAACTATGGCTATCTATGAGAGTAATAACTACTCAAGAGACGGTATTAAGTACCTAAAAAATAATGGTATTGGGTGCTTAGAGGTTACTTCTTAACCTTCTTGTACTTGTTTAATTAACAAGCCTAGTTTCCTTTCTGTTCATTATAATTTCCACGACCTTGGTAGTTTGTTAAATTTATAAGAGGTTTACGACTCTTAGTTAGGAATAGCTCGGGTGTATACTCTTCTGCAAGTTCGCCAAAGAAGTTACTAGGGCTACTAGGTATAGTAGAAGGCATGCTTCCTTGCATTCTTTGGTACCTATTTATTTTTTCTATAAGTAGTTTAGCTTGCTGAGGGGTGAGAGCGTTCATTTGACCTTCTAAGGTTCTCTCTAACCTTTGTTTCATTATAGGATGTACTCTATCAGAGTCTAGTTGATCTAATATGTTAAATACATTGTTAGTAAACTGATTAAAGTTACCGGTGGACTCTCCTTCTAAAGTCTTAATAGGCACTTCTAGTTCACCCAATCCAGACTCTATATCAGCTACCGCATCCATAAACTCTATAGGCATCTGATCACTATCTTCATTTCTCATATAGTTTAGTTCTGTACCTGCAGCTTGTATAGCATCTATAGCCCCTAAAGATCTGAGTTTGGCAGCAGGATCAGCATTAGGAACTAGTCCTCGCTGAATTGCTTGTTGTATTTCTTTAGGATTACTAGTGCCAAACTGCCTTGAAAGAGCCTCAAGCGCTTTGGGATTCTGCAAAACTTTTTCCACAGCACTAATAGAAGTCCTCTCATCGTCGCCGAACAAAGCTAGTAAAGGGTTGTCATCATCAAGACTCTCGTAATAGTCTCCAGGAGAAGGTAACGCTCGGTAGTTATCTGTAAAATAGTCTTTAGTTTGCTCTAAATACTTCTTAGGATCAGAAAGCATATTCTGAGTGTATCCAAGAGCGTCTCTATAGGGACTATCAGTCCTTATATCCTCTAAACCTAACCTATTACCTTCTACGCCATAGTAATTGTTGAGTCCTTCCTCTACTTCTGCTTCATAAGCAGCTCTATTCTTTTTATAGGCTTCTAATTTCTTTTTATCTGTAGGTACGAATCTATTGTAATCATAATCCCGAGCCATCCGTTCTTTACGTAGGCTATCGATGTACTCTGCCCGTGTACCTAAGTCAGAATTATCTCCTAATCTAGATTTGTACTCATCATCACCAGTAGCGAAATACAGCTCTTTGTTGAGATCTCTTAGAGAGTCTTCTCCCAACATATTACGTACTAAATCAAACCTATTAGCAGCGTCGCTAACCAAATCTTGAGTACCTACAGTAATAGGTCTAAGAAGCCTAGTACTGACTCTATCTACATCGGTAAGAAAGTCTGAAGCATTATTTTTAAGACCCTGATATTTTCTACCAAAGTATGCTTTCCAGTCTTGACTTCCATCATACCTACGGCCTTCTCTACCTGGGAATTGTCTTCTAGCTGCTTGAGATTGTAGAGCACTTCTTAATCGTTCTTTAACAGACTCATCTGGGTTAGTAGGTGTATTAGCTAAGTTACCCGCCAAAGTTTTACTAGCTTGTATTATGGGTCCTCCACCAGCTGCCGAAGGTCCTTGTACCCCTAAGTTAACAATAGAACTGGGGGGTGTAGTACTAGTAGGTCCTTGGGTATTTGCTTGGGATGGAGCCACAGGAGCTGGTGTCTTAGAAGGTGTAGTACTAGTAGGTCCTTGGGTATTTGTTTGTGGAGGTACTACAGTTAAGTTACCTACGGGACTAGGTACTACGGTACCTGTGGGTCCTTCAATAGCCGTATCTGTAGGTCCTTGGTCTGTGGGTTGTACCTGTCTAAGTTCCTCTACCGGGAATTTAGCTAACTCTTCTGTAGACTCAGGTCTAAGCTGGATACGCCCAGTAGACGCTCTTGAACCTTGAGGCGCTTGAGTAAGTGGCGTAGATTCTCTTCGAGTTAGAGAGGGCTCCGGAGGTATAGGCTGGTTACTAGGACTTTGAGATCCTGGTCCTATAGAACCAGAAGGTAGTGTGCCAACAGGACCCGAAGCTCCTAAGTTGCTAGGTCCTTGCGTGGCTGTATTACTTATTTGGTTCTTGGCTTTTCTGTAAGCCGTAGGTTGAGTTATACGTTGCGTTTCTTTTGCTGTGAAAGTCCCCCCTCCGTAATTTACACCTGGAACGCTACCCGTGCTAGGATCTCTTGTTGCTCCCGCAATAATAGCGGCATCTTCTTGACCTTGTAAATTTTCCGACTTATCATACATATCATTAACGTAATTAGTTAAACGCTTACGCTCTGCGTCTAACTGTTGTCGCATGTCTCTAGGGATCCTAGTATAACCAGGCTTATCGCTTAACTCGTCTAGTTTTTTTAAACGAGCTTCAGGTACTTGAATCGCATTAGACCATTGTTCTCTAAACCCGGTGTCGGTTTTAGCGTCTATTTTAGTATCTAATTTAAGCTTTTCTAGTCTAGCTAGGTTCTCTGCAGCCTCTCCCGCTTCGATAGCTTCGTCGAATCTATAGTCTTTGAGATTCTTTTTTTCAGGAGAGAAAAAGCCTCCTAGCTGATCTTTATAGAACCTTAGTCTGTCAGGACTCATGCCTGCAAATCTTCTGCCTCTAAACTTTTTTTCTGCAGCGTCTCTGTAGGCTTCGAACATCTTGGTATTATAAGGAGCAGTTGCTACATCCATTAGGGATACTGGTCTTCTTTCCTTAATGTCTTTAGGTAAATCCTTGGTTGCGCTTCTATTCTTATTTTGATATACATCCCTAAGCCGTTTTAGCTCATCAAAAGATACCTCTTCTAAGTCTTCCGGTTTTGGGATACTTGGGTTAGGATTGAAAGCTCTTCTAATATCCTCTAAAAGATTACCTCCTCCAAAGGCTCCAAAAAGAGAGCGTTCGCTAGCATCTTCTTGTTCCGGGATTTGTACGGAGGTACTTAGAGGCTCATTACTACGTGTACTCCTGGGACCTTCTGAAGTAGTTCCTATAGGACCTTGACTACCTGTACCCGTAGGGCCAGATACTGTAGTGTCTTTAGGAAGAGGATTAGCTACTTTGGTTAGTAGAGCTCTTCTATAAGGAGATAAGCTACTAGTTTTTATAGCAGAAGATATCTTATATTTAGACTCCTCTATGCTATCTAGCATTTTCTTTTCTTTTTTATCTGCTAGAGCCTGCATCATCTTTAATTGCTTATACTTTGCTTCGTGTGCTGCTATAAAAGGGTTAGCAGAATCGGTATAAGGCACTAGATCTTCAGGAACTTGAGATACGGCAATGGGGGCACTAAGTCCCTGTAGTAAACTATCACTAATAGACACTGCAGACTACCTTTCTAACTTAAAAAATAGAGGATTCTTCTCTACCCTTCATTTTACCAAAGGTGTAGATGGCGGCAGGTAGTCCTGCTACAGTAGCCATAGTAGCTATTAAGCCCCTAGGTGTTCTAGACTGCATCGCTAGTTCATGGGTAATTCTATTTCCCATAGAACCACCAATCATACCAGGGTTAGCTGAAGCGGCTACTGCCGCACCTGCGCTGCCCAGTAATCCAGGAGTTGCTCCTTCTAATCCCTCTAATAAAGCCGAAGGGATACTAGCTCCTCCTTTATAGTAGGCTTCACTAAAGTCTTTTATCCCAGGGAATAAAGACGCAAGGCCGGAAGCACCTCCTCCAATAAGTAAAGCATTACGAGGATCTGACATAGTAGCCAAAGCTTTGGCTAATCTTCCGCCCTCCTTAGTATTTTTAGCTATAGAAGGTAAAACCTTTTTCAGAGAGTCACTACCCACATCTCGTAGTGCTGTCAATATTTTAGCTACGTCAGCCGCCGAAGCATTTTTCTCTAAGTGGGTGGCTACAGCAGATTCTTGTCCTTCTTGGAAAGCTTTAATAAATTCGTTCATGGTATCTCCTTAGTTATCAGATAATTTATTATATACAGCAGTACCTAGTAAAGTAGTTGCTAGTATTGGAAGCAGAGCTCTAGTATTTTGGCTGGTTAGGTGTTTAGATAAGGATTTCTCAGCTTTTAATAACTGAGCATCAGCAATCCCTCTAGAGGTTACATTACTAAGCGTCTTAGAAGCGCCTCTTAGATTTAATTCCCTATTAAGAGTTTTTAATAGGTTTTTATCTATAGCACCTTTATCTACAGCATCCATTAACTGGTTTCTCACACTACGTAGCTGGCTCTTGGCTCCTAGGTCACCTCTTAGACGGCTGCTGGCAAGACCTGCGGCACCTATTCCACCTAAGGCCATGGCTTCTCTAGGGGACATCTTAGATTTTACTGATTCTTCCGGAGTTCCTAATAATTGGCCAGAGGAAGCGTAGTAATTCAACATTTCTTCCTGACTCATAGATTCTTTGACGCTAGCTACTGTAACCCTATCCGGAGCAGAGGTCATAGTGCGTGTTCCTTTTGTAGGGTCTGATTGTAGTTCATTTAAAGATCTAGTCTGGTCACCGATAAGGTTAGAGGAGTTTTGTAAAGGTGTAGAAGGCATAGTTTTAGGAGCTAAAAAATTAGCATTCGCACTATAGCGGCTACTACCGATATTACCTGCAGCTCCAGGAATTCTAGTAGTAGACATCATAGAGGCTAACTTAGTAGGTCTAGAGGTATACAGCTGATTAAGAACCTTTTCGAAATCTGCGCGGGTCCCTGATTTTTTGTTCGTGCTCATTGTATCTTTCCTGAGTGTAAGTTACTTCATCACTAATGGTAACCACCTCCGGACTAGATTCAATATCTTCTAAAAATACATCCTTAACAAGTAGTTTAGGATCTTTTATCCTAGCAAACAACTCCATCTCTCTATCTATAGAGTAAGCTTGCTCATGTGATTTTAAAGACTTAACTACCGTAGGAATTACTTCTTTGAAAGGTTCCGTAAGGCTATTAAGCGTCTTCTTAAACCTTACTCTGGTTCTAGGGTGTTTTGTTACTATGTAACTATGGGCCATATTCATGACACGTCTCCAGTGCTCATCTAAACTATCTTCTGTTTCTAAAACTTGTTGCACAAAGACCGCTAAATCCAAGTCATCTTTAGATCTATCAGACTTAGCAGAAGTCATATACCTCGCGATAACTTGGGGGAAGTTCATTAATTCTTATCTCTGCCAAATAAACTTTGAATTTCACTATCAGAAAGATTACTTTCTTCTGATACAGAAGAGGTCCAAGGAGCAGCGTAAGCAGGTACTAAGTCACTAGGTAGAAGATCTTCTCCTTCCTCAATCACATCAGGGATTTCACTATGTAATTGCTGCAACACGGACTGCGGTAGAACAGTAGGAACTAACTTACTAAGCTCTTCTGTGCTTTTAACCTCTACCTCATCGTAGGGTTTAATGAAAGTTATAGGGTCTTTTTCTGGATCTACAAACATATTGACCACCGTCTCTAAGACTTCCTTATCTAATTGCAACTCTCTATCAATAGTGTGCCTAATAAACTCAGACTTACTCATACCTGCTTTTAAAGCAAGCATACTAAGACCTTCGTAGTGTAGATCACTTATATAAAAACTTCTAGCCCTATTCTTATCTAGCTCATCTTTTAGCTGCACGGCCAAGGCTTCAGATACTCTAGGTATTAAGTGAGTAGGTGTAACATACTGCTTAGCAGGTAACATGTTACGTAACTCGTCCTCTAGCTTTAGTAGTGTGTGTATATCACTGCCTTCTTCTAAGTTTTCGCACTTAGCTCGCTTACTAGACCACCGAATCCAGTTGGCCTTATCTAAGAAACTATGTTTGTGTACCAAGGTTTCAAAGGTTCTAGTTTGCGGAACTCGAGTAGCTTTACATAGACGTCTAATAGTATGATAGCTCATTCCTAGCTCTGCGCTTAGGTTAGCTATAGTTAATCTATTAAAGTATCTATAGGCTTCTAGTAAATTAGGTATGTGGGATACCCTTGTGTAGTGAATCACGTTTGCTCTACGAGACATATAACCTCCTTAGGTTTGAAATTATGGTAAGAGGAGCATCTACTTATGACAGAAAAGTGTCTTTTATATTAAAGAACCAAGCAACTCAGTGTACAAATTGTTGTAGTAAATTTACACCCAATGCCAACGGCTATAACATTTTATGCAACAATTAGTGCAAATGTATATTAGTTAATTTGCACTAACCCTGCTTTTATGTCAATACTTCTATTAGTTAATTTGCAAAAAGATGCCAATGTCTATTAGTAATATTACATAGTGAACAAATTATTATAGCTAATATACAGCATATGTTAAATTAACTATAACAATCTTAACAAAATTTCGTAACACGTCTATAACATTATTGGCACTTTGATGCGCAGTTATGTAGCAAATAACATAGAGATTTGCACTTTGCCGTAAAACCGAAGTTAGCTCTAGGGCTAACTCGAGCCTTTTTCTTAACTACGTAGCTAACTCAGAGTTTTTACTAAGTAAAATACGTATATAAATCCAGCACTTAGGAGTTAGCTCTAGGGCTAACTAAAAAGCCCTTCGTAGCTAACTTTTTTTTTATGTAATTAAATCAAGGGTTTATAAGTTAGCAAAAGCAAGATGTCGGTTTTTTACGAAAAATAAAAAACACATCTCTATATATAGAAAAAAAAATATTGGGTGTTAATAAAGATGTAGTAAATATGTAACTATTGCATTATATACATACTTTACTTTTTTAAGTTTCCTATATATAAGTATTATTAACGATTTAGATACTACTGAACTTTTGTATAGGTTTTTTAGTAAAGTACTGGTTTTACAGAAGAAATCTTAATAAAGGACCTTAAGTTAGCTACGTAGCTAACTACCTGTTAACGGCAAAGTGCAAATTTATATTAGCTTCGTGGCATAAAAGTGTTAAGTAACACATAGTATAGTTGCAAAATTATGTAAATTAAATCCCATTTGCAAATAAAGTGGTATTTTCGTTACAAAATATGGCTAAGTAAATAAATATTGACTTAGCTCTATAGCTAAGATATGCAATAACTAGCTTTTTTCTGTCATAAGTACCTGCGGAGACTATTTATGTTGCATTGGAGGAAAAATTTACATTCTATCCTAAGAGATTCTTCTGTAGAGACTGCTTTGTTAGCTAGGATTAGGGCTCACGACGATAACCCCCAGTCTTGGGTAGTACTAGATGCTTTCCAGAAGTACTTCTCTACTAAGAATCCTAACGCAGTTCACAATTTTTTTGTGTTCAAAGATGGTTCCAAGTTACAAATATCCCAAGAAGGCCTATTTTGGGTACCTAGTGACCTAGCATCTGAGAGGCAGCTTGAGGATTGCCACTATTCTACCTGGTACATAGCTCAAAGAGTCGGAAAAACTCGTTGGCTAATGACCTTTTTAACCCCCTTTCCCGATGAGGATTAAGATATGAGTAAAATTTTTAAAGTTTCTGGTTATAAACCACTTAAAGGCCAGACAATAGAGTACTATAGGGCTTCTTCTGAGAACCTAGTACATAGTAAAGTAAAAAGCATAGACGTAGAACAAGGAGGCTTTGTGAATTTCAGCATCGAAGAGATCGAGGTTCTACCGGGAGAGGTTAACATAACCTGCCCTAGCTGTAACCATGCGTTCGAAAGCCCCGATAGAGTACACTCAGTACCATGATACTAAGTTTATTCTTACTACTACCTGCTCTACTGCCTTTCGAAATACTAGAACACCAACAACTTCTAGCTCGCTTAGCCTGTTCCGAGGCGGGCTGGTCTAGAAAAGAAGCCGCTAGAGTGCTGAGAGTAGTAAGAAACAGAGCGGAACTAAGAAAAACTAGTATAGTAGTAGAAGCTACTCGTCCTTACCAGTTTAATTACCGTGTGTGTACGGGAAAAAAAGCTAAATGGCTGCGAAACTTTCACTATTCGCTTGCTTTAACCACTCTTCTAGGAGATATTAGAGCTAAGGAGTCCGTTCTTAATAATAAATTAGTTACACATTACGCAACAAAGAAACGATTAACTGCTAAACACAGACGCTGTCGGGGTTACACTATCCAACAAGTGTGGGAATGGACTGGATTAAGACCAGTTTTTTCGAGTGAGGTAAATCATGTCTTCTTTAAACGCCCAAAAAGCGGCCGGCTTAAGCCGGGCTGCCCTCCTACAACAGTTAATTAAGTGCCCAGGTGCTTATGATTACGAGACTTACTCTAAAAGTCTCGATATATTTGATAAACACCCGTTACTAAGCCTAGAAGATAGGATAGAAGTTCTTAAGGCTTCTGATCTTCACTTAAGTACCAGTATAGGCGAGTTAGTAGTGCACAAAATGCCTCTCTCGCAGCTGTTTTTAGTACTAGACGGTAAAGAGTCTTGGGTAAGTTCTTTTCTAGAACTAGAAGGCGCTTTCTGCCTGTCTCAGGACTATACCAACCCTTACCCTCAGATAAAAGATACTTGTTCAACGTTTTACTTCCCAGAATAGGACACATGTTACTATATAAAAGAGATACACTACCTAGACTTGCTTATATAACTAGTTACTATGCTAATACAGATGTATTAAAAGCATATCACACCGCCATAACAAATACAGACCCTCTACATACCTTGCCTTGGGGGTTTAAAGAAAAAGCCCCCCTAACTTTAGACAGTGTTAGAAATAAGCTTTCTAAAAGAGATATAGATGTCGTAATTAAACTGCTAGTAAGCCGGATAAAATCCCTCGCCGACTCCGGAGGAGGCTCTTTCGGGCCGTACCAAGTACTACCTACGACCCAGCCCGCGGGTTTAGTAACTATTAGAAAGAAACCCAAAGCTAAAACTAGGAAGCAAGCTATACAGCGCATAAAAGAATTGACCTTCTTAGTATATGGACTGACTCTACAAGATGAGATAGAAGCCGGGCAATATACTCGAGACGTAGTGGGTTACAACTCTGAAGTCTATTACACTACAATACGCAGTTGGGGCTGTGATTTACCTCAATCAAGTCCCGGCATCTCTCTACTTAGGTGGGGCACTACCCTCACAATGCGCTTAGGAAAAACCCTAGCGGTTATTCTAGGGCTTATATTAAACCCTTATTCCGATTATTTTGATATTAAGCAAAACATGAATAGGCTAGGTTTTATGAAAGGTCCTGAGACTAGAGAAGATTACCGAAAACTGGTTATGGAAAATCAGGAAGGCGACCTGTTTTGGGTGAAAAGAAGTATATTAAAAAACCAAAATGGGGAAGGTTTTATGGATTCTACTAAAAGCGTGTACCGTACTAATCTTAAAACCGGCGTACCTGATAAAATAAAGGTAAAGCCTTCTTATTGGTTTGATCATTTTGATGGCCCTGAATTGCCTGAGTTCCATTTCTTCTTAGAGTATGCTAATACTTTCACATTACAGTATTCACCCAAAGAGAAGAACAAATGGATTCTATACATGCAGAGTTAGAGATAGAGCTGATGCCAGAACTAGAGCATATAGTGGGTGTTCGTTACGTATACGTTGATTTAACAGTAGCACATCTGAGAGAGTGGGCTACGTCTAATAAGTGTTATGAAGAATCTATAAGAGCTTTAACTGAAGGCTACGCAGCTTTTAGAGTACTAGAGACATTAGACTTAACTTTAGAGGATATAGAAATATGTTTGCAACTAACTAACGTAGTGCAGCTTAATAAGCTGTGCTTAAAAGATTTGCTTGCAGACTTTCTTTTAGCTCTCAGAAAAAAAGTGGCAGAAGCTCTATACAGAGCTAGTATTGATAATAATCTTATCACTATTCACTAGGAGGATCGTATGTCTTATATTAGTAGATTTTTAGCTAGGGTATACGCTGCTTACCAAGTACTTCGAGGTCATAGTATACCCGTACCTATATACGATGCGGACACTGGTATTTTTATAATAGAAACAGAAGGTTCTACAGTTACTTATTTTAAAGCTATGAACCTAATAGCAGAAGACACTAGTTACTGCCTAGAAATATCAAAAATAGTTTTGTGGGCAGCTACGAAACCTAGGTTCTTTTGGAAAGCTGATCAACTAGGATTGCAGGTAGCTAAGGAAGCAGAAGCAGAGATGTCCAAGCACGAAAAAAATAGTGATAATGTGGTATAAGACTATGCTCCTAACAGTCTAATTTCAAAGGAGTGTTATGAATAAAACACACCTTACGGGTATACCTCCTAATTCAGAGATTGTATCCTTAAGCAGCAAAGCGCCTTGCGTCTTAGTTAGGTCCCAACTTGGTAAAAAAACCAAGAGGTACCAGGCGGTCTACACAGACAACCTAGAGTTTCTTTACTTCCGTGAGATCACAACTACGGAACGCAAGAATTTAGCTAAAGGGCTAAAACCTTTTAGACCTCTCAGCAAGATCACCTGGAAACTCCACGAAACATGGGACGACCAATTCTACTGGGAAGGTGCTCTACCTACAGGCGCTAGAGTTGAAACTACGCCCCTAGATTATAAAGAATGCCCCGAAGAGTGTGCAACCTACATTCTTGAGGGTGAAATAATTTCCAGAAAGGAGCTAGAAGATTGGGTAGAAAAAGAATAAAGATACTAATTTCAGAAGAAGAGGTGTGCCGGCTATACCAAGCAGGCACTCCTGTTGACGATATCTGTAAGGAAGCAGGACTTTCTTACAAAAATGTCTTGTATTCCATCTTGAAAAGACATGGAGTACCTACTCAAGGTAGGTCAAGAGGCGCGCCCTCTACTAAGCTATCTGATCCTGTGTTTGTGGAAAGGTTAACAACCTTATACCATCAAGGAGTTCGAACCCAGGACATCGGTCAAGCACTAGACATTAGTGCTACCGACGTGTTTAAGTACCTAAATAAACTAAAGGTACCTTTAAACAGGCAACCCAATGCTGTAAGGGCTCGGCTTTGCTACATAGTGGCTATAACGCCTAAAGCTACCTCTACTACTTACTCGGGAATAAGCCCTACTAGGACAGAAGCTAGCAACTTCGTAAAAAAAGTTATACTAGAAAATAATCTAGAAGGAGACATTCTAGTAAGCATCAAAAAGTGGCAAACAGATGCCTAGAGGTAGAAAGCTCGGGTCGGGCTATATACCGCTAGATAAAAAAGAAATTCTACACAGATACTTCACTCTAGGAGAATCTGTAATAGAAATTTCAAGAGACCTCAGAGTCTCCGACGCTACGCTATACAATAGATTCTCCGAGTGGGGAGTCAAATCTAAAAGAAAGAAAAATAAACATGGACAAAAATAAACCACAAGAAAGATATACTGAAATCACAACCTATCTAGCTCAGGTTGAAATGGACTACCATGATGAGCCTCAAACTCAAGTGTTTGGTACACTAGAGGAAGCAAAAAATTTTATAAAAGAAATACTAGAAGAGGTAATGGAAGATGAAAATATTCCAAAGCTTGGTGAAGAGCTTCTACAAGTACTTCGTGTAAAGTACCATGGGGACTACGCTATCACACCTTCCGTAATTAAAGTAAAGTTGGTGAAATAATAGTGGTTAGATTCCACGAGACTAATCTAGGACGCCAACACTACGAGCGGGACTTCCCCGCTCTAGTGAGAGAGCTACGAGAACTTAATGCGAGTATGCAGCACCTGATCTCTTTACAAGTAGATGTTACGGCTATGGCCGCTAGGGCTATTGTCAGATCAGGGCCTAAAGAGGATCTAGGGAAAATCATAGAGTACGAGTACAAGCTAGATGTAAACGAACCCGCTATTACTGCGTACTTTGCTAGTATGGAGGAGTTTATGCTTCACATAGGCAAATTAGTGTCTAAAAAATTCCACACAGAACTTCACTTTTCTAAATGGATGTTGGCATCTGGATTTGCCTACACCAGTACTGTATTCTATGCGCCCTAAGCAACGCTACGGCTACGCCTGTATTAATGAGACGCTCAAGGAGCAGGGCATTACCTGCAATAGAGGTCTGCAATACAAGACCCTAGCTGAAGAAGGGCTTACCGTATGCGGTGAGCGTGCCTTACTAAACATGCAAGGTATGCTAGAGATCCTTAACTGGAATCTTACACAAGGTATCTATGTATACCGGCTGAGTTCAAGGCTATTTCCCTGGATGACTGAGTACTCACTTCCTGAACTTCCTCAGTGGTCTGACATTAGACCGCTTATGGAAGAATGTGGTGCTCTAATCAACCGCACTGGTATGAGAGTGAGCTTCCATCCGGGGCCCTACAACAATTTTACTAGTGAGAACCCTCGGGTGATTAAAAACACTATACGAGAGCTAGAAGCTCACAGTGAAGTTATGGATTGGCTAGGCCAACCACAATCTAGGCAGGCTAAAATTAACATTCACATGGGTGGGATGTACGGAGACAAAGCAGCAGCTATGAAACGTTTTAGCATTAACTTCCCCAAACTTAACGCTGCCGCTACTAGTCGGTTTACTTTAGAGAATGACGACAAAGAGTCACTCTACAGTGTAGCTGATCTCTACAAGGTGTACGAAGAATTCGGTGTAGCAACCGTGTTCGACGGGCACCACTGGGAAGTCGGCGCTAAGTCCGGTACTTACCAAGAAGACTTCCTACGTGCTACCTCTACCTGGGGTAACATAGTTCCCACTTGTCACTGGAGTAATTCCAGAAAAGAGTGGGAAGACCCTACTTCTAAACTAGCAGCCCATACGGATTGGTATTACAAAACAATGCCTCTACCTGCTATGGACCTAGATATCGTACTAGAATCAAAACAGAAAGAGCTAGCGCTCTTAAAATACCTGAAAGGTTAAATCCCTATGAAGATGTTTACAATCACATATACTAATGACGCTAATGGCACTAATCTTACACTCACTACTACAGACGCAAATCTTGTAGTAGATGTTGTTACGCAGCTAGAATGTCACATAGATGACGAACCAGTAGCTCTAGCTGTTCAAGCTACAACTACACCCGCACCTACTGCAGCAGTAGAGACTATCCTAATAGCAAAACCTGAAGAGGTTGAGCCTAATAGAGACCTACATCCTATATCCCTTAGAAGATGGACCCAGCACCATTATCAACGCGTAAGCGAGCTAACCTGGGAAGAGCTCTTTGAGCTACAAACAACGCTAGTAAGAAACGGATTAATCCGTAAAGAGTGTACGGAGTCCTCCGTACGGACCTACCACGGTCAAGCCGGCGCTAGAGCTCTAAGTGAATCTTAAGACTATCTACCCACTCCTAGAGTTAGCGGCTACGCACTTACTGCCACTGCTAAACAGTTCTAATGACATCGCCCAACTCAGGCCTCCTGAAGTGGAAGAAGCTAGCCATAGCTTCATGGTAACTATTATAATAGAAACTAAGGCCGACTCATTAGAAGAGGCCAAGTCCCTAGTAACTAGTCGCCTAGTGGGCATTGGAGCTAAGGAGGTAGAGATTCATGAAGCACAAAGTCAAGTGTGAGCTCTACATAGAGTTCCACGGATCTAAACTACCTATTGCCCAAGTTGAGAATCTGGTATACCGTTGGGTATTCCAGAACATAGCAGAGCTAGATACCGAAGGCGACCTAGTAGAAACCTGGAGTGCTACAGTAGAAACAGTAGAAACAGTAGTGGAAGATGAGCGATAAACTAAAACTGTATAAAACAGGGGAGACCCACACTAACTCGTCTGAGGTATATCGACAAGTAGGAGATAAGCCTCGTGGAGGTCGTCTAGGCTTAACAGGTATTTACTACATAGGAGATTCACAGAATATGTACCTATGCGGTAAGGGCTATGTAGATGAGTATGGCGTATGGGATGGTGAGCCTCTATACCCAGTAGGTTTTAGTATAGAATTAACGTCAGATGACAAAAAGGAGTAATTAACATGACTAACCCTAAAAAACAAAATATAGAAATAACTATTGTAGAAGACGATGATGGTGAGCAATACCACCTAGAAGCCTTGCTTCTAGAAGTGCGGTATACTACGCACCTATTAGGGCGGACTCTAGAAGAGTCCCTACTCTATCACCCTTACTTCAAGACTGCCGAGGGCAGTGGAGAACATAGAGAAAAGCTAAGAGCCACCTTAGTAAGTCTATGGTCTTTATATAAAGACCTAGCAGGAGAAAAACTAGGGGTTATCGAAGGGAAGGAATCAGATGCTTAATAAATTAAAACTATTATTATTAAAACTTAGATACTGGGTAACAGGGCCCTCTTCTAAAGAGGACGCTCTCCTAGTAGCACTTCTCACCCAACCTACGCCCAACATCATCTTAGACAAAGGAGACTTAATTCTCTTAGATGCTATAGTTAGTGACTTTATCACTAACCAAAAGGTAGATTGGGATAAAATAGACATCAAAGAGTCTAGTAACCCAAAACTCTATTCCTTAGTGGAACTGTTTAAAGGAGAGGTCGTAGATGATGCTAGATACTTCCTCTCTATAGACTTCCTCTACCAGAGATACCCAGAGTTGGTAACTATTGATGACGCACCTCATCTTTAGTTTTTTAATTATGGTAGTAGAGTTAGAACACCCAGAAGAACAGTGGTACTTCTTCGCTGAGCACGAAGTGCCCACATACTGCTCTACCTATGATAATAAATTTATGGATGCTCTCCATAAGTCTCTAGAGTGGGACTGCACTAAAAACTACAAAAAGAAAAAGTGCAGGGCTCTGCTACGTAGAACTACTTATTACTCAAAACTTAGAAGCAAATGGTGCTATAGATGATAGCAGGCATTTTACTACTAGCCACCTTATGGTTCGGGCTAGACTTTATTAGAGACCTAGTTAATCTAGCACTTATGTTAGTAAGTAAAACTGACAAAGTACTAAGCGCAGTGATAACCTTAGGGAGTGTTGTGTTTTTAGCCGTAGTGCTGTTAATCAGTCCTGAAGTGGTAACTCATGTGGTTTTGGCTGTAGTACTACTAATCAGAATAGTAGACGAGTATCCAAGAAGCTTCTTACCGGAGTACCTAGAAACTTTGAAAGAATTTAGGAAAGAAAATAAAAAATAATGAGTAACTACTACATTATTAGAACATTTGAGAACGATGCTATTCCAGATCAAATCATAAAAACAGGTCTTACGCTAGAGCAAGCCAGAGCACATTGTAAGGATCCAGAAACATCTTACAGTACTGCGACTTCCCTAGACGCTGTTTTACGAACTAAAAACTTCGGTGTTTGGTTTGACGGCTATGAAGAGCACAAGCCTAAAGAAAGTAATAATCCTTGAATATAACTATAAGCCTCTCAGAGTTACTAGATTCAGTGTTTGAGGTTATAGGGGTCGAAGACCTTCTTGCAGCTTCAAAACTAAAAGATAAAGTACTAGATAACTACCTTACTACTAAAGCAGTGTGTCGAGCAGAAGAACAACTAATGCAAGACCTATTAGAAATCGTAGTTACAGAGATAGCTGAGAACTCTAATTCTGAAGAAGATACCTAGAGTGCAGATCACGCAAATCACTACCTATTTTGTGGCATAAGTATTTGACAATGAACATATTCTTAGAAAGGAATACGTTATCAAATACTTTATCATAGCTGCAGTAGTTGCTGCGGCTACCGCCTTTGCTTTGGTGGGCGAATACGCCGAAGCAATTACCGACTTGGCGTGGATGCTGTAAAAAGCAAAAGCGCCATTAGTACCATAGTTAATAGTCTTGCTATGGAATAATACTTACTAAGACTTTTCATTAACTTTTTTAGCTCCCATAGATACACACAAATCTATACCCACTTTGTGGCATAAGTAAGTGATAACACTCATTTAAGGAGTAAAAAATGAGAATGTACAATACAGACTGCCCTTTTGATTGGGCGATGGGCGTCGTGCAATTACCAGGATTCCCTGGTGAGTGCGACGCCACAACACTTCTATACAAGTTCGCTTCGGTGACTTGTATAGAAACCGAGCTACCTCTCCCAGCAGAGGTAGTGTTCTTGGCGGCCGCTATCCAAAGTGGCTTGCCAAAGGAAGGTGATCACGAAGCCTTCCTCCTTAACTACCCCGAAGGGCCTGTTAAGGAAAAACTTCTAGCCCACCTAGACGAGATGCGACAGTCTCGATGGTGGGGTAGAGGGCTCTGGAAGGGTTACCTCCGGAGACACTAAACCTACCCGTCCGGGTTGTAGGACGAGGGCCTGTAAGTAGAGGTCGAAGCTACTTTTTAGCTCCGAGAGTAGCACGCAAAAATGGGCTCCTATTTGTCATAAGTAATTGCAAACACTAATGATGGTGTCCCTGCGATCGTAACGCCTGGGTTAGATTCCCGGGCACAGACACTTTTAAGGAGTGTATCATGAGTTCAGTAAAACTCACGGGTGATGACCTACATCGAGACAGCACGTCAGTAGACGTCCATGGGTTCACCATTGTTCACGGAGATCACGGCTTGACGGAGGAACACGCTTCCTTTATCAAGTCGGTGATGGATGGGTTTGAATATGGCGAGTTTATCTGTGCTTCGTTCGAACTTCCCGATTCCTGCCCACCGTTGTTGGACGCCCTCTGGGGTCCAATTAATGGTGACAGCCCTGTGGATGAACCTGAGGTATTCTATCAGGTGCGAGGAGATCGTTCTGGCGAAAGCCGAATGACCAACCGTCCTTTGCGTGAATGTCGGAACATTGTTATCATCGGTCAAGCTAATAAAATCCTATGGACCGCATACGGCTCGCTGGCCGGTGTGGTGGCTCCACGGGAATTGTTTGACCCTTTCTTCAATGATCCAAACAACGCTGAGGCGAAAGCCGAAGCCGAGGCGATTTGGAAAGAGCATGCTCTAGCAGGTAAAAAGGACTAACAATCCTTATACCTGCTGCTGCTGCTGTAAAGCACTCTAAAATCCTAGGGTGCTATGTGTGTTAGGTAAAAAGAAAAGCTAATAAGCGGTACTGGTTCCTGAGGGAGTTAGTACTGGTAATTAAACCAACCAGCCGATGAAGCTTTTCTTTTAGCTACCAAAATAACTTCTCTTTTCTGGCATAAGTATTTGATCTTATAAATACACTCAGAAAGGAGAAAAGATCATGAGTAACACTACTCAAAGCCCAGCGGAGCTTATCCGTCAGGTATTGAAAGACGACATGCCTGAAATTGTTGCTTGCAACTCAATCCCAGGATGGTCTTCGGACATTCGAGTGGGAGGGTTCTGCAACATCGCAGACGCCCCTGCCGCTGTGAAGAAAGCGTTTGAGGAAGCGTGGTTCTTGTTGTCTTGGCCTGGAGATCTTCCATTCCCTTACCCTGATAAGGAGGAGGACTACCCGGCAGCGGTGAAAACCTTCCGAAAGGAAGCAAAGAAAGCGAAGAAGGAATGCCAAAAGCGTTGGCTGACTCAAACTTTTGTGCTTCCTTTCCCCAAAATCACCCATACCATTGGACAAACCCTCATCGAAGAGGGGCTTATCCAATGGCATGTCAGCCTGGAGGTGAAGGGGGTTAAACTCCCCGTGCACTTTTGGGCAAAGCCCAATGGAGCCAGCTTCGCCTGGAAGAAGTTTTACTTCCCCAAAGTGAAGCTGGACAAAGACGAGCATTTAAGTATGTTCGTCTAATCAGCAAAGCTACTCACAAAATCCCGTGAAGTAGTGAGCTCCTGGAGCAAAGGGTAAAGAAGCATAGTAGCATTGCCGCTATGTTTTTTAGCTCGCAAAGCTACACAAATCCACAGCTATATATGGCATAAGTATTTGAACAAACTAATATGCATAGAAGGGAGATAAATCATGTTGTTAGTAAGTTATACTTTACTTTGCTTAGGCGTTCTTTGGGGTATAAAAAACCTCAAAGAAATAAAACAAGTAAAAAAGCTGGAGCTTCTAACGCTCCAGCAGTTAGAGGAAAAGTTGGAGCACCCTACTTGGGCGCTCCATTGTGCAACCTGCAGCGAGTGCAACCCACTCGCACGTACTCGTTGCGAAGTCGGAGTGCAGTATCTCTTGAGAGATATTCTGCGCTCCAAACATAGCCCCTCCAAACTTCCGAAAGATAATTTCGGACTATAAAGGAAGGCAAACCTAGTAGGCATTCGTGAGAATCCCGAACGGTTTTTTTAGCTCCCAAAGATGCGCAAATACTAAGGTAAATAGGGCATAAGTAAATGCAGTACAAAGAATGGTTCTGAACTACTGCATTAACCCTTTCTCATAGGAGATACATTATGAGAAAAGAAAGACTGATTCGAGAGGCTTGTGGCGAGTTGATCGCTACGCTTATCATGGTGCAAATTGTTCTGCTGCTATTGGTAACAGCCTTTGTTGGGGGCGTCAAGCTCCTACATATGTGGGGGGTGCTTGGGGGGCTGTAAAAAAAGAAAACCGGGTGAGAGACGGTTTTTTTAGCTATCAAACTCGTCATCTCTTTTAGAGGCCGGCAACCACTCAGATACTTGAGGAGGAAGCACTACATCATCAGGAGACCTAGTACGTATTGGATTCTGTCCTGCAAACACACTTAGCTTCTCTATCACAGATTCTTGTAGTTCACATATTTGCTGAGTTCTTAGCTCCAGCTGTATCTGCGCATCCCGTAACCTAGAGATCAAAGCAGTTCTGTCTGCATTGGCTGCTGATAACTTATCTTTTAGCTCCTCAACCTCGGAAGGATCTCTACCACTAGCAATAGCCATCATGCTAGAAATACTACCTGTAATAACGCCTAGTATACCTATAAGCACATCTCTATTTTCGTCAACTATTTTTACATAAGTTAAGAAAAGAATAAGACCTACTACCATGGTTAAAAAGATAACACTAAACCACCAACCACGCCTAGCTTTATCTAACTGCTTTTGCTGCTTGTTGCTTAGATTTGCTTGTGTACTCATTTACTTACCTCTAGTCCTTTTAAATAACTAACTATAGAATCCAACCACTCAAATCCCTCAATACCATAAAAGAAACGTTCCGAAGGATCCAGCAGTACGGGTAGCAACAAGTACACAAGTACCAAGAAGCATAGTAGCCCAGCCCGTAGTGTAAACCACCATAACCAATCCCACATTTTTCTATCCTTAGCACGCTGCTTTATCTTATTAGGACCTCCAAGCCTCTTTACCTTCTCACTACCTAGGGGGGGTTGTAAGCTTTCTAAGGTCTCACCTACTGCGTATATCTCTTGAGGCTTACTAACACCTTTAAACTTGTACAATCCCACACATACATAACGCGTACTCTTAGGAGTATGCATGTTAGTTCTGCCGCGAACAGCTTGCATAGATTCTTTGGTAAGTAGTACTTGCCCTTTGCCACATAGACTCATAGTTCTAGCAGCAATGTTTTTACTAATACCTTCTAATTCTATGCGCTTAGCGTTGGCCGCTACAAACACATCGTCCTGCTGCACTTCTATTACAGTGCCCCAATGTATTCCTATCCTACATCCTAAGCCTGTTTTAGGAGGTATGGTCTTCTGGTAATGTAGTGCAAAATTAACAGCATCTACAGTACGCTCAAAAGAACACAAGAAACCATCACTCCTATCTATCTCCCTACCGTTAAACTTGTAGATTAAACTACGAGCTAGGCGGTCATGTATTTGAAATAACTTAGCAGCTTGTACAGCACCTGCGCGCTGTACGTACTTAGTACTACCGATAATATCTAGTAATACAATGGCTAGCTTAACTTCTTTCATTGCTACTTCATACTGCATACTTACCTCCTAGTATAAGTATAGCTTCTACGCAAATATACTACCTAATCAGGCATAAGTATTTGAACAAAACTCTATCCTTAAGGAGGTAATAATCATGGAGTTTTTCTTTTCGCTTAATGGGTGGGGGCCTGCAACCACCATCCTCTCCCATTACATTTTCAATGTATGGGTACCTGGTACTCCAATCGGTTTCGAGGGTGTGATGGGTCTTATTGACCTAGAGCACGAGCTTTTTAAAACCACCGAGGAACATTGGGACTATCCTTGCGGGTGGAACCTTTGGTATCAAGTTGAGGTTGATGAAGGCGAATGCTGGGGCTACACAAGCTCCGGAGGTACTCAGTACTTCCTTCATCAACTCCCTGATAACTCTGTGAGATGGACTTACATTCGTGAGTCTAGTTTAGAGCTATGGGGGGATGAACGAGGGGTGATGGGACTCTCAGTTGATATGCTAGAGTTCCGTGAAGATTACCGCTACTGGGAGTGGCTTGGATTTATCCAAGCCAACTCGTATATGGCGGACATCACAGGATTTGAGTCTCAGTTTGAGGACAGGTATCCCGCTCCTCACCGAAAGGCTTTGTGGACTGCACCAACCCGAAAGGGACGACGTGGTTCGCAAAAGCCCCATGGAAAAACCTTAGCCGACAAACGTAAAGGGCGTCGGTAAAGGTTTAGGCTTGTAAGCATTCGTGAGAATCCTTGCAGGTCTTTTTTAGGTGTTAAAGTAACACGCAAATATGTTTATCAAATATGGCATAAGTAACTGTTAATAACCTTTATCTTTAAGGAGGTAAATATGTACCACATACATATTTACGGGTCCTCTAGGAAAGAGGCTGCTCGGTACTTGCTTAAGCAGGAACCAGGTCTCTCTATCTTAGAAGACGAAGACGGACCCGTGGGTCCGCACCCGAAGGGGCAAATAGGCTTAGTTGCCAAAAGACCCCTATCAAAGTGGATTGAAAAATGGATGGAGGACTGGGTAGCCCTAGACCCCTCCATGAGCTTCCTAGTTCACCTAGACAACCCTGAAGATGAGATAAACTCTCACCAGAAGGGAATCTGGGTGGGCAAACCCTTAAACCTAAACTTGGAGTTCTTCTCCAAGTAAAAAGAACCTGGTGAGAGCAGGTTTTTTTAGCTTGCAAAGTACCTAGTAGCCTAGTAACTTAGCTGCATAGGAGTTTTGCATATGATGTATCAGAATCTCCCATACACTAGGGTATGGGTAAAAGAAAGCTTTCTCAAAGGCAGCGATCAGTTCATCTTTGGTAAAGATGAAAACATGTTAGAAGGCTACTTGGTTGGAGTCCGAGCCACTAGGTACGAACCGCCCTTGTTTGAAGTGTACCTCCCAAAATATAACGCTTGCTACGATAAAGTTATGCAGTGCGCTATCTTCTGTAGAGACTCTTCTCCAGAGACCGAGATACACTTAACCGATATTGCTTGGTGGGATTGTTTGAGCGACAATATACAAATCTACGTTAAAGCTATGTTAGTAAACTCTCCTGTTTCTATGCAGACTCGTACTAAGACTACTGTGCGGGGTAACTACTTGTTTACTATAGATTATAGACCACCCGAAATGAACTCTGGTATAGATTACACAGAAGCTATTTACTGGACAGAGCATAAACAAAAGAACTTCTTTTTTGACGACAAAACAGGGGCGCTATGCTGCGGACCTAACAACAAAGTTAGGTACGAGCATACTTCTTTAGGAACTAATAGTCCGGAGCGACCTCCTTTTAAAGTATTCACGGAGCCTTATTGGTTTAGCCACGAACTAGAAGATCCTCTAGGGGACACTAACGAGTTTGATTACCTACAACAAACCGAGGAAGAGTAGTAATAAAGCCGTCGTCAGCTTCGTCGTTTAACTGAGAATATTCGGCCAGTATTTCTTGGCATAATCCCGCCATTGGTCCTCGGTATTGGCTTTCCAACTTAACCATCCCAACAAAATCTGAATCGTGAATAGACATAGAATCTGCAAACAAATATAAACCAGTATCATGCCAACGGCTCCTTGTATCAATCTGAGCAGGATCGCCTAGCACAACCACATGGCTGTTCTCACCCACCCTACTTAAAACACTTGCTAGCTCATGTAGCGAAAGGTTCTGAGCTTCATCAAGTATAAGTGTACAGTCTTCAAAGTGTTGTCCACGCATAAGTTCTACAGCCCTAAACTCTATAAGACCTTTCTCTTCCCATTCATATATATAATGCTGCACATCTCGCCCTAGTAGCTTAGTTAGACCAGGCATATAAGAGTCTACGTAAGGCCTGAGTTTATCTTTTTCATCCCCAGGGACTGCAGCTATAGCATTAGATTTCATACCCACAAACACGGTGGGTTTGCAAAGTATAAGCTTCTTGTCTTCTTTGAATAATCTTTGTACTCCTGCAGCTAGAGCTATGCTGGTCTTTCCAGTACCCGCAGCACCAAAACATATAGTTAATCCCTTATTCTTTAAACTCCAAAAAAAACAGCTCTGCGCCTTGTCTCTGGGTTTCCATCCTTGAAACTGCATATCCTTAGTATTAACGTGAACCAATTTCTCACTAGCCTCTACATGAGCTAGCACACTTTGTGAATTAGCTTCGTTGGTTAAATTAACAAAGCTCTCACCTTCCAGCATTTCCTTAACGCTGCTAAGCGGTAATTCTTTGTGCTTACACAATTTGTTGATAGCACTGCTAGAAACTTCGAATGTGTTTACTTCATACATAGAATAATCCCTTTCTAGTTTAACACTCATTTAAGCTTAATAGGGTTTCTACAAGTAAAACACAAACACGCAAATAAAGGTACGTATATGACATAAGTAAGTGAACCTCTAACACTACTTAGAAAGGAGAGGTATGCAGCATATGTATATAAAACTCACTAAGCAACAAGCAACTAAGCTTGTTTGCGGACCGTCGTTAAATCTAAAAGGAGAGAACTTGCTTCCAACAGGGGCTAAGTTAATTCTTGAGGATTATCCACCCCTAACCCCCAATCTCCGGCTATGGAAGGTGGTGGGATACCACTACAACGGTAATGACTTAGTGCCTTACACTAAGTACCGTTGATCAAGGAAACCTGGTGAGAGCAGGTTTTCTTTAGCTCACAAATCACTACCTATTTTGTGGCATAAGTATTTGATAATAGAGCAATAGTGCTCACTCACCCTTACACACAAGGAGTTCTTATGTTAGAACAAGCATTTTACTTCGATGAAGACCTACAGCAGTGGGTCGAAGTCCGCTATAGCGAACTTGGGGAAAGAGACTATGGTCTCGAGCCCCAGTTCCACAAACCGGTGGCCTCAGTGCCGCCTAACCCCCCAACCCGTTCTCGCAAGGCTGGGCCTGTAACGCAGTTCGAGTATGTGATTGACACTACTCGTAAGGTGTCGCAGCCCGCCGAATGGGCACTCGACCTTACCTTGAAAGGGTTCTTTTCTCTTTTGAGAAAAGTACTATACAAGCGTAATAAATAAAAAAAAGAAACCGGGTGAGAGACGGTTTTTTTAGCTCCGAGAGTAGCACGCAAAAGAGTACCTCTTTTATGGCATAAGTATGTGAACCAAAAAACATACTCAGAAAGGAGTATACATCATGGCAAATAATGAATTGCTAATTACGGCTCTAAGTACCGCTTTAAAAGCGGCACGTGCTTCACAGGATGAAGGGGCTATCCGTCACCTAGAAAAGGACTTAGCTCTGGCTATGGAACAAGCTGAAACTGAAGCCCCAGCTGAAACTGAAGCCCTAGTGGTGGAAGCTCCAACTGAAGCTCCAGTGGTGGAAGCTGAAACTGAAGCCCCTGTGGCGGAAGTTGAAGCCCCAGAGGTGGAAGCCCCAGCTGAAGTGGAAGCTGAAGCCTCAGTTGAACAAGAGCGTCTTCAAGAGTTTCTTAATGAAGCTCGCCGACTTCATGCTGAAGCTTCCGCCCCAGTAGTGGAAGAAGAAGCCCCTGTGGTGGAAGCAGAAGAACGAGCAGAAGCAGAAGCCCCTGTGGTGGAAGTTGACGCAATCAGCCGTAAGGCCGCTCCATTCTTCCGAATCATCGGCCTCTTCTCCCTCGCCCTCTTTATCGCCCTCATTGCTGCTTTATGTAGTAGTGGTGATGGAGGTGGAGAAGCACTTGACGGTGGTGTCTACCACGTTACCTGTTTCTCAGGAGACACTGTTCTCTTCAACGGTCTTTCGACCGGAGAAGATCTCAAAATTAAGAAGAACTCCCTTGCGGGCAAGTTCTTCTTGTTTGAAAACAATACTATTACTGCAGGTAAAACTGCAGTGCCATTCCTTACAGGAAACTGTAAGGTAGTTAAATTAGATAATAATACCAAATATTATAATTTGGTAAAAAGTCATAACAGCAAATTCGTGCTGTTTGACTAAAAAGTTTCAAGGATCCCTTAGTTAATAACCTTGCTAAGGAATAAGATATACAAAGGTTTACCTTGTTTGGTAGTACTAAATCTTATTCGTTGTACTATTAAATTTACATTTTTTTAGCTCACAAAATAACCTCTCTTTTCTGGCATAAGTAATTGAACCAAATCATCTAGGTAATTCTATCTATATGATGTTCTTAATTTTTCATTGTGAGGTATAGCTATGAATAAACTTATATACAATGAGCTAGTGTACCAGGTTCTGGAGCTAAAACAGGTGCCAGCATCGGGGGTATCGCTCTCGTTCTTCCATAAGAAGAAAAAAGAGTTCCGGTATCCTTGTATACAAGACATCCCGGACAATTACAGTGGCCTAGTAAAAGCCACCTTCTATGAAGTGGGTGGAGTTGAAATTGCTCCTCCGGGGAAAGCCCGGTGGATTATAAGAGTAGCCTTCTTCCAGGTAACCCCTGAAGAAGTTACTCTAATGGGCTATGCGGATAACTGCCGAGAGGATGTTTCTCTCGAGGAGTGCTGCTGCAATACCCCTTAAAAAGAAAACCGGGTGAGAGACGGTTTTTTTAGCTTACATAAACTTAGAGAATAAAGCTCTGTAAGTATCTGTATTTGTTGCTTTATTTAAATATTTAGACAACAAACTATCTGCTACAGGGGATTTAGTAATAGCTTTAGCTACTGAACTAGAAGGCACTTTTTGCTTACCGCCTCTAGCAAGAAGAGCACCTACTAAACTGCCTGTCGCAGCACCTCCGCTTGCTAAAGCACCGGTACCTTTAAGAAGCCTATCCTTAACGCTAGCCGCTATAGCATCCCTAGTTAAACTAGCAGGAGCCATTTCATCAGCCACAGCCGACAGCATAGAGGCCGGGATAGACGTATTACCTAGCAGAGCATCTACTGGTTGCGAGGCTTTCAAAGCCCCAAACAGGTGCTTATTCTGCAAGGCATCTCCAGCGTAGCCTTCTAAAACTCTATTCAGCCTATCAGGTAAGGGCCCAAAAGGCCTAGTAAAAAAATCTTCTAGATCGGATCTAGACATTTCTGCAGCTAATCCTCCAAAGTAGTCTTTAAGGCTAGAATCCGGTAAGGATTCAGCTAAGTTAACTACTGCAGGTCCTGCAGCTAAACTAGCTACTGGCGCGGCTAAAGCACCTGCTCCGGCTCCAGCTAATATTTTTTTAGTTTTAGATTTCATAGTTAAAAAGCTATCCCGTAAAGTAAGATGAAGTCTATAAGTTGGTAATCATCCCATTCTGCTATCTTAAAACTTGGTAAGCTTGTACGCCCGCTAAACCCACTGCTAAACCACTCATACCTACCAACAACCAAAAGTAGACTCTATGAGAGGTTCTATACTCTTCTCTTTCAATCTTAACTATGGTTAGCTCGTTAATAAGAAGTTGCTGTTTAATAATACTCTTCTCCAAATCAAGCCTAGCTAAGGACAACCCTGCTTGAAGTTTTTTTAAATTAGGGGCTAAGGTATCTTTAAAATGCTCTAAGCTAGCTGCGTAATCCCTAGTATCTTTTAAAGAGTTATAGTCCCCAACACTTAGTAAAGCTCCTGTTATAGGAGCCATACAACTAAGAGGCATTTTTAATGCTAACCCATCTTTGTAGTCATGTTTCTTAGGGCAAGGCTTACAAGTTTGAGTGCCGCCACTAGAAATCCACATACCTTCTCCAGGTAAACAAACGTTAGCCTCTACCTTAGGCATAGCTATAAGACTAGCAATTACTATTATACTAAAAAGTCGCCGAATCATTATCCTGCTCCTTAGCATTCTTTGGTTTGTTCTTGCCGACTACTTCTTTTTTAGTAGGTATTGTAATTTTTTTTGCAGCAGAATCTATGGCCTCTAAAGTTTCTTGTGCTTGGATAACCTCGCCAGTAGAGGTACCTAGTAAGCGATTTGTTTTTTCGTTATCGCACCTAACCCATACAGAACTAATCAGCGCTATAATAGCAGCGGCGCTAATTACATATACTTTATATTCGGCTACGCTAGAAGCAGCTTTTGCTAAAACATTTAAACTAATCATTAGGACCTCACTTCTTTATAAGTTTCCTAGCCTTTTTATAACCTAACGCTCCGCCGCTTAGATTTCCTAGATACTTCATAATTTGCTGACTTATCTCATTATCATATTGCTCGGGCAAAAGGTTGGGTAAGATTTTACCGCCTTTGTAAGCCCCCGCAGCAGTTCCACTAGATATCAATCCAGCATCCGCTATAGAAACTAGAGGCTTATTTAATTTAGCTAAAGCAGAAATAGGGGCTTTAGGTGCGGACCTTAAAGCTATCTGCCTAGGGCCGCTAGGCATAATTTTTTTCAATAGGTTCTTTAAAAAGTTAGCTTCTTTAGTAAGCCCTGCTTCCTTACAAGCTTGTATAACACCTAGCTCGGCATAATATCTTTGTAAATCGTTCATAGTAATCTCCTTTACTACAAGTATAGTAAAACATCCCTTAGATGGCTAGGGTAGGGGATAAGCACGCAAATAGGTACCTCCTTTATGGCATAAGTATATGAGGCTACCAGAATGGTTCTGAAAGTCTCAGTAGTAAACTTTTCATAAGGAGTATTTATGAACTCACTACGACACTTAATTGGTATTGTAGGCGCCCTAACTATGGGCGTCATTGCTTTTAACCCTTTATGCGCCGCGCTTGCAGTAAAAGAACCGGAATCTAAATTTCTAATAATTTTAGTTTTTCTATTCTTTATGCTTTCAGTTTCTATTTCCTTTTCTCCTTCTGAGAAGAAGGAGAAGAAGGTGAAGGAGAAGAAGGTTGAAAAGGTAGAGACTCCTGAGAAATCGGAGCCTCCTCCCCCACCTTTGAAACCTGCTCCAACCCTGTCCGACCAGGAAAAAGAAGACCTTCAACGATTCAAGGATCGATTGAAGGGCAAAAAGAAGAAGGGTCCTTTGACGGTAGAAGATATCACTTCTTTTATCAAGAAGGATGACACCTTTAAGGAACATACTATTACTAATATTAGCATGGCCTATTCCTTAAAGGAGTTTCGAAAAACCGGCGAAGATTTCATAATAGTCAAAGGCTCCAAAAAGAGAGGTGGTTGCGTTGCGATCACCTTAAGAAACAATACAGAGAAAGAAGTATTCATCTTAGGATAATACTCTATTTCTCTATTTCTCTATCCTTCTTTCTTAACCTTTTTCTTTAGCTACCAGAGTTTATATAGGAGGCAAGCCCCAACTAGGTAAGTGTGAGTAAGTATTGTAGGAATCCATGTCAGAAGCATAGTCAACACAATCTTGACTAGTAGCATAGTAGCTTAGTACATAGTAAACTAATTCTCCGCCTCTAATGTTAGCTAAGCTACTTAGATCAATCCGCGTACACTCACGTTCTAGTTTTCTGAGTTTAAGAACTGCGTTAACCAACGACTCCGCTAGAACACCCTCCGCATCTCTGGATAGGTGTATAAAGTAAGCACATACATTTTTTACATTATATTTACTCCAAGGTTTAAAAGGTGACTCTGGAGTGTGTATAATTAAAGTAAATGGCTTAGACATAGCGCTAAGCTCAAAAGCACTTGAGAAAGCCCATTTATGGTTTAGCCCAAGTTCTTTTTTTAGGTACCAAGTGCAATCCATTAATTGTTTTGTTATAAACATATCTTACCGCCTATAAAAACGTGTACGGAGACAATACCTTATGAACTCTAATCTTACAATAGCCTTAGAATGGGTAGCCAAGATTTTAAGTATGATGATAATACCCACCTTATTTTGGTTAAACACTCTAGAAGTAGAACGTGCTATACAAGCTCAGAGCATAAAAATACTTCAAGAAAAAGTCGCTAAGCAAGAAGACGAATTATCTAAGGTTAAAGGATTAGTTAGTAAAAATGCTGCAATGTTAGGTAAGATTCAGGTCACCTTAGAAAACATGAGCACTACCTTGAATGAGGTTAGGAACGCAATGCGTACACACGAATCCTTACATCTTACAGGTACTACAAGAAGATGACTGATGATGATATTAAAAAATTACAAAGTGTAATGTTGCTAGCTGTAATTAGCTTAGCCTTGAGAGCCATAGTAATCTAAGTACTGATTATATTCTTCAGGACTCATATCAGCGCTGTACCCCATAGATTCTTGCGGATCCATAGGCATAGCATAGTCCATAGCTCCAGGTGCTGAGTAACCCATCATAGCAGCTTGAGGATCTTGCATAGATCTGGCTAGGTTTATGTAACCCATAATTTCTTCAGGACTCATGTCACTTAGCATCTCTTTACCACCATCTAGCATATTATCTAAAGTAGAAGGCTCTTCTCTGGAAGCCCGCATACCTGCGACACCTGCTCCTAAAGCACCTAGTCCCAAAGCTACTCTACCGCCTCTAGATTTGGGTATAAGTCTTTTAAGAAAAGCAGTTTTAATATGTGGTTGATTACCATCTAAAGCTGCTTGAGCTCCTAAGGCACTAAAAAAATTAATAAAATTAGCTACTTTTTGCATGTAACGATCTCCTTATTTTAAACCGTATTGTTGGGCAATGCCTTTATATTTTTTAGGGGCAATACCTTTTTGTAGTTGTTTGATTCGTCTAGAGGTGGCCATATTAGAAAACCCTTTGGAGGCACCACGAAGAAGTCTAGGTATTGCTAACGCCCCCGTACCTCCTGCAAGGAGTAAGGCTGTTTTTGGATTAGCTTGCATTAAAGCAACTAGCTTAGTACCTAATGCCGAATCCAACCCTTTAGCAGTCCAAGACATAGGTGCGGTTAGTAGTGCGGCTCCCGGCTTATGCAAGGCAGAAACGCCTTGTAATAATCTAGGATTATTAGCTAACGACGTACTTCCTAACACAGGATCTATGGCCTTACCCATATTAAGAATAGAAGTAAGAAAAGGCTTACTTGCGGCACCTCCGTACCTTAGTGGAGTAGAATTAAATAAGCCGTAACTAGCTAAACCGGCCGCTATAGTTGCTGCGTCCTGCTTACCACCTTTTAAAGTGTTGGGTAAAACGTTCTTAGCGTAAGTAAATTTACTTACTAGATCTGACTTAGGACCAGAAGGTTTACTTAAATTGGTAAAAAACCCATCTAGATATTTAGCTTGGGCCAGTGAAAGACCCGAGTCTAAACTTAGACCTGCTAAGCTCTTGGCTTTTTGAGACCTAAAACCTTTTCTTAAACTATCTAAAATGGACTTCATAGTTTAACCTCTTGCGGCTCTTCGCTCTAACGCTTTAACTAAAGCGGGCCTAGCGGCTAATCCAGCAATAGCTCCTAGGCTAGAACCTAGAAATTTATTGTCATCATCGCTTAAAGCATACCCCAAACCAGCACCCGCAATAAGAGGTAAACCTCTAGGTATCGCTAAGTGGGCAGGGACTTTCTTTGCTAGATTTTGAGTAATATTCTTAGTAGTTGATGCAGCTAAATTTTTAGGTGCTCTACTAAATAAGTTGCGTAACGCCGAAGTAGTTCCCATAAAGCCCCCCGTAGCTTTAGCTCCAGAAAACATACCAGCACCTCCAGCGCCTAAAGCAGCGGGCAAACCCATACCGGTAGCCAAAGCAATAGGTATAGCAAGAGCTCCCCCTAATAGAGCACCTTTACCTGCTCCTTTTAAGCCTCCCGTAGCAGTAGCCGCTAACCTTTTAAGTATATTGGCCTGCTTTACCATAGCTTCGATATCTGTAGTAGAATTCATATAAAGCACCTGTATTAAGTATTGACGGTATACTTATATTATAGTATCTATGTTAGATATGAGCAAGCACTTATAGCTCAGTCGGAAGAGCACCACTTTCCTAAAGTGGGTGTCGCAGGTTCGAGCCCTGTTGAGTGTAAATAATACCGCTTCCTAGGAAGACAGTGTTCTCGTAAAAGCCCGAAGCGTAGAATACTAAGTAACAAAATAATGCGGTGGGTTAATCTCTCAGACCTAAGACCCTCACTACACTTGAGAGCTAAACAGAATAGAACAGGAGATTTACTATGAGTAATCCAAACTATCCTTCTTCTACCGGCAACTCTTCAGGTGGTGGTCGTGGAAATACCCCTAAAGGTAAATAAGGTTTAACCCGCATCTGTAGCTCAGTGGAAGAGCAGTGGCCTTCTAAGCCATTGGTCGTAGGTTCAAATCCTACCAGATGTACTCTCTTTTGTGATAGAAAGAGAAAAAGAAGTATTACTTAAGCAGAGGCATCTTCGGGTGTCTCTGTTTTTTTTTGTGTGTATTCGGTGAGAGGGGGTTGCTTTCTATAAAAGAGTGTGAAATTATCACGCTCCCGAACACTTGCAGTTCAATCCGTAGATGCCCCTCCATCTGCGAGTTGGTGCACCCGTAAGTGTTCGGGGTTTACTAACCTATGCATGAGGAGCAAAGATGAAATCTTCTATATACACATTACTATTACTACTGGCCTTAACACCTGCTTTTTCTTGGGCTAAGATCCCTGACTGCAGTAATTTTAAACTTAAACCATTACCGCACGGAGCGGTTATCGGTAAGAGCGTTAACCAGAATAAGCGCGGGATGAAAAAGAAGTGGGCCAAAAAAGGAAAGATTAAAGAGATCCAACAGGGATCTGGCCAAGTACTTTTAACTGCAGAAATGAAAGAGGGGCGGCACGACCGCACCTTCGCCGGGTTCGGTGCCTTATCGAAAGACAATGTAACGTACGCAATGATCTGGATGTACAGTGACTCCTTCTTGTCTCGGGCAGGGGGATGGCAAAGTGCTGCGCTAGCGTTAGCTAAGAAAATCAACGCTAAATACGGCCGAAAGGCCGATGATTCATCAGCAGACGATAATGGCGGAATCAAAGTCACATGGAATGAGGGCGATGACGGAGTACGGCTAGTACTTAGCGCTAGTGCTAAAATGACATCATTATCTTTTGTGTGTGATGCGACTAAAGAGTACTTGGACGCACAGGCTCGAAAGAGTCTTGACGTCGGATTTTAATAAATGACTTCTCTACCAGAGGCAGTATCTAAATACTATGATATGAGGGATGTACATAGAGTTAAGTATATTTCTCCGGTAGACCGACACAGGCAACAAGTCCTAAGTATGTCTTCTAAGGATACAGTAAGTATATCTAAAGAAGCTAAAATATTGCTAGCAAATTCGGGCCTTTAGCTCAGTGGTTAGAGCACCCGGCTCATAACCGGGCGGTCCTGGGTTCAAGTCCCAGAGGGCCCATAGAATTCAATAAAAAGGATACTAAAATGGCGCAGCCTAAATACATCTACAAAGTTACTACTAATAGTGGATGGTCATACTGGTGGAGGATCTTTGATGATTACGAAAAAGATACACAAAACCACGTGGACAAACTAAACTCCCAAGGATGGGACTTGCACTCCTTTAGTTTACGTAATAGTATGCTACCTAACGCTTCTCTAGGAAGTATACTGATTAGATCCCTAATCAGTATTGTAACTTTAGGATTTTTATCTTATGGTTATGGGGGAGTATGGGTATTCCGAAAGGAACTCCAAGAATCTCTTAAATCTTTAGAAAAATAGAGCGCAGGTCTTCAGCTAACCCTCAGGTACTGCTTATCATGGAGGTTGTATGGATATGGATATTGAGTTAAGAAAGCTATGTACTAACCTAGCTATAGACTTATTACGTAAAGATAGAGATCACTATGTAGTAGATCTAGGTACCGTTATGGACTACGCAAAAACTTTTTACTTTTTATCAAAAAGTTTAGAGGCTTCAGATACCGATGTCAGGGACAAAAATCAAAAGGACTTTTTTCTGTATTAGTAGTCAAAGACATATTAGAACTAAATAAGGGGATAGGCGCCTCTTCTGTTAACAGTAGCTCTTGAGGTACTAAATTAGGTAAGTCTACTGAAAGATTTCCAACCTTAGCTAAAGCCTCTGATAGGGGTTCTACTCTAGGAGTATCTTCTTCTTCAAATAACAGATCTAGTAACTTCTTTATATTATTAAGCTCGTCCAAAGTCCTACTAGTAGCTACTAGGATAATACCACAAGTAGTGTCATTATCTGTAAACATAGGGCTTTTTGCTCCGGAATATGTTCCAAAAGTCCCACTACGTCTTTTAGGGACTATGTTAGAACTGGTAGCATAGTTATTAGTAGTCTCATCTTTTAGCTTAGATAAGTAGTCCTTATAGTTACCTACTACAGTCTCTACAGAAGAAGGAGACTCTTTAGCCACCTTAACTAAACCGTCTAAGGTTACATCCACTGTTTCTCTTTGTGGGTACTCAGTAAGTACTTCTGATAAGCTAGTAGGCTTAGTTTCTTCTGTGCTGAGATACTCTTCAAACATATTTAGAAAAGGAGAGGTACCTCCTTCTCCTGAAAACGCCATAACGGAAGCACCAATGCTTGTAGATATACTAGTTAAACTATCTAGTAACTTAATAAAAGAGTCAATCTGCGCTATAAGATCCTGAACCATATTTAGAAAATCTTTTAAGCCATTAAGTAAGTTAGTTAAAAAATCTAAAACGCTATCAGAGAAAGCATCTATATAGGTTTTAAAAAGATCTAAAAAATTTACCACTTCAGATAACGCATTGGGCAGTATGTTTATTGCAAACCCTGCGGAGTACCAGCTAGGAAATAAGCCCCCTCCGGGATTTAATAGGGGATTGCTTGAGGTGTAGCTAATATCAAAACTACCTCCCGAATTAGCAGGAAGAACCTTAGTCACCATTGGTCCAGATAGCATGGGATAATGTAAGGTAGTTTGGTTAGCGGTAACTGAGTATACGTCTACAGCTAGGAACGCTTTATACACTGGAATAGAGTAAGTGAGAGCTTCAAGCTCTACTACAGAGGTGTCTAGTTTTTTAATTAAATTAACTACTCTAGTAGTACTCGGCACACTTCTAGAAAATAACATAAAATTAGTATTTGTATTCCTAGTCTCTACATTAAGCTCATTAGCTACTCCTCCGGAACTATGTAAGAAAGTGTTTACATCCTTGGCTAAATCGCTAGCTAAAGGAATAGCTTTATCCGAGGTTAGCTCACTACGTATACTAAAATAGATTAAGCGAGCTGTAAAAGTGAAGGTAGTAGTAGGGGACGAGTAGTCGGTAGGAACTAAAGGCCTACATACTATAGATCTTTGTACGGGGCTTAGCGAAATGCTATCCGGAGTGCTAGATAGCCTACCCGATAACTCACTAACCTTATGCGCTTGTATAGTAGGCGTAGGGGGGAAGTTCTCAGGAGGAGGTAACAGTAAGGTAGTACCTGGTTTTAGTAAGCTGTTAAAAGAATTCCAACTTTCTAGAACAGTATGAGGCAAAGGGCTACCTATAAACACACCAAACCCACACCAAAAGCTATTAGCACTGAGTTCTGGTCTATTGCTATCTTCTTTATCACGTACCTTTTTACGTAGAGTAGATAGCAAGTAGGCACTTCCAAAAGAAGGTGAATTATTTGCTATTAAGGAATCTATGTTACTTCTTAAAGAAGTAGGTAAAAAAGCAGTAGTTCTAGTCAAACTATCTATCAAGGTATTTTTAGCTGTAATGCTACTAACGTAGGCTTTTTCTTGCGCAGTACTATTACTATAGGTTTTTAAATCTTCTGTGACTTTACCAAACATAGGAGGAATGTAGAGTGCCGATAAATTTATAGAAGGGTTAAATAAGGCTATTAATTTATCTATCAAGCTGGCTATGGATTGCAGAATAAGTTGAGTAGGCCCTTTAACTAAATCAGTGGATAGGGATATCACTATCTGTAATACCTCTATAGCGCCGCCTAGTACTACGTTAAAAACCTTTAAAGCATCTCGTATGCTAGTGAGCTCTTCGAAACTTTCGGCATTAACACCTGTAAATAGGTTGGCGGCGTTCCAGTAGTAAGAATCTTCAAGCTGCGGCTTAACTACCCCAGAACCTGCAGAATACACAGTACTGTAATCATTAGAGAACCCTAGCAAAGTATTGTTAACATCTGAGGTGGCTTTTATAAACTCGCCTAAATGCTTTTTTATAGGTGTAAAGGTAGTGGCAGGCATACTTTATGATCCTCGATCCTTCTTATTAAGAGCTTCTACATAAGTACTGATCTCTTTTTGAGCTTCGGCTATCTTCATCTTACCTAGCTTATCCAGGGCTTTTTGAAGTTCTTGTAAAGATTTTTTTAATTCTGACTTATTCATTATATACCTCCTAAATGTACTGAAGTAGGCCTACCTATTGTAGGAGCCGCCATTAGAGCTAAAGCAGTAGCCATTATACCTGTAAAAATAGGTACTGATATAAAAGACGTTATAGGAAAAGCCGCAGTAAGCCCTTTATTACCGGCTGCTAGTAGCGCGGGATAATGTATGGTCATCTGTGAAAAGTGTTTTAAAGGACCATCTACTATAGGAGGTACTGGAGGGGCGAAAGGACTAATAACGCCTTTAGGAGTGTCGGGAACGCCAGCATAACCACCAAGTATTACATTAGGGGAGTTTAGTACAATACCATAACTCCCTACACCCCCTGAACCACTCACACTAAGAGGTAGCGAAGCATCTAAAACTATAGATCCCGTAGAAAACCCCGACCCTACATTAGGGTTAGTTTTTATGTGTATATCACCTCCCGCCTCCGACTCCAGTGCTATACCCGGTTTTGTTATACTGCTATCATTAGGTATTTTTAATCCGGATTTTATCTCTATACCTCCTCGAGCTGCGTTAAGTAGCAGTGTCTGGTCTATCCCTGGCAGAGCATTCTCTCGTGTATCATTAGAGATAATACTTACCTTAGCACCATCGATACTAACGCCAGAATCCCCTTTTAACTTAGCTTGATTCCCGTGTAAATCTAGGGTCCCATAATCAGCTTTTATAGACACATTGCGAGTAGACTCTAAGTGGATATCTGTAGATAGTACCCTATGCAAGGTTTCCTCTTCACCTTCTCCCCAAGATTGCACCTTACCATCACTCTTTATAGTAACACTTTTACCTTCTAGAACTAACCGGCCCATACTATCTATACTTATACTGGACTTAGGCATTTTCAGCTCTAGAGGTTTATCTACAGAAGAGGTTATACTCATGGTAGGAGTAGAGCTCTCTTTGTAACTAGTTTTGTAAGATCCTCTATTAGATTTATTTCCTAAGAAAAAATCCATATCCATTCTAGGAGAGCTAGAACCTCCTGGGTCAGAAACCATAAAGGAAAACAAGGAATTATCGTGCTTTACGGTATTAGCAGAACTTCTAATACAAGAGTTGCCGTATTGATTATCTAGAACAATCTCAGCAGTACCTGATTTAGCCGAGTAACTAGAGTCTGTAAGAAGAACAGAGCTTGATCCTATCCTAGTTATAAGATCGCCCGGCAATATGTCGCTATCTAAGTTACCTTTATAATTAGCTACATCTTGATTAGCTATAGGATCTAAACTGGAAGGAGGCAGTCTTTCTGCGGATGTTTCTGGTAGGTACCCAAGTATAGTACCGTGCCCAGATACTGTAGATATAAACAGAACTTTAGTCTCCGCCTCTGGCAAGAAAAACCCAATAGAATCTTCTTTGGAAGAGTATACAGACTGTAGTATGTTGCACGTTATTGTATCTTTAGAAGAGCCTATAGCAGAGTCTTCTCTGACTTCGCATGTATAGGTGTTGGGGCTAGAGGTAACTACTACCCCGTGCTGTATGTTAAAAGATTGTTGTATAGGCAAGAGAACACCTCCTTATATTAGTTGTAAGAGTGTACTGCTCTCCTGCCTAGTTTGCAATATATTAACGCAAGGTACCTGTACCAAAGTCGGTGTAATCTCCTTCAGAAGAAGTCACGGTATTTCCACCCGACTCAGTTCTAAAGAAGTTAGCAGTGGCATCAGTAGCCGCCGTAATATCAATAGGTAGAATCCTGTCAGCTAGTCCAGTAACATTCTCCATAACTACATTTTGTCCGGAGGCTATACCTATATTGTAGCTCTGAATCATGCAGGATTCGACGTAAAAACTACCTAAATTACCTCCCGATTTATCTCTAAATAAGACGCATAGTCCAAAAGGTATCAAGAACAGTTCCGAATCTAAATTAAATACCCCATCAGTATAGGCTTGAGAAGAAGCCGGTTCTTCGGGATTAAACTTTGTCACGTTCTCATCATTAATTAGATTTTTGTACAGAGCCCTATTTAGATTGGGGCCTTTAGCAAAGAGACGTCCGATATTAAGTTGCACGTTAGGTTTACCTGCTAAGAAGTAACTTCTACCTGACCCGATAGCTTGCACCGGCTGCACTGCTCTTTGTTGTGCCACAGACATTTGCTGCATCATACCGATTGCAGTTAATTTATCGGTGCCTCCGCCATTATCATTAACGCTGGAATACCTAGCAGGCCCTACCAATACTAGCGTATCGTCGGGATGTGCACTAGTGTAGGCAGCATTATCCATAAATCTTTCAATGCAACTTCCTTGAGGGTTCCATTGACTTATACTTGTTACTTTATTTAACGCCATTGTTCAACTCCTTAGCTAGAGACTACGTCTATGGTAATCTTATTTAAAACCTTAGGAAGGGACACAGTAATTTGAGTTTCTACTGTACCATCATCACTGGCAGATTGTTTTACAAAATCTACAGTCCCGCTTATGAGAGGAGCTCCGATAGTAGATACTCTTCTAGAACGTAGATTAGCTATACCAGAATCTAGGCTGGCTTTAATAATACCTAAAGTACTTTGAACAATATTAACAGTGCCTGCGAAAGGATTAACAATATCTTTAAAGTACCTAGATACAAAGTCAAAATTAGCTAGCACAGACAACTCTGTGAATTCTTGTGTGCCGGCTTGAGTCCCATGGAAAGTATTTACTTGGTGAATACAGAAAGGAGACGAGCTACTAGTATTCTGTTGGAACACTAAATATCCTGCATCAGAAATCTGATCTAGTTGGCTATCTGTAAAACGATTCCAATTAGCGAGGTTAGTAACCCCTTGCAGACCTATAAAGTTTTTAGGCCTATGAATCTCTACTCTAGCCAGTAGTCCTGAGAATGCTGCCGTTAGGTAGTACCCAGGAGCCCCCGCCAGAGATACCCCTCCCTCAGCGGTAGTAGCTGTTACAGTACATTTTCCAGGGAAAGTGATAAATAACCGTTTAGAAGCTACTCCTGCAGAGTCTGCGCTAAGTAACTCTATTTGCCTATCAATCTTAGTAGACGCAAGCAAGCTTCTTGTTACGGTGTAGGCGTCTACTGCAGCGATATCCCCTGTAGGAGCACTATTAGTATCCCAAGTAATGGTTAGCTTAGAACTAGTTACTCCGGATACTGCTCCTGTATAGACTGTGCTTGCCTCTGTTAATGTAATAGTATCCCCTATCAAAACTGCAGATCCACTTCGTTTAAAAGAATTAACAGTATCAATGATAGAAGTAGTATTGTGGGTATAAGAACCGGAAGTACTGGGTGTTGTAGCACTTCCAATAAGGTATTCAACACTAGGAGCTCCTGGGCTAGTACCTAAGCATATTCTAAACTTACCTTTAGCAGGTAGGCTTAAACTATCCGCCGCATTAGCAAATTGTTTAGCAATGCTGAGATCTTGTGTTAAGGGTACCATAGCGTAAATATTAGAATTACGATTAAGAATACTTAGGGCTTGGGTAAAAGCAGCTTTTAAAGACCTAGGAGTAGTCGCACCTTCTTCAGGACTTAGGTCCAATCCTAAGACAGAAATAGAGCTATCACCCGAGTTTAACAAAGCTAGCTCAGCAGCAAGGCTAAGAGGGTTAGTACTAGAAGAAGCCCCAAGAACAGAGCTCCTGGTGTTAGCGTTTACAGAAACAGCACCTGTAGAGTATGTTGTATTTGCAACACTATAACTAGTGACTAAATCTGCTCTAACAATTTTCTTTGCTGCAGCTCCTGAGTAGCTGGGCGTAGCTACAAATTTGTCTCTATGAATAGTGAATTCGGCACCTGTGGCTGTCAAGGTAACAACAAGCGCGTCCGCTGCATCCGTAGTTTTACTTACTGGAGCATCAGCGTCTTCGATGGTATGGAGCAAGGCTCCTTTAGCACTGGCCTTATCCCCTACATCCACTGCGAAATTAGGTTCGGCATCGAATTCTACCCGAGCATAAGGGTCACTCCCCTCTGCAGAAAACCCTGTAATAGCGGCTTCAAAAACCTCTGGGTAATTTAAATCAAAGGATACGCCAGGAATAATATCAGCCAGAGCAGCAGTCGAATAGACACTAAAGCTTGAAGAGTTTTCCACCAACATAGCTCGAGAAACTGCATCAATGCCTCTTAGGTAAATAGCGCTCGCAGTTTTTCTAATAACCTTAAAAGTCCTGAAAGCAGTATTAACAGTGTCATACAGAAATACCGAGCCTCCGGGAGCTAGATCTCGCAAGAATTCATTAACTTCGGCAGAGTTTCCTGTACCTAGGATTCCTGTGGAAAAATCTACGCTGGAGTTTGTGGAGGCCACCAATTTATTAAAATGAGTGGATGCGGGCTGTAAAGCGATACTCATCTTACTTAGATCTCTATCTGCATACGCATCTAGAAGGTCGGGGTCCGCCAAAAGTATGCTACCTGATACAAAAGTAGCATCAACTGCGTTAGAATATCCTGCAGTAAGTTCGGCCTCAGCTACCACAACTTTTTTAAAGATGACTTCTAAATCACCTTCAATATCATAAGCATCATCTCCTAGATCAATATCCTGATTTATAACTGTTCCAGGCTCACTGACCGACACTGCCTGATGGTCTGCGAACTGGGCAGTTATATATAGGGAATTACCTGCAGGCACATCAGCTATGCGATCTACAGATTTTAAAATTTTGTTTTCAACATCCTTAACGTGTAAACCGACTAAACAAACCTGTTGCTGAGGATCGTTTATGGTTACAACAGGATTAAGTACGGACTGACGCACTTCTACCAATGGCCTAGGCATTGTCATTCTCCTAAATTATAAACATAGATGTATATAAGAATTATGCTTAGACTGGCTGTTTTTAACAAGTAGGCTATGTTTTTACAGAAGTAAATATTCTTTCTAATCTTACAGCCAGAGGGTCTATTTTCCAAGATAAGTCATAAGTAAACTCAGTAGTAACCCTAGTTATAAAAGTTCTATCATCCTTTTCCCAAGGTTGAGTAGCTCCTAAAGTAACAGGACTCATGTCTCTAAAACTCAGTACAGATCTAAAGACATCCTCACTCATTAATACATGGCTAGCCACTATATCTGCCAATGTCGTAGACTCTCCTCTATTTTGTGAGATACAGTCTATGGATATCTGACCACCTCCTAGACAATAAAAGTCTTTTACACCAGTAGTAACATCGTAGTTAGCCATGTTGTTAATGGCCAACTTAGAGAACACCATGCTAGACCTATCTAGGTATATTCCCGGACGAGCATCTTTTTGCTCATAAGAATCTACAGAGCCAGCTTCTATGAATACCCTGGTCTTATTAGAATCCTCTGAGTATTTCCATGGAAACTCTTTAAACCTTTGATTAGTAAACCTGTCCCTCACTACGTAAACAAAAGCACCTATGATATCAAGAGTAAATTTTTCACCTACATACTTATTAGTATTTTCGTACTGCGCCATCTGTTAACCTCACAGGGATAGAATACTCCACAGCTGTCCTAGCAAGCTCCGAGACTTGCAAGTCTTGGTGTACAGGAATGCCACTAGACTGTGTCTGTATTTTCTGTTTTACTAAGAACCGTCTATTAGTTTGTTGCTCCACAAGTATATCTTCTAGATCTATTAGGGGGTAATCCAGAGTTACAAATCCTAACATAGAGGATTCGCTAATACCTTGTGTACCAAACTGTTGACGTATGAGAGTAGGGTCTAACTTACCCCAAATACTAACAGGGTCATGGTAGCCACCTTCGTACCCAGTAGCATAACACTCCCCACAATTACTGAGTACTACGTCTTGGGTAAACTCATTATAACAAGTACTACATCTAGGCCCAAACCGTTTTCTTTTAAGTAAAACATAGATGCTACCGTTCAGTTTGCTTAGTGTTATATATAAGTCCCGCCTAGCTTTCCTAACAACTCTATATCTATGAGGCTGAGCATTAAACTCTACAGTTCTTGGGTCACTAAGAACTACCTCATCAGGTTTTACTTTAGAGGTAACTCGTAACCTGTACCAAAAGTTTTGACTAAGACCAAACTTAGCTAGCTCATAGTCCTGATAAAAGAACGTATCTGTAGGAAGGCCTTCTGCGACCACTTCAAAAGGTCCTTCGGGAGATCCCGCTCTAAGCAAATCTACCTTACCAGATTGAGAATTAGGATCGGAGATAGTCCACTGTACATGCATATACTCAGGGTATACGGGTAGAACTTTCTGTATAGTAGCGATAATCATCTTATGTATCTACTTTGCCCTACAGGAGAGCCCATTTGACCAAAAGAATTTAAATTATCCTGTATTTTAATGGCGGTAAGCATTTGTATAAACTCTTGCTGGTATTGGGCAGCTAAGGCTGCATAAGCCTGCTGCTTATTATCAATACCTACAGGCTGTATATTACCATCTTGATACATAGCTTCGTTTCTAAGTTGCCGTAAGCCTTCAGATTTGAGAAGGAAGCTACATACCCCCATAAGAAGTGTGTAGGCATTTGGAAAATTCGTAATAGTGTAATTAGTAGGGCGAGCAGTAACGTTACCCATAGAAAGCGTAAATGTAATAGCCCTCTTTATATCTGGGTCTGAAAACTCCACCCCATCTAATAATATGTTGTTATCTGGGAAATCTCGCATAAACTCTCGAACATCATCCGGTTTAATAACCCAAGCAGAGTATTCATCATTAATATTTACAGCGGTACCTTGAATAGCCATGAGGCCTCCCTAAAGTTGTATTTGTGTGTTATCAGGTCCATAAGCATATGGTTTAAATAAAACTACTACGTAAGTATTGCCTGCCTCTACAGGTAGAGAGTCCACCCACCTACCATAAGAGTCGGTTTTTGTTCTACCTACAGCGTTATCATAGACGCCAGAAGTATACTCAGATTGCTTAAATATATATACATCAGCACCTTCTATAAAAGCACCATTACCTGCTAAGTACTGAAGATTATCTGGCGAGGGGGTGTTGTGGTCTACCAGTACAGTAGTGAACAGGACGCCCCTCTGCTGCTTATTGTTAGAAACATGCACCCTAACAGGAGAACCTGCTTTATACTCCACACCCTCTTTTAGATTGTATACAGAAACTTCTAATACGGTATCTTCTATAGTAGCTAAACTCTTATTCAAGAGATACTGCGTACTACTTCCTGTAAAGCTATGCCTAAAGTTAGCTCTAACAGCTGCTAAAGCATCTAAAGGGTAGAAAACAGAAAAGCCACTCATATCACTTTTTAAGTAGGTACCTGTAAAAGCATCTTTTATATAAGCAAATATATTTAGACCTGCTGGAAGTGTAGCTTCTATATTGATAGCCCCGTCCTGCACTTCTCCTCCCGATATAACTAGACTAACCACGTCTATAGGCAAGGACTCTATATTAGAGTCTAAAAATCTGCTTTGAACAGTATAATTACCGTCTAAAAAATTAGTCACATCTATTTCTAAGCGGTACAGCCCCGTTTTAATCTCAGTGTAGCTTATTCTAAAGTGCGATCTAGTGTCTTGGTCATTAGTTAAATGTAATTGTTGATTTTCTACAAAAACACTATTAGTGTTATCGTACACTGCATTATCACTCTCTCTAGTAAGGAAAGCAAACGCAGTATTACCCGTGTCTCTGGCTAAGGAATGTGCTAGGGTACCCATAAATATTCTCCGGAGTAACTATGAACGATGATATCTTTGGCAAAGCCGCTCTACAAATTATAGCAGAATCTATCCCTACTACCTTAAGAGCAGGACCTATGATTACTAACTTACTAGACGCTACTATGCATTTAGTAGAAGAACCTAGTAACGTAGACCACCCCAATCACTACCGAGCTAGCTCGGGTGTGGAAGCAATAGAAGCAATAGAAGCTTGGGGTTTAAACTTCAACCTAGGAAACGTAGTTAAGTACGTATGTAGGGCCGGGTTAAAAGCAGGTACGCCTAAGGAAGATCTTGAAAAAGCAATTTGGTACTTGCAACGAGAACTCGCTAATATAAGCGATGCCAAGTAGCTCCGTCACTTATTACAGTAGCAGTGTCTCCAGGCTGTAAGGTAACCCCTGTAATTCCAAGTAAAGTACTAGCTTGGGCTCCTGAATTATGTATGACAAATTCTCTACCAGAGTGGTCACTGGCATCCGGCAAGGTAGCCACATAGTTATTTAAAAAAACTATATGATTAGAAGCACTAAGAATGTAGTTACTAGGCATAAGATACACTACTCTTCTTATACCTTTAGAAAATTGAGTATCCCCAACTCTGTTCAAGGTATACTTTCTAAAGTCCATACGCTTCCTAGCCATTTAGTAATACCTCTAACTCAGTAACTTTGTTATGAAGCTTAGCAATCTCCCTAACTAGAACCATAATAACATTCTCCGCATCCAAGTACCCCTCTTCACCCTCTTCTGCTAGAGCGTCTTCTAGAAAATTTTCCCCTACGAACCTTAGTCCTGAGGTATTTAAAACTTTCTTAATGTTACTGTTTGCAAGTAAACATCTAGAGGCCCTGGTAAAAGGTAAGTTGCGTTCTTTGGTACGTTTGTAGTTAAAAGGGTCTTTGTCAGCCATGTTAGCTCCAAGTTGTAGTAGGATTAAATACAGTAGGTGTAGGAACCTCTGAGTCTTGCTTAGCTATCTTCATAGAAGAGTTATCTATATTTACTATTAGCTTGAACTCAGTACCTGTACTTAATACCATCTTAGATGCAGAAGTGCTAGTATAATCCTCAGCTTCTACTCTAGTAAAGCTACTATTAGCAACCACCTTACTGGCATGTGTAACGTACATTTTACCAGAGTCAGGAGAAGCTACAGTAAGATTAACCCTACTATAAGCATGGCTTGCAGCTAGTTTAGTTTTATTGGAGGATTTATCATCAACTAACACGGTTACAACAGAGTTAACTACATCTACAAAACTAGGTATCATAGTAACTCCTTATAGAGTAAATGAGGCGCTTATAGTAATCATACCTGCCCCGCTAATAGTTAAACCTACAGTCGTATCCGCACTAGTACTTGTAGTAACTGTAGAAGTAGTAGAAGAGTTACTTGTAAACACTGCGTTACCACTAGTAATAACTAGTTTAACACTTTTAGCTACCCGAGCACTACTTGTGTTATAGGCATTAACCAAAACGTTCTTAGAAAGATTACTACCGGCATAGGTAATAGTGGCGTCCTCGAATTCGACCGTAGCAGCATTAGCCAGGCTACTAGAAACCACGTGTAGGTGGGTATTAAATGGTTTATGAGCAGTACCTCCATCATATACGGTAATATCACTCACATTTGCCATGTCACTATGATTATAGGCTACCCCAAATATACGGCCATCAGAATCCTTAGTCCCAGCTACGAAACTTCCTGATTCAGAAGCAGTCTCGGTAAAGCCACTACCTGCAAAAGACCACTGCTTCATAGCAGAGCCCTCAATAGAAAGTAGCGATGTATTATCTGAATCTAAACCTATTACAGCTAAAGCAGGAAAACTAGTACTTGAGTGATAAGTTAAGCTTGTAAAGTTTGTACTCGATATAGAAAAAGTAACTAAATTTCTTAAGGTAGCGGCAGTATTTGCACCCAAGTTATCTTGGCTACCGTAAGTGTAGCAGACACTAATATAGTAGTCAGATCCGTTTTTAGTAAGGATGCATCTATGTGTTGTTAGTAAGTTTTTAGGATCATCCTGTTGTCCATAAGTAATATAATCAGTCATAGACCCGCTACTAAAACTTACGCTACATACAGAAACAGTATAAGCATTAGTACTGGTATTCCACTTATGGGAAAGTAGACTCATCACTCCCGTACTGGCATTAAAGCCAGCAGAGTAAGCATACTTAAAAGCACCCTCGCCGCTTATAGGACTGGTCTCAAAGTGGCTAGGTGCTTGCAAGCTAAGATGATCAGACACTGCTTCTGTCGCGTTATCCGTATTACCTACAAAGCCCTCAGTACCTTTTAAATCAGCCAAGCTTGTAGCTGTCTGTGTTGCTGGGTTATAACTGGTAAAACGGTATCTACCTTTATGAGCTGATTTAACAGCGGTAGAGGGTTGTTTACTAGAACTATTAGAAGTGCCCCAATAGTCGTACTCATTCTCTACGATAGTTAGAAAATAAGCTGTGCCTGAGGCTATACTTACAAGAAAACTAGGCTGTGAATCTAAAAACCTACCATTACCCTCAAAAACACTTAAATCAACATGGGTAGGTGTACCTAAGGTTATGGAGCCGTCTACAGGCACCGTAGTATAAGCTACTTTGAATATATCTGTAGATTGGGTATGGTACGCATAACTAGACCTAAAACAATCACTGGTTAAATAAATAAATTTATTAGTAGTATCAACACCTATGGGTATATATAACCAAGCATGATTGGTAGAAGCGACTGTATCTCCTTGCTGATTGGTAATACCAGTTTTAATAACATAGTTAGTAGGGTTGGTAATATCAGAACCCTGTATCAGTGTTAGTGTAGAGTAACCACTTGCATTGTACTCTTGGTTATGTGTTGCTATATAGTGAACATTACCTCCGGAATCTGAAAATTTCAACAAACTCCCATTGTTCATCCTAGCTGTTTTATCTAAGTTTCTATCATACGAGAAGTTAGAATTACTTGCAAAATAAGTAGCACCTTGGTTGGACCCCGGAGACTCATCCCACCTAGTATTCTGACTGCAAAATACTACAGGCTTATCATAGAGCAAGGCTGTGGCCGTTGGGATATCTTTGTACCCTGCAAAAACATCTACCCCCCCTGCTAGTTTTTTATCAAACTGAGGTAGCAAAGTATCATAATCATAAGCCTCATCCTTAATAAATATTAAGTCTTCATTAGGAGATATAACCACAGCTGTACCTTTATGAGATAGCTCGTAATCAGCAGAGCCGCTTCTTTTTGCTTTTACTGTTTTTAAAAGAGCCATTTCTACTCCTCCTCTACTACGGTCCGAGATAAACTGATTGTTTGAAAATAAGCGTTGGCTTCGTTTAGGTCGGCAAAGCCGGGATTACCTAATTTAGTAGGATTACCGAGTGTCTTAAATATAATAGAACCATTTAGGCTAACTTCTAAGTTACCAGCATTTAAAGCTAGTGTGTAAGTCCCTCTACCGGGCACAGTTACTTGCATTATAGTTTATCCTTAATTGTGATAGGTGAATGAAAAAATTAAATCAGTACCCGCAGAACCTCCTGCTACAGAAGATACATCAACACTTAGTTTAGTATCCGCAGTTACAGTGGCTTCTGTAGAAAGGCTAACACTGGTAGTACCTGCAGAGAAAGTAGCTGCATAAACAATATCGCTAGCGTCTCCGTTCTTTATAAGATTTACCACCGTAGAACCAGAACCACTAGGAGCTACTTGTAGAGTAGCTTTGGCTGATTTAATATGCATAGCCTGCCTAGGGTAAAAAGGAGTTCCTCCGGAAGAAGTGGTTAGCGTGCCTGATACATAAACATGTCGTTCTAGTTTTGGAGTTATCTTAGCCATTATATTAGCTCCCATATAGAATCAGTAGTGTTAGCTATAAGAGTAATAGAGTCATGCTCTACATCTAAGGTGAAACTAGTCTCATCATTTATTAAGTCACTAGTGCTAGTCGCTCTGCTAACTACCACATTATTTGTACTACCTCGGACTCTAAAGAATATTCGTATAGTATCCCCATCACTGGCTCCAGATAAGGCAGGTAGTGTAACAGTAACGGCACCGGAGGCTGTAGTTATTGAATAGTGGTAATTAACCGCTGCCGAAAAGCTAGCGGATTTTCTAGAAAAGCTAATACTAGAGCCACCACCTCCGCCACTAACTGCTTGAAATACTACATTAGTACCGTTGCTAGTGAGTACGTGGCCGCTAGTGCCTACAGTACTAGGTATAGTGTAAGCTAATTCTGCACCATTATTGCTAGAATTACCTATCACTAATTTATTCTGTGTAACCTTTAATTGTTTAGGTTTTATCTGCATTTGTAGCTCCCTAAAATCTAAGCAGTTAGTATACTATCGTGTGTATGCTACTAAGTCTACTTCAATTTTAAGGAGCTAACTATAGAAACACTATAGAGACGAATAGATAAAGTCTACGATATCATCTGTTTCTAGAGAATAGACGCTAGATCCATTCCAGTACAGAGAATCTCCTGCAGCAATATCTCCCATAGCTCTAGCATTAGAACCGCTATCCCCACTAAAGTAGCAGGTCTTAGTTTTAACACCATCGCCTAGTTCGACAGCAACGCCATTAACTTCTACACGAACAATTTGGTCTGCATTAGGAGTGTTTGTGATGTCTAAACCAGTATCGGTATTGTCAGCAGTTACATTAGAAGATACAGTTTGGCCTAGATCATCTTTTTGGAAAGTGCCAGCTCTTACACCGCTCGAAGATAAATCAAGGCTAGACCCATTTAACTTAATTTTTAATGCACCTGAATTAGACTCTAAACCATCAGAAGCAATCCCGCCTACTATATTAGTTGCTAGAGTATTCCTAGTCATACGTTTAGCGATACCATCGTCATCTAAAACAAAAGACATGGTACTTAACCAATCAGTGGTAGCACCAAGCTCACTAGGGGCAAATTTTAACGCCCCTGAATCGTAAGCAATACCATACCCAGCAACCCCACTTTGTACCTTAGCAGCACCGTCCGAAGTAACCATTGATGTTCCGCCAATATACAAAGCGTTAATATCAATATCACCTAAGGTACCTGAGAATACTTCACTGCTGTTGGTAGCATCAGGTATAAATGAGAAGCGACCAGTACTATCATCAAACCCAAAGAAACCTGCCTTAGCAGCAGTGCCGTTATGCCATCGGAACTCAATACCACGGTCTTTATTATCATCGGAACTAGGAGCAGCATCTCCACCCAACGTAAAGATGGGATCATCTACAGTTACGGTAGTAGAATTAACTGTGGTAGTGGTACCGTTTACTGTGAGATTACCTGTTACAGTTAAAGCCCCACCTACAGAGACAGAGCTATTAAAAGAAGCTGCGCCCGCATCAGATCCATCTAAGGTCAGCATCGTAATGTCGGAACCGCCATCAGTTCCTTTAAATATAATATCGCTATCGCTAGCTTGCGCATCGATTGTAATATTACCAGAAGAAGTCGCTATAGTAACCGCAGCATCCCCTGTTGTGATATCATCAGCAGCACTACTGCCTCCTCCACCACCCAACCCATCGGTGAAGTTTGCTCGAGTCATCTTACGGAGCGCGGAAGCAGAGGCATCGTAAATAAGAATTAGATCGGCATCATTTACAGTAGCTTCTGCAGTCTGACCAGTAATTACATTAGCATTAACCATTGCGGTTTCGATAGCACCACTAGCAATAGTCAAAGCACCATTAGCAGCTAAAGTAGCATCGCCGCTTACTGTAACAGCAGCAAGAACACCGCTAGCTCCAGTTACTAGAATATCGCCAGCATCGGGGGTACTAGAAATACCGCTAAGTTTTGTAGTTAAAACACTAGCGTCCTTAATTTGTTTACCTTTAATAAAAGCCATAGCTTATCTCCTAAATAGAAATCCAGTTAGTACCAGTAGATACCAAAGTTATTTGAGTATTGTTGTTAGTCAAAAGAATACTAGCGCCATTAACACCCCCATCAACGCTCTGATCTGCTTGAGGAGTGGTAGTTAGGTTAGCATTATTTGTAAGTAGGCTCTTAGCAGTTATTTTAAAACCAGCGACACCTGCAGCGGTAGGGAGGGTTAAGGTTACCCCGACAGCGCCTGTAGCATAGTAAATTCTGTGCTGCTCTGTACCTGAGATATTAGCCACTGTAGTAGCACCAGTAATCTCAGTAACAGAGGGCCTAGTGAGCAAAGAGCTATTTATAGTAGTGACGGTACCACTAAGAGTAGTAACACTCTCAGCAGTAGCTAAGGGCTTAGCTCCATTACCATCCTCTTTATTAATAGTAATATCACCATTGCTATCCGTAGCTATAGTAGTGAAGACTTCCGCATTAGCAGTAGCGTCTCTTACCACCCTAATAGCGGGGGAGCTAACTCTATAGGTATAAGTACTAGCCCAGCGTAAACTGTGCCTTCCTAAGTTACCATCATTTTCCGATTGTGGGACTATATTAGGCGTAGCCATTATGAACTCCTAGGTATTATATCTTGACCGTTTCTCTGCCAGAAAGAGTCTGGGTGGAATTGTGAAGGATTGGGAGTAAGATCTATGTTTCTAGAGCGCAAAGGAGCTCGGCTAGCTTCACTAGCTATACCTAGGTCCACTACATCTTCGGCATCAATATACTTCCACTCTACGAAAGGAGGCGCATCATCAGGATCTAGGCTAGTATTAAAACTAGCAGTCCACATGCCACCCCTACCTACTAATTGGGCAGAAGGCACTAGGTCCGAAGTGCTACTAGTGTACTTCCATTGAGAGGTTTCGTCGAATACCACGCCGCCAGCGTTAATTATGGCTAACTGTTCCGGGGTTAATTCGCTTTGCTCTATTTCGATAATACGTATATTAGCCATAAGAAAGCTCCTTACGAGTCAGATTTTTTCTTTCTAGTACGCCTGCGTTTTGGCTTAGTCGCTTCTTCTTTTACATCTTCTTCGTCATCCCCAAAACCAAGCATGTCGCCTATGCCTTCTACCACGCTACCTACAGCGTCGCTAACTGCCTCAGTAATATCTTCTACTACATCAGCTACTGCGTCTTCTGCAGCATCGATAGCGTTATCTACGGCATTCTCAATAGTATCCTCTACTTTAGTAAGTACTGAATCTACTACTGCCCTAGCTGCGGTGGTATCTAAGAACGGATCTACTACATCTAGAGCCATGTCTACAAGATCATCTAGTTTCTCACGGCCTTCTTCTATTAAGTTATCGGTAACTACTTCTACTGATCCACCAATAGTAGTAACCGCTATGCGGCCACGGCTCATTTGATGTCGAACACTTTTATGAGTAAGCATTGATGTAGGTACGGATACGGATTGACCTTTTTTAAGTCTCAGGCCACCAGGTAATTTAAAGCTGCCACCAGCTCTAACATTAGTTAGTTTAATTTTTTGCATTAGTTTCTCCAATAAAAAACCTCGAATACTTCTTAACAAAGTATACGAGGCTTTTAAGGTGAGACCAAGGTCCTACCGGTGGAGACTATTACTATCTACTATTAAGCGCCTACGCTCTTAAATCCAGAAAGTTTAATAACACCTTTAGTGTTACCAATACCAATTCCAGGAGAAGAGTAAGACCAGAACTCAATCATATCAGCTTCTTGCTTAATGAATAGAGTAGCGTCTTGTAGAAGGAAGAAGTTACCGAGGTAGTTCTCAGGAGCAAACAAGTAGATTACGTTATCAGGAATAATGTCATTCTTGATAGTAGTAATTACAGGTACACCAAAGAGCTTATCTTCGCCTTCAAGACCGTTGTCATAGTGACGAGAAACAATGTCGTTACCAACATCGTTATAGTCAAATTTAAGAGCTTCCATGAAGGTAGTCTTGCTCATAAGCATTTTACCGATAGGAAGTTTCTTAGCAGTCATAGCTTGGAACAACTGTGCGATAAGTTCTTTGCTAAGAGGTGCTTGTGCTCCAAGATCGAACTTAGAACCACTAATTTCAGTAGCTCCTCCAGCATCACGTTCTGCAGCCCTAGCCACAAAGTTGTTACCATTGAGAAGTTGTTCTCCAGTAAACTGAGTTGCTCCTAGATTACCAGTTAGATTTGCACCTACTGCTGAATCTGCAAGAGGTAAGAACTCTACTCCGCCAAAAGAGGTTACATTATCACCATCAATAGAAGCAGCTCCGTCACTGGAGCGTTTATCTAAAGTAGATCCTGCATCATCTAAAGCAGCTTCAATAGTTTCAATGAACTTTTGATCTTCTACGTCAGCCATATCTTTAACTGAGTTGTCAGTTAAGATTTTGCGGATGTCGTTTTGGTAAGTAAGAAGTTCGAACTTGCTCTTCATGAAATGTTGTGATTCAACTTTTCCGAAGAATACTGAGTAACGAGGTCCACGGAAGAAAGTACGTTGTCCAGATCCTTTGAAAGTTACGAAAGTAGCTGTTGAATCAGGCTCTTTTTCGATGATTTTCTTAGGTTGATCTGTGTGCTCGTCACGATCGATCTCGTCTGGGCTAAGCTCAATAGGTTGCAAGATTTCTCGTGCAAAGCTTTCTTGGCGTAGCTTTGATCTAATGAACCGACTACCTTCGTCAGCTGCTTCTTTTACTCGTCCTTCGTCCAATTTACGGACAAAGCTTTGATTAATAAACTGCGCACTTAGGCGCTCACGCTCTGTATTCATGTGTTTTCTCCTTAGTGCGAGTTATTAGTGTACGTATACGTCAATAGTATTATCTGCAGAATTTACAGCCATAACAGTAGCAACAATTCCAGATCTATTAGTAATTTCAGTAGTATTAACATCATTAGCAACTTCACCACTGGCTGGGAAACCTACGGTTGCTACGTACTCTGAAAGCTGGTTAGAAACAACTTTTAGCTGATCGCCTACTGTAAAAGTACTAGCTGCGGCTGCTAAACATACAACGGTGTTTCCATCTGCATCTTTGTAGTTTTGAGGTACTCTAACCATGTATCCACCGCCGAGAAGGCAGGTAACTCTATGAGAGAACCTAGAAGAGTAGTCATCAGCGCCTTCAATAACAAGATAGCACTTAGTATCAAACGCACTAGAAGCAGCAGCGTCGTCAGTTTTCATAGTACCATCATTAGTGCTAGCTAGTTTTACCCAGGTACCTGCGGCATGTGGGTGAGTCCATCCGGATTGGTTTCCAGAAGCCCCGATAATAAAATCTTCTTGTACAGCAGACCCATTAGGCCAGCCTCTTAGAATATCAAATTTAGATGTTAAAGCAACCATGGCTTTTTCTCCTATAAATTATTTGTTTAACTTAAAATCCAATTAGCAAAATCACGATCAGCTCTATTAGAAGAACTAACCTTACCGTCTAGACCAGCAGTCTTGACAGTGCCAGAAGCACCCATGCTAGGAGCTTCAGCTCCAGCCAAGCCACTAAGCATAGTTAAGACAGATTCGTCTACACCAGCTAGTTTGCTTTGAAGATCTTCTGGATCATCTCCAGTAATAAAGCTTAGCTTTTCAACTACCGGAGTTAGTTGCTCTTTACGCTTAGCTTCTTTAATAGTACTTAGCTCTTGCTCTAATTCAGATTTCTCTTCAGCAATAGCGTCAAGTACATCAGCTACTTTCATTAAAAAGTGATTACTCATAATATTAATCCTCTAACTTTCGTCTAAGTAATTCTAGACCTGTGGCTGCAACAACCAAGTTAGCGGTCTTCTCTCGCTTAGTGGCTTCGAGATCCTGAGCATATTTACGAAGTTGTTGAGCAACTACTTTAATTTTTTTAGTATCCATTCTACTCTCCTATAAAATCAAGTATGTCTTGATAGGTAGGCTCAGTAGAAACTTCTCGCAAGACAGAAGCGACTTTAGTAAGCGACTTAGCTACATCGCCATTCAGTGCCTCAATCCGCTCATCTACGCTAGCAACTTTTTCAATAGGCTCATTATGGGCTTCTTCTATAATGTTAGCTAGAGCTTGTTCAAATTTTGATGTAGCCATTTCTACCTCTATCCAATATCTTCTAGTTTAAGGGAACGAATATCGTCTGCGCTAAAGCCCACGGTACTTAATCCTGCCTCGCTAGGATTGCTCAGTGCTTTTAGCAAGTAAGGTACAGTAGCTCCTAAGCCCGCGCCAGCTAAAGCGTAATTTAGATGCTTTCTTTTTTCATCAGATTTACCTGATTTCTTGCCCGCCATGTAAGCTAAAGGAGCCCCTACTGCAGTAGCTAATGCTATATCGGAAAGAATGCTAGAAGTAGAAGCGGTCTTATTAGAAGCATAGTCTAAAGAAACCTCTATTCCATCCGTAGTAGAAGTAGCCGATATCTTACTTAGTAAAAGTTCGTATTGTTTTTGAGCAGACATTTATAGTTATCCCAGATTAGATAAGATATTAATTGCGTGAGAGTATCCTGTTTCTGCTCTAGATTCTGCAGCTACCTTAATCATTTGTTTAGCTTCTTGATAACCTGCTGTAATAGCTTCAGAGGCTATTTTTTCCATAGCAGCTTCTTCTTCAGCTTGAGTATGGCCAGCAGTTTTTTCAGAAACATTTTGATAGCCAGTAGCGAAGGCTTCATTAGCAAGACCTTGTAACTGGTTAGTCGTCTCTCGGTAACCCAGTTCCATAGCTTGTTTTAATAACACTTCGTCCACGTCCACAGCGCCGCCAAAACTAGCTACTTTGACCCCATTAGCATCATGTTCAGTCATTCTAGCTAAGAACCCATCGCAGACCGCTGCTCCGTACATCTCAGCTTCTTTTACTAAAGCTAATTGCTCGGCATCCGCTAGTCGTTGGGCTATCTTTATTAGATCTTCAGAAGGTTCAGATGCCTGAGCTACGCTCGCTGTTTTGTCCATAGAAAGCGCCTCTTCCAAAGCTCTATCAAGCTTGTTAGAGTGAGACTCGGATACGTGAGCTACCTTTTCAGTAGTAGCAGTATCGTTAGAAAGGGCGTCTAAAATTGAGGATAATTCCATTTCAGTACTCCATTAGGGTGTAATTAGATTTCATAATAAATAGTAATAAACATAAAGCCCGTAACCAATAATTAAATATGGTTTAAGGCCAATACTGTTAGGGCGGTCCAAGGACGAGACTTACTATCTCTAAGCCCTTCTGTGTCTTGAGACCTAATAGAAGCTAGCTTAGTATATGAAGGGTTGTCAATAGTATCCAGTATAGTAGATATATACACAGCATAACTAATGCTGGCCACTTTATCTAATTCTGGCACAGCAACAGAGCTTCTTGGTAATATGGTGGAGCTAGAACACAGATTCTCGCTAGAGTTTTTTAAAAATTGAGTAGGTCTAGATAGTAACCAAGCCTCGTCTAAGGATCTAAGCGGTATATATTTAGCAACTTTATCTTGAACCTCAGGATCAATAACTTCGGAACCCGTGGGTGCTATATCACTGTATATCAAATCTTCTGCCAAGTCTGGGTATTTAGCCACCATGCTAAATATATCTGATTGTAAGGAGATAAGATTTGATGCTAGACCTTCAGGAGCTTTTTTACCCACAGCCTTCAAATATACCAAGTCTAAAAATTCCGGGGTAGCTAGAAATATCCCCATATCACTTAAACTAGAAAGTACTTTAGGTAGGTTTTTCTTACTCAAGTAATCTTTATCTTCATCGTTCAATTCTATAAAAGAATTTTTAAGTTTCGGAACCACTGATTTAAGCCACTGCTTATTCAAGTAGCTAGAAGGATTACTATCTTCCTTGTTGGAAGTCATACCGATACCTACGCCACTAACCATTTTTTCTATCTCAGCAGCCTTGTCTAAGTACTTAGACAAGGTTACTCTAGCGGCTAGTTTCTCCGCTAACCACGCAGAACTAGCTCCCAACTCTCTTGAGTTAGCCACTTTTTTTAGCATATAACCGGTTTTATCTGCCGGCCGCCATACTATAGATATATCGAAAAAATTAGGCTTAGGGTTGTACGCAGCCACTACCCTTCCATCTGGGTAGATTTTATTGAGTTCATTTTTTAGGTGTTTACAGTACTGCGCACGAGTAGGTGCTTTGTTACCGCATATACTACAAACATCATACTTAATCTTACACCCCATTGATACGGCTACACTGTTACCGGAATTAATCTTAGTAACTATGTCTGGAGCTTTACCATTATCTATCTCTAAGACTAGCTCTACCCTATGCATATCATCGTTGTAAAAACTTTTAATCACTTTACCAAAGCTTTTAGCAGGGTCCTTGTTGACGTGAGACTTAAAAACATGAGCGTTGGTTTCAAAAGTGTGGTGATGCTCTTTCAACTCTTTTTCTTCAAAAGCATCTCCGTTCCTATTAGGCCCATAAAACTCACTAGCGCCCATAGCTAAAACTAGTATATAAGTCTTACCTGTTACGGGAGTAACCCTAGTAGCCCAGTCAGACGCAACAGAAGCAGTTTTGCTATTGAAGTCTATAAGTTGAACAGTAGGTTCGAGCCCATTAGACCCTCTAAAATAGTCATCTACTTCTAGTATTTTATTTAAACTCACGCCCTTACCTCACTAAAAGATCTGAAATGATGTTAGCTATGTGCTCTGAATTAATATGGGCTAACTTAGAGTAGCTGCCTACTTTCTGCTCTTCGGCCGTACCGATAACCTCTTTAGCTAATAAAGCATCTTGTAACTCTTTAGCTTTCTCTAAATCATCTATTTTATGTTTATTACGCATAGCTAATATAGCCCCAACGGTTGCTGCGGCCAATCCTGGAATCGCATACATTTTAGAATCCATCTCGTCACTAGCTTTGTTTATAGCGTAATTAGCTGTCAATCCTAGAGGAACTGCCGCCATTGCTCCATAGCCTAAGGCTCGCATAGGTGAAATAGATTGAGATTCCTTTGTTACAGGTTTTACCTCATCCTCTTCCTTACTTGGGCTGTACTTTTTTAAAGAGTTTTTCAAGTTATTAGATTTTAAAGAATCTAGTAGCATAGACCCTACTTTAACAACTTCTACTACTAGCCTCTCAGATACCTCTTTCTTAGTACTAGCTATAGAAGCTTTTTTAAGCAGGGTAGATGCGTCTTCTTGCTCTTGTAGCCACTGCATATTCTCATGAGACAGCTTAACTATTTCCGGTAAAAAAGCTTTTACTATAGGGAGCATAAGATTACCCCTCGAACGAAGTAAGAGAATTTATGCCATTGGCGATAGCTTTATTAACATGTCTCTGATAATAAGCTTTTTTACCTAGGTGGGCAACTGCAGTATCTAACCCGAAATCTACAGTGCCTGCTCTCAAAGATGCTAGTTTGTGTAGGTTATTTGACTCTAGTAGTTTAAAAACTTCTGTAGGCATTTTATTTATTATTTGATTATTTAAATCATTCATGACGCATCTAATCCTCTCCCGCCTAAGCGAGCTTCTGCTTTAGCTAACTCACCTAGTAATACAGGGTCTATTCCCCCTTCGTGAGCTAATCCTTGTCGTAGGAAACTTCTTACGGCTTCCCTGTGTTTTGTCATTCTTGGGGCTATATCTACCATAGTATTAAATAAGTTAGCTACCTGATTAGGATCTGCCACACTAATCATATCGTCTGAATCTAGCAAGGCTTTCAAAGTAGCTTGCTGTTGGGGTTTGTTAATAGTTTTTTTATAAGCTTTGCTTAAGTTCTCTGCGTAGGAATTAATAGTAGAGTTTGCCAGCTCACCTACATTCTTAGTGAGGCTATTAGCTAACAACTCATCGTATTTAATACGATCCATTACTCCGCCCACTCCAGGATTAAAAAATCGATCCACTTTATAAGAGGCTGTTTCTGTAGGCCTAGCGGAAATACCTTTAGAACCTCCGCCTACAACATTGCCTGCCAGACCACCTAAAGTAAGTCCTGTAGCTAAAGTTAAAAAAGGCTTTTCTTTAGTGGCTTTAACAACCGCTCTAGCTAAATCATCCCCAAAAGCTACTTTTTCAAAAATATCTGCTGATTCTACAGCAGCTTTTTTAGCACTGTTCATAAGTTACCTACTCTTATTAAGATACGTTAATGAAGTTTCGTAAGATGTTAACGATTCAGTTATATCTACTACTTTTGATATTTTAGTAAGTGCGTCAGAATTACTTGTGTCAACCACATGCCTATCCGCTAGGAAAAATCTTTCTCCATCACTTAAGGAACGGGCTAACTTAGGCATTCCTAGCCTATTTCTAACCATCTGCAACCCAGGTATAGCTTTATTCCCATGTATGCTAAGAGCATCGAGCTCAAAAGAAGCATACTTTTTACTATTGTAAATACCTCTGAAATCAATATGCAACTCATCCGCTAGATCCTGGGCATTATAATTACAACTAGCAATTTTAGTTAGCAAAGATTCTTTAGCTTGGTGCCTACTATACTCGTTCAAATAGTATTCTTTATCGCTGGTTAAAAAGAACCCTTCGTTACTTTCTTGGTAGGAAGCAACTTTGGTTTCGGGAGTGCTTGTAAACTCATTTTTAATATCTTCGCTTAAATCTACCGAAGGGTCCGCACTTATAGTTATAGTTATTTTTTGAGAAGTAGAGTCGCCTGAACCACTGCCTAGAGACTCTTCGATTACTTTAGAAGGATCGGCTACCTTAAACTCTACCATCCTATCAGAACCTGTTTTAGAGTTAAACTGCTCTAAGAATGCTGAGGTATTAGCAGATTCCACCAACCTCTTTATTTGTTCTGGGTTCATAGAGTTCTCCGAAGCCAGTTTTACTACGCTATCGTGTAAAGTGGATCCAGAGTTGAATGCATCGACAGCTCTTGATGCCATAGTGTCTATATCATGTCTCGAGAAAGAAGGCATTCTTACCCCTTTATTTCATCTGAAAAATCTTCTATAGATACAGTAGTATCTGCTTTTACTAACTTTAATCTTAGTGTTTCAATATCGCTATCACCACTAGAGGATAGATTCTTAGTCATCTCCATAGTTTTAAGTACTGAGGGTATCCAACTTCTAGATTCTTTACACCTAGAATCTTGTATAGAAAACCCCTTATGCTCTCTTGAACGCCAGTAGCCATCTTTTAAAATACCGTAAGCTAGTTTATCTAAATTAGGGTTAGCAGAGGTGTTTAAATCTAAGGACATCTTCCACAATATATACTCATAACCCAAAGAAAAACTAGCCCGCATAAGTGCTTTATAGTTAACTTCTATAGAAGTATGTTCAGGTAACATATCTATAAACTCTTTTAAAACTAGTCTATTAGGGAATACAGACTTATCAAAAAATATCTTAGAATAAGCTACTAGCACCTCTTCAGAGGCCCCTACAGAAATAGCTAAGTCACTAAGAGGGGCGTCGCTTATCATGAGGCTATTCATAATAGTTCTAGATTGAGGTAAGTAGTATAGTAAATACGCCTCTTGCACACTAGTGGAAACAACCTCGCCCCCAACTAAGTTACAAGCCTCTTGTAAGTAAGAGTCCTCTAGCCCTTCAGTGCAAGACTCTTTCAAGGACATTTCTAATCTCCAAGAAGGGCTTCTAAGAACCTTAGGTTTGGGTAGGGCCTTGCCCATAATGTACCTCCTAGTAGCCTACATGACTTGAGGAAGAGAATCCATTCTCTTCTGGTTGTATGTAGAAAGTATAATGTCCCCTAACCCGCCCAGTACTTTTCGCATATTTGTCTCTAGTTGGAAAAAATCTTCCTCACCCATCTGCTCTTTAAGTTCAGAATTTCGTAATTGCAAAGTAACCAGGATCTTAGCAATACTGTCCATAGCAGACTCTATATTAGGTAGCTCAGTAGCTAAAGACTCGTTGAAAGGATCTTCTTGTAATAACGAACCAGCTACTGCCGAATCAAAGGCTTCTTGACTCCCGGTGCCCATAGCAGCCTCCATGGTTTGGGTAGTTTCAGGAGGCATACCACCTGGAGGAGGGGGAGGAGGCATCATGTTAGGACCCATACCTGGAGGAGGCATCATGTTAGGATCCATACCTGGAGGAGGAGGAGGAGGAGGAGTAGAAGGGTCTGGTCCAAAAATACTAGCCAATTTATTTATATGGATAGGGTCTACTAAGTACATCCTAGTAGCCCCCGCTTCTTTAATACGCTCTAAACTCTTTCTGAGAGAGTCTACATTTATATTGTAAGAAGCGGCTTTAGTTAAAAGATCTTTCTTAGTGTCGTAGTTACTACCATTAAGTACCCAGTAGTTACCTGATCTGACAAAAGATACCTTAATCACATCGTCCGATAGGTTAGTTAATTTTTTCTCAACTAACGAAGAAAGCTCTTCCGGAGTAGTTATTAGATTATCTAAGGTGCTTGTTTTAGTTCCTTTAAAGGCAACGTACTTAGAAGGTATATACAAGACGCCTTCCACCCGTTTAGGGATACTTACACCTTTGGAGCTAGTTATTATAACTTTAGTCCCACCTGAAAACGCGGTATACCCAGATACATTCTTAGTTACCTTAGTTAGAGGCTCTTCTAGTACGACTGCATTAGTAACACCCACCCCATTAACACCTACAAATAAGTTTGCACCATTCTGAGGAGGTGATTTCCTAAGAATGGCCTTAGATAATTTAGAACCTTCGGGTAGAGGGAGATTATCCGAGATAGCCAATAGATCCCCTCTATGCAAGGTGTACCTACCTGTAGGCCTTAATATTAGGTAACTACTTTTGTTAGACCCCATCTCGGAAGAACCCGCTTCTAGAGATACCTGCGTAAATGGCTTAGGGATAATAACAACTTTTTCTTGTTTACCTGAAGAAGTCATCAAAGAGTATAGTCCCGGATACTTGGGTTCGCTCAAGCCAGTCTCTTGGTCTTTGGATATGCTTAAAGTAGACGTAGTATCTACCGCTACTTTAGCTCTAGGTCTAAGATCTCTAGTAACAACTCCTTCATGCAAAGCCATAGAGTACGCTTCTTTTATAGCAGACCCAAAACCATCCTCAAAACTAGAAAAAGAATCTTCAGGGCCCAGTACTACAACGGTAGAAGAGGCCTCGGCCTCTTTTTTAATAGAAGGCTGTAGCGCTGTAATAATCCTACTACCATGGTATTTTACAGCTGTTTTTAGTAGGTTAGGGGAGCTTTTAAAAGCACTGGCTAATTTTGTTTTGGCCGAATCGCTGGCTGAATCTATGATAAAAGGTAAAGAACTTCGATCATAAGAAGCATATACGAACCTACCTGTACTAGGAGGTAATGTTAAAGCTCTAACATCCATATCAGAACTAAGAGTTTTAGGGGCTTTAGCGGACTTACCTAAGTAGTTTTCCGAAGGATTTTTAAGCTCTTCCATCCAGTTATTTTTAAGAGGTAAGTAAGTTTTACTTTTATCGGAGTAAATTACTTCTGGAGTTAGTACTTTACCGTCGTTCATTACTATAGGAATACTAGCCGTATTCTGACCTACCTTGGCTTTAAATACACCCACCCCTCTACGCTTATCTAGGTCTACTTCTAACACCTTAAAACTAAGTATATTGGGTGCTATAGTAGGCATTTTACCTTCAAGCATAGCGTAAGATAGTTCTGAAAATAGTTGTTTAAGCTGAGATTCCTCAGGAGAAGACGCTCCTTGTTGCTCCCCAGACAGCATAGTCTTTGGAGAGATTGCGGATAGTTTAATCATTGGTACTGGCTCCAAGTAGTTGTTTAGTTAATAAATAGGTTGCGGGTGCCGTTAGGTCATGGCTTAGATGACTAATTAACCCAGGTAACAAAGATATACCTGTGGTAATTTTATTAGGACTATGCTTAGCGGCTAAAGCAGTAGCTTTAAGCTCTTCGAATAAGTTAGGCATAGTAACAGCAGTGCTGGCTATAGTAGCATAGTTAAGAAGTCGCATCTTCTTATCTTTAGCCATGGTTGGGCTTAATGCAGCAAACCCTGCTAAAGGAAAGGAGGCAGCGTTGCTGAGGCTAGTAAGTTTCTTAGTGCTTTTTAAAAGACTCCTATAAAACTTAGAGGAGTTAGCTAAGGATATAGCATGCCCCAACTCATGGGCTAATACATCCGGAGACTTATGTCCAATGCCTACTTGATTATTTTTAAAATCAAAAAAACTAACCCCTGGTTTAGACTTACCCACACGTAAATTTTTTATATGAGGGTTTACTTCTGTCATAGATTTAGCAATAAGTTTAATCTTATTAGCTTGCTCTTTATCTAATCCTAAAGCTAGTCTTATCCTTTCCGAGCCAGATAAGGTCGCTAGATCTTTTATTTTCATAGTTACTATCTCAACAGATTAAAGTATATTCTGTTAAGTATAGTACACTACATGGGGGGCATACCACCTGGAGGAGGAGGAGGCATACCACCTGGAGGAGGAGGAGGAGGGGGCATACCGCCTGGAGGAGGAGGAGGGGGCATACCGCCTGGAGGAGGAGGTGCTCCAGCTCCCTGAGGTGCGCCACCCATTTGCGCCTGGTATTGTTCAAACAAAATACTTAGTACCTCTAGTATCTTCATCATAGATTCTAGATCTTGCGGGCCTATGGCCTGGCCTACCATCTGAGCTTCTTGAGGGGTAGCTTGAGCAGCTATCTCGGCTCCTTGGGCTACCTTTTCTAAAGGTATAGAAGGTAGAAGACCGCTATTAGTAAAAGCTTGAGACATACCTGCGATGTAAGCAGTTCGTAAGTCCATATCTTAGTACCTCAACCCTAGCTGTCTTAAAATATAAGAAGCTTCTTTTTCAGCATCATCATCGTCCTTCTCCTTCTTAGCTATAGCCTCTCTAAGCTCTGGAGGTAACTTTTTTTGTTTATCTTCTTTCTCTTTCTCTTCTTTAGTGTCGGCATCGTCCCGCTCTTCTTCAGAATCATCCATAGCCCATTTAATTCGTTGGATATATTGGGCTCTTTCAGGTTGAGTCATCCCTATCATAGTTCTAAGAGCTGCTAGTTTATCAGTCTCAGTTAGCTCTGAAGGTAAGAAAGGTCCCACTTCTTCAGCTGTTTTATATAGCAAGTAGTTGTAGGCAGCACTCTTGGTTTTAGAATCATTTTCATGATCTAATTTGTTAGCTGGGGTATCCTCATCATGTGCGAGCATCTCTGCATTTCCAGGAGTCGAATTGGATTTGCCTGTAGAATTACCTACTGTAGCGTTAACCGCGTAGTTTTCAGCTCGACCGTCGTCTTGTTTATCTTCTTGACTAAGAAGTTCTCCAGCATCTCCACCTAAGGCAGCAGTACCCCCTAGCTTACGTAAAATTGCGGCTGCAGTTTTAGCGTCTAGGTCGTTTTTCTTTTTCCCCGCCACTTGAGGAGTAATGCCTTCACGTAAAGATTGCATAGAAGCAGTGCTTGGGGTAGCATTATAGTCTCCTACCAAGGGACCATTCTTACCATTCATATGGTAAGCACCAGGAGCTCTAGAATCTTGCTCAAAATCGCCGGGATTTACAGGTTTAGGGTTGGCTACGCCTCCTTGGAAGTGGCCTGCAGCAGCTTGTTTCAAGTAGGAAACTACGGCTCTAGCATTCTTCTCGTCTTCATCCATAGCCTCTTCTAGCTCATCTTTATTTTCCATAAGCATGGCTTCTTCTTCTGGACTCAGCTCGTCTTCGGCCTGAGCTGCCATGGAAGCTAAGGCCTGCGCTAACTCATCATCATTAACATCTTCAGCAGCGTCATCTTCAAGAGCCATTGCTGCTAGCTTAACAGCTAGATCCGCTCTATATTCGTTAGGGTAAGGCTCGATAGCTCCTGAGGATACGAGAGCATTTTGAGCACCACGCACGTAAGCAAATTTTAGTATAGACATGATTTCTCCAATACTAGGTTTAACATATTTGTTTCATGGTTAAGTATATTGTGACGGAACAGCTTCGTCTAGTATATAATTACTGGGAATTTTTTTAAGAGCAACATTAATATTTTTTAAGTCCGTATTAGTCGGGTCAAACATTTCTCCTATAGACTTTCCTAGCCTACCTCCCAATTCTCCGGTTATAGAGCCACCTATAAGGCCTAGAGGCCCTCCTATAGCGAAACCCGCTCCGGAACCCAGAGCTTTTAATATGCCGGAGTACCCCCCATCTTCTTCGTGATCGGGCCTTAGCATAGCGGCTCTAGCATCTAGTACGGGCATACCTAAACTAAAAATAGGGTTGAGGCTTTCCAAGGCGCCCATACCTAAGGCTTTACCGTAAGCAGAAGTTCTGCTTATAGCTTTACCCGTATCTGGATTCACTATTTCCTTAGCCCCTTTTGAGCTAGCTATGTTTCTAACAAGCTGCTTAAATTTAGGATCTAGGGCAGCATCGCCTAAGATAGCTCCTCCTGGGCCTAGTAAGCCGCCTTGCTGAACTCTTGCTTTGATAACATCAAGCCCGCCCTTACGACCTATTAGAGTATCCATTAAGAATCCTCGGGAATTAGCAGAGGTTTCTAAGGCTCTTCCGGAGGAGGTTATTAACCGTCGCAGGTTAGATTCTACTTTAGGGGATAGTTTTTCTGTGCCGATTAAGAACTTGCTTACCAGTTTAGTTAGGTTGGGAGGTAACTTCATTAGTATCTACCTTTCGCATCTCTTCTAAGCTCACTACCTACAGCTAGAGCGGGTACGGGGTTATGGCTGTGCAAATCCGACTTTTCTCCAAAAGTCGCGGCGTTTATAAGGGTTTGTTTTTGGTATCTGTAACCTAGACGTTGCATCCAATTAGGGTTTAGTAAGGGTGTTCTGGTAGCGGCGGCCATTATAGGTGTGATTTTTATATTAGAATCAACAGCATAGACGGTACCTACGCCCTCTTTTCCTAACTCATCCCTAACTACGGAAGTTATTTTAGTGCCCGGTAGGTGAGCTCCTACAGACTTAGTTAGCACTTTGCCTACACTTTGGTTTAAAGGTACTGCCTGCCCTTTATCTTTAAATGAACTCCTAATTTTAGAAATGGATACTATATCGTTTGGTAAGAATTCTTTGGAGCCTCCATCTATTCGTACATAGTTTAATTGAGACTTAGCTAATAACTCCAAGTGTCTAGGATCAACTTCTTTACCTGACTCAGAGTAAACCTTTCTAAGAGATTTCATTAAGTAATCTCTACCAGCACCCAGACCTTTATATTTAATAACATCATCCGGAGCGGGTATACCTGAAGCTAACACATCTCCCGCACGCACTTTAGATCCCACTTTTATTTTTAAATCTCTATTAGGAGGTATGTAATGCTGGGAGCCTTCAATGACTAAATCAAACCCTCCTTGAGGTGCTTTAGCGACAGACTCCACCCTCCCATCAATATCGGATACTGGAGCTCTTTGAAAAAAGTTTTTAGGGACTTCCACAAATTGCTTGAAGGCAGCTAACCCTTTAGGAGTTTTATGATCACCTTCTACTAAAGACACCCCGTGTTTAGCGCTAAGAGCCATTTGGGTTAGAGGTTCGCTTAGCGTTTGTGCGGAGCGTATACCTACATTAATCCCTATTGAGTAGTTCTTACCGGAGTTACTTGTTCCCATACATTTTTGACAAACCCCTGAGTCTAATTCGCACGTCATAGGAGAGCGTACCCTAACTTTATTACCTTTCCTTGCTAGAGTAGCGGCTACAGAAGCCGTAGCTAAAGACCCCGTGGTTAGGTACCTACCTTCTACTGAAGGGTCCGACGCTTCCAGTAATATTCCATTACTGGTACCGCAATCATTAGAAGCAATCACTTCTTCAGTCATCACTGATGCCAAAACTTTCTGCATCTCCCCGGGTTCTGCAGTACCTAACTGACCCTTAATAACTTGAGCCCTACTCTCATCTCCGGCTATCCAAGCTTCTGCTGGAGACAAGCCTTCAGAGTACCCCCTCTCTATTAAGAAAGGTATAGGGGCACCGTCCCAATCTCCTACAATCCCTGGGCTAGCTACCATTTTCATTAGTTGATTCATATTACCCCTACTACCTGATCTAGCCATCATACCCATATCCCCAGGGTGGTTAGTTGTTATATCCCGCAATTTAGATTGGGTATCAAGTAATATAGCCATTTTCTTTTTAGCATCTGTACCTACCATACGTAATTTTCGTTTGGCGTTATTTAGTATAGGATTTCTTTTACTATACTCCGGCTCTATATCTTCTAGCCCTACAGAAATACCTTCGAAGGTAGAAAACTCGTCCCCTAATTTTTTAATCTTAGGGATAACTACCTTATAAGTTTCTGGGCTAGTTTTAGCCATACGTAACATACTTGCTTTTAACTTTTTAGTATCCATCTCCCCTTCTATCCTGTAGTCCTTGGGCAAAGAATTATTTAAAATGACATCGGCAAATTTACCACGGACCATTAGTGTCCTCCCGTAGAGTTAAAGTAAGAAGAGGGAGTAGAGTCCAAAGATCTTTCCATAGGCCCTGTTAAAGCCATACCTAACCCCATACCACCACCTATCATGCCTACTCCTTTTGCGAATCTAGTACCTTTAAGGGCAAACTGCTGTCCTTTAGTACCTGTAGCATAACCAGTTCGGTACAAGGTGCTGCTTACATCTTGCAATTCTTCAAGGAATTTTTTCTGGTTGGTTGGAGATAAGCCCGCTGATAGTTGGGATTGTAAGTTAGTTAGCCTAGTTTTTACAGCATCAGGTAACATTTTACCCTGATTTTTTAATACATCATCTATAGATTGGGTTAGTTTGGCTGAGCCTTTGAAATTACCGGAGGATAAGGCACGTTCTGTAACTCCTCTAAATACTCCTTGTCTAGTATTAAGAGCCTTATTTATATTCTGAGAAGCTTTCATAGCTGCGGTAGCCTCATCGGAGAAACCAATACCTTTCATTATCTTAGCAGACCCTGCTCCAGAGAACCCGGGGGCCAGTATCCTTTTACCTATACTAGAACCTAGAGGCATAGCAGCATTGAATAAAAGACCTCCGGCAAAACCTTTAATAAACCCTTTAGATTTTTCACCGTCTTCAGCAAAGTAAGCCCCCATAGCACCCCCTCCTAAAGGAGCCCCTATATGATGTGGGCTTAATTTAGATATAAGAGACCCTGGCTTGCCTAAGTGCCCTCCAGTAAATAAGAACTTTCCGCCTTTTAAAACTGAGGATAAGAAAGCACTCTTCTCTCTACCTTCGTAAGCTAGTTGCTTACCTGCTTCGTAAGCCTTCGTAATATCATTAGAATCCATATTCTTCTAAACCTCTATGCCGGTAGAGCTACCTGCTTCTAGCTCAATTTTATCTCCCCAAGAGGCCTTAGATTGCTTATCTTCAGAGTTAATAACTACTTTATTAGGAGAGCTTTTAGGAGAATCCCCGCCTATAATTTTTAAAAGAGAACGTAATTGTTCTTCTGATTTGATAACATCAGGGCTTTCGTCAGACAACTTAACAGCATAAGCTAATTTGACTCCGGCAATATAGGCTAACTGCATTCTAGTCATCTTCTATCTCCACCATGTCTGTACTAGAAACGTCTCCCCGCCGGTAAGCAGACATAGCTTCTTTACTTGTTTTAAATTTTTTAATAGGGCCTGAGGATTTACTAGCTGAAGTAGCTTTAAAAATACCTGCCATAGCTTCCTGCTTAGGGTAAGCTAGTAAAGTGCCTCTATTTCTATCGCCTAGTACATTATTAGATAGGTACAGTTTTTTAGCATCAGTGACCGCTCCGTCAGTAACAGGGACATGTACTTGTAGAGCGTCTCCATCATAATCTAAGTTCATACCATCCTCCATAAAAGGGTTAACTTGTATAGTAGTACCGCTAACTGGTTTGGGCTTAAAAGCAATAACATTAAATCTGTGTAAAGAAGGTGCTCTATTAAGTATAACAGGACGTCTGTTAGATTCTATCATAAGCTCTTCTCTAGCTCGACTTGATTTATCTTCCACCATTTTTTTAGCCTGTAGGGCAGAGTACCCTCCTCTGGATAAGTTTTTCATAACGAAAGGAGCGTACATATCCCACATCATAGATTCTGGAAGACCCACCTCATCCATACCTAGGCTAGGGTCCGGTGCAGCTGTACCTCTACCTGTAAAGTCTAGTCTCCTAGCTAAAACTTTACCATTAAAGAAGCCTGTTTTAGTACCTGTAATAGTATTAACAAGACCTTTAACCTGCTTAGCCGCTAGCTTTGAAGACACAGGTTCTCTAGTACCAATAACAGCTCCTGCAGCTTCAGAAACATGCTTACGCATACTAGCAACATCTTCATCTGGTAAGCCTAGATCTTGGGCTTCTTTAAGCTTTTGCTTGGCTAGTATAAGATCTTTGTATACATGATTAACATCGGATATCAAAAGATCGCCTTTAGCACCAGGAACTACGGGTCTTAGTTTTGGAGGTAGCACCGGGAAAGCTTTCATAGTATAAGCATCACCGGGTTTAATATTGTTAGTTTTTAAAGCATTTAGAGCCTTTATCTGCTTATAAGCATTATCTTTATCAGCACCTTTAGAAGTAGGCAGTGCTTTCTTAAGGGAGGTTAATCGGGAATCTATATCTATAGAGTTGAGCTCTTTTTTAACAAAATCCCCACCTTTAGAAAAGGTCTGCTCATCTAGTTGTTTATCTGTCAGCCCTAGTAATCGCCTACTAGCGTCTTTAAATAAGGGGTTAACTATAGGCTCGGGCAGTTCTACATGCGTCCACTTAGTACCTACTATACCTCCTGTTTTACCTATATCAAATAGCCCTCCTTTTTCACTTTTTAAATTCTTAGCCAAAACCATTCTCCCATTCTCTATTTCCCCATTAGACATGCCTCTAACTTCAGAATCTGTCATAGGCACCAACGACATATGATTCCCTTCCTTTTTAAACCGTATACCAGCCCCTGCAAGCATACCTTTAAACTTATCAAATGCGAAGCTAGACTTGGGAGGAGGCAAGGGCCTGCCTAGTTGGAAGGCTCTCCAAAACTCAGTATTGCGAGTGCCTTTAATAATAGCATTTTCTTTAATAATATCTCTAGCATCATGCGCTAGAAGAGCATTGATTTCCATTATACCAGTGCCCTTTGCTCCTGTAACCCCTCCTTTACTAGGCAGCTCATTAATGTCATACCCTCCATTAAGGCCTCTAGCGGCATAGTTAGTGTCTGAACTTTTAAATAACTTATAGGTGTACTGAGGCCCTACCATTATGTTGGGTATCTTTTTACCTGTTATAGGGTCAAACACAGTCTCCTTATCTTTTACCCCATGCTTTTTCATCAAGCCTCGCACCCACTCAACATTATTACGTTTTTTAAAAGAAGGTATAGCAATAGATCTACCCATCTTCTCAGCAACTTTTGCGGCGGCAGTTTCAATTACTTGCGAAGGATTGATACGGCTAACAACCCCTAAAGAGCTCCAGAGTATATCTATAGGTTTACCCGACTCATCTTGCACCATATCCTCATCAGGTATTATCTTACTAATAACCCCTTTACCTCCATACCTATTACTTACCTTGTCCCCTATTTTTAATTTCTCAACACTCCGAACTACAACAGTAGTTCTTTTACCCTCTTTTTCTACGGCCACTACTTCTCCTTCGGATTCTTTATCCCAAGTCTCTGCGGCGTCAGAGTACTCCTGCCTAAGAGATTTATGTATTTTACCTAGTATTTGGTTCTCTATACTGGGTGTTTTTTTTCTAAGAACTGCCGCTATAGGATCTCCTGACCTGAGTTTCTGCCCTACCTGTATAACTCCCTTATCCATCTTAGAGTACTGGTCTTTAGTAAATTGTCTGGGGAAGTTTGCAGAGTGCTTATTCCTATCTATCAAAGTATCTCTATCAGTCTCTATTACAAATTTAGTCATGTTTATAGAAGCCATTTTCTCTGTGGCTTGCTTGCTCATAACTACTGCGTCGTTTGAATTTAAACCGTGGTAGGCTAAATAACCTACTTTTAAATTACGACCTAAAGCTAAGGTACCGTCTTTAGTAAAGTTAGTATCCATTAAAGTATCTCCTACTTTAACACGGTCCCCTTTTTTAGCCCTAACCACCCCGTCTAAGAAAGTCTTGGAGGCTAAAGGCATATTTTTGGGTATCTCGTAGGATACGTCTCCCTTAGTCTTGTATTTAATTTTTATATGGGTGTCTGAAACCTCTTCAACGACCCCATCGTCTTCTGCCCCAACTCCGGGAGTTGTAGATAAGCCTACAACCCTTTCTATAGATTTAGACTCATCATCCCCGTCGCTAACAAAAGAACTCATTACTAGAGGTTTCTCTCTATTAACTAAAGGCATAGCTTGCCCTACCATTTTTGAACCCATAATAATTCTATTACCTTGAGTACTATCAAGCAGAGGCACTAGATTAGTATTAGTAGTGTACATCTTAGGAGCATTGGCTATAAGATAGTCAACCTCTCTGGGTTTTACTTTACCTACTTTACCTCGTATCATGGCGTCTACACTACCAGTTTTGGTGTCTTGATTTGGGAAGGCTATAACTTTGTTGGCCATATCTTTAGCAGCTATGGCTACCGCCTTTCCTGTTTTAGCATCTACCATAGAGGCGTATAGATTTCCCGCATCGTCCCTCCGAGCACCTAAAGTAAATCTTTGATCTATTCCGACATTACCTGATTCTGGTGTCCTAAAAGGATCTATAATACCTAATGTAGATGAGTGTAATTTACGAGCAGAAGCAGGAACTGCTCTTTCGTTAGATATACCACCTTCCCCTAAGCGAGTTACCGCTAGGGAGCTATCCAGCATTTCTACAGGGTTTATTTGAGAAGGTAAGCTAGCTAGTTGGGCCGTACTCAAAAACTTTTTAAGTTCCCCATTAGTCGAAGTACTAGGCATTACTTTAGCAACGCTAACATTCGGACTAAGGTCTAACTTATTCTTAATTTTCCACTTAAGTTCCCTAGCCTTCAACTCCAAACGTTCTTTAAATATGTCCTCGGGACCTACAACCTTTTGAAACTGTAAGCTATCTCGCTCGTCCTCTGAATCTTCATCATTATACACAGATACAAGCTTCTTGCTAGCTACTAACAAGGCCTCTGGGGTTACTTTATCAAAAGATTTTTTTAAGGTTGTTTTAGTAGTCTCTGGATCTAAGATAGTGTTTTCGTAAGCTCTCAATATAGCTTGTGATTTATCCTGTACACTCTCGTATAAGGACTGTTCCGACTTAGGCACTATTTTAGAAAAAAGCTTAGCTACTGCTTTATCGGAGGTTTTACCATACAAGTCCCTATTGCGCTGCACTAGGTCTTTGCCCCAATATTTTGACATGTCAGTATCGCTAATACCCATTTGTTTTAGTATAGGGTACATAGGAATTTTAGAGCTTCCGTACTCCATCTGAAGGCCGCCTCTAGTAGGATTTAGGCTTAACCTAAAGTTAGCTCCTTTAGCCAGGTTAAAGCTAGATTCTAATTCTTCACTACCTCTTCTTCTAGTATACACCCCAGGCTTGGTTCTAAGCTGGTGTTTAAGCGCGTACTCGTTACCGTTGACTATAAAAGTATTATGATGAGTCACTCTAGGCAGGTGCATAACCGTATGTTTGTTCCTCTTAGATACGACATTACCGGCTTTGTCTTTTATAACAACCGTAGCCTTTATAGGCTCATATATAGACCCTCCTTTAAACAAAGCTTTTTTATGATCACTATAGTTAACTTCTTTTTCTTGAACCTCAAAATTGTCCGCTTCTATGGTATGGTGAGTTCCTATTATAGGAAATAAACTCTGCACACCTTCTAGGGTTTTTTGACGCAGCTGTCTCTGCCTCTCCTCAGGAGAAGCATTAAGATATCTTGTACTTTTTGCCATAGTAAAACTCACAAAATTTACTCTGTATGTGTCATAAGTATATGCACTACACACCCTGATTTCAAGGTCTGTGTGGTAGCGCTAGATATGGGGTTACACTCCCCTTTACTTGCCTATGAAGGAGTTTGTCATGGCAAAAAGAAATAGAAAGCCCAGCGAGGCTCAAAACCCGCAACTAGAATTGCCCCGTAAGTTTCAAAGCGACTCACCTAAAACTGAGTTTGCAGAGACCTACCGAAACTACCCGTTATTTGCAGATCTACTATATGCGAATAAGCACCTAGACAACCCCGTGCTAGAACTATCGGAAGCCTCTATTAAAGGTCACCAGAATAGATTAGACCTAGAGAACCTGATGTTAGAAATCCTAGCATCTGCTCCTATTAGTAAGCGAGAGACGTTTGAGATGCGGGATGTATTCCTGAGAGAAACCGTAGGTATGATCTTACACACACGAGAGCGTACGGACACCTCCTTGCCTATACTACCCGTAAGTTTTAGAAAAGTAAAAGCCTCCGCTATCTCAGCTGATAAACAGAAATCAGCCAGAGACTTCTTCGGCTTTATAGAAGAAGGTGATAAGCTTACCTTGGAAGGTACGGGCTCAGATACTATTTATTCCCCTACTTTTCTGGGCAGTATCTTAACGACGAGTTTCGTAAAAGTAAAAGTACGTGGTGCTATCCGTGGTACAGTGTCACTGTACCAAGCGGTCACTGGTCTCACTAGCTGGAAATACGAGAAGCTGCTATCCGAAAGTTCGGACGAGAAGGCGGCTCGTATTAAGGAAGCTGCAGATGTAGCCCGAGTAGCTGCGGAGCAGAAAGAGAAAGAGGCCCTTACGGAGGCTTTCATGGCTCCCGTAAGAGCAGAAAGAGAAAGAGAAAAAGCCGAACTACAACTCCGACTCGAACAGGAGTGGATCTCCTCAAAAGCCGACTACACAGAAACCTGGGACAAGATATGTCTCAACTACGCCGAAGCAGTAGGAGATACCTCAGATGTAGACTCCTTATTTCTTTCCCTAATGAGGAAAGATGCAACTACTGAAACGATGTCTACTGTGTACAAATCGGTAGGTATTGAAATTTATAGCGTACTAGTAGATATCATTGTAAATAACAACCTTAAGGATATTTCCCGCCCGATGATTAGAAAGCTTGTAGACACGAAACTACAAGATGAGAACCTAGCCACCCTATTCTCAGGTAACTTTGGCTACCACGAGACATCTATGGGTATATCTTTCACGGAGAAACTACCTAAATTAGAGGAATTCTCAACTCTGAAATCTTTTAAAAGATTTCTGGATCTACCAACCATAGACCAAAATCTTGAGGAGGTCATACATCTCAAAAGCCAACTACAGGTACCACTCCACTCTTGTTAGGGTAGATCCACACCTAGTTGCCATTGCCAGTGGAACCGCATACTCTTGCGGGTGGGGAGCAGACTTAGATAGGGAGATAGCCTTATCTAGTTTGTTCACTGCGTTCCTGATAGGCGGTTTCCTAGGGGTAGGTCTATCCTACTTATACACAGGCTCTATGATTCCTTCCGTAGGTGAGCGAGTAAAAGTTTGTCCTACACACAAACGTAACTACTCAGGTACCTTTGGAGGAATCACCGACCAAGGTGTATTGAAAGTAAATAGTAACTGGCACGACCCAGACTCTTTAGATCTATTAGGACCAGAGTACTTAGGTACGGATGCTCATCCCTATGTAGATCTAACCAGAGGTTGGGTAAAGCCTAGCGTACTAGCTCAGTTTAAAAAAGCCCATAACCGAGAGGGCTATCGAAAAAGGAAAGGAAGAAGATAAATATGTTGATCTTCATCTGGGATTTTCTACGGAATATCCCACCTACCCCTAAAAAATAGTAGGTACTTTCTAGATCTCTAGGTCTCTAAGGGCTCTAACCATTCAAGATATACTTTGAATCCACTAGACCCTTTTAAATCTGCAATCTCTTTTTTAGCTAGTATAATTTCACCATTAGCTCCTTGCCTAAGAATATTGTCGTACTCTGGATTACCTTCATCGTTAATGAAGAAAACCCTAGCGCGAGGTAAGTAAGATTGCTTAGGCTTTTTTTTAGCCCAAGAAGGAGGTTCTGGGCTAGGTGAATCTGTTCTTATAGGGGATCCTTCAGGGTCAAAACCCTCAGGAGGGTTCGGTATACTAGGGAAAGGGTCTGGTAATTGAGGCCCTTCCTGATTACCTGCTAACTGTGATATAGTACTAATAAAGTCGTTATCGTTACTCATAATTCCTCTACATAGGGGGCTGGCCGCCACCCATAGCTTGTTGCATAGCTTGATTCTTTTGGTCGAGTTGTAATTGCTCCATACGTTGGATTACTACTGAGTACATCACATAATCTTCCGACTGTAAACTAGCCAGTTGAGATTTTCGGGTACTTGGGTCTGTTTGTAGTAACTGCATAGCTAAGTTCTCTGCTTCAGATATTACAGCCTGCTGGTCGTAAGATAAACCTCCCGCACCTTGCTGTTGGGCCGACATCTGCCTAGCTTGTTGGCTAAGGTCTTTTTGAAGGTCCATCATATCAAGTTCCAACTCTTTTTGGAATCTAGCGTCGGTTAGGTTCTCCTGCTTTATCTTATCTCGCTCATCTTGTATATTTATACCATGAGCCTCTGCCATCGTGGTCTTAGAGACCATACCCATTTGAAATAGCTGCATTACTAGCTGCTTCTGTTGCACATCATCTATCATCCTAAAATCCCCAAGCTTAACCTTACATTTCTCCCAACCTAGGTAGCCTCCCATCTTATTAGTTAACCAAGTAAGTAATTTGTTTATTTGAAATACGGAAGACTCTAATTGGTTTTCTAACATACGTAGAGTAACGCTACTACCTGTATAACTAAGCCCTCCGTATACAAACTCCTTAGGAAATCCCATAGCGTTTATTATGTTATCCTCCGCTTGTTGTATCTCTGCGTTAACCATAAGAGCACGACCTTCCCCACCTACTTGAGATACTCCGATAGCTACAGGGCTCATCATGATATGGTTGGGGTCTCTCCTCCATTTTTTGAGGTTGTCTTCTACCTCCCCCATAAATTTGCTCATAGATAAGCTAAGTATAGGATCAGCATTACCGCTTATTGCTTGAGGGTGCATAACTCTCATAGGGACTATTCTCTCTAGAGCTATAGCTTCATTAGCTTTTCTTAATACACTAGCGTGGTAGAAAAGAGGCATGCATGCTACCAAAGGTGGATACCCCCACCCGCTCTCAACCCCCGCAGGTGCGTGAGACTTTAGATGCATAAGCTCGGACTTATTAAATTTAAATAGATCTCCGCTAGCAATAGTGTCTAATATAGCCATAGGAAGTGTGAGTATTAAATGCCGGTCACCTGAGGTTACCTTAGATTTCATAGTGCTTGGCACACTTAAAAAATACTCACTTTCACTGGTAACAGTATTATAGTTAATCTGTATAAGCTTAGGGTCCCATCTAACAATATTTATTTTTTCAGGAGACAGCTCTAGTTTATCAACCACCTTGGACTCGCCTACATGACCACAATCGGAACAAGTATGCTTAAATATAGCCTTGTGTGGGTTGTATTTAAATTCCACTTCAGTAGCTTTTTCCGTAAAATTGCACTTACCACATCTAAGGCTTCTCTTGAAAGGTAAATGTACAGAAGTAAAAGAGTTTCCGTAAACTTGCAGATCGATAGAACTTTTTATTAAAGCTTGTTTTATACCTACAGTTTCCTCCAGTAGTCTCCTATATAAGCTTGTGAGTTTATCACTATCAGTTAGGTACTCTATTTCTGTAATAGGGTACTCGGCATATTTTCTTACTCCAGCAAATATTTGGGCAGAGTTGTAGTATAGGTACTCAGTCCATCTAAAAAGCTGTTTTAGATTTCTAGGAGAGAAAGAGTGGGCCCACAGTCGCATAGGATCTGAGTAGGTCCCATTCTTCCCGGGAGAGGTCATATTGGGTAGATCTCCTAGCATAAAAAGCTCCATAAAAATTAAAGGTTATATGGTATAAGTATACGCACCTGGCATCCTTGTCTTAAACCTTGGAGGTAAAATGAAGGTTAACACAACATTAGCTAGTTCGGGATTACCAGTCATATATATTACTGACGTAAAGCCTGCTGAGGTAGCAGTTCTCAGGAGTGTATACGGTATGAGCAAGCATTCCAAGAAAAACATTTGGTTTGCTCCCGGCTACCTACCTTTTGGACTATATGTACTAGAAGATATTAGAGAGTACGCTAACATAGCTAATTTCGAACTTAGCAAAAAAGTTATCGAACTAGAGCAGGAACTCAAAGAATCTGTAGACCGCATCCAAGAAGGGGATACGGATACTTTTGTACCTAAAATAAAACCCTATGATCACCAAGTAGAGAGCCTTTCCTTAGCTATACACATGCCGAGGTTAGGCCTGTTCTTAGATCCAGGACTAGGAAAAACTAAAATAGGCTGTGATTTAATAATGTATACTAAAAAGCAACGACCTAGATCTTTTTGGCTAATAGTAGCCTTAAAGGTAAATCAGTTTACCTGGAAGAAAGAAATGCAGTTCCACTCCCAAGGAGAATGGAACTTAGAGCCTATAGTTGTTACAGGTAAAACTAGGAGAAAGAAGATTCTAGCTGCTTTAGAAGATTCTAAAACCTGTGGTATCGTAGTAACCTACGACACTTGTAGAGTAGCTAAGGACTTGCTTAAGCAAATAGTACCTTACACGGACGTAATACTAGACGAATCTCACTCCTTAAGATCTCCTAGATCAGGACGTACTAAGGGGGTTTTAGAGCTAGTAGAGGCTAAGCCTGTTACTCGTAGGGTACTACTGAGTGGCACTCCTTCGCTAGGCTCTCCGATGCACCTGTGGGGGCAGCTAAAAGCTTTGGGCGACTTCGTGGTACCTGGGTCTTGGCAGTTTCAAAATAGGCATGCTATACGTAGCGCTTTTAATAAGCACATTATAACAGGTTGGAAAAATATAGATGAGGTTAACGAGCTAGTAACTTCGATGAGTATTCGTAAAACAGCTGAAGAGTGCCTAGATCTACCCGATAGGACTATACAAGTAATAGAAATTAGCCCCGACTCTAAAGCTAGAAAGCTGTATAACGCTACTGTGGCTTTGAGTAGTATAGAGGTAGGGGCTGTTTCGCTAGAAGTTCCTGATAACCATTTAACAGCAATGACTAGGTTAGCTCAGTTAAGTATGGGATTCTGCTACAAGTCTCAGAAAGACCCTAAGATATGTGACACCTGCCCGTTAGTTCAGCAATGTGTGGACGCAGGTATCCAGCCTTACACAACAGCCTGTTCTGTTGTTTCTAAAGACCCTGGGCGATTAATCGGTGAAGTAGGTAATACTGTTGTCCTAGACGCTGTACTTGAGTTAGTGCAATCGCACTTAGCGTCAGGAACTAAAAAGATTATCGTGTGGGGTAAACATCAATGGGTTATACAGGAATTATTTAATAAATGCTCTAAGTTAGGTAAAACTTTGCGCTACGATTCTACTACTAAAAACCATTCAGAGGTAGAAGAGGATTTCAATACTTGCGATAGTGCTATAATAGTAGCGCAAATATCTATGGGTATAGGAGTTACTTTTAAAGCCCCTACTATGATATACGCTGAAGTTAGCTGGTCTCTAGATCACTGGTTACAAAGCCTAGATCGTAACTATGGTATTCGTGCTAAGGGGTTTAAAAAACTACTTGTACAAGTAGTGGTTATGAGGAATAGCGTTAACCATAACATAATGCGACTGCTAGATAGCAAGATAAACGTAAGCACTCTTATGAGTAAACAAATAGAGTGTGTAACGTGTCCACATGTATTAGATTGCCTAGATAAAAACATAAAACCTTTTGACACCGGATGTGTGGTGAGTAATAGTGATATTTCAAAAACTGCACTTAATGTGTGTAGAATTTAAGGAGGCCCCATGGGTTACGACTTACCTAGAAACTACTTATCAGCTAGCCAAGTTACAAAATACTTAAATTGCCCAAAACAGTACGAACTAGAGTACGTACTAAACCAGAGGCCTGAGAGACCAAGAGCAGTGGCTTTGGGAATAGGTTCTACCGTACATAAGATGGTAGAGTTAAACCTGCAATCCCAGATAGATGGAGTATTTATGGAAGAGTCCGAAATACTTAAACACGAGTCTCTATCGGAGATGTTAGTAGGATGTGACTATGAAGGCGAGGATATAGATTACTGGACTACTTATTCACAAATTCTGTATAAAACCTGGTATAAGGGAGTAGGTAACTCCATTATGCCGGTAAAATCCGAGTTTGGGTTTGATAGTTTAGTTGGAGATGTACCTGTTAGAGGGTATGTGGACTACCTAGATAATAGTACGGGTAAGATGGAGATCTGCGATTTAAAAGTTGCTAAGAGATCCAAGTCTGAAGCCGACTGTAGAAACAGCGTACAGTTAGCTATGTACGCTATAGTAGAAAATATTCCGGATGTTAGGTTCGACACCGTGTGTAAAACCAAAATACCTAAGGTAGGAATAGCTAGATATTCGTTCGCTAAAAGCGAGCTAGATTATTTTACGGACTTAATAGGAGAGGTCGCTACTAACATAAGTAGAGGCAATTTCCCTATGACTAGTCCAGACTCTTGGCTGTGCACCACTAAGTGGTGCGCACACTTTGATAAATGCAGAGGTAAACATGCAAGATAACTTCCCAACGGTCGACAGCTCGGCTGTTAGATCCAGCTATAAGCTAATTGATTTCTCCAAACTTATCTTCAAATCTCCTGGAGACACTGATATTCTTCAGTCTAGAGAGTACTATGGAGATGACGCTCAAATCTCAAGTATGAGGCAGAGCGTGCTTAGTAAGGGCGTGCTAGAATCTCCCATCGTCATGGAAACTGATGACGGTGAAAACTATAGAGTTCTAGAAGGTAACCGTCGGTGCTACATTGTTTCCCTACTAATCGCAGAAGGCGAAACAGCGACAGCTAACGGCAAGGCTCTATCTAAGCTCAAGTGCGAAGTACGTCCTAGTGTAATGAACATCGTAGAAGATATCTTCGGCGACTGGCATTCGCTTAACGCAGACGCTAGTGATGAACTACAAGAGCAATGCCGAGAGTATGTGCGTAAGCAAGTAATGCTAGAAATGGGTCAGGATGCTCTCATCCGTAACACCCAACGATTGAACTGGTCTCCTATTGAGATGGCTAGACAGATCCAGGCTCAACTAGAGGGTGGGACCCCTATGTCTGAATTGTGTAAGCAATTCGGCCTAGCGGAGAACACTATCAACGCTCGCCTAGCCCTACTGTCTAAAGAAGACGAGATGCCTGAGGTTATCGCCGCTGTGGATAACCAGGAAATAGGATTCTCAGTTGGGAAGCTATTATCTAATGTGAAGGATTCTTCTGCTCGTGCAGAGATTCTAGAAGTGGCCAAAGGTAGAGACGAAGAGGCTAAGCCTTCTACCAGCGAAGTAAAAGAGATCATTGATGCTAAACATCAAGAATCAGTAGACGCAGGAGGAGAGGGTATAAAAGCTCAGGACCGCAAAAAACGGACGCCTAAGACTCCTACTGCCGCTACAGCTACAGCAAAACCTAAAGTAATTAGGAAACCAGTGCGCAGCGCTGAGGCTATATTAGAGGTAATCTCAGATATCTCGACCACTAGAGTGGCGTTAGGAGCTGACGAGGATGATGATCTCTCTATAAACGCCAGCATGGATCTTGGAGTAGCCATCAAAGTACTCCAATGGGTTATCACTCCAGACGATAATAACAGCTTAGAAGATATCATCCTAGGGCAATCAGAGTCTTAAGACTCTGAGTAATGGTAACTCAACCACAGACTAAGCTTTGCTATAGCTGTAGCTTTTAGTTGCCTAACCCTCTCAGAAGATAGTTTTAAATCCTGAGCCATCTCCCTTAGACTGCGAGTTGTATGATCGGGCCTTAGAAAACTTTCTCTAATAATGAACCGTTCCCTGTCGCTAAGAAATCTTAGCCATAAGTTTATGTAAGCGGTTCTTTGTAATTCTTGTATCCCCTGATCATAATCAACTAGATAAGGTTCTTCAGGAGCATAGGATTCTTCTTCGTATACTGGCTGTGAACGGTCTAAAGGGGTTTTTACTACAGACAGGAATGTTTTGCGCATGCTCATCAATACCCAATGTCCTGCGTAAGTACAGAATCTAACCCCGTAGGAAGGATCAAACTTACCCAAGGCTTGTATTAGACCTAGGTTACCGTTGGCGATAAGCTCCTGAAGTTTATCAGGATCTTTCTTATCCCACATACCTTTAGCCATACCAAATACAAGTCTAAGGTTAGATTCAATTACTTTACATTTTATAGAGTGCTTTACCTCCTCGGAGGTGCTAGGCTCATTATACGCAAGTAGTAATTTCTTCTCTTCCACTTTATCGAGTATAGTAACTCGAGAAAGATCATTATAATAGATGTCTATAAAATCACTATCCATTGCTCAACCTCTTTCAAGGAGTTTGGGATTCTACCAAGACAGTAAGTATCTCGGAAAGGAGATTAGCCTTGTCATACTAGACATAACTAGGAATAGGTCCCATCTAGATAGTGGATGCTACTCCAAGGACCTACAGGTTGGTAGCATGCACGGTAACTGCTTAGACTGCAAGTTCAATTTTCTTCGAGGCGAATTAAATCACTGTGAAGACAACTATACCTTGTTATTTACGTTACCAGATAGTCCTGTACAACTATATACAATGGAACTACGCAATGAATTAGTGCCTCAGATAGAGGCTCTAGCTAGGGTTCTGGAAAGTATCCAGACCAAAAAAAACCGAGGGTCAAAAAGAATTATTACAGCAAGTATTAAGAGCTTGACTAAGATAGACTTCTCTGTTAGTCCTACAATACCTAGTAAGGAATTTACTAGTGAACTAGATAAACGGCAAACTGCTAACTGCTAATAACGAAAGGGAAATTGCAAATGCCTAATTTTGAAAACCTGTCCAGTAAAATGGACCAAGTAGAGATGAAAAGAATTGAACGTGAATACCTAAAAACAGGTAACCATGTAGTACTAATAGAAGGTGTAGTAACTAGAGAGACTCAAGCAGGTAAGGAAATTTGTATAATTGAATCTAAGATCATTTCCTCTACTGGGGCCCATGTACAGGGAGAGTATGTAAAGCAGATATTTGCAATCTCTAATGATCTGCAATGGAGAATAAATCAGAATTTAGGGCTTCTTAAAGCTATGATTAATGCTTGTATCGGCATCGCAGCTCCTGATGGTAGCCAACTAGAGGCCGCTCTAACAGGAGGACCTGAGTCCTCGTTAGTAGGTAGTTACTTAAAAGTAATCGCCACTAATCAAACTTCTAAAAACGGTAAAGACTATGTATCTTTCAGCTATGCTAAACCGGAAGATTTTGAGATTGAAGCCTCTGCGGCAAGCACTACAGTAGTAGACACAGCCACTAGTAGTGCTAAAGAAGAGGTAGAGGTAGAAGTAGAAGATCTACCAGACTTCGACGTCTAAGCTATAACCCTACTCAGCTAGAATTAAACCTTAAAAAGAAAGGAGGCAGGTTATGCCTGTTTTTTTTAGCTCACTAGCTAAGGAGTTTGGACCTTGGAGCCCTAGTAAGATGGGCGTACTAGAAAGTTGCTCTCAAAAATTTGTATGGCAATACGTAGACAAGCCTTACATACCTGAAGAACTTAAAGTAGTAGAGGATAATACTGCGTTAGTACTAGGTTCTGCTACGCATAAGTACGCAGAATTACTACAATCTCAGCAAGAGAAATTTTCTGCTCAAACATATGCTTTTGGTGAAATACCTAAAACTAGAACTAATAAACTAAAAATTAAAACTTTAGTTAAAAAAGTAGACTCGTTTGAAGAGAGATTACTCTCGTTTAAAAATAAGAACAATGTTATTTCAGACGCCTCTGAGTTGCGTTTAGGCGTCCTACCTACTTTACGAAAAACTGATTTTTGGGATAGAAATTCAATACTTAGAGGTGTTGTAGACAGAGTAATAATAGTAGAAAAAAATGGTGCAAAGCACGCTATTGCTATTGACTTAAAAACAGGCAAATGTAAGAGTATAGATTCTTACAAAATCCAGTTAGAAAGCTATGGTATTCTACTTCATGCTCAGTATGATATAGTATCTGTGCAACCTGCCATCTATTCTACCACTTCAGGAGAACTAGAATGGTATCCTAGAAAGATAACCAAAGCTGATCTAACGCCCGATAACCCAGTTATGCTGCAGGTAAATGCTTTGGCTGATACACTTAGAGACGAAGTTACTAAGTCGAAAGGAAGGCATTGTTCTTGGTGCAAGTTTAAGAACATCTGCGAGAAAGAAAATTAGAGCTAATGCAAAAAATGCCTAAGATTTCCTACAGAGATATATGGGAGGATATACCTCTTGCAAAATGGCGAGATATTCTCGCTGAACTAGGTAAGGGCTCTTGGGAAATGAAAGGTAATAGTTTAAAAGGCCATTGCCCTTTCCCAGGTCACGTAGATTCACGCCCTAGCTGCCACGTTACTCCTGCAAAAGGAGTTGTAAAATGTTTTAGTTGTGGGCAATACGAAGTTAACCCGCTTAAATTCGTGGCTACAGTAGGAAATATATCGTGGTCAGAAGCCGCTATAATACTAAATAATAATGGTGCTAAAAGCCTGCCTAAAACCCTACGAAAAACCCTGCGAGACTCAGAAACTCGTAATGAGATAAAAAATGCCTTCGCACACGCTACCCATAATATACTGGTAGCCGCTACACAAGACACTACTAATAAGAGTCAAGAATATATGTACGCTAGGCAGTGCATAACTTACCTAGAATCTAGAGGTATTTCTAGAGAGGTCATACCTTCTTTACCTATCGGAGTTCTAGCCCCTCAGGTAGTTATGAACAAGTACGCAGGTAAATTAGCTAAGGAAGTATACTTATTCGCAGAACCTGTTTTGCGGCCCGAAAATATAGGTGGACTAGTATTTTTCTACCATAAAAACCCTACAGAGTTTAGTAGATTTAAAGTCAGGACTGACTTTATGAGACCTAATTCTGAAGGTAAAAGTGAAATGTTTATAAGCGATGATAGTGAACCTGTTATGGGGTTCTTTGGCTTAGCCAATTATCATGGTTTACTAGGTTCTAGCAAAGATACTAGGACAGCTATATTAGTAGAGGGGGAGTTTGATGCTTTAGCACATTTAGCAAACTATGCTAAAGGGATTACTTACGATGTAGTACTGGGAGTAGGAGGTTCCGCTAGTACGTCAGCTAATGTATTACAAGACACCTGTAATATTAGAAAGGTTTTCATACTGGCAGATCACCCAGAGCATGGTGGTATAACTATAGCTAAAGCTATTTTAAGTAGGACTAACCTAACTTGTGCTGTATTCGACTGGCCTGATGAAATTAAAGCTAAGGACCCTGCGGAAGCTATTGCTAAGTATGGGTGGCAAACTTGGCTAGAGTGCATAACTAGAAATTCCTTAGTAGGCAATATCACTATTAGAAATAATTTCACAGCCGCATACAGGTGGCTTACTGATGTGACCTATGAAGCGGTTAAAAAGATTCCTCAAGATGATATCTCTGAGATTAAGAGGATAATAGCTTCTAATGGGGCTTGCTTACGGGACTATAGCTACCAGCGAATGTACTGTGTAGAAGTGAGTAAGTTTGTTACATTATCTCTAGGTACTATATTAGAGCTAGTTGTAGGTCAGGATGATAGTGAAGAAGGGTTCGTCCTCCGCATAATACAAGCCTTAAAAGAAGAGTTCTACTTTGTAGGTATTGATAGTTCTAAGAGATCTGAGAGTATTATAAAAGCATGGAATAAGAGAAAGAGAGAACCTAGAGATTTACGAATATCCCACGCAAGTGAGCTATTTGGCAGGTTAGCTATAGATTTAGGAAATGCCGTAGATTGGCTGAAGACCTCTGTTGGAATACCTAGATCACTTGCTTTCAAAAGTGTAGGTAAATCTATGAAGCCTCTTACTCTAACAGAACTAAACGTTAAAATGAAAAAGTACATAGAAATTGCTATGGAAAATCTATGTAAAGAAATACCTGTAGTTACTTCTCTAGAAGAATTAAAATCAGGAGCACACTACGTAGAACTAAAGAAAGGAGACACTACGGAAGGGGTCTGGGTTCTGGTAAACGGTAACTCCGTTTACTTAGGTAAGTACCAAGGAGAGGAGTTGGAATGGTCTTTATTAGAAGGTCCTAGAATCGGAGATTACATACTAAATATAAACAAATCAGCTTGGAGCTCCGAGATAAACTCTTGTGAGGATCTTAATATGGGTAAGGCTGTAGACGTAGAGGAGACTTATGATTTCTTAGTAAGTGCTATTAACCTAGGTTGGCAGATGGAAGGAGGTGTAGAAGATTGCCAGTACTTAGCAGCAGCTATAATGTTAAACGCCATTTCAGGCATACTGCCCAGGCAGCTATACACCATATTAAACGGAGAGCGAGGTTCTGGTAAATCTAAACTTCTTGACTTAATAGCTGGAGAGAACCCTAGACTCAGGCTTCTAGAATGCGTTAACGGAGTAATGACCAGCTACACTCCGGCAAGTGCTCGTAAAACAGCCAACCGTAGTAGTTTAGGTCTTGCTTTAGACGAGTTCGAAGACAAAGGTCAAGATAGGCATAGCAGGGCTGTTAGGGACATACTTAGAGATGTTAGGGCTCTTACTTCAAGCGCTCAATCCACAGTGTCTAGAGGAAACGTAGAAAATCCTGAGGCTACTAATTATGTACTTAAGTGCCAGATATGGGCCTGTGCTATAAATCGCTTGAGGGAAGAGGCAGACATCTCCAGATTCATGCAATTAGAAAGTATTCGTGTAGAGGATAAGCCCGACCCCCACACAGTTCTAAAAGATGTATTCGGCTACGCTACTCTACAACATTTTAGAAGGAACCTTACTATTGGGATGTTTTCTAGGGCTAAGAAAGTTAGGAAGTACATCGATGAGTTAAGATTTCATTACAACTCGGCTACAGTAAAAGACAATTTAGCTGCTTATGCGGGAGTAGCTGCAGTACCTTCTAGATTCCTAGACTCGGTAGTAGTAACTTCGTCTATAATAAAGCTAGTAGGTCTAGACCCTCATAGCTACATTAAAAGGGTTGTTAAGAAGAAGATTAAACTAATAACTAACATAACTAACTCTACACAATCCGAATCCTTATTTGAGAGTATTCTTTCTGCCAGAGTAGAGTACACCCCTCCAGGCAGTCCTAACAGGTATACTTCGATTAGATCTCTACTTGGCGATCCTGCAGAGAGGTACAAACTACAAGAACTAGAGTGTGGCTTGTCTTACGCCACTTACACTAAAAATGGAAAACCGAAGCACGTGCTTATTGTGCTATGGTCGGAAGTTCTATCTAGCTTATTTAAACCCGGAGATAGGTTTAAGCAGGATACCCCTAAGAGACTTCAAGGTGTGGCCGGTACTTATAAAAACTCTAGGACATATAGAGACGTTTCTAAATACCTCCCTAACCTCAAAAAGCTTTTAAAACCAGGGATTAGCTCTACTGATGTAACTATCTTCGATGTCACCGCAGTTATTCAAAACTGGGAAATGGCCAGTTCTATATGAGTGTAATAAAGCCAATATCTTGCACAACATGCCCTCTGTATAAAAATATACTAGTACCTGGAATGGGGTCTAAGCCTGCTTCAGTAGTGGTACTAATGGACTCTCCGCCTCCTTGGGCCAATGTTCCTTTGGCGGGCAGGGATGGAGAGATGATGAAATCCCTTCTTACCAGAGCAGCTAAGGTAGACCCTACCGGATTATCAAAAAAGCTAAAAGCTAGTTGCTTCTATATGTACTCAGTATCTTGTGCTTCTAACTTAACCAGCAGTGTAAAACTTTTAAAAACCTGTGCAAGTAATGTAGGGTATAGCCAGATAATGAGCTCAGGTGCTAGTACCATATTAGCTTTTGGACCCAAAGCCCTTAGTTTCCTAGGAGTAAAATCTCTGCATAGTAATGTACGTGGTACCGTTATAGAGGTAACTATAGGGAAGAAAGTTTTTAAGGTGTTACCTACCTTCGGATTAAGCAAGATGTTTGAATCTGTGGGGGTAGTTGAAGTGGCTTGTGGCGATATCGCTAAAGCTGCAAAAGTGGCTTTTGGGTATCCTTTAGATAATATCGATGTACCAAGCTTACTGGATAACTACGACATAGTTCCTCCTCTGACGCCCTATAAGCCAAGACCTAAGGACCTAGAAGATGCTATTGCATTAATTAATGAGTATTGTGACTACTCGGCTCCAGGAAAAACTGTAGCAAACACGATGATGTCCTTGGATTTTGAAACTACCACCTTATTTCCATGGAATTCAGACGGTAGAGTAATAGCCATATCTGCTTGCGTGGCAGAAGGTAAGGCCCTATCTCTGTATGTTTTTCACAAACTAGCTCCGTATAGCTTTAGTGGCATAATTCCCTATATCTGGAAGCTACTACAATCACCTCACGCCAAGACTTGGTGGAACTATAAGTTTGACTATGGTATAGCCAAGCATATCTTAGTAAGGCAAACCAAGTTGGCTATGGCCTGCCACTCCCGGCTTAAGGCTAATATAGAAAAGGTGGTTGGGAAGCCTGTAGAAGAGATTTTCGCTAACCCAGTAAACAATACTAAGTGGGATGGGATGCTAGCAGAGCATATGCTAGACGAAGATAAGAAGGGTTTATATAGTCTAAAGAAAGTAGTGCTAGAGCACTACCCTTCCCTAGCCAAATACGAAGAGCCTTTAGTAGAGCAGCTTAGTAACCTAACTAGCGATATGGAAACAAAGTTACTAAGTAAATCTATGAGCAACTCTACGGGTAACAGAATGGTTCTTAGTCCCCTAGGCTCTAAAGACTTAGAATCAGAATTAGAGGATATCAAAGAGACTTCTAAGAAGCTAAAAAGGATGAACAGACTTAAATCTACCCCTGCTAATCAAAAAGTAACCATATCGGCTACTATTGATATGCTAGCCAATAGGGCTAAGTACGTAAAGCAAGTAAGAAGTTCGGTATCCAAAATTCTTAGAACAGAATTTTCTAACCTGTCAGGTAGAAGTAGAATAGACCCTTACCATGAAAAAGTAACCTTTGAAATGGTGGACCCTGCTATAATGATACCTTACGCCGCTATAGACGCAGACCTAACTTACCGTCTCAGCACAATGCAGAGGATTAAGGCTTGGAAAGAAGATCCTAAATCCAAGGCCATTGCTGAGGGTAGGGATTTTATGATGAGTTTAATGTCAAAGCACTATATCCCACTAACAGAAGTACTTAGCGATATGCAGGTGGAAGGTGTTAGATTAGACAGAGAATACCTTATAACTCAGAGTGCTATTCTAAAAGACCGAGAATTGCTACTAAAGGAAGACTTGTTAGATCGCATAAGTACTGATCTACATAGACCCAGAGATAGCATTGTTCTTAATAACCCTTCAGACCTAGCTAATATAATGATTGCTGGCTACGGCATGCCTAGTTTAAAGAAAACAGAGACTGGAGCACATAGCTGTAGCAATGAGGTACTAGCTGAGTGGGCTAAGACAAATCCTATAGCTCAAACAATATTAGATTATAGATCTGCGGCCAAAGGTAGGGCTACCTATCTGGACAACCTGCTACTACTAAGTAGTTATGATGGTAGGGTTCATGGAAATACTAATGCAAACGGCACGGCTACTGGAAGGCTATCCTCTAGTAGCCCTAACCTACAAAACCAGCCCCCAACAATAGCAGGGGTACCTATTAAGAAAGCTTTTGTACCTACAGACACTAGACCTACCGCTAGTGAAGTAGAGAAGCAGCTTTGTGCTAAGTACGGTTGGTCGGTAGGTGAAGAGTTGTGTGTGGTGGATCTCGACTTTGCGGGAGCAGAGGTTAGGGGGTTAACGGTATATGCTAGAGACCCTGGATTACTAGACGCTCTGAATAAAGGCTTGGATATGCATTCTTGGATAGCTAGTATAGTTTTTCAACAAGACTATGATGCTATTAATACTTCCCGGCAGAAAGATAAGGTGGTGCAGACAGACTCGGATAAGAAGTTAGTTAGGCTTCGCCAGCAGGCTAAAGCTATAGTATTTGGCCTTATATTTTGTATTGGACCAAACAAATTATCTATGCAGCTAGGGATTACTCCTGATGAGGCTACTGGTTTAATGAATATGTTTTTCGCTAGATTCCCTAAAGTAGAAGAGTACATTTCAGGTACTAAAAGGAAGGTAAAGCGTGAAGGTATTTTAAGGACTCCTACAGGTAGGGCTAGAAGATTTCCTTTAGCTTTTATGGGCGGCAGTGTAGGCAGCAGCTGCCAACGTCAGGGTGTTAACTATTTAGTGCAGGGGTTTACTTCAGAAATAGTATGTAGAACTCTAATAAACCTGCACGCACGTTTACCTGAGCTAAATGGTAGGTTATTATTAACAGTACATGATAGCATAGTATTTGAGATGCCTGTTACTAGGTTAGAAGAGTTACCTGCGTTTTTAGAATCGGCTGTCAGAGACTTTATAAAACAAGAATTCCCTGTAGTTCCAGTAGCTTTGCCCTACGATGTAGAGGTAGGCCCTAGTTACGGAGAAGCTAAATATAGCATAGAGGCTTATTGCGCAAAAAGTAACTAAAACATGGTATAAGTACTTGCTCCTATACCTATGCTAATAGCTTCGTCTATTAATAAGAATTTAATTCTTATCTACAAAGACCTACAAAGGTTAAAAAGAGATTCACTACGCCATTGGTCTCTATTTGTATTAGCAAAGGTACGGGGGTTTAGCACAAACGCTTATGTGTTAAGCATACGCAGTAGTTACTACTGCATCCAAGATGTGGACTGAGTCCTGAGCTGCAGGTCTCGCCTTCTTGGTTTGTGTACAGAACCTAGACGCTACTAGGGGAATTAGGGTTAGTTACTAACCCCTACTATTTCCCTCCCCAGTAGAACTGGGGCTGCGACATCGGCGCCAGCGCGCTTTCTTGGTCTAGGAACTTTTACTAGTCGCTACTAATTAGCCCAGAGAAGGCTACCTTCTCTACCTCGGGCTAATGCCAGGCAGCCTAATCCCTTCGCTACGCTACGGGAACCGCTCGCCTCGCAACCAGGATGATATCTTGGACTAGTAAAAGTTAGCTTAGTCGCTAAAGTAAAAGCGGTTAGAAGCTACATCTAACGCCAAGCTTTTACGACCGGAAGAGGTATGCTTCGCATACCACCCTCCGTCGGCGCTCGAAAGAGCTTCTTGGACTAAGCATCCTTGTGGTAAAACGCTAAGTCATGGGTCAGTATCTTACAAGCGGCCCATGAGAATACAGCTGCATGAAGACAGTCGTCGGGATTATTAGGAGAATGCCGCCACACTTTCTTTCCCGAAGGCATAACCTCTTCATACAAAGCTAGAAAATCATCGAAAGCATCTTTCATCTCAGGTTGAGATAAGAATTGTATCCTACCTTGCTTGATATCGAGAAAGAAGCAATCTATGAGAGTAGTTCGATCAACCATATAACGATCTACACCATTCCACCTAAGAGGTTTGGAGCTAGAGCCGTATTGGCATTGGTACACAGGGGTTCCCATTAGCTTCTTAGTCAGTAGACTATTAGCTAATGCCCCTTCGCCAGCGTCTCCCATCACCAAGGTGACTTGGTGCTGGGAAAAAGTTTGGGCTATGCGATCTACTGCATCTACTGGATTAACGTCTCGGTAGATCTGGTAATGATGGCAAATGAATTTACCTCCCGGGTTCCTAGAAAAGACCCAAGATACAGTCCTGCTTAGGCCTTTAGACCCGCCTCCTGACCAGTCAACGCCTCCGCATACAAACCCGGAGGAAGTCTGTCGGGGTTTGCAAGCTCTATGTAACTCCTCTAAGGAGATTAGCCTAGATCCTACGCTATCGCTTACTCCCAAAACCTCGTTCTTAAACTTGGTATCAGAGTAAGTGTCTAACTTATTTAGAACCCGATCCCAACGGTTTTCTTGTTCAGCATTGGCGGGTAGTATTATCTGAGGTACATGAAATGCCTTAGTATAGTACTCTTTTTTCATGTCAACCCACATACCGTTACGAGGATTTACCTTACTTTTACAGTGCAAACATATAGGGCCTGTTTTCCCTATGCCATCTACGGTTCTATAAAAAGAGTACTTACCGCAAGAACCACACTTAACACACCACTCACTCTGGGATGAGTTGTCCCAAAGGAATTGTATAGTATTTTCTTGTGTTTTAGGTGTACCCATGTAGCTAACGAAGCCATACTTAGAATTGGCTAAGCATTCGTTAACTACAGGTACTACAGCGTCATAGTCAATATCCTGCACTTCATCGTATATAACACGATCTGCAGAGATTCCCCGAACCCTATCAGGATCATCGGAGGCGTAGTTAAATATTAGCTCGCTACCATTACCTAAGACTTTGAGAAAAACATTGTCCGAGGTTACAGAGCCCATAAGGGCTTTTATACCGGGACTATGACGTACCAATTTACTAACACGAGTATTACTAAACGTACTAGTTTGTTTAAGAGTGGGCGCTATGTAAAGTGTTTTGAAGTGTGGCATAGCTACACTCTCACAAACACTAAAAGCGGCGGCACTAACGGACTTACCTACTTGCCTACCACACATAAGCAAAGTACTAGGCCACTCGCCCTTATATAAAGCATGGTAAAACGGGTAGTCATCTAAGGAGAACTTATCTCCATCTAATTCTAAACTAGCTTCAGCTAATTGTTTTCTATTAATCATTAACATGAGGAGTCCTATGACAAATCAAACAGATTCTACTATTGTAAAGTACACCAACAAACTGGGGATTACAACCGTCCCTATTAGTTCAGCCGCAAACACCATTATACGAGTTTGTATGAGCGGAGGAGTTCCGTGCCTACACGGCGACTCTGGAATTGGAAAGACTGCTATTTGCCATCAAATAGCACAAAAGCTAAAAGCACACGCCTTCGTTGCTAAGACCATGTCTGAGTGCCAACCAGAAGATCTAGGAATACCCTTCGCAGATGATGAAGATCCTAACTACTTTTCGTTTAAACTACCTGATTGGCTTAAGCCCATCTTCGAAGCAGGTAAACTAGGCTTACCTTCGGTTCTCTTTCTTGACGAGGTAACCCGAGCCTCGGAAGCCGTATCTACCATTATGTTCAACATCTTAACTGAACGTCGGATTCATGGCCACAAGCTACCAGATAATTGCTACCTAATGGCCGCTTGTAACCCAGACAATGGGGACTATGCCGTTAAGGATATCATGAGCGACTTTGCTTGGCGACGCCGTCTCAAGCACTATTATGCCGTCCATTCTGTGAGCGGATGGCTAAAGTATGCCAGAGAAGTAGCCATGCACAAGTATGTAATTGAGTACATCGAATCTAACGTAGATGCCCTTATGGATGAAAAAGCCCGTAACGCAGGAAAGATCTACGGCAACCCTGCGGTATGGCATGAGGTTAGTAATTTTCTCCATGCTAATGGAGGTCTACTAGATGCTAGCATACTCGCCGGCTATATCAATTACGATATGGCTAGTGACTTTGTGTCTTTCACAGAAGATAGCGAATTCAAACTACCCCCCAAGGTAGTCGTTACTTCCTACACTAGAAAAGCTAAGCCTGTCATAGAGAAGATGGAGAAGGAAGGTCGTGCGGATCTAGTGTCACGACTAACTACATCGGTCGCTATGTACGTAATGGACAACCAACCTGATTCAGAAACTACTGCTACTAATATGGTTAAGTTCTGGTCAGAGCTTGGAGCGGAACACAAGATGAAATTTATGATGGAATTGAATAAGTATAAAGCCAACACCGATGGGAACTACTATCGCCTACTCATGGGTGTTATGAGCAAAACAGAGATCTGGAAGACTAAGATCTTCCCAGAAATTAAAAGTATAATTAAAGGCTAGCCCCACTACGCTACTAGGATAAGGAATAGGTACATGATACTAGGAGCCTTGATACCTATTTTTTTAGCTCTGAGACTAAATTCGCCCTTAGCTGAGATAGCTTCTGTATGTAGGTAGTAATCTCTTTTAACTTACGTTCTAGTACCGGATTGCTAATAATATCCTGCATATCCTCAGGTAAATCGTATACTCTATGAAATTGATCCTTACATAAAGTTAGCTCTTTGGGTAGTACAGATACGCCATTCTCCTTACAGCAAGCGGCTATAAATATCCTAGGTTCTTCTGCGTACAAAGGCTCTAGTTTTTTGGTGTTATTGTAAACTTTATACACCGAATCTATTTCATCTAAGGTATACGCTACGTTAGCAGGCGTCAGAGGCTCCCATATCTCCGGCACCGCTAATACACCATTAAAGGTTTGACTAACTGCCATAAACGCTCCAGCATCCCACAAAAACGCAGGGTTTAGTAGTATGGACATTGCTCCCATCAACCGATCTCGGTTTTTAGGCTCGGGCAAGCACCCAGCGTCCTCTAAGAAGTCAAAAGTAGTCTCTAATTCCCAAGCAAAAAAATTACCACTAGTTACTATATCGGCAGCAATTACCAGAGCTGTGGCAGGTATAAACTTGTTGCTGGAAAGTAATTCTTTAGCCTTAGGTTCGTTGCTATAAGTATCTTTTACAGATCCTATCATAGAGATAACTTCTCCACTAATAAAGTTTTCATATCCGAAGGAAGAGTTTCGAATACTTCAATAAGTTTTTGACTATCTAATTCTCCGTTTTCAGTAATCTCTTCTACTACATCAGACCCAAGAATATCTCCATATACGTAAGGGTCTATGGCTAGTAGTTTTTCTAGACCAATATCTTTACCTGCCATCTCTACAGAAGGTGCCATAGCTAGTTTGGTGTTAAAAATAGTGCTAATAGAGTCCGGTAGGTTTTTATGGTAATGAACATCTAACCCACTTAGTGAATCTAAGTTTTCTAAAGTATTCGCTATTTTAATCAGCTGATCCCTACTAGTGCCTTTACCTAAGTTACTAACCACGTTAGCTAACTTAGTGTATGCTTTAGCATGGGTACTATCCTTAGTTTTATAGGAACGGGCTTCTATCCAATTAGACGCTTCTGTTAAGTTGGCTTGTACTAGCCCTGCGTATTTAAGAGTTTCAGTAGATACTTCTTCCCCTCTAGAAGAGGCGTGTTTCACCAGTTTAACTGCCGCCTTAGATAAGGTGGCTGGTCTAAGCTTAAAAGCATTATTATATAAATACTTCTCTGCTGTTTTAGTTAAGGTAGTTTTAGTTAGCGGTAGTTTTTTCTGAGACTCTAACAGGTAGTCTGGTTCCGCAGAAGAATACGCTATTTTTTGTGTCTCAAATATAGTGCTAGGAACATCGTATATCTTAAGAGCCACGTCTATTTTTGACATTACTTCGGGCGCAAGATTTGCTACTTTTGTGGCATAAGCCTTTGATAGTATTGCGTCTGCTTTTGAGGCTATTGGGAACCTACGATTGTAGATGTCCGCAAACGCACTTTCGCTAGTTTTTTCACGGACTTCTTCGCCTACATGAGCCTCTTTAATATGCTCCTGTATTTGAGGCATGTCTTCTAGAATTATTTTTAAGTGGCTAAATGTCACGTCACTATTTTGATCGATCATTGGAGGTCCTTTATGAGACGAAGAAGATCTATTATTGGGAGTAAAAAAACCGGTACTCCTGAAATTATAAAATTAGAAAAGAACCTAAACAACTACCTAGCTAGGCTCATGGTAAGAAATTCTAACCTAGGTAGGTTTGCATTCTTTGTAGATATACTATCCGGTATGCGCACTATAGAGTGTTCTACTACTCCTACTTTTAGCATGGCTGTTGAAAATGGTCATTATGTCATGCGGTACTCCCCTACTATGGTAGAGCAGCTTGATGAGTTAGGTGCAGGCATTGTAATAGCACATGAGCTAGGCCATGCAGCACTGTCGCATACAGCACGTATGCTACAAGCTAGGGATATATACAAAGAGGACAGGGATAAACTAATTAAAATTTCGGCGGTTATGCATGTAGCTGCCGACTACGCGCTAAATAGCTGGCTTATAGACCAGTTTAAAATCTTTACGCTTAGAGAGCTAAAATGCTCCGTAGGCACACCACTAGAAGAACCTACTGAAGACCAAAAGTTTGAGGGGGAGCCTATGGGTGAATACGCTGGTATTCATCCTAGCGATGCAGGGCTTCCTCCTCTAAAGTCCATGGAGTGGTATACTCAAGAGCTTTTAAAAAGAGCAGGTGGAGATGCGCCTATGCTTAAACCCCCTACAAACGGAAACGGGAGTTCGGAGGATGAGAAATACCCTGGTAAGGGTTCGCCTGTAAACTCCCCTGATGGATCCGGCGAATCTGAAGAAGGGGAAGGCAAGCCTACTAGCGTCAGTAAAGCCTTGGAAGCGATTACTGCGGAGCAATTACAAGAGCTCTTGGGAGGTTCTGGTCTATCCGAAGAACACATACTATCTGAGTTAGACGAAGCTATAGGAGACTCTGATAAATCTATCGAAGAGATAACAGAGGCTCTTAATAGAAAATTTAAACGCGCTATGGTAACTGCTTCTAATAATCTAGGAGAGAAGAGCAGAGGTACTGTAGGAGGTAACATCAAAGCCTGGGTTGAGGAGCTTACTAAAGACCCTGAGATAAATTGGCGAGATGTTCTCAAAAGATATACCACTAGCGCTAACCCCAACTTGCGCAAGAGAAGCATGAGCAGACCTAAACGGAATTACACTAGAATTAAGGGATTCAGGACATCACCTTTTCCAGGTAGGATTAAAAATCCTACGTACTCTATAGTATTTGCTATAGATACTAGCGGAAGTGTGTCTAATGGAGAGATCCAAGAGATATTTACTGAGCTAGAAGGTATTATTCGATCTAATCCAGGATTAGAAGTTACTGTGGTAGAGTGCGATACTCGTATAGTTAAAATCTATGAGATGAGTAAATCTTCTGAAATTGATAGAGATCTACGTGGTAGAGGAGGCACATCTTTTGACCCTGTATTTGCTTGGGTACGTGGAGATAAAGTATGGTACGACGACCGTGCTAAAACAGTAAGACCTCCTAGAAGCGTAGATCTTCTTATCTATGCTACTGACGGCGAGTGTACTTTGCCTCCTCCACAGTTGCGAATACCGGAATCTAAAGTTCTGTGGCTACTCTCTTCTAGAGGTAGAATACCTTCGGATAATTGGGGGTATTTTGATAGGCCCACAGAAATATACGGCACTACTTCCTATGGTAACTTCATACATCTAAAAAATGTTTAGGTATTCCTCTAAGCCTATACAAGATCTAATAATCAGCCCTTTTAAACTAAGTAAAGGAGCAGTATCTTTTGAGTTTATTAATAGGCCCGAGTATAGGGTAATAATTCCGGGTAGTAAGACTAGATCTACTGTTAGCTCTTTTATACTATTCGAGAATGAGCAGCGTATGCTAGAAGAGTTGGCTAATTATGGGAATTATTTTATAGTAGATAAGTATGCTCGAACTTCCTATGAGCTACTAGATTACCTTATACAAGAACCTAGTTTCTTAAACAGTATATCTACTATCTCCGAAGTTCCTTTAAGCTACTCGGAATCGTACGTAGCGCTGGCCTGTCAGAAGCCTTATGGATTACAAGCACTAAGTACAGAATTAAACAGTTCCTATGAAATTTTTGAAGCCCTACATATTGAAGACAAAGAAGTTAGTATGGATTCGGTTAAGCTGGGCGGAGCTACCTATACCTTTCTGTTCAAATGCGAGACTACTCAAATACTAACCTACGAACTAGAAGATTCTGAGAAGATATTCTCACTAGATAAAGTTCTAGAATCCTGTGCGTACCAACTCATGTACGTGTCCAAAGAGTGCGCTTTAGGGTGCGCTTTTTGTAAGGAAGGGGTAGGTTATGATAACACCTAGATTACTAGCTAATAGGCTAAATATAGAATATAAGGTATTGATTTGGCTATCTAAATGTAATTACAGGCCTGAGGAATTTACTAGTCATTTTACATCTATTAGAATACCTAAAGGAAGGAAGACTCGCCAGGTGTACAAAGTGTCTCCTGCTCTAAAAAAAGTGCATAAAGCTTTAAAGGAGTACCTAGAAGAAATGTTACCCTCGAACGGGTACTCTTATGCTTATGTCCCAGGAGTAGGGATAGATGCTGCAGCTAAACGACTCATCGGCCACCCGCTATTAGTTACGGTAGATTTTGTAAATCATTTCCACTCTATAAAGCTAAAACAAGTAAAGTCCATGCTCATGCACCATGGTTTTACAGATAGAGTGGCTTATCTAATTTCTAGACTTTGTTGTGTAAAAAATGCTTCGGGGAAAAGCTTCTTACCCCAAGGATCTGTAGTAAGCCCTCTGCTAAGCAATAAAGTCAGTGAATTCTTATTGGATCCTAAGGTATTGAAGGAGTTCCCGGCAGCTACCTACACAAGATACAGTGATAATCTGTACTTAGGATTTAGCGATAACAAAATAAGCGGTAAAGATGTGGTGGCTAAATTAGAGGAGATAGCTTCAACACTAGGATGGAAAAGCCACAAAAAGAAAATCCTTCCTTACTACAGAAAGCAAAAAGCTCTTGGATTTGTGTGTAATACAAAGCCAAATATTCCTAAAAAGAAATGGTTACGGTTTAAAGCTATCTTACATAACCTAACAACCTGCTCGGAAATAGAAAGGCCTACCCAAGAGAAAAGGGCTAGGGACTTCTTTAAATTAGAGGAAGAAGCATCTTTGCTACCCTCCATTGAAGGTAGGGCCAACTACTGGAAACCTTACCTTGCTAGTACTAGAGCTACTCTAGTAGAGAGCTATTTACTTAAACTTAAGGAGATATATGTCTAGGCCTATTTATATTTTTACTACGAGGCTAAGCGAGCCTACCTACTATAAGAACGAAGGCTTTCCTGATCCTATATGGTATGAATTCAGAAAAGACCCAAAAAACTGGGTAGGTGCAGCTAAAAAAGAAAGTGAAAAAGGTTATAGTTGGAGAGGGAGTACTGCGGTGCCCGTACTAACAGGGGGAGACGAATCTGCGTGTATAGCTGTAACTACAAAAGACCCTGTAGCAATTCAGGAAGTGGTAGATAATCTTTTAGAAGTTTGGCCGGAGGTTTATGTACTAGATGGTCCTTCGTATGCGGTGTATTCAAAACTACTCATGTGTGCGGTAGAAAGCCCTCTAACGCTTACTAGGCATAAGAATGCGTGGGAGGCCTCTTTCATTGAAAATTTTCACTTAGCCAAACTCTTCGACCAAGACCCAGATGCTTTAGAATCTGCTTTAGAACGTAGCCACAAATATTCAAACTATCTAGAACTGTTGCGGGAAGACGCTTTTAGTGAGTTTACCTTACTAAGCCCTTACGTACCTGAAAGTTTAATGTTAAATTTCTACAGTAAAATAAGCAATAAACTGCACTTGTACTACCAACTAGGAGATCAAGTATGCTCAGTAAACCTAGTTGATGAGTTTTCAGACGCATGTGACCAACTGGCTAGTTTGTACATGGCAGGATGTTTGAGTTGTTCTAAAAACCACAACTGCTTACCTGAGTTAACAGAGCAACAGGTTAGCTATGGGTTTAGATTAACTACTAAGCAGATGGACAAAGTAGTTAGGAGACTATCAGACAGTAACTCTCTACAGTATGCCCCTATGGGTGCTCATAGGACGATTAGAGAAAGTACCTTTAGGCTACTTAATAGTAGCTACGTCGAAAGAAGTGGTACTCCTAGAAGTACAGATCAGATACTACTAACCAAGACCAATAAAGAAGAGAGTACTATAGTATCTGGAATTACGGCCCATTTTGAAGACGCTCTTAGAAGAACTACTATTAAGGCGTTTAGGGAAAAAGAATGTTCTAGATGCCTTCTGGCGGATAGTTGTAGCTCTGTTAAGTTAAATACAGCGACAGCTTATCGATTTATAGATGTTTCAAAAGCTTGTAGGGGGGCGGTAACTAGAGAAATTTATAGAGTAGACACTACTTTACTAAGAATAGCTGCTAGCATGCATCTATATGTATCAGAAGATAAGGGGGGTATAGCTAGTGCTTTTACCTCGCTTCTTTATACCCGGTTTAGTTCAATAGAACTATCTACTTCAGTAAAAAAAGCTATGGGCATACTTACTTCTAATAGTAAATTCTTTTACGGAGCTATAGTATTGCCATCCTGTATGGTGGACTTTATGGAGTTCGCCATGGATAGTAAAGCTTGCGATACCTTATTTCATGATTGGGGCACAGAGCTAAATCGTGGGAAGTTCGTTGGTAATCACACCTCACGAATACATACGGGTATAGGCGGGCTAGAGAAATTTTCTAATGAAAAATCGTCCAAGTGGTCTATTTTGCTACCCACACATAAGTACTCGGCTTATAACTGTGAAGAAGAGTTTACCAGCTCAGATGCCCCTTGGTATATCTCCATAACTGCAGAAGAGTTTATGCTTACTTACGGAGATCTAGCCAGCTCTAGAGTCTATTCTAGTAGTTGGATGACGGACATATCTCATAGAATTTTGTACTTAGTACAAGCATTTATAGATATTACTATGCCAAGAACAATAGTTAGTTCGGGTAGTTTTGGGATTAATAAAAGCGTTATGCCCTTGGCTAACGTACACATAAGCCTGCCTAGTAATAAGTATCTAAAAGAACTTTCAAAGTCTACAAATACTATAGACCTACTAACCAACTACATAAACACTTATGTTTCGTACGCCTCAGCTGTTGGATGGCCCGTACGTGTAGTTCTTAATGCCTTTCCCATAGAGACGGACTATTATGAAAATTAAACTTTCACAGCTAGTAACAAAAGTACCTAGTGCTCACGTAGAGATAACTAATATAGACCTATCTTTACATGAGGCTACGGGCCTAGTAAACATCGAAGCGGTATTGCTGGTAGGTAAAGAGGAAGTCAGCCAAGAACTTCTAGCACTTCAGATACCTTTGCAGTTAAGTAATAAAGAACTTCTAAGCCTATTCGATATTACTAAGGTATCCGGCAACACTAGGCGTAGGCTTAAGTAGTGCATATAGATATAACCTATCTAGAAGATACTGTATTAGCCTTAGGCTTAGATTCTGAAGGAAATATTACACTAGTAGAGGGTTACACGAACTACGATAGTTTACTGATTATAGCTCTAGATACCCCTCTAAAGGGTTTGAACTTTAGTAGAAACGATACTTTCGAAGACAATTTCATAGATATTAGAAGACTAGCTAAGTACTGTTCTTTTGAAGAAGTGTGTATTACTAGTGATAATGCCTACAAAGAAATGTTTAAAAACCTACACCAGTTTTTAGAGCCGGACCCCGAGAGTTCTAAACATCTTCGGTTAAAAACTAAATTCTTGGGGTACTCTAATTATTCTAGGCGAGGTGTTCGAACTATAGGCAATTTGTTCCTAAATCTTAAAACAAAAATCCCTGCAGGTATCTCAAACCAGAACCTAAAAATATTCCATATACTAGCAAATAATCCTGCGGCTGTTAATTGTTATGTTATAGGTGAAGAGGCTGCTACTATTTGGTCTAAGTTACTGGGTTCCGGCATGCATGGCCTACGCAGACTAGTAGGAGATATGTTTAATATCTTATACGATGAGGCTACTATAGATGCTCCGGTGCCTTTTATTGTTCTAGAGTGCGCCTCTGTAGAGGACTACTTGTACCTTAGATTTTCTAACGAGCATGCAGGTGCTTTGGAGAGATCTTGTTATGCCCAAGTGGTAAACGCTATATACCATCTTATGAACTCTAAGTTGGAATGGTGGCTGCCTCTAGCTAGTCTGGAATCGGGCGGCTACGCCAGCGTAGATCCTTTGGACCCAGATTTACCTGTCTATAAAGCCCATATGTATCGATCGTGGTTGTACAAATCAGCGCGCCTAGGCAAGAATTCTACGCTTGCTTGTCCTTACGATATGCATGCACTACACGCATTCCTTAAAGAAGCTAGTGTAGTAGCCTTCCGTAATTTTGGTGAAGATTATATATATTTAGAGGAGTCCGAAAATTATGCTTTTACGGAAGAAATAGATGAGGAGTCTTCGAACATAGTAAGCAGAAAGAGGCTTAGAGTAGATCCTGTAGGAGGTATGTTTCCGAAGGTTAGGGTCGATACCCTAACAAACAAGGTTCTTATAGATGGAGGTGCTGACCTATATGTATCTATAGTAGGAAGTAACCCATTAGCTAGCCCTCCTACATGTATGTCTACTTTAAAAGCTTTAGTTAAAGAGTCAAAGACTGCTTATCTTAGGTATACTAGACAAAAACTATCTAGCTACATAAGTAGCTCTTCTACTTGGTTGTACAAAATTAGTAGAGATTGTTTACATTTTCCCCTAGCCTCTGAGTACCCCAAACGTACTATGGCTTCTAAGGAGTTCTACGATATATTAAATTTTAGTAAAACTCTAAATATTGTAAAATTCAGGAAATTGATGTCTACTGGCCTATACCATATTCTAAACGAAGCTTTTATGTTTAGGAAAGAAATGCTTTATGATTTGGGTCTACAGAATGGTAGGGCGTTTGATGCTTTGTTTAATCCCCTGTTTATAGCAAGTAGACCTAAGTTCCATAGTAATATCTTTAACCAAATAAGTCTAATTGATACTACTACCTTGTATGTAGGAAACTTAGATAAATCCGCTATAGAGGTAGTAAAGGCTGATTTTAATAGTGGAAGGAGCGTGTTACCGGATAATTGGCCTAATGTAGATACCACTCTAATTGCTTGCAGTGCTGCTAAGGCTCCTATGGATTTAAAAAGCTTGTACATGAGAGGCCTTAGATTATTATATACAGAGGTAACAATGCTTCAAAATACCAAAGAATCAGTGTGGTTAGAGAATTTTGGTAATATAGAATTGGTACTAAAAGCTCCTGATAATACTATAGAAGCTATGAAAATACTGGATCTTGGCGAGGCCGAAAAATCTAGAATGAAGAGCCTTAGTATATTTAGCAGTTCTAGAGTGCCTAAGCATTTAAAATTGTTTAGTTACGTTACTGATGCTCTTAGACTCCATGTGAACTGTACTCTAAATAATAACTATAATATTACTATCAGGATGGGGCAGTTTCTTAAAATGTGCGAAGTTCTAGAAGAGTATGGTTCGGCCATAAGGCTGGTAACTATCTTAGAAACCATGCTAAATGGTCTTATAGATTCAGACGTAGATTACCGAAGTAGGCACTACCTATTAGGCACTATTTCTAGACTTAACTTCTACTTGGAATCTCTTAAAGAGTTGCAGGATCAAGATTAGGGCAGTAAACAGAAAGAGTAGCCAAAGCATCTTGTTCGATCGTAGCGGCAGCTTCTTTGGAAGCCTGCTTCTCGTTAAGGTCCTCTAGTGCGGCGCTTTTATTTAGGTCCGAAGCTGCAACTAGGTTTCCATAGTTGGAGCAATAAGTTTGAGCCAACGCATTTGTTTGTATAATAAGGCCTAGTAAAGATAGCCCTGAACCGGCGTTTGTAGCTGTAATAGTATTAGCCCAGTTAGAGTCGAATACGTAGTTTGAGGAATCGTCTATGTAGTCTTCTAAAGCAGTCATAGCTGCATTGTAAGCCGCATTGTAGTCATCTGTATCCTCTCTAAATTCCTGTACAAGACCCTTAAGTGTCTCTTTGTACTTGCTAGATACCACAGAAGATAAAGTCTGAAGCTTGGAGGTGTACTCATACAGCTCGCATATTTTAGTCTTAGAATCTGCTAGGGTGGTATTATCTTTTTGCAACGAATCATAAGAATTTTGAGAAATATCTTGAGACTGCTCAGCCAAGGCTCTTGCGTCCCTTGCCGTAGTGTACGCCTCTATGTACTCTGTTCTAAGAGTAGCTATTTCTACGTTATAAGGGAAGTAGTGCGTAGAAGATCCGGTAAACTCGGACTTTACTTTCAAATAAGTGCTGACAACGTTATTAAGAGTGTCTCTAATTACTTGTGCAGCTGTAGTAGCGACACTTAAATTATCAAACTTTACGAGGTTTACGTTATCTCTATACTGAGATAATCCTCTCGTTACGGCCTGATCTCTAGCAGTTGGTATTAGATCCAAATCCGCTATAGTAGCATAATGGTCAAAAGTATCTTGAGCTGCATCAGAAGAGTCTACGATACTGTATACAAATAAGTTTAATAGATAATCTTTATCTTGGTTATCCCCTGTATACGCATTATTTTTGTGCACTACAGTTCTTACCTGATAGGCTACTCCTGTTACAGAAGCTGTATCCGCCACTCCTCCTCTAGCTTGGGTAACATAGACCGGTTTAGTCGTGCTCATAGTATATCCTCTGTTGTAGAGCCATAATTATCTGGCTTTAAAATGCTTATGGGGAAAGTCACTACTGAGTTTGCGTTACTATCAGTAACAACTATATTAGAAAAGGTAGCTCCACTAACTAAAGGTATCCTATACAACCTAGAGTTAGCTTTGAGGTGGTTGCTGGGCTGTAGATTAATAAGGGAAACCCCGGCGCAAGTAATTGATACCTCTCCACTGCCTCCTGAAAAACTGATGGCCAAAGTATCTCCCTCATATAGCTTAGTCCTATCAGAAGAATCTTTACCTAAGCTGCTATACGTTATATTCTTAATAGCTGCTTTAAAAGGTTTAATGTCTTCTGGAGAATACGAACCTGTGTTTGCTTTTAAAACAGTTTCTATAGACTGTAGAGCCGATTGTAAGGCCTTGTACGTGTAGAATTTATTAGTAAAAGTATTTGTTCTGTAGGTTACCCATCTTGCTATAGTAGTGGTTGTTATGTCCGCCTTAGGTGGGTATTTTCCAATTTCTGAGTTTAGTAGCGTACGTATAAACCTCTGCTCTCCAGAAAACTCCGCTATGTCTACATTAGAATCTACAAAAGACTCAAGTAAGAAAGGTTTGTTCGATACATTAACACTAGAATTGATAGTTACCGTAAGTGTCCAATAGAAATTGTCACTACTGAGTTCGGTGAAAACAATGGCTTTAGTTACATTGTATAAGTTACTCATCAGAATACTCCACAGATATGGTTTCTTGTTTACCTATAAGGGTAATAGCATTGTTACCAATATCATTGATTAGATCCTGTAAAACTTTTGGTACAGTGTCCCTATAATCCTTGACTAAAGAAATGCTATTAGTTTTAATGGTTACTCTATCAGATAAGTAAGTGGTACTTTCAGATACGCCTGTTTTTTTTAGGTTCAAAAGGTCGTGTATAGACGCAACCCTTCTAAAACTTACGTCTTTACTCATAGGATCTTTTCTAGTAACAACAAATAGTTCTTTTTGTATTTTGTTAGGATTAACTATTTCCATAGTTATACTGTACTCTCCAGAAGAACTAACTTCTGTGTTAAAATATAGATCAGCAGAAACTTGGGAGCTCAAATGGACACCTTCTTTCTCGGAATAGACCCTAGTGCAACAGGTACTGGAGTTAGTTTAATCAGTAACATCTCTTCTGAAACCCTACATATAAGACCAGGTAAGAGAAGGGATGCTGAGAGACTACAATATATACATAGCGAGTTAAAGAGTTTTTTAGAAGGTAAGTTAATTTTCATGGGAGTAATGGAAGCTCCTTCCTACGGTTCCACTCATAAAGAGTTTATATTAGGAGAAGTATTGGGAGTACTTAAACTAACTTTAATAGAGCTAGGTATATTTAGTGTTTCCGTACCTCCTACTCAGTTAAAGCTTTTTCTAGCGGGCAAAGGTACAGCCTCTAAAGAAGAGATGATTTCTGCTGCGGGCAAATGGGGTTGCCCTTCTACCAACTCGGATATATGCGATAGCTGGGCCGCAGCCCTGCTGTGTAGAGATTTATTACTTCAGCCCACTGTAGTTACTAGATCTGCTCTTGAAGTTCGTAAGCGGGTAGGGGATAAGAACTCTAAGGATATACAGATGGTCTTAAATAAGAAGGTCTAGTTCTACGTAAACCTCACCTTGTTCTATTACAATACCCCCTGTTTCAGAAATCTCTATTACGCAATCAGTTTTACTGGTTACTAAAGCTGAAGAAAGCACATTGAAGGCTGTTCCTAAGACAGAAGTAACGCTAAGCTCATTTAAAGCCGTAGTAAGAGAATCACTAGGTATAGTTACATAAGACACAGCGTTAGTATCCCCGAAGAATAAATTATTAACAACAGTGTTGCTATTATTCTTTGCTTTAACATAATTACCTACTCTAAAGCTGGCAGCCGAAGAAGCTGTAGTAACTTGTTTAAGTACAGTCACTCTTATCTCTAGTAGGTTTAAGGTAGCTCCTTTATTAAATTCTAAAAGTCTTAGAAGTTGCGGATCTCTAGAAAAGTCACATCTTAGCTTGTCGGCTACTATAGCAGATCTCTTACCAAGAGTTACTTTACCTTTTGGTATAGGCAGTTCACTTCTTAAATCTACTTTGTAAGATTTAGAAGAGTCTGCAACATTGGTATCGTAATACTCTATAGGGGCCCCGTGTATATTATTGAGTTCACTAGTACTGCTATAAGTACTGTTATTAGATATATAGTTTCTAAGAAGGGAGAATTCTCTATGGCCAACTATTAAGCTAGTTTCTGTAAGCCTAGCTAGTTGAATATACATGTAACCGTTATCTAAATCTACAGTGCCTATAGAGAACTGGGCGGAATTTTGCGGTATGACCGTAGTATTTGCTATATACGTTAAGTTAGATTCGTCATACAGCTGTAGTCCTATAGTGGTACAAGCCGTAGCCGCTGTTTGGTGGTATATAGGAGAAGTAGACTCCGTAACCTCCAATACTAGGCTAGCCCCCTCCATGTAAACTTTAGACACTTGGGATAAAGTGTTGTGTAGCCCGGTAACATAAAGAGTGTACGTATCAGAGCCTGCTGCTATAGTAATAGAATTCTGCCCGTTCACGGAAGCGGCAAGATTAGTTATAGTAGACCCGCCCCATTGAGCTCCTGCAAGAGCCGTTAGGAAAGCTGATACATCACTATGCCCTGAACTAGTAAAGCTTACTTTATTTCTCAAAGGTAGTTTTACTATACTATTGGTCAATGCTTGATCAGTCTCTACATAAGTTCTACCTGTAGAAGCTGCTTCTGTGGCAGGTAGTACGTCTTCTGCAAAAGAGCCTGTATCTGAAACTGAAGTTATATACTTAGTGGGTCTTTTTAAATAAATACCGTCCCCAGGTACAAAAAGCCCAGGAGAATGTAAGGTAGTTGCTCCTGGGTTTGAGTTACTAAAGTGGCTAGCTATTTCAGACCCTTGAACTAAGTACCTAGATCCTGGAAATTTATCAGAGTAAACACTAATAACTGCGTCTGTTAATGCAAATGTGTAGGATATATAATTATTTGAGGATTCTTGTTTTAGGTTAGAAAATATTTCTATATTACTAGAATCTTGAGAAGAAGAAATTAACGGAGTTAGGCGTACCTTTACGCTATTACTGTAGTTTTCTAGGAAGTCCTCATACAAAGAGTTTCTCTGAACTTCTACAGATCTAGTAGCTAAGTCTACTGAAGGTGCATTAAGATTGGTAGCAGTGATTGCTTGCCCATCGGTTATATAGGTTACGCTAGAATAATTGATTGCCATAGTATTCTCCTTAGCTAGGCTCTTGCATTGTTAATGTCCAGGTGTATCTAATTGTGCTACCTGAGCTAGCTTGTACTGCTGTATGAGATTGGTGAGCTAGCATACGTAGGGAAGCACTATTAAAAGTGCCTGCACTAGGCGCTAGTAGCGCTGATGTTCCTGTATCGTAATTAGCCCCCACAGTAAATAAGCCTGCTTCTACATAATTGTTAGTAGCTGTAGCCTCTGTTACCGCAAATTCACATACAAACTGTATCGAGTACTCTTGTATAGTAGAACTATCTATAACTTCCGTTAGTACATGATTGCTAGCCGAACCCATAGTAGAATCTGTAGCAGCTACAGTAATGCTGGTAGCTGATTCGCCTTCTGTGTAGTACCCGAATTTCATATACCCTATAGAGTTATTGTTCTGAGGTCCAGCAGCATAAGCTAAAATGTCTGGTCTAGAAGCGTCTGTTTTAGGGAAGGTAGTGTTGGAAGAAAGCAGGGTAGGTGCTACCAACTGGCCTAAAATAGCCTTAGGGGCCTCTTTCACTAGAGTATTCTTTTTATTTACCACGGTTTTACAGTTACCCGAGGGTTCTATAACCTCTACTTTTACATGACCTTTAATAGGTGAAATAGTTGATTTCATTAAGTTACCTCTATAAATAAGTTTTGACTAATAGTAGATGCGCCTATAGGAAAGTACCTTGGATATTCTGGGTACGAATTTCCTACCACCATTGCTTTAGATACTACAGGAGTACTTCCAATTACATTAGTGAAAAATCCTGACTGTATAATCAGCGTGGTAGAATCTACTTGTAGCATAGTTAAGTTTATAGGTATATTAATTCCTGTACTACCCAAACTTAATACTAATATGGGTCCAGAAACCGCTAAGCAAGTAGCCGGCTCTCCATGTATTGTAATACCGCTGGTGCTAGTAGTTATCCCGTGAGAAGCATTCTGTAGGGTAATATAAGCAAGTATGTCTGAATTACCTATACCTGTATTTTGCGCACTGTTTATCTGTTCAGGTAAGGAACTAGGTGTAGTGGTTACTGTCACAGATACAGTTTCTAGAGGTGCTTCTACATACTCTAATAGAGGAGTTATGCTAGAAGTTATTATTAAATTACCTAATTGTTTTACCTCTTCTACAAATTTCAAAGCGGTACTTAGTCCCATATTAGAATTATTTAGGGCTGCTTGTAGGTAAGATACACTTACTAGCTTATTCTCTAAAAAATCTTTGACCAGTTTGTAAGAGGTCTCAAATGTTTTAGATCCTGAGACAGTAGGTATAGCTAAGTCGTAGTCGCCTATTCTATGCTTCCTCATATTCCCAATGGTATAATCCCATTGATCTGTAGTTACCCTACTTCTACCACTATCCCCACTACTCCACACAGAATTAGGGATGGTTACGTTTTTCGTATGCCACCAATTAGCTCCTGAACTGTAGTCGTCTATACTAACAAAAGTGTTTATAAGTTCATTCTCTGCGTAACCAGGGTCACTAGGTAATTCTTCCAACGAAAATTGGCTAGAGTTAGTTAGGGCTATATTTGCGGTACCTATCCTAATAACGTAACTACTTAGACTACTAGTATAGGCGGACTCCTTTATGCCTAAAAATTTTCCCGTAGCACTAGTTAGTACCAAAGTACCAAGTTTCTGAGAATCTGACCTTAGCTCCACAATTACTTCATTAGCTATATTGCTATGTATAATATCTTTGAAGGCAGGTACTGATATAAAAAAACAACTGCTCTTTGTAAATGAACCTTGTTTAGTTACAAACAAAGGGGTCGAAGATATTAAATTATCGCTAATATACGCAGATTTAAAAAAAGAATACTCTTCTAAAGTAGTTCTTAGTACTTCGGAAACTAGGTTTAAATACACAGGGTTATCGACGGAGTAGTCATTTATTATCTTCTCCCCTCCTAGAAGAAGGCTTATTATGTTCGTGAGAGTATTTTTGGAAAGCCCTAATAGATTAGCTTTTTTAAACTCTACTAGGATGTCTCTGTAGTTTTTAGAGCTTAATACTCTTACGTTATTAGGCAATAACCATCCGTATCTTTTATGTAACTCTAGGTTGTCTACCTCACAACTGTAAGCCCATACCCTTGATACGTTACTTTCCACATTAATTAGCTCATTAACTTTAGTGTTAAAGGTATTACCTGTAGACAAAGTTACCTTTAAGCTTGCGGAGTTTAACTCTGCGTTTCTATCAGAAGTACTAATTACTACAGTATACCTACCGTCTTCTAGGGAGGTGGCCAGAACTTCTGTGGTAAGTTTTGTTTCGCCCACTTCTAAATCCAACCTGCTTCCCGGTACTAAAGCTGCGATATCATTAGCGGATAAGTCAGAAGCTCGTAGTTTAAAGCCTGTTCTGACTCCCACTAAACCTAAAGAAGGCTCTATTTGCCAACCGGCCTCAACAAGAGGATCTTTATTTTTTAGCACTAAGAAGCATTCATACCTATTAAAAAAAGATGCTTTGTTAAACCTAGCTGACAAAGCCTCTATCTCTTTAGACCTACTAAATAGTATTTCGTAATCTCTACTTGCTTCTAGATAGGTATTACTATCTATAGTACAGCTGGGGTATATGCGCGAACAGTTTATTAAGTAGGGGTCGTTTTGTACCATAGGGTATACAGTTAGGTACTCGCTCTTATCTAAATTTGTTAGTTCTATCCTATCTTCTAAGACTAGGTCTAAAGCTTGCCAGGTGCTTAGGTTGGTTTGTTCTGTAAATTCTAAAGAAAGAGTGGCTAATTCTTTAGTTATATCTTTGTAATTATCCGATATAAAACTTCCCACTACTTTGTATATGGCTTTCAGCATATTCAAATCATCGAAAGACTTAAGCCATATATCAGGTAAGGTCTTGAGCAATACTTCGTAATTAAACATTACATCACCTCTACGAGTATATCATCAAAGGAGATAAAGTAATTTAGTACTCTGTCAGATATTTGTAGTTCCTGCATGTAAGTACTTGTAGTGGTATCCGCTATTTTTTGCTTCGAAGTGTCTTGTACAGTAAGACTATTAGTTGTGGTGTACAACATCTCTTTACCATTAGGCAAGTAAGCTATGTAGTCTATACCTTGCGTAAACTCTATATTAGTAGCTATACCAGAGAAGCTTATAGTTAAAGGGGTTAGTAGATCTATAAGGCCTATAGAAGTATCTTCTGACCAATTATTAATTACTTGAGATAATATCGATTTTACTTCCACAACAGGCACTGAGCTTACGTCTACTCCAGCAGCTGTTATTAGTCGGACTTTAGGTATTATTACCTGTATAGGATTTGCAGCTATGGCTAAAGTATTATTAGCCAAAGTACTATAATCATTACTATTTATTAGTTCCTGTACTACACCTAAGTTAGAATCTACTTTAAATAATCCAGAGGTAGGGAGTGCTTGTCCTGACGCAACCGAGATGTTAAATTTGCCTGAAGATGCTACCCCGTTTTTGTAGGTTAAAGAATCGTCTGATATAGCTAAGCTAATTTCCGAATTGCTTAGTGTTGTTGCTACATCTACTAGTGCGGCTGTGCAGGTGGTTGTACCAGTAATAGAGGAATACATCCTAGTTATTCTAACTTTCTGAGTAGTACTATAGTCCCAAAATGTAACAACACTTAAATTAGTGCCCGACCTACTAATAGCCAGAGGAACTACTATAGGTTGGTTTGGCAGAGCGGAGGTAGTTATATCAAAAGGTTTTTCTTCTAGGACTGATTTTAAAACTACATTAACCATACCTAAACTATGGAACTCTGAGGCTGAGATACTGCTAGGTATTATATCTCTACGCATTTCGGAATCTCCAGCTCCTATACCTAAAGAACCTTTTATGTTAGGTATAGCCTCCTCATCTAGGAGGGCCCTAATACCCTTATCCGTACTAAAAGTTCTTGCTGTTAAGGAGAGTTTTATCCGCTCTTCTATAGAAGCGTTTTTGAATTGGGAAGGATTTTGTTTTAAAAAGTTAGAGGTACTATATATGCTAACTAAGTTAGGTATAGTAACGCTGCTATCAAAATTTCCAGAAATAATTTCTAAGTCATCCCTAGTATTTAGACTCTCAAATAGCTCGGTAAACAAGTAGTATTTAGTGCCGTCTTCGTCTACCTCTATGTAATTAGAAGCAGCTATTTGGATATTAGAGGAGCTGTCGAAAAGTTTTAATACTAAATCCCCATCACCCCTAGTAAGTAGTATGTTGCTAGGTATAGTTCTAGTGGCGTTGGTTAAGAACTTAAAAGTTACTATACCTTTTGCTGGTATAGCATCCTTTGGAAAAACTAAGAAGTTGCTGGCTAAATCTTGTAAAAGAGAAAAAGAATCAGCTACCTGACTGTTTTTTATACCTTCCAAACTCAACCTATCTCTAACATCGTCTGCTTGCGCTTTTATAAGCGCCGCTAAGTAAGACATTGGCCTTAGTACTAAGTCATTTACATTACTACCTTCTTCAATATTAACTTCAGGGAACTCAGTTCTAAGAACACTTCTTAAAGCTGAAGTAACTCTATTTACATCAGATACTTTGACTAACTGGTTATTAAACATGCCATACCTCCTATACTAATTGTATTAAGACCGATTGCTTAGCTTGGTTTTCTAGGACTAAAACTAATCTTAGCTCTGAGTTATTTATTAATGAAGACTCTATGATTTTTATGGAGTCTAGTCTAGTAGAGGGGTTTATAGATAATATGTTATCTTGTAGTCTTTTTATCTGGTTTTCAGCGTCTAGCATAATTAACGCTATATCCTCTTGTAGCGTGCTCGCACTATATCCTAACTCTAGTAACTTGTTTAAGTTAGTGCCTTCTTCGGGCTTATTAGGTACGCTGCCCTTAGAGGTTAATAGAATCTTTAACGTTAAATTAGTTAGTGCGATAAAAGAAGTGTCTGTATGAGAAATTAGCTCCCCTACTTCATCTTGCGCAAAAGATAAGGATGTAGCTTTGTACACAAATTTTCCCATCTCTTCTGAGTCTAGTATTATAGGTAGTGGGAATGTAGACATATCTCTAGACATAATTATTCTCCTAGTAAAGCCAGCAGTTTAAGTGTACTAGATGAATTTGCTTTTTCTAACTCTACGTTACGTAATTCTTTTTCAAAGCTTACTTCTTTTATAGGGGTAAATAAGTTTATGTAATTCTCTAAGCCTCTAATTTTTTTTAAGATCTTGTAGTAAAGGCTGTGTAGTAAATACACTTCCTCTAAAAGTTTGTCAGAGTCAGTTATCTTAGGTGCCAAGATATCTCTAATAGCGGTAATAGTTGTAAGGATGTCAGCTAGTATACCTAGGTCAGGCAATAGTTTCTCACTACCTGTTGTAGACAGTCCTCCCCATATAGAGTCTAGCTCTAATATACTCAAAGCAGAGCTAACTACTTCCTCTTCTGTGAGATTTTGCAACTCGTTTATTACAACGTCATAACTAACTCTCATCTAAGGCCTCTGGCTTCTTCTATTAGTCTACGTACTCTTCTCTTACTATGGCTTATCTGTCCTTGAGTCATGCCTGTTTTACGTATTAACTCTTGGGCACTAAGAATTCTCTTTCCACCATACCCAGTAGTATACTCGAACACTAATTTATCTTGGTCTACAAGATCATTGTATACAAAGTCTAAGAATGCTCGATCAGCATCATATCTCTCAAATCCTGGAGGCACGGGTTGGCTAGTGCTGTACCCTGTTCTCATCTGTCCTTGATAAACCTCAACTTCTCTAGGGCTCCAGGCTAAATCCTCACTGAGTTCTTGAGTAGTAGGATCTCTACCTAACTCCTCTTCTAAAGAATTTTTAGAGGTTAAGAAAGTATTCATTTTTAATACTTGGTGCTCAGGCATCCTAGCAGGGTTGGTATGGGTATACACAATCCTACTCAAGCCTTTTAAATTGTTTGTAAGGTGCGTGTTTAATCTAGCTTTGTTAGGATCGAAAGTTTTAAAAGCATTTAAGCTGAGCTTTTTTGCCTCTAGATTTATTACAGGCCTAGCTACAGGACCAGAGGCCCACCTGCTAACTTCTTTCTGTATTACAGGCTCCATTCTATTAAATAGGGCTCCTAACTTTTTTTTATCTCCACTGGATTTCCAAGCATCCCAAGCCTCTATATCTTCTTTGTAATCATATCTAGCCATTATAATTTTCCTCCAGTTCTTATAATATCACTATACATTAATAATACCTCTTGGTAATCCAAAGATAAGTCAGGTAAGTCCTGTATAGTAGCTGTCTCTCCTTTTTTAAGACTTGTAAATAACTTACTAGTAATACCATTCGAGTTGGGTTCTTGACTTTTATAAGTTAACTCATAATTTAGTTGAGGGACACCACTAGTATCGGATTGTTGGTTAGATAAGTCTGATATAGTTACTCCGGGTTCTATCCCAGGGCCTCCTACAAATTCTCTTATTATAGAGTAGTAAGGAGCTACTCCTACAGCACCATCTAAATAGTTCTTTTTAGCCCGAGTACCTCTACCTCTACCTCCAGTTACCTCCGAAGTTGGATTTATAAAATCTGGAGCGGTTTTATAGAAATCTATGTATTGTTCTAAAGTGCATATAGGTCGCCTAACGTACCTTAGAGCGACTGCTAAGTTCTCCATAAAAGGCCGCAATTCTTCTTTAGGCTTTAAAAATCCTTTTAGTACTTTATTGTAGTTTTCTTGGACATTATTTGACCTAGTCAATAGTCTAGACTGCCCTATAAAATCTTGTAAAGGCTCTTCATTCGTTTCTCCTGGACCTACATAACTTACTAAGTTGAAGAAAGTAGGCCAGTTCAGTGCGAAAGATTTTCTCTCTTCTCCTTGCGTTGGGCTCTGTACTTCGTCCGCTAACTTACTATTGGCCGAGTCTAAGTCTTTCTCTAACGCACTTTTCTTTTTATTTAGTTTTTGTACCTCCTCTTCTAACTTATAGCCATTGGAATCTTCTTCGTTTTCTTTATCGTCCAATTCTTGATTTACTTGTTTTATAGATACTTCTATTTCTTTTATTTTTAATACTAAATCATCTTGAGTAGATCTCTCTACTATACCAGGTACGTCGCTATCATAAGTACCTAAATATAATAGGTACTTATAGTATAGATTCGCTACCTCAGGCACTTGGAAAATCTCTCTGCTCTCAGTCAACGGTTCTATAGGGTGCATTATATAGTTAGCCCCCTGGTTCATAATACCTACCAACATGTCTTTTAGAGTTCTTACATTAGTTAGTCCTACTGAGGTAGAGGATGCTCCTTGGCTTAGAGTGTGTGTTATATTTCTAACATAGCCGATTATAGGAATGTTGGAGTCCTCGGAATCAAACATCAAACTGCTAAACCCAGGTACCATATTAGGGTTGAATATGGTGTTGATAGATACTTGTGTGCCTGCCGTACGCGCTGTTACATAATCCACTTGAGCTTGTTTTACAAATAAGCCATAGCTGTCATTACCTTTGGCAGAGGCTTTAAGAAGTGCTTCTTGTAAAAAGTTTAATTGGTCTGCAGGTATAGACCCGTCGCTTAAGTTTTGTATAGAATCCTTAGGTATCTTGGTTACGCCTTCTACTCGTCTAGAGTTCTCTAGTCTTTTAATTTCATATAACAAAGGATTTATCTCAGTAAATACTGGATTAGGCCCTCTATAATACTCTTCAGGAAATACCAACACTTCTAAGTCAGATCCTCTTGAGCTACTGGCGTTCTGCGCATGCCTAGTTATTTTTGCAGGGTAACCTACGTAAGTTCCATGATCCGCATACCCTTTTTTATTTGATTTTAAACTAAGCCGCCTACCTTGACTCTTCCTATCGTAATAATACCTCGTAGGTGCTGAGGCGTAATTCTTAGATATCGACCAACTTGTTACCATACAAGGGAATAGTGTATTACAACTAGGGGGGATGCCGTAAGGTGTGGTAGGTTTTGTTACATGCTGAACAATTCTGTTACTTCTTTTTTTAGGGTCAAAAGCTTTTGTGGGTATGCCTATATCGTCAACTTGTACAATACCTGGGGCAAGTATATCTAAGATTTCATAGTTAAGTACCTGGAACACATTATTGATAAGTGCCGCCGAGGTTCCAGAAGCTCCATACTTCCTACCAGTCATACGAGCTAAAGCTCTAACATATTTTTTACCTCTAGAGGTTCTTAGTACCGGCGCTATACCAGAGGGTAGGGCGCTTTTGTCTAACCCAGGAATTCCTTCCACTATAGGGCTTGCTACAAAATGCTGTTCTAATTTAGTTAAATTAAAGTATCTAGCAAAAAACCCAGTGTTTACCACAGACCTAGTTGCTAGGTTTCTTTTTCCTACGGTTTTTTTAAAAGTGTTCTCTAGATACTTTTTATCAAACCTTGAGAGTAATTCTCTCAGTATTTTTTTATCTGTTTGATTTACTCTAGCAATTACCCCAAATTTAGCTAGCGCCGATTTTATCTCTTCCTCTGCAACTACTCTTTCAGTACCGGTATCTAAGCTGTTCTTAATCTTATTAAGCTCAGCCAGTAGGTATTCTTTAGCTTTAGCATCGTCGTTGGATAATCTATTAAGAGCATTATCTCTTCTTTGCGACACTAAATCTAGTTGCTTAGTAATGTATACGTCTAAACCTTTACTAGATTTTTTAGATACATCCCTATCTAAAAACCTTCCAGAAGCAGCTAAAAAGATGTTACCAATAAAATCAAAAGGTCTTTTTATGTAGGTCTTGTTATTTAAGCCTTCAGTGAAAAGTCTTCTTGGGTAATTACCTTTTAAAGTAATTTCATCTGGGAAATTTTTATCTGGTTTACCCAGCTTCCCGTTACCTTTACCTCCTAAAAATTCTAGGTAAAGCTTATTAAATATATCGTAGTTAGATACAGCGCTTATTTGTACTTCTCTAGAAATCGCACTGCTGGAATACTGAGTAGAGATTAAAAATCCCTCAAACAATAAGTTCCAGTGCAACTCGCCAGAAGGGTCTCCTGTGTCTAGGTAGAATATCGCTACCTGCAGTCTATCTCCCTCGCCTAATCCAAAAATCAAAGGATGTGCTGGCAGGCTTATTTGTGCCGAAGAAAAACCTGGTAATTGGGTACTAACAGTAACTGCTGAGGCAGGTACCAGTACTCCTGCTATGTATACTTTATAATCAATTCTAGTAGCTAAATTCGCCATTTTGATGATACCTTAGGGCTAAGAAATATAGGATTAGTGCTTCTAACAGAGGGTACATTTTAGAGCTGGGAGGTAATTGTGTACTTAAAGCATCTATATACCCTACATTAGCTTTAGACCTAACTAAAGCAGAATGTAGTTTTACAACCTCATCTTCTAGTTTACTAAACCTAACAATAACTTCTTCGTCCTCTAAGCAGAAAGGAAGCTCCGCTTTTCTAAACCAAGAGGGGTTTGCACTAGGGGTGGCTAGGATTAGTTCTACTAACGAATCTAATCCTAGTAATATAACTAACTGCTGAGCCCTTCTAAATCCTTTTAGCAGTGTTACTTCTACATCCTCTACTGTGTTATTGTAAGTAAAGCTACCTACTAAACATTTAGATAGCTTATGTCCGAAGGCTTTTAAATTTTCTGGTAAGTTAGCTAATAACTGCTCTTCTAAAGGAGTAGCCAAACCTTCCTTTTTTAAGGATTCCCATAAAGTGCTGCTATTTAATTCTCCTTTAGCATACATAACGTGTTCCGGAGCATAGAAATAAAAATCATCTTGGGTAGTGTACTTATGCGTTCCGCTAGGTAATGTAACTTGTATTTCGGTACTGGGTACCCATGACATAGTGGGATGTATTTCTACACTATTAGGTTTAATAGCTATGTAGTATTTATTGGGAAATACTTGTAGCACAGCAGGATACTTAGTAGAGCTCAAAGATACGGATACTTCGTTTTCTGCAAGCTGAGAATCTGTAGTTATTACAGCAGATTGGTATTTATTTAGTAAAGACATATCCTACCTTTTAATTAAGTGCGTTCGCTGTAGCTGCTTTTCTTGTTTTTTCTTCTCTGGCTACTATCTTATCTTTTTTAGCCTTGTCGTTACGGGCGGCCTCTAAGCTGGCCCCTTCTATTAAACCATCGTTTGCTTCAGCGGTCGCTATGGTTACTTCTATAGCTTCATTTGGTACTACCCCCTCGGAGGTGACCTCCGTTACCTTTACCGATACTGCAGGAACACCCTGTTTGGTTTTAACGCTAAATATAGCACCAGCTTTTAAATCGGCGTTAGCAGACTTTAGTATCGTAGCTTCTTTTACTTCTTTTGTTAGCTCTCCGGACAGATTAGTTTTTGCTTGTTTATACTTTTTTACTCTCGCTCTATACTCATCTACTTTTTTACTTGCCTGTAAGGCAGTTACTTTCTTACCGTTAAGGGTTCCCTTACTTTTTATAGTCTCTAACTCTTTCTCTACTTCTTTAATCTTCTCTAATTCCCGTCTAAAAGTATTAGCATAAGAGCAATTAGATCCTGAGAATACGTCGTTATTTATTAAAGATCCTGCAGTGAGTGTAAAGTCCCCTGCTTGAGTAACCGCCTTAGTAAAAGAACACTTGGACGAAGTGTTTGATCTGCCACCTCCTCTTTTAGGTCTAGGAGGTGCTTTAGTAAATCCTGTTCTAACAGGTTCTACCATATTGTCATAGTTCTCGGAGCTAAGTACTGCAAAGTCTTGTTCTATGAGGGACTGTTCTAAGATGCCTATGCTCTTAGTCATATATTTTAAATATAAGTCTTTTTCTTCCCCTATGATGTCCACACGACTAACTAACATAGTAAATGAAAAAGCTGTGTATAAGTCACTATTGCCTTCTACTTGTTGAGAAAGCATACTAAGCCACCCTGACACTACTCTGTTACCATAGCTAACCTGCACTATATTAAAATTACGGCTAGCAGTAGAACCCCTTATGTAGTTTTCATATAACTGCTCAAAAGAGTCTCTCCACTTATCTTCTTTAGTGTTCAGAAGCACGCCGCTAAAACTAAACTGTCTTGGTTGAGCTCCGTAGAAATAGCTAGCATAGGTGTCCCCGGGTAGAGGTATTATCTGTAACTTTTCACTATGCGCTTCTTGTACGTTAGTTAATATAAACCCTACATAGGCTTTGTTAGCGACTTCACTATCTACGGACTTTTCAGGGATGGTACTTACTAACCGTATCTTAGCCACATTTAGATTAGCGGCTTCTAGCTCGCCTTGTGTAAATATAGTGCTTGTATTTAAAGCGTCGGGAGTGCTTATAGCTAAACGTTCGCCCTCTACTGTAGATTTTTGTAAAGTAGAGTTTTTAGTTAGGCTTTCTGTAGTAGAATATACGCCATTGTAACTAGCCATTATGATACTCCTATGGGACCAGACTCAGAAACTTGAACTATTAATACAGTATTTTGATCAGCTATAGCCATAGCTACGTCGTAGCTAGGGAAATGGTCGTAGATATGGGTTTTACCTCTCTTATGGTCGCTTATGCATTCCATTAATCGAGTTGTTAACAAACTTTGTCCTGTAGGTAATACGTATCTAAGTTGGAAGTTTTCTTTACGTGGCATACGGTGCTCCTATTATTTTTCAGCTGTTAGCTGTATATTTATTACACTATCTTTGGCTGCTTGAACTTTTATCTGCTCTAGTTTAGTGTTGAAAGCGTCCAGTCCTTTACTTATTTGGTCTAAAGAAGACTTTAACTGATCCGCTTCTCCTTTTTGCTTATTCTTACTAGACATACCTCTAGAAGCAGCAATTATTTGTCCAAGCAATTTTTGTTTTTGTTGTGCTGCTTGCTGTGGGTCTACCGCTACTGCCGCTCTAGAGCGGTCGTACTGAGACTGTATACGAGCAAACTCAGGAGAAGCTTTTAACTTATCTATAGCCTCCTTACTAACTGCACTGTCTCCCGTACCTTTTAAAGAGTCTAGTATCCCCGATAGCCCTGAGTTTGAATCAAAAAACCCTTCCCCGAACTCTTGGGCTTCCAACATCTCATCTACTTTTAGTTTATCTTCCTCGCTAGGATTATCTAGTCGCCTGTTCTTATTCTCTCTTGCTATATCTCCCCCAGCTTGCAGCATGAATTTTCGCATAACTTGTTGATAA
>Ga0098048_1000017_pt1 | contig 129584 bp, 90 predicted proteins | sample 13_taG_FD_75052 | JGI IMG/M metagenome (GOLD analysis project Ga0098048, IMG submission 75052) | Marine viral communities from the Subarctic Pacific Ocean - 13_ETSP_OMZ_AT15268 metaG | ecosystem: Environmental > Aquatic > Marine > Oceanic | place: Pacific Ocean | collected 2015-01-16 | reverse complement strand
CGGTTGTGTTGAGAACAGAGGTGTTAAGGCACACAGTAGTCTTACACAAACAACTGTACTAAAAGGTGCGTTTAAGGATGACGCAGGTACAAAGAAAGAGTTTATGGATAATATTAAACTCCAGCAAGAATTTGCATGTGGGAAGTAGATCATGAAACTAAGATATTCAGAAGCCTTTTATAGCGTACAAGGCGAAGGCAAGTATGTAGGAGTACCTAGTGTGTTCTTACGTACATTTGGTTGTAACTTTCGTTGCATGAACTTTGGTCTCGGACGTGATGAACCGATGAGAGACGAAAAGGCAAAAAACAAAATCAAACACAATCCAGAAGTAAAGAAATTGCTAGAAAGTAATATTATTGAAACTGTAAATACATTTGAGGACTTGCCTATTATACACACAGGTTGTGATACATATGCAAGCATATATCCTGAGTTTAAAAAGTTTATGAAGGATAGTACAGTAGACGAAGTAGTAGAACACTTACTAAGTCTAACACCAGAAGGCAAGTGGACAATGGACAATGGTCAAGACGTTCACTTAATACTAACCGGCGGAGAACCGCTATTAGGATGGCAAAAGTTATACATAGAACTATTTGAACATCCACGTATGCAGGACTTAAAAAATGTCACATTTGAAACAAACACTACACAAAAGCTACGAGACGACTTTATCGATTATATCAGATCTCAAGAACGATTTGAAGTTACTTGGAGTTGTTCCCCAAAACTTAGCGTTTCAGGAGAACCTTGGGAGACTGCTATTAAGCCTGATATTGCTAGTCAGTATTACAGCGTTAATGGTAGTGACACTTATCTTAAGTTTGTGGTCGCTGACGCTACTGACGTTGAGGAAGTTGCAAGAGCTGTGGACGCTTACAGAAGTGCCGGGGTGGAATGCCCAGTATATTGTATGCCGCTGGGTGGACGCAGTGAAGAATACAATCTTAACGTTCAAGAAGTGGCTGAGCTCTGTATGGAAAAAGGATGGAGATTTACCCCAAGACTACACATATCCTTATTCGGAAATGCATGGGGCACTTGATGAGCATAATGAAACAATGCGTAAAAACAATAACCAACAACAACACGCTGACTTGGAAAAACGTGTAAGGGAGGCAGGATTATAATGGGATGGTGGAATAAAAAAGTAAGAGACGTAACAGGAGTAACTGCAAAAGAAGAAGCTCTTAAAGCCGAAGCGGCACGTCTTAAAGAAGAAGAAATGGCACTTCTTAAAAAGAAGGACCCGAAAGAGTATGCAACACGCAAGAAAGAACCTTGGGTTAACGTACTTGATATTAAGATAAATGAAGATAACGTTCGAAACGGGTTCTTTGAGCTCGATTGGAACAAGTACTTTATCGAAGAACTAATTAAAGAAGGTTACGGTATTGACAACGACCCAGAAGAAGAAATTGTGGATCGTTGGTTCCGTGACATTGTGTATAACATGCTACAAGAAGAAGGCATGGACACAGATAGAGGTGCAGGTTATATTAACGTTGTGCCAATCGATAAAGGCAAGAGCGAAGTATCTTAATGCTTGACAACAGCCAGGTCTGGTGCTATAATAGTGCTATAACAAACAATACAAAGGCAAAACTATGTTAGAAATATTAGGTATTACACTACTTGTTGCACTCGTACAGAATGGCGATATCTTTTCGTTATGTATATCGGGGTGCGTGTAAATGGCAACTTATGTACTAGTAGACACAGCAAATACTTTCTTTAGAGCTCGACATGTAGTACGTGGCGATACTGATACTAAACTTGGTATGGCATTACATATTACACTTAACAGTGTTAAGAAAGCATGGCAAGACTTTAATGCAGATCATGTTGTGTTCTGTTTAGAAGGTCGTAGTTGGCGCAAGGACTTTTATGAGCCTTACAAGCGCAACAGGCAAGTTGCACGTGATAAGATGACACTAGTAGAGTCTGAAGAAGACACGTTGTTTTGGGAAATCTTTGATGAGTTTAAGAGTTTTGTAGAAGACAAGACTAACTGTACTACTATGCGACATCCGCAACTAGAAGCAGATGATCTTATTGCTGGTTGGGTACAAGCACATCCTAATGACAATCATGTTATTATTAGTACTGACGGAGACTTTGCACAACTTATTGCACCTAACTGTAAACAGTACAATGGTGTTAGTAACACTACAATTACACACGAAGGTTACTTTACAGACAAAGGCGATCGTGTAATTGACAAGAAAACAAAAGAGCCTAAGCCTGCACCCGAACCTGACTTTATGTTGTTTGAAAAGTGTATGCGTGGTGACACTAGTGACAATGTGTTTAGTGCTTACCCTGGTGTACGCAAGAAAGGCACTAAGAACAAAGTAGGCCTTATTGAAGCATTTGAAGATAAAAACAACAAAGGTTACAACTGGAACAATATGATGTTACAGCGTTGGACTGATCATGAAGGTGTAGAACATCGTGTACTAGATGACTATCAACGTAATGTTGTACTTTGTGATTTGACTGCACAACCTGCAGATATTAGAGAAATTATTGATAACACTATTAACGAAGTAGAGCCTAAGAACGTATTGCAGGTTGGTATGCGTCTTATGAAGTTTTGTGCTAAATGGGATATGCAACGTATTGCAGATCAAGCACAATACTATGCTGAACCGTTACAAGCAAGGTATCCTAAATGAGTATAAAAGCAAAAACAGTATTAAAGAATAAATTTTGGATTGTCGAAAACGATGGCGAGAGAGTAGGTACAATATCTGTAGCTGACGATCGTTTTATGTTATCAACAGGCGAGTCAGTTCAGTTCTATGATAATAAAACAGAAATTGAAGAACAGCTGGGTAAAACAATCTTTGAAAGAGACAAGACTGCTAAATTAGAAGTAAACAAAGAGGTATACGGTTATCCAACTAGTACATCTCCTTATAATGTAATGTATGACGTAAAACAGAAACTACCGCTCTTTACCAAAAGTAAAAAGTCTAAAAGTTTATATTGCGCAGGATATTATATTATTCGCTTTGATAAAGGTTGGGTTAAAAGTTTTTGTCCCAAGCTAGTTACATTAGAACGTTACACATTTGTAGGACCAATGAGCAGTGAAGTTGAAATGAGACAGGAGTTAAGTCGTGCAAACAAACGATGATCTTAATACAGCCACTATTGAAAAATATATACAAACAGTAAAACTTGCTGACAACAGTCGTGCTAAAGAAGTACGACTGGATATAAATACTGCTAAGAACCTAGCACTTACACTAGGTATTGTTATGTCAAGATTGCATGGGCAATTAGAACAATTAGTTAAAGATAACAATCAGCAGAAACAAGAAGAAACGATTGAAATCCAAATGGACGGTGGGTCTAGTTGGGGAGATTAAACAACCGAGATTAGTTATGTGGGATAAATTTTTAGAGTGGGGATTCCAAAGAGAAGCAGATAGGCAATGGGAACAGGCACAAAAAACTATAAATGATATAGACAACATTGGGCAGCCTAAGAAAAAAGTTATTGATATTATGGCAGAAGACACCGATCCTAACGAAGTTACTATTGAAAATGCATACAAGACAAGATGGATTTGGTATCATACAATACTAGCAATAGGTATCTTTTTTACAAATATTGTTTTGATTGCTATACTATTATTATTGGCAATCAAGCTATAAAGCACGTAGATTACCTTTAAAAGAGATAAATATATACGTAGTTAATTAAAAGGATTACGTATATTATGTCAAGACCAAAGCCAACTGTGCTACTAGAGCACATTAATAAAAAGAATTATCGATCAGAACAAGTACTTAATGCTGATGCTATCTGGGCTGTATTTTATAAGAACAAGCCATTTAATCTTAAGAGTTCAAACTCTCTAACAAACTATCCAGGACCAAAGTATAAGAAAACAAGTTTTTCAAATCCTGGCCATGCACACAATCTTGCTAAAAAACTCAATGACCTATTTGATTGCAAGGACTTTCTAGTAATTAGATTAACCGCAGGTGATGTGGTTATAGAAGAATGAACTGGAAAGAAACATATACTAAAATCTTTCTAACACAACTGGGCAAAGCCGCAACTGAGTTGTCTGTAAAAGAGTATCTGCCATTATGGTGGAAGAATACGAGAAATAAAGGCAACGGCGGTTTACGGTTAACTGACGAAGGATATTTGGTTTTGCAGGAAATAGAACTTGCAACATATGATGTACCGTATCCTAAAGATATGCCATTAACTACACAAGTTATTATATTTTTAGATCAATTTATTGACTGTCCATACTACTTAACTAACCGTAGTATCACTGTAACGAACGAAAAGAAAGCAGTCGAACTTACTCTTTTCAGTGGCGATTTGCGCAAATACGGCTTATCAAAAGCCATGTCTCGTTCAAAAAATCTGTAATTTACCTCATTTAATGGTTGACATCTGCTGTAATGATGTTATTATATATACATAAGTTAGAAATTAGCACTGATAACACTACAAAGAGGAATACATTATGGAAGCTACAGTATCACGAACAGTTGGGCCAAACGGCGCAAAAGCATCAATTAACCACGCTCTTAAAAGAAAGCGTCCAATATTTTTATGGGGACCTCCAGGCATTGGTAAATCAGACATCGTAAGTCAGATTACTAACAGCCTTCCTAACTCGCATTTGATCGATATTCGACTATCACTTTGGGAACCGACAGATATTAAAGGTATTCCGTATTTTGATAGTAATTCAGGTACAATGGTTTGGGGTGCGCCTAGCGAACTTCCAAGCGAAGAGTTTGCGGCACAATACGATAACATTGTATTGTTCTTAGATGAAATGAACTCTGCGGCACCAAGTGTGCAAGCGGCAGCATATCAGCTTATTCTTAACCGCAAAGTAGGACAATACAAATTACCAGATAATGTAATGATTGTTGCGGCTGGTAACCGTGAAGCAGACAAAGGTGTTACTTACAGAATGCCTGCTCCGTTAGCTAACCGTTTTATTCACTTAGAACTTGCTGTTAACTTTGACGATTGGTTCCAGTGGGCTACTGCTAACAATCAACATGCAGACGTTGTAGGTTACCTACAGTTTGCAAAGAAAGACTTATACGATTTCGATCCTAAGTCACCTTCACGTTCTTTTGCAACACCGCGTACTTGGTCGTTTGTATCAGAACTACTTGAAGATGAGTTAGATGAGAATACACTTACAGATCTTGTAAGTGGTTCAGTTGGTGAAGGTTTGGCTGTCAAATTTATGGCACACCGAAAGGTAGCGTCACGCATGCCTAACCCAACTGACATTCTTGCAGGCAAAGTTAAAGAGATGGATACTAAAGAAATCAGTGCTATGTATTCCTTAACAGTGTCACTCTGCTACGAGTTGCAAGAAGCAGAAGCGAAAGGTGATAAGAAGTTTGACGAAAAAGTTAATAACTTCCTACGCTTTAGCATGGATAACTTTGAAACTGAATTGGTTGTAATGGGTATCAAACTTGCTCTTACACAATACGGTCTTCCAATTGATCCAGATGCAATTGAGTGTTTTGATGAATTCCATGATAGATATGGCAAATACATTAAAGCCGCTCAAAACTAAAAGTATTGTAAAGGCGGGTTCTTTGAGCTCGCCTTTACTCTTTTTGGTTGACAAACTCTGTAAATAGTGTATAATATACATATAAATGAAACAAAGGATATAGCACATGTCTAAGCAAGAAATTGGTAAAAAGAACTGGCAACCAGATCCTAATATTACCCCAGAAGCATTAGAAGAAATGCGTGTAGAAGTATACGACCGTATTATTGTTGCACGAGTCGGCTTGCTACTACGTCATCCTTTCTTTGGTAACATGGCTACACGTTTACAGATTAAGGCAGCAGACGACTGGTGTCCAACTGCCGCAGTAGACGGACGTAACCTCTACTATAATACACAATTCTTTAACGCAATGAATAACAAAGAAATCGAATTTGTTATTGCACACGAAATCTTGCATTGCGTATTTGATCACTTAGAACGCCGTTACTGGCAAGGTCGAGACTTAGATGCAATGCTATCTAACATTGCACAAGACTATATTGTAAACAATGTACTAGTACGTGATCGTATTGGCGAAAAGCCTAGCATTGTAGAATGCTACCAAGACTTTAAATATGAAAATTGGACTTCAGAAGAAGTATACGATGATCTAAAAGACAAGTATGACGAAGATCAATTAAATGCACTAGGCGAACTATTAGACGAACACCTTGATTGGGGTGAAGGCGAAGGTGAAGGTAGTAGTGAAGGCGAAGACACAAAAGATGCAAACGGCAACTCTGTTAGCTCTAAGAAGCCTAAGTATACCAAAGATGATTTAAAGAAAATTAAAGACGAAATTAAAGAAAACATGATTTCAGCGGCGCAAAGTGCAGGTGCTGGTAACACTCCTGCAGGCGTTATGCGTATGATTAAAGAGCTTACTGAGCCTAAAATGAACTGGCGTGAGCTGTTGCGTATGCAGATACAAAGTACTATTAAACATGACTTTAGTTTTGCTCGTCCTAACAGAAAAAGCTGGCACACAGGTGCTATTCTTCCAGGACAAAACTTACAAGATACAATTGATATTTGTGTTGCAATTGACATGAGTGGTTCGATTGGTAATGCACAAGCTGAAGACTTCTTAGGAGAAGTCAAAGGTATTATGGAAGAATATCAAGACTATACAATTAAGTTATGGTGCTTCGATACTAAGGTATATAACGAAGACGACTTTAGTGCAGATGACGGACGTGATTTGTTGGAATACGAAGTCATGGGCGGCGGAGGCACAGACTTCATGGTCAATTGGGAGTATATGAAAGAACACGATATACAGCCTAAGAAATTTATTATGTTTACAGACGGTTACGCTTGGGATAGCTGGGGCGATCCGGACTACTGTGACACAATCTTTATTGTTCATTCACATCATGATAAGAATGTACAGGCGCCATTTGGTCAAACTGCACATTACGAATTAACTGCATGAACAAAAAACGAACACCTAATCCTTTAGATTATTTAGACATGAGACAATTAGAACTATGTCCTCCTCATTTTGAGGTTACTAGTACTGAAATAGTTTATAATCTAGAAAGTAGTTTAACTAAATGGATTAAGGAGAACTTAAAAGGAAGATTTCATATTAGTAAAGATGTCGATATTAAAAGCGGTAATGTTACTAATGTGATTAAGGTGGGCTTTGAACAGCCTAAAGAAGCAAGTTATTTCATGTTGGCTTGTCCACATTTGAAGTACAAATAAATAATATGCGCATATATATATTAACATAGGAGAATAACTATTATGAGCGAACAACAAACTAACGCAACCGAAGCACCAGCAGAAGCACAAGCACCAGATCTTACTATTCAAGATCTAACAGCAATGAAATCAGTAATTGATGTTGCTAGCCAACGTGGCGCTTTTAAACCAAACGAAATGACAACTGTCGGTACAGTGTATACCAAGCTAGAAGCATTTTTAAATGCAGTAGCAGAACAACAGAACGCCGCACAGGAAGCACAAGCAGAAGGTGCTCCACAAGGAGAATAAACAATGGCAGAATTAAAACACGTAGGTAGGTCTATTAAAGATCAACGTAAATGCGCAGTAGCATACAGAGTCGTTCCTAACGAAGCTGATAACTGCTTAGTAGTATTTACTGATACACTTGACTCACCCGATCACCAAACACTTATGAAGTTGATTGAAAGTAATGCAGGACAAAACGCAGGAGAACTTGCTGATGCAATGTTTAGAACTCGTTTGTCAGATGGCAGAAACATGTTAGTACAATTTGATCGTACAGGTAAACTACAAAAGGTACCTACTAGTCAAATTGAATTAACACCTAATACAACATCAAGCATTCCACTAAATGAGCTAAACAAGATTGTTGCAGAGCAACAAGGTGTAACTGTTGCAGACTTGGCAGCAAAAGCTGGCAAAACTGCTGAAGCACCGACTGAAGAACCTGCTCCAGTAGTAGCAGAAGCAGCACCTGCAACTACGCAATCATCTGAAGTATTAACTGACGAAGACTTAGCGGCTCAATATAGATCACAAGCAGACGCTCTGTATAAAGAAGCAAAAGCGTTAAGAGGATTAGCAGAAGAACTAGTGCCAACTGTTAAGAAGAAGGCCAAAGCGAAGACTGCTACAGGTGGCTAAAGGAAATAAACTTTCTAAAGACGTAATTAAGAAATGGCCTGAAGTACTTGGTACAATTGATGTCGAAGTAGTTCCTATTCAATATATTAAAGCAGTTGAAGTGCATTTTGATGACGGTAATACGTGGGTGGTAGATGTAGACCCACGTGCTATCGACGATCAACGAGGTGCAGACGAGCTTGAAGCAACATTAGAAGATCTAATGGAGGAATATCACGATGCTATCCAAGGTGTTAACTTTATAGTTAATATTGATAAAGTTAAGCGGGATGTGCAAAAACGTACTAGACAATTTATGAAGAAGAGAAAATAAATTCCTGTTCGGCATAAATACAGTATAAGAAAGAAACTGTCTAAAGTTTATCAGGAGTTAAATAAAAATGGCACTAAAAGTATTAAGAGGAACAACGGCACAACGTACTGGTTATGTACCAGAAGTTGGTGAGCCGGTATGGGATACAGACACAAGCAAGTTATACGTTGGCGATGGCTTAACATTAGGCGGTATAGCAGTTGATATTGCAAACAATTCATTAGGGTTAAACAACTTAGATGATGTTCAAACGGGAGCATTAACAGATGGCGACAGTCTAGTATATAACGCTGGTGCATTGGTATTTGAAGCTGGTGACGCAACCAGATTAGGCGACAAAAGTATTGATCAGTTATCAGATATAGACCTTACAACACCTGCAACTACTGGACAAGTACTTAAATGGAACGGAACACATTTTGCTCCTGCTGATGATGCTTCTTCAGATGGTTCTGGTATTGTACCAGGCGCACTTTACGAAATTGACATTACTGGTGATGTACAAGGTGATCTTACTGGTAGCGTAATCGATTCAGGCGGTAACACAATAGTTGACTATGATAATAGTAAATTACAAGCAGTTAGTGTTGTTACAAACGTATTTAGATCAGGTATTGCTGATGGAACTATGGTTTTAGAAAACGATGCCAGAACACCATTACAGATTAAAACTGTTACTACTGGCGATGCTGGCGGGTTCCCTTATACAGACTTCCTCTCTGTTAAAGGTTCAACCGAATCCCCGACTGCTGTTGAGGCAGGCGATATAGTAGGTGGTTGGAAGATATCCGCTTATGATGCTGTTTCTGGAGAAGGTCATGTTTCAGCATTACTATATACATCAATTGCAAGCGACGGTGATGTAACCCAAGATTTTCCTAAATCTAGTGCAACACTTCTTGTTGGTGCAGGCTCTGGTACATATAATGCATACATGTTTGGCGAAGAAGGTGAGTTTAAAGCACCTGGCGCTATTACTCCTGGAGTATATGCTGACGCTAGTGCAAGAGATTCAGGTATTACAACCCCGACAGCAGGTATGATGGTATTTGTAACTGATGTTGCTAAGTTCCAAGGATATGACGGATCTGCTTGGGTAAACTTAAACTAATATTACCATTTAGGATATTTGTTTAGTTGGTCTAAAAATACATCGGTATTTAATTTCCAGAATGTTTGTACGTGACCTCGATATTCTTTTTCAAATTCTTTTGTAAGAACTCCAGTCTTTTCTAGACTTGGTCCCCATATAGTATGTACTTGTCTTTGTGTACCTACTTTACTAGGATGTGTTGTAATATACATTGGTTCTTTTGCCCATTCAATACAAGCAGGCATAAAAAACTGTGCTGTAACATGTTGATGCGTAATAATTCCTGTACGTGTTCTTGTAGATACAACCGGCATTAGATCAGTAAATGCACATGTTCTTGTACATATGCGATACCCTTCTTCTATACTATGAGCAGCTACACTGCCAACAGCACGATCATTATAATATAATATCCAAACTTGCCATTCTTCTTCATTACGAAAACAATCTATCATTGCTTTTTGACTAGCGTTATTTACAAATCCTCTTTTTTCAGCTTCTTTATAAAAGTCTGTTAAGTCTAAGTCTTTATTCCAAGGAATTATTTTATACATTTAGCTTTCTCTATAAAGTCGTTGGGATAGTTCTTTCTAAAACTTTCCCAACATAGTTGTTCTAATAAGTCTAAAGGTTGAGGAGTATCCCACTCAATGCCTAATGATTCAATATGTTTACGCATTTCTTCTTGGCGTGTACTGTAAATATGACTAGAGTGATCTGCTATACTAATAGGCCCCTCTTGTTCATTATACGCAAAGAAGTAGTTAATACTTTTTAACTTACCGTCTACTACAAAATAACTGCTAGGGTGCATACTGTATTTGTAAATACCTAGATTCTTATGTGCTTGAATTATGTCTAGCATCTGTTCTTGCCAATCTGGTAATACGTTATCATAGTTTTCTTGATCGCAACCTGCAAGTTCCCAAAAGTCAGGACCTTGTATTCTTAGATATACTTTTCTTTTTTCTATATCTATATCTATAATTTCTGGAATATATTGCGGACAATTCTGTTGCATGAGTAGCAAGTATTCGACTTCTCTATCAAATTTTTCTTGCATTAGGTTAGCATCAACTACTTGATTTTGTCCACCATGATACTTTTCATCATTGTAATACCATTGACAAAATGTTTTTTCGTCTTTGCTAATTAAACTAGTATAGATTAAATTGTTCCTACAAAGTCCAGCACCTGGTACGTTGTTCCAATAATACTCCATAACACTGCTCCTTACTGATATTTATAGGTAAATATGAGTATATAATTAAAAAGTGAGCACTTAATGAGAAAACTTAAAGATACATTATCGGTTTGTGAACAATGTTATCGACATGTGCCAGCTATACGATTCGAAAAAGATAATCAAATATGGTTAAGTAAAACATGCCCAGAGCACGGATATGTTGAACACCTTGTAGAGCCAGATGCAGAGTTTTATTTAAATTATAATTATCCACGGCATCCGTTAACTAGTTATTTTATCGAAACAACTAATAAATGTAATCTAGCATGTCCGCATTGTTATCAAGAACCTGATAGTAGATCTATAGATCCAGCAATACTATCAATACTAACAACAATTAAATCTTGGCCCGATGACGGATACCCTGTTGCACTAGTAGGAGCAGAGCCAACTACGAGAAAAGACTTGCCTCAAATAATAGAAGCCATACAAGCACTGCCCGGAAAGCCTCGTGGTATTATGATTTTAACCAATGGTGTTAACTTAGGAAGAATTGATTATGCTAGTCAATTTACAAAATTTGATAATGTAGTATGGGGTTTTGGTCTTAATCATCCTGACTATCAAGGACACACTGTACGAGGAAAGCAAGAAGACGGATTAGATAATTGTAAAGCAATGGGGTTAATAATAAAAAATATTAGTTATACTCTCGAAGGGTTTGATCAATTAGAATACTGTCTATCTGAAATACAAGAATTCAGTAGTGTAAAAAAATATTGCGACCTATATAGAATTCGAGTAGGAACTGAAATAGGCAGATGTCCTGATCAAGATAAAATGTTCCTAAGTGAATTAGTTAAACGTGCAAAGGCAATTGCAGAAAAGAACAACTGGAGTTTCATACCTAGGCCTGAACTAGGCATTAGAGCGCATTATCCAGTTGAGATTAATGGAGTAGTAGTAAAACTTATTCAATGGCCCGATGTTAAAACACTAGACATGAGCGAAATGCAAACGGAGGCAATTGCTGATATACTTCCTGGTAAGCCGCCTAGTCCGTTAGTGCATCAAGTTATATTAAGAGATCATGCAATAAACAATGGAAAAATGTTACCCGATACAATACCAAAGGAATGGATAGATAATTATGGCAAATAGAGGAATCAACGGAACACCGTATTTTGATCTAGAAAAATATCTCGATATGGAAACTTTCGAAAAGTTGCAACCAGAAATAATACACGGCTTTGCAACAGCAAGAGAGTTTGCTAAAGAAGGTACATGGATGGCTCCTGGGTTTACTTTTGAAGATATGAGTTACACGTTAAATTGGAAACCTATATATCAAGCATTAGAAGAATTTCAATTACTAGCAGATGACAATCCTATCAAGATTGAAGGTATGAAACTTATGCCGTCAGACTTTGGAGATTACAAACAACGTAACGTTTTTACACGTTACTTAAAAATGGCACTAGGTGCATACGATCCTTACATTTATTATTTCCTTTGGGAAGAAGGGTCTTGGGACGACAGAACAGCAGAACGTAAACTAACAGAAGAAGCACAATATTTTCCTGAAACAGTAAAATGGACAGAACAATTAATCAAAGACAATATATTTGAACACATTGGTCGTGTTATATTCTTTCATTGCGAAGCAGACGGTGTTCCGTTTGAACACAGAGACCTTGATGCTAAAAACGGAATGAACGAATCATTTCCACACAATAACGAATTTATACATATTCGTCCTAATACTAAGAAAGCATTTTATTTGTGGGACCCCGAAACTAAAAATAAAACATATCTTAATACTAGAGCAGCTTGGTGGAATGATCAAGACTGGCATGGCGGAGAGCGCATTATGGAACAAAGTTATGCATTACGTATTGACGGTAAGTTTACAGAAGAATTCCGTAAAACTTTGGGCATAGATCACTTAGAAAGTTATTAATGAAATATTTAGGTAATTACGCAGACTGGATTCAGCCAGAATGGATCGACTACATAAAAGCCAATGACGGTACATGTCGTCCTAGCGGTGGCCGAAATCCTGACAGTGAAGAATTTAGAAAAGCAGCAGAACACGGATACGATATAACTCAAACATATTGGTATATCTACGAGTGGGATACATTTCCTTTTGAAGTTAAATCACCTATACCAATAGAAGGTGAATTTATATGGTGGTTTATAAAGATGAATCCAGGCAATAAAATGCCTATGCACAAAGACCCACATTCTCTTATAGAAAAAAATAGCAAACGCTATTGGATGGCTTTACAAGATTACGAACCAGGGCATGTGTTTATCTACGAAGATCAACTTGCAACTGGTTATAAAAAAGGAGACTTGTTTATGTACGATGATAGTAAAGCACTACATGGTGCATGTAATATAGGATGGAGCACAAGAATAATTGCGTGTTTTAGCTCTTACGATTTATAAAGAAGTTTTGTTTTTAATATAAATTTCTATAGCTTCTGAGTCATAACTAGCATCACGCAACTCTTGATCAGTTACTTCCAAAATCTTTTCGTGGCCTACACGAGTAATCTCACTTAATATTGCAAAGTTTGATAGTTTCTTTGACAACTTATGAAATCCGGTCTGGAACTGTGTACAAAAGTCAGTAGCTTGATTTATATCGGCCCAATCTGCTGTCCATATAAGACTGTTGTTATCAAACTTGTGTTGCACATTAGTCTTATTTTTGTTAAATTTACTATCTATTTCTTTAATTTCATCTTCGTCTGTTATAGATCGATAGCCATGTTTTTTCCATTCTCTACTAAACACACTAGTAGTTAATGTGTTAGTGTCTGTACTTATTTCAAGTGGCCACCAGTACCAACACTGATCACTCCAATTGTCTCGAAGCCAATCTTCTGATGTTTGCCAACTGTCTGGTGTTTCGTGTGGCAAGCCTGCTATCATGCCCAACGTACCTCTGTATAAGCCTAACGTATCCATCATATGTTTACGCATGTCCATCAATCCTTGTTTGATACGATCAGGAGACATTCCTTTGCCTACGGCTTTACCTGCGGCTGGGTGAAATGTTTCTACACCATAAAAGTGCGCCCATACTCTTGCACGGCTTAACATTTCCATTTGTTGAGGTTTACTAATTACTAAATCAATACGTATAAATGCACTAAAGTTAGGCTTGAATGGCAGGCTTTCAACTACTCGTACTAACATTTCTAACTTAGTTTCTCGATCATTAAGAGTATCATCTGCTATAACATAGTTAGTAACTCCCCATTTATTATAGTTTTCCATAAGCTCGTTGCGTAAATTTTCTTCACAAGTACTAGTATCTTCTTTAATACCAAGAAATGCATAATTACAATATTTACATGCAAATTTGCAACCTCTGCTAAGTTCTATAGTGAGCTGCTCATGAGACTGTACGCTATCTGTTGGAGCATATTGTACACTATATTCTTCTAAGCCCATAGCCGGATATGTACTATTGCAGTCTATAAGAAGTCCTCCTCCTAGATCAATAGGGCGTGTTCCGTGAGGTGCATCACCGTTTTCAAACCACCATGTTAATATATTCTCTATAACCATCTCGCTATAGCCGTAAAGCATAGCGTCACAACCTATATCATATTGATAGAATTGTTGTCCACCTGCAAGATACTTGCGGCCCGGATAACGCTGTTTGAGATCAATTATAAATTGCTGTGTCCATTGAGGTTGCATCCAAGTATAACTAAAGCCAAACATTAGAGTATCATCGCTAACTTTCTTGTCAAGATATTCGTATAGTTTATCCTCAGGCCAACTTTTAGTCCAGTCAATAACATCAACAGTCCATCCAAGGCGCTCAAGTAGATTAGCAACACGATAGGCTCCACTAGCCCGTCTTGCTTTTAGTTGATTGTCGTTGAATAATATACAGTGTCGATTCATGCCATTCCTTTTAGTGGATTCAATAAATATATTTATGCACCAAGAAAGAGTGGTATTAATAAATGAATTATATAGGTAATTACGCAAACTGGATCGCTGAACATAATATTATTGATATGTTAAACAGTAAGCAAGGCGAAACAACTCCAGTATGGCAACCAGATCGGTGGACCGGAAACGAGACTTTAGAAAAGTTTAAAGAAATGGCAAGGCCTGGATATTCAAAGAATGTATTTTTCTTTCATCAGCTTAACGCAGGATCACCAGAAATGGAAGGATACGATTTCGTATATCCTGAACTACCAGAAACTAGAAAACATGCGCCGTGGTGGTTTGTAAAGTTATATCCCGGTGAATTTCAAGCAATGCACATTGATCCACACTTAACTGAAGTTAGCAACTTTGTACGTTATACAATGTTTTTACAAGACTGGGAGCCCGGACACATATTTGCGTATGATGATAAAATGTTGTCTAACTATAAGGCAGGTGATTTGTATGAATGGAGCGATCCTGAATGTATACACGGACCTGCTAACATAGGTTACAATACAAGACTTACATTACAAATTACTCTTCACGATTAAATCATCGCGATTAAGCTGTTCGTCTATCCTTATATACGGCGAAGATTTGCCGCAAAGTATTTTACATGGAGAAGAAGAATGTTTGCTCCACTTTTTACGAATAAGTGTTTGCCAAACAGGTTGGTCCATAATGTGCTTAATGCCATGTGTGTTAGCGTTTAGACTTTCTAGTCCACCAAACTCGTTAATTAGATCATAAACTTCGTCTTGTACTTCTTTAGCAAGACTTACAATAGATGTTTCATCTATTAGATTATATTTACTATGTAATTTTGTATCATAATTTGCGTATAAAAACGAAGCTATTAAACAACACGGCATTAGATGACCGTGTGCATCTATAAACAGTTCTTTGGATTCGTGTGTAAAACAACTTATATCCACTTCCCACTTTTTGTAATCTTTTAAATCGTTAAATTCTACAGGGTTTATATCGCTGTTAGAATGCTGTTCTATATAGTAAGCAGTATTACCCTTTTTATCTAATACCGGAAATGGTTTTCCAAATCGTTTACTAGTTTTAAAGTTAAATGCAGTAAATCCTAAGTCAGAGGATTGTTGTCTAGCAGCTTCTAGTTGATGCTCGTTGTGCTTAAATTTAATAAACATCCAAGTTGCATTTCCGCCTGCTTCAATAAATGCACAAGCATTACGTATAATTGTATCGTATGATGTTCCTATTCGATGAAGACTGTGCGTGTCTGCTAATCCATCTAGTGCAAATTCTACAGTATGTTCAGCCGGTAATGCTAATGCTAATTGAGTCCACCAATCAACTGATCTTGCACTACCGTTAGTGTTTATGCTTATACTTGTTATACTATTATCTTTTACATACCGACACATATCTATTAGATCGTTATTAATAATAGGATCACCGAAGTCTCCACAAAAGATTATATGTTTAGTTTGTGCAAGGACTTCTTTATTAAATATTGTTTTAAACTGCTCTAACGTCCAGTCATTTAACTTTAGTAGAGGATTTTCAATTCCGCCGTGAATATTTCTCAAGCACATAGGACAACTAGCTTGGCACCTGTTGGTAATTTCTATTTGTATCTGAGACAATTCGTTAAACGAAAACATTTTAATATTCCTATTTTAAATTGTGTTAATAAAGATTTTGAAAAATCTTTGGAAATGGGCATTCCGGCCAACACTTTGGTAAGTGTACATTCATCGTGAGATTGAAGAAATTTTTGAGATCAATTATGCCATCAGTTTCTGATTGGTCAAATCTGTAGGAGCCTTGGTCTCCAATCATACCTGCAATTAGTTTTCTTTCAATAAAATGATCGTCATACGGCACAACTGCGTAATAGTCAATAATTTTTAAAGTGCCGGATTTGTTTATAAAGAAACAATGCGGATATAGTGCTAGTTTATAATAGCCATTATCTTTAAATTCTTTTACAACGCTATACAGTTGATCTTTCCAATTAGGAAATTCGTCATCTATTGATCTGTTTGGATCAAATACTATCTGCGATAGTGTTTCTGTATTCCATTCTATAAAAACTTTATTATTGGAACGATCAACTTCTAAAAGTTTAGGAGTACAATCTAAATGTTGTAGCTCTTCTAAAAACTTTACTTCTCTTTCAAAAAAGAAATCAATTATCTCTTGTGTCATACCAGGCTGATGGCCTTGATAGTCTTCATTGATGCAATAATGTTTACATAAAATATCGTTAGTTGGATTCATTAAGGCTGTATATAACATGTTAGATGATGATGTTATATTATCAGCTGTTCTTTTGTAATAATATTTCCAATTACTCGTATTCATAACTATACTTATGACTCATTTAAAGACGATAAGTATAATTATGGACCACAATAATTTAAAGAGCTGTACGTTTGTTAATGTTTATAATCACAAAGATCTAACAACGTTATTAAAAGACAAACCAGGCTCAGATGTTACTACTGATCCAAGTCGATGGAATTTAGACAATAGCGAATACGGAAAGATACATGCTATCTGGAAGGAAGGAAACTTTAATGTTGATGCTATGAAGTGGACAAACTATTATCCTAACGAGCATTTCCCACAAGAGTTTGTTGACAATGTTGCAGATCATTTAAATTTAAAAGGTGTACATCGTGCATGGATTAGTAGAGTTGATCCTGGATACTATGCTCCTTGGCACTGGGACGTTGATGACAACGAGCAAGAATATTTAAAACATGGCGGAATCAAACGCTATAGTATGTCATTAGGAGGTAAAGTTCTTGGACATATTTTTATGCTAGGTCAAGATTATTTGTATAACTGTCCGGCTGGAGCGTTATTTCATTGGAATAATTATTACGAATGGCATAGCGGTATTAACGCAGGTATGACTCCAAAGTTTATGTTTCACATAATTGGATATTAAATTTATTACGGTCTATACTGTCTAGTCGAGTTATAGCATTGGTGTCTAGATTAAAAGAAACACCGTCTTGCAAAATATTAAAGTCATTAACTAACTGTTGTTTGTTTAATTTATTTAACAATGGACTAATCAAGTCATCAAATTCAAATCTAGGATTTTCGCATATTGGCTTAATTGTTACAGTTGTACAATTTTCTAAAGTTGGCTTATTTAAAAGTTTTCGTATAACAAGTTGTACTCTGTCATACGATCCAAAATTTGCTGCTACATGGCGTAGGCCAGTATTCATTTCGTACCATTGTCCATCTGCTACTGTAGGGTACATTTTTTCATCGTCTACATTAATTAAAAAAGAATATTGTCCTTTAATACTTAGATGATATCTGTCATCAATATCAGTATGCGACATATACGTTGTTCCATGCCCAAGTACAATAATTCTTGCTTCGCCGATATCTAGTGGCAATGTGTTTAACAGTGTTTCCCAAACTGTACCTTTAAATTCTTCTTTAATTTCCCAAGAGTCGTAAAAGAAATTGCCAGTTGGCTGATTAATTGTTAGTTTAGAATCTACAGACGGAACAGAACTCTGTGCTTCATTAAGAAGTGTTGAATCAACTGTATAAGGTAATGTTTGAAGCATAGTAAATCCTGCCAATAATATGTATTATAAAATATTTAGTACATAAATATTTGCATGAACTTGTATCTGAACCAGATGTGGAAACGCATAGGCATTAGTCTTAGCGGTGGCGCAGATAGTGCGTTACTTGCCTATTTGATATGTAAAAATGTAAGTGTAACTACAGATATACATATTACTAACCAAATACGTATGTGGAAAACAAGACCATGGCAAGGCCCTGTTGTTGACAGAGTAATTGACTGGTTTGAAAGTAAGTTTGACCATAATTTCATAGTACATAAAAATTTTATACCACCTGAATTAGAAGAGCCTACTGATTATCTTATCAAAGACGAGTATGGTAAAATGAAATCAGGTAATAGGATTATATTACGTTCGCATAATGAATACATTGCACATCAATATAACTTAGACGCATTATACGGTGGTGTAAATATGAATCCTGATATATCTATACCTGGAGAAATGGAAGAACGTAACGAAGGTGTGTTGGTTCCTCATTTTGTACATAATGGTATTGACATCTGTCATCCTTTTGTGTATACTAAAAAGGATTGGATTATACGACAATACTACGAAAACGATATCGTAGACTTATTAAATCTTACTCGTAGTTGTGAAGGAGAGTTTGAAGGTTTGGATTATACAACATATACACCAGGGCAAGATGTACCAGAATGTGGAGAATGTTTTTGGTGTAAAGAACGTCAATGGGGAATAGATAATGTCTAAAAGTTGTACATTCTGTATGCACCCATTTACTGGATTGGCTACTAGAGAAGACGGTGCTATTAAAGTATGTTGCCGTAGCCAGCCAATTGGTTATATACAAAATGAAACATTGGAAGAAGTTTGGAACGGCGATGCTATGCGTGAAGTGCGTAGACAAGTACTTAATGATGAGCGTCCAGATGTATGTAAACCGTGCTTTGATCTTGAAGATCAGGGTGTACAGAGCTTACGACAGCGTCATATAGCAGGGGTAATACCTGAAGCTAGGGTCAACTTATACCCTGATGCACTAGACGCATTAGACGAAGATTACAGCATGCCGTTTGAGCTTCCTACTATGGAAATTAAGCTGAATAACTTGTGTAATTTAAAGTGCCGTATGTGCAATCCTTTAGACAGTACTAGTTGGAAAGACTGGGACCAAGTTACAGATTTTTACAAAAAAGAAGACAACATATTAATTCCAATTGTTGATGCACTTGTAACTAAACCAGGACAATATATTGGGCCGTTTGATAACAGCGATAATTGGTGGTTGTCATTTGAAAAATTGTTGCCATTCTTTAGGCGTGTAGAGTTTGCCGGTGGCGAGCCGCTAATGGATCCATACCATTACAAGATACTAGATAAACTTGCAGAGTATGGTGACAACATAGAACTAAAGTATGCTACAAACGGTACTACGCTTGGTATAAAGGGCGGACGTACTATACACGACTATTGGCCTAAGTTTAAAAGCATTGCTGTAAACGTAAGCATAGACGGTATATACGACACATATGAATACATTAGAGGCAATGGTAAGTTTAGTACAATAGAAGAAAACATTGAAGTGTTTAAGAGCTTTCCTAATGTAAGCCGTGTAGTAGGTGCATTTACTGTACAAGCAAACAATATAATGCAGATAGACAAAGTTATTGATCACTTTATTAACAAAATGGGAATTGTGTTTTATTCGCATAGAGTAAGTTATCCAATGAGTCTAAGTGCGCAAGTATTGCCGCCTGAATTAAAACAAAAGGTAGTTGCACGTTTAGAACAAATGAAAACAGAAGTGTTAGAATACCCAATGGTAAAACAGCATAAACTATTAGAAACTGTGACACTACAACAGATACAAGATAACATTAACTTCTTAGAATCAAAGTGCATGTATGACACACATTGGCAAGACTGTATAGAGTTTAATCGACGTTTAGACAAAACTCGCGGGCAAGACTTCCTTGCATCTAATCCAGAGTTTGAACCGTATGTTTAACCTTATATTAACAAACGGCAAAGAAGATACTAGTATACCGTTTAAAGTTAGAAATACTAGTATTGCTAAAAAATGGTACAAAGAACTTTTAAAAAATTATAAGTTATATGAAATAGATAGATTTACTAACTGGGGTACGCATAATCTTATTGATGAACTTAATGATTGTATTGACGAAATGAACAAGGGCGGAGTTTATATTGATCGATATATCAGTACTAATAGTGCTAGTATGCAACAAGATTTAAACTATCTGCATAAATTTTTTGAAGACTTGCGTGGAGAAGCAACCATAGGAACAGAATGGTTTAATAATTCTCCAAAGAAAATACAAAAATGTGTAGAGCGTTTTAATATTCTTATACATCAATTAGAAGCAGAATTACGAACAACAAATCATCCTACAGTAGTAGTTACTTTTAAAGATAGACCTATAATAAACCTAACACAAGAAGATATGAAACACTTTACATTTCAATGGACTCACGGAACTGTATACATAAATTATTGTCAAGTTGGAAAAACAGTTTTAGATATTTTTAAAGACAACGATAGTGTAGCCAAAGGAATAAGACCTCAAGAATTTTATAGTGCAGATTTCATGGTTAAGTTTGGACCTGCAATACCTTATCCAATGTACTTACTAAGAAAAATTTATATAAATTTATGGTTAAAGTTACAATCATTTAAATTTAAAAATCCTAATTTAGGAATGATTCCTGTAGCAGATCTAGTTGAAGATATTGATACAACAGACTTAAAAAAATATAATGAAGTTAAAGGTGTACAATGCATAAAGTAATAAGCAAATGGCCGCATCAAGATAGTATACGTGTTGAGTGGAATATGGGCAAACGCTGTAATTTAGATTGCGGATATTGCCCTGCTGAGATTCACGATAACTTTAGCCCGCATACACCTTTACAAACATTTAAAGATGCAATAGATAAGTTAGTAGAAATAGGCAAACCTATAAGACTTAGTTTTACAGGAGGCGAACCGTGTGTGCATCCTAATATCAAAGAAATATTAGCATACGCTCGAGATAAAGTTGAATGGATTAATGTAACAACAAATGGAACATTGCCTTATAGGTTTTATGAAAGTTTACCAGTAAATCATTATGTATTCAGCATACACTTCGATAACAAAATGGTTAATCAAGTAATTAATAATGTTTTGATTTGGGCGCAAGCAAACGAAGTTGATAACGTACCGTTTCAACTTAACATAATGGCACACCATGAATACATGGACAAGGTAAGACATGCTACTATTGTATTTGACGGTCACGAGATTCCGTATGTAATTAGACGCATACGCTGGACAGAAGCCGATAATAGAGATTGGTTTGATGACATGCGTTATGATCCAAAAGATTTAGAGTGGATACTTAATCAAACATCAACAGCAAAGCCTAATGTTATCATTGACGATAAAGAAGAAATGCATGCCAATGATGTTATTAAACACAAACTAAATCAATTTGAAGGCTGGGAATGTAATGCCGGTATTGAAAGTTTAATGATCAACTGGGACGGTGACGTTCATCGTGCTACTTGTAGAGTAGGCGGAAGTCTAGGTAACATTTATAAGGGAACTTTTGAACATCCTAGTCAGGCTGTAATATGTACACGTAAATGGTGTACTTGTGCTGCAGATATTCCGTTAACTAAAGTAAATGAGCCAGCTCAGGAAATATTGCCGCTGCGTTTAATCCACGAATAGCATCAAGTTTGTTTACATACTCCTTAAAGCCTGGAAGTAAATGACTGTTATCTGCTGAATCCATATGTGCTAACAAGCCTTCCCATTTAGGCCAACCAGATGGATTATGTATCCAAAAATCATCGTCTTGTGTATAATTTTCCCATAGCCATGTTTTAAGTTCTGCAAAACGTTCACGCACTTCTTGTTTGTCTTGTTCTGGAAGTATTGTAATATTAAGAAACGTTGGTATGTGTACTAGGTGCATATTAACTAATCCGCCTCCCATTTGTACTCCGCCTACTAAGCCAGTATTCATCTTTTTAAAATTACTGTTTAATTTCCACTTTATAAAATCAGGCATATGTTTAATATTGAATATTTGTACTGCTGTTGCCATACTAATATGTATGTTGTCAGGTGTATTATCTAACATATGCAATGTGCGTTCTACATCAGCAAATTTTGTAGGGAAGCGAATATAATCATCGCGTTCAAAACTTGCATCAACACTAACAGCAAATTTAACCTTATGAAACTTTGACCATAGCTCAATTAATTCTTCATCTACAAGCAATCCGTTTGAGTTATAACGTAATAGTATTTTATCTTGATATCCTTGACGAATAATTTCTTTAATAAACATTTTGTGTTCTTTAATCATTAGAGGCTCGCCTCCAGCAAAGTACACTTGTCTTAGGTTAGGAATTTGTGCATTAATTTCCTCCCAGAATGAATCTTTCTCGTGCCACTTGTTATTAAAAGTTTTACGATCCCATTGCATTTGTCTTTTAACTTCAGGATCTTGTAATACAGGAATAAGTTTTTTATGGTCCGCAACCCACTTACTTGAATCATGCGGGCTACACATTACACACTTAATGTTGCACGTATGTCCTAATCTTAGATCCAAGTATTTTAAATTTTCTGGCACAGTGCCGTCTTCTTTTGTTTGTCGAATAAGTTCAGGAATGTCTACGCCATTATCGTCTCGGTGCCAAGTGCCTGTTTCCCAAATACGTTTACTTACAATGCCTTGGCTTTCTTCTTTAAAACAACCTGTACAACTTGCAGGAATTTCACCATTAAGCATAGTTGTACGTACACTTTTCATATAATCGTTATTCCATGCCTCCAAAGGAGTGTGGGTACCAAAGTTTGCAGGTTTGCCGTCTTCCATTTTCACAAGACCTACTTCATGATTATCGCCTGCGCCACTTGCATTAGACGTGCAACATAATCGCATATCACCATTTGGCCTAGTTGCCATATGTATCCAAGGTAACACACAAAATGTTTCTGTGCCACTTACTTGTGCAATTTCAGCTTGATACTTTTTTAGGTCAGACATTGTTTTCCTTAATCATAGTTCAATATATTCAATAAACTGATCTTTTGGTTTACTGAGTTTGTTAACTCCACACGTTCTTGCACATGTAATTAGTTTTTCTGAATTCCAGTACTTGTGCCATACTGTTTGCCAAGCATTAGAATCTATTACATCTTTTATAGAACGATCAAGACCATTTGTATTTCCTAAATCTGCAATAAGACTAGAGTGCTGTGATCTCATCTTTTCTCTAATGTCTTTGGCTAAATCATTAGGGTGTATATAATTATACGGAGCACTTGCTAAAAAACAACAGGGCATAATATCTCTTTGTGCTGTTATATAAATTTCTTTCTGTTTTACAACAAAACAGTCTATTTCACTAGCGTCTACTACATCTTTATAATTGTCAAGTACATCTTGGGTTATAAGAGTTATGTTACTTCCTGTAGGTGGCTCTAGGTAATATTCAAGTTGACCTTTTTTATCTAAAACTTCAAACTTGTTAGTAGCAACAAATCTTGCACTATCTTTGTATGTAAATCTAGCAAAGCCGTGTTCTTTTGCTAATGCTTCACAAGCAAGTTGTTGATGTTCGTTATGTTTAAATTTTATAAACGCCCATTCTGCTATACCGCCTGCATTAATAAACGCTTTTGCATTTTTTAATACAGTGTCAAAGTCAGTACCAATACGATATAGACTGTGCGTATCTGCTAATCCGTCAATTGCAAAAATAACACAATGTTTACTAGGCAATGCTTTTGCAAGTTTCTTCCACCAATCTGTACTTCTTGCTCCGCCGTTTGTGTGTATTCTAATCTCTATAGTAGGTTTAACATCAGTTGCATAGCTGCACATTTCTGCTAAATCGTTATTGATGATAGGATCACCAAAGTTTCCACAAAAGTAAAAACTGTTTATTTGGTGTAGTACTTCGCTAGTTAAGATGTGCTTAAAATCATCAATTGTCCAATCTTGATTTTTAATCAATGGATTTTCCAACCCGCCGTGATAGTTTCTGCTACACATAGGACAACTTGCTTGACAGCGATTTGTAATCTCTAGGTGTATATTTTTTAGTTGATTAAATTTAAACATTTTTATATTTCATATCTCTTATTTTGAGTCAGAGTAATTGTTAAATATACTTATGCCGTATCTAGCACCAAAATACTTAGATCCGATTGTCTGTCAATACAAGAACGACTTAGTTTCGATATCAGATAGTTCTACATTTAAGATTTTAAATAAAAATAGAAACATCATATTAGATCCAATTAGCAAAATAAATGTATACAAAGTTGTTAAACATGATATATGGTTAGTTACACAGGATTCTGTTGTACAAGTTAGAAACTACAAACCTAAATATTATAATATAGATACAGACAATAGTCAATATTACAGCCTAGCAACTAATGGCGAAATAGCATTTAGCTTTGGTAGTAAGTTTGCAATGCGACTGGATAAGAATATTGATTTTATTGAAATGCCTGTACAAGGTTCTAAGTTACATATAGGAACCGTTTATTGCAACGGTAGTTATTGGAGTATGCCTAGCAGTGACAAATCTAACTATAATTTAATTGTAGAGTTTGATGGTGAAAAAATTAACAGTTATCCAGTAACTGGAATTGATAACTCTATAGCAAGAAAATATAGTGATATTATAGTTATGGGTAATATATTGTATGCATTACCCTTTGGCGAAACAGCAGGCTTAAACGAAGTTATTGAATTTAATACCGAAACTAAAGAAATAAAAGTATACAAAACACAATGTAAGGACTTTGCTAAGAAATATAGTGGCGGTGTACTAATAGGAGATAAGATTATTGCTGTGCCGCATGGTGACGACAGTAATGATTGTAATTGGGGATTAATATTTGATACTAAAACAAAACAATCTATCAATTTTAGTGTTAATTTTAAAGGATATCAATTTAGGTCAGGAATAAAATTTAACACTCACGCTGTGTTCTTTCCTTTAGAAACTTCAGATTGTCCAATATTAAAAGTTAATACTAGTGGCACTGTTGTAAAAGAAATACATTTAAAGGATTATTTACTAGGAAGACCTATTATGCATAATCATTCACTAAAAGTAATAGGGTATCATACAGAAACTGAAACATATCATTTATTAGAATTTAATGAAGAACTAGATTACAAAATACATACTGTAATTACGAATTAAACTTGTGACCTATAATCATATATCTAGTATATTTAGGTGTTTCAAACTCTCCTACATAGGCTACATACACATTTGACTGTCTAACAAATTCTTCCATATTACTTGCACATCGTATGTGTTCATCAAGATCAAAATAGTTGTTACTTTGTAATACTACTTTAGTGCCTGGTTGAATATTGCTCAACCATTTGTCATATTGTTCTTGTGTTAGATGCTCACAACTAGTGTTTATAGCAACATCTGCATCTGTAGTGTATTCGCACATATCTGCTGTTGTAGCAAAAAATCTACCCTGCATATGATATCGCATATTAATAGTTTCTGCAATAGTTTTACATGTAGGATCAAGGTCTACACTTTCGATATCTGATATACAAAGGTCACTATTGAACAATAGGTTTGAAAGTACACCGTTCCATCCGCCATACACAGCAATACTACCTTGTAATTTGTATTCTTGCATTTTTTCTATAAGCCATAATTTACTATGTACCTGGCCTTTCCAAAAACTTTCAAGTGTTCGGTATCGGTCGTCACTGTTGCGAATTGCGTCCATCCAAAATAATACGTCTTCTACATCAACTTTCAAGGGTTTCTCCACTTTGGTAGTTTACTATCAGCACTACTCATACAACTAGGTGTTATACACGGAGTAGGCTTTTTAAATATTTCAAACCCATCTGTAATTGTTCCTAGTATATCGTCATGACAACTATGACTTCTTCTAACTTCTGTATCCCTGATGATTATTCCTTGGTAACCTGCATTACAGGACCAACCTTTAAACTTATTAAAACCAAATGCATTAAATCTCTCTGCTTGGTCTAATTCGTATTCGTTTCCTTTGCTGTCGTAGAGGGCAACTTGTGCAAGTTGTTCTCCGTAGACTTGCTGTGGGAATCCTTTTTGCATTGTTCGGATTGCTTCTTCGGTGTATCCTGGAACGACAAAACTAGCGGATGGATCTGATTGTGGCTTGAGAGTAACATTAATGCCTCTGGCGGCAAATCGTTCAAGACGTTCGTAAAGTTCGTCAAACATCTCCGGAACCATAACTTGGTTAATTGTAACAAATACTCCTCCTTCCATAAGTTGTAAACATTTATCGCCGAACTTTTGTTCATCTGCAAACTCAGAATGAAAACTTGCTGTTACACTTCGACGTTGTAAACTTTTTGTATTGTGTAAGTACTTATCCCACCATTTGGTTCCCGGTGACAAGTTTGTAGTCATATGTATACTTTGATATTCAGCTTCTTTGTCATTACAGTAATGCTCAACCAATGGCATGAACTGTTTATTTGCTGTTGGCTCTCCGCCACTGAAGCTAAAATGGAAGTTTGTGAAGTTATTAGCACGAGCTTGTGCTTTGATACTATCCATGGTGTTTAAGTATAATTCTGTCGACTTCGTGTCAGGGACACTAGATCTTGCGTGTGGCCAGCAATAACTGCACGAATAATTACAATATCTAGTGGTGATCCAAGAGACCGTGAAAAGATGGCTCTCTAGGAGAGTTTTCTGTCCAAACTTCGTTATATCAGTCCAGGGTATTTTGTTGAAATCGTTCATATAACCACTCGAAATTGTTTATTAATTTTAAATTATCGTTGTTATCGATATTATCATAACCGTACCTGCGGCCATCGCAAGCACCGCTAATGCAAGCTCTTCCAAAGCGAGCATCGTCTCCTCGTGTACACCAGACATCAAGTCTCTTTTCAGTTTCTTCATCTACTTGTCCTTTAATAGTTTTTGATGATAGTTTTACACATTCTCTAAAAGCACTTTTCCAAGTGCTAAATTCGTCTGTGTTAAATGCTGTAATATTTGATATACTAGGCATTGGTTTAAATTTATTGCTAATACTAGTAGTCATATCTGCACTATTTGTATCAACGTTAATTGTTAGCTCTCTAGGTAGCAATTTTACACCGCCATATCCGTAAACTAAATCATTAATAGGGTTTTGACTTTGCCACACATGCACTGTATCAGTTTCGTATGTATTAGCTTCATGATCAAAATTAAAGTTATCTAGTATATGTGCATCACCATCTACAATCCAAACTAAATCAGTATCACATATTTTTGCTGCTTCAATATGTGCTTGGTGAATTCCTTTTACTCCGTGTATACGCTTTGCTGCTGGAAATCTTTTTACTAACCTATTATAATTATCTTCTGCATCTGGTTCATTATAACTAATAAAGACTATATCGTAAGGCTTCAATTTAGATAATACTGTGTCGTGTTCTTTACGTGTAATAATATACTTATGGTTAAATTCACGTTTGCCTATACTGTGTTTTGTTGATGCTAGAAAAACTCCATTATGGTATGTTTCTTCATTTCTAAATATGTGTTTGTATACATGATGCATTTCTCTATCTGCATCATATCTACCATCTGTAGGATTATAATAAAAATCCCATATACTGTCATCTAATATTTCTACATTATCCCATACACACCAAAATAAAGGACTTGTTTCTTTTTCTATTATATTTAGATAGTCATCATATGTTTTAACAATGTATCTAGGGTATCTATAACGACTTACTATCTGTTTATTTTCTTTGCGATTAATAATGTATCTATGTTCTATTTCTTTTTTTGATATAGGTTTGTTTCTCGAAGCAAGAACAACTCCGCCATGATAGCTTTCTTCGTCATTGCATAAATTTTTGTACACATGATTTTCGTTTCTATCATAACTGTTGTGATGACTAAAGTACGTTGAGTAAATTTTTGGGTCAATTACTTCAACATTTTTCCATATGCACCAAAACATTTCTGATGTAGACTTGTCTATTGCTTCTACATAATCTTCGTATGTATCTACGAAGTATGTAGGATACGGCCTAGGAGTACTTGCTAAAATATCAATTTCTTTTTTGTTTACAAAGAATCTATGTTTAATTTCTCTGTCACTAATATGTAAATCTTTGTGTAGTAAACAAATTCCGTCATAGCTATCATTGTTTTTAAATAAATGTATGTAATCTGTACTCCATTCATCAGGAGTAAAATTAAAATCAAACTCATCATTTACATTAACATCATTCCAAACAATCCAGAGAAATTTTGTTAGTGAAGTACGTTGTGCAGTTTTAAAATTATCTGCAATCTTAGCATAGGGATATTTTGTCCTTAGCTCTGGCCAACCTTCGTCAGTTTCTGATCCTATAAAAAAGATATCATACATGTTATTACTATACAGCCTTATTGTAGATTTGTCAAGTAAAGTGACATAGAATAAAGATCAAAATCTAGTCCTGTGCGATTAGATTTATCAGCAGACTCTATCATTTGCCTTTTTATTAAGCCGGGCACTGTTTTTCCCTTTACATATTCTAATGCAATCTTTCTATTATATTCAAGTGGTTCTTTAATTTTTTGGTATAGCTCGTTAACATCGCTGTTAAGAACATATTCAATATTTTTAACAATTCCGTCTACTCGATCATCTATAAGTTCTTCATCGTCAAACCCATAATCAAAAATTTCATCGTACAAAACAAATCCCATGTCTTTTAGGTTTTTATGAAAATGTTTGCAGCCTAGAGTTAAAAAAGGTAATCCAAATAATAATCGCATTGTAGTTTTTTCTGTTAGGAAAAATTCTTCGATCCAAGATTCAGTAGCAACATGTAAGAAACTTTCAAAATATTGTTTATTAAAAATATAAGGATGATCTTGATTAAAATTATCTCCTAGTGTTAATAGTTTACCATCATAATGTTTAAATTCTATACCATGCCCGCCTGCACCTAAAAAAGATACAAGACCTTTGTTTAGTATATTTTGCTTTGCTAGTTGATCAATCAATGCAACACGATGAGGTTTTGCTCTATGATTAAAACAAGAATATGGTATAGTAAACTTATAGTCGTATCCTTCTAAATATTTCTTAGTATTATTATAAAAATTAGGATGATGATGCATATTGTGATACGCAAACAGAATAAAGAAATCAAACCATTCGTAAAAATTACATAATTCTATATCTATGCCAAGTTCTTTTACAAGTTTTTTTTGATGATCAATCGACGATGCTAATACTATATTACAGGTAATATTACGTTTGTTAATCAGTCGAACAGCAGTGGGTTTTATCTGAGTAAGTTCGCCTTCGTAGAAGTAAAAGAAATTAATTACATCTACATTAGTTTTTTCAATTGTGTTTTGTATTTCTGCTGCCGAATTATACCAAGGCGTAAAAGATGCTATATTAGGTAGATGCATTCCGCACTTGCTCCAATATCCAATCATATGTTTTCTTAATACCATACTCAAGGTCTTCGTTAGGTGCCCACCTTAGCTCTCTTTTTATTAACTTGTTATTACTTTTCCTGCCCATTACCCCTAACGGTCCGTCGACATTTGTAATTTTAATATTTTTTTGAGCAATGCTACCTATCATGTATGCAAGATCGTTGATAGATATCATTCTTTCACTACCAAGGTTTATTGGCTGATCATAAGACCCGTTCATAATACGATCAATTCCTTTTATACATTCATCAATATACAAAAATGTTCGTGTTTGCATTCCTGATCCCCAAACTTCAATACTATCGTTTTGTGTTTCAGCAACTTTTCTGCATAATGCAGCAGGTGATTTTTCTTTACCATTATTCCACGAACCTTCAGGACCATATATATTGTGTAGTCGGGCGATCCTTACATGCAAATTATGATTACGTGCATATGCTAGATATAATCTTTCACTAAACAACTTTTCCCAACCATAATCTGAATCAGGATCTGCTGGATATGCCAACGATTCCTCTAACGATGGATTTGCAATACCTGTTTGTAACTGTTGAGGGTACATACAAGCACTAGAAGAATAAAATATTCTAGAAACTTTATTCTTTACCATTTCATTAACAATATTTAAATTAATTGTTGCTGAGTTATGCATAATGTCTGCATCATTTTCACCTGTAAAAATATATCCTGCTCCGCCCATGTCAGCAGCTAATTGATATATTTCGTATAAGTCACTAGTTACTAGTTTGCTAACTTCGTATTGATCACGTAAGTCTGCTATATAAAACTCGTCAGCAGCAGTTTCTGCATATTCAGGATGCTTTAAGTCAGCACCAATAACATAATAACCTTTTTCTTTAAGGTCTTTTACTAAATGTGCGCCAATGAATCCGCCGGCTCCGCATACAAGTATTTTTTTCATTTTAGTTTCCATATTTTTCCTTAAAATATTTAACTTCAGGATGAGACATTGTTGCTAAATGTTTACAGTTATATTCAACAATGTCTTTTACTTCATGTGTAAATTGTACTTTCTTCTCGTCAGACCAATTTGCAATTTCTTCTACTATCCTATTTATTTCTTCCATACGATCATCATTGTTAACAATTTTATCGTACCCTTCGTTCCACCATTTATCAAATGTCTTAAACCCTACATCTTTAAGATGCTGTAAACTGTAAGGTGCTGACATCATTATAAATGGTTGTTTAAATGCTATTGGCTTATATGTTTTTTCATTAAGATGTATTTCTGGAGTAAAGAAATTTGTCTCACTAATAATGTTAATCATCGAGTCTTTGTAATATTGTTCAACGTCATTAGCACTTGACTCCATTGGATACCTATCAAAATTAGTTGTGTCTAAAATAAGCGGAAGTACCTTTTCTGAGTCTACAACTTCATCGGCTGTGATTTCAAATTTTGGATGTTTGCGAGCAACTTGTTCTATATTACTTTTGAAACTTGCACCTGATTCAGGTTGTTTGTTAGACATGCTCATATAAAAATTATCTAGTAAGCCTTTACGCCACATGCTTAAAAAGAATACCAGTCGGTGATCGCTCCATCTTCGCTGAAAGCAAAGAAAATCTTTTTTTCTAGGTCCCGGAATATAAGGATTATTTGCTCTATCTCTTAAAGGTTCTTCAACACCTGTTTGATGTATTCTGCAAGTTGGAATATACTCTACATTTAATAAAGGGGACTTTCCTCTTGCTTCGCAGTAAGCATTATACATTTCATTAGCATTAGAACAATTAGTAACATAAATTACTCTGTCTAATGGTATGTTATAATGAGTAAAAAAGTTTATCAGTTCATCAAATAATTGATTATGAACCCAGCCTTCAAATAAAATTGTAATTAAAAAATAACCGTTGTTTGCAAGAAGGTAATCTATTTGTCCGGGTTCTCTTAACTGATCAGAAAAAGGTCCGTCATTGATGCTAAAAATTTTTCGCCAATTTCTATAATGATAGGTTGAAAAGTTTAATTCATATAAAACATTACCTTTAGGTATTTTATGGCAACTTACAAGATTTGCATCATTGCCAAATATTTCATAAAAATGAGGGTCTTGTAATAAATCTCCAGGAGCACTTTTTCCAAATTGTGCTCGCAACAGATCTATCATTGTAGGTACTCTATTATTGGTTATAGGTCCTTTTGGGCCTATCCATTGAAATGCAAAATTTAACGACTTAGACATCGAAAACATTCCTCATAAAAATCTTCTAGTTCTGGAAATACTTCTATAATATTTGTGCCTCTGCGTTTATCATATTCTGTAAACCAAGTATAAAAATTCTTCCTTCCTTTTAGTAGTTTATCGTCATCGTATGTAGTGTTTTGCATATAGTCTACAACACGTCTAAGACGCTCATACTCCAACGAACTAAACTTAGTACGGTCTGAGTCATCCATATTGTTTTTAATAAACTCTAAATGTTTGTGCATATAAGGCATAAATTGTTCTTTAGGAAGTATGTTCATATCAAACTGTAATGGTTCCTTTAAGTACGGAGTATCAAAGCGTACTCGTTGCCACTGTGTTTCATTCTCATCTGTATTATACTTTGTGCGCCATTCTAGTATTTTTTCTAATAATAGATCAAAGCTAGTTACAGCAAACAAGTTAAATGTAATCATAAACGTAACTGGCCAACCGGTATTAGTTAGATAGTAATCTAAATTCTTTTCCCAAAGTTCTACATCTAGTCCAGTACGTGTATACTCTGCTTTTGGTCCCCACGTGTCAATACTTGTATATAATTTAAAGCTACGTATACAACCCGTTTCTTTAAGATGTTTGACCTGTTTTACTAGTTTAACTACTAAACTATTTTTAACACCCATATTACTGTTTATTTCAAGATTAAGATGCGGCTTTGGGTTTGCTTCTAGTTCCTGAAATAGTCTCCAAGTGCTACGGTGCATTAAAGGTTCGCCACCTGTTACACGCAAGATGTTTAATGTCTTGCTAACTTCAGGCCACCATTCCCACCATGCTTTAACATAAGGGTTATCATCTTCTTCATATAGTTCAAACCAGTCAATGTCATTACGGTGCTCAGTTGAGTCTTTGTATGGACCATGTTGTTTTATTTCGTTGTAGTAACGACTACTAAATTTAGGATGACAATAGCCGCACTTAAAGTTACATTCATTTGAGAAATTTACTTCGATATATTCAGGATTAACATCAAAGTTCCAAGGATTAGTTTGTATTTCTTTCATACGTTCTTCAGTATGAATACTAGATGTCTTAATGTGCCTGTCGCTTACATAATCTTTGCCCATGCACTCAATATTCCAACAGTACTGACACCCACTTGGTTTTTCTCCTTGTAACATCTGCTTACGTTCATTTTTCTTTTGAGGAGTATTGTGCAATTGACTTGGGTTAGTGTCTAGTCCTTCTAAAGGAATCTTATGCGGTGCTGGATGATAACAACTGTGTGTTTCACCTGTTTGCAAGTATATTGTTGTATGGTGCCATTTAGCTAAACAGAAAGTAGGCGAAGTTTGTGCTTCTACCTTAGGCATAATTTCTTTTATACGTATTAGTTCGTTGTTCATTTTGCTCTTCTAATTATTCTAGGAGTATTGTTATATACGCTTTTAAAAAACTTAGATCCAGCTGCATCAAGTTCTGCAATATCAATATCAAGCTCTGACCTTATTTTGTCACCTAGCTCTTGAATTTCTTCAGATAAATTTTCTTCTGTTATCGTTAACTGCTTCCAAAACGTATTAAGATATTCAAAGTCACGCACTTGTGCATAGTCCCAGTCGGTACACATAGTCATGTATAATCCTTGTCTGGCGCCTAATACACTCCAGTCACCGTTTTCTACATCTGATCCTACTGAGCACCAAATTTTTAATCGATCAAAATTTTGCCACCATACCTTTTTTATATCCGTTGCACGAGCGCCTTGATCTAATGACATCTTAACACCTTCTCTAAAACCGGCTCTCCATGCCTGCCAAGGTGTCTCATTAGTGTAACTAATACTAAAGTTTTCGTTAAACTGATAATATTTGTCGTCGAAGCAGAACTCAACTTTGCCTCGCTCGTCTCCGTCTTCACTATGCTCGTGTGTTTTCATGTTATGTACAAATTTACGTGTCCACATCTTAAGACCGCCGTTACCGTACATAAGTCCGTTAACATGTACCTTGCCGCACCAACTAAACACATGATCAGGAGTTAGCCCTAACGTTTCGTAATCAACTTCTTGTTGAAAAAACGCAGGATCAACAATATTATCAGCATCAACTGTAATAAAATATTCAGTTTCTGATATATCTGCACAGGCCTTGTGTGCTGCATCACTTCCTTCAACACCGTGTACACGTTTAGCCCAAGGTAGTTTGCTACATAAGTCTGCATAATTCTTTTCTGCATTAGGTTCGTCATAACTCAGGAATACAACATCCTGGTCAATAACTTTAATTTTAGCCATTAATTACCCCGTATGTATACTTTTCAAACTTCTTATTAGTATATACACTAAATTTAGATAATTCTTCTTCTTCCTGGCTTATGTACTTAAAGTCTACTGATGCCTGATCAATTAAATCATCTAGCATACACACGCACAACCTATATAAAATATTAGGATTGTTATGCTGTGTTATACTAAAAGTTAATTTTTGGTTGGGTCTACTTTTTACTGTTGTTAATTGTTGTTTTGTTTCGTCTGATAGTTTAATTGTCCAACATTTTTTAATATCATTTTTCCAAACACCTATTTGATAAATTTCTCTTGGGGTTATTTGAAATATTAAATCATTTACTAATAATTCAACTTTTTCTTCTTTTGATACTATGTTATATGCCGAAGTATTTACGTTGTAGACAACTTTACATAAAGACATTGATTTGCCATGTTCTATAAATTGTATCACATCTTCGTAATCAGTTTCAAAAAAATTAGGAAAAGATTGCTCAACATTACTTATAGACTGTATTGCTCCGGTGCCTTCTTCAAAATAAACTTTATACTTTAACATCTGATATACCTAATTTATTATTATATGCTTCTACAATACTATCTGTAAGAAAGTCTTTTTCTGTATAGTGAAATATACCGTGTTGTTTAAAGTTTCCAATATATAAGTCTAAATCATCAGTCAAATATGCTCCAACCTTTGTTTGCCATTTTTCCACTATTCCGGACCAACCTTGTATATTTGGTTTCATGTGTACAAATGCTGGTGCATCTAGTTTCTTGTTTGTAATAGATGATTCACAGTCTAATATACTAACAGTCATTGCCGATGTTATGTCCATACTTGCAGTCTTTTGTATTAACTGGTTAGTGCCGAATTTATAAAACTCTTTCCAATTATTAGTAATAACATCCATCCAAGTATAAAACTCAAGAGCAAACTCGCTTTTCTTAAAATAATGCAATCCAAAATAAGTATTTGGTAAATTGTATTTTGTAAAACGCTTCCTATAATAGTCATTAGATATACTATTTCCTCTATAGTCTAACACGTTTGACGTTAGCCATATGTCATAATCGTTAAACACATCAAAATATGATGTTAAGTCATCTAGTACTAACATGTCTGTGTCTAATACAACTGCATGTTCATATGGAGATATAAAATAAATTTTCCACCTATTGTGTATTTTCCATTCATATTTTTCTGCTAGATCGCCCCATGGGATTGGAATAATATGATCAAATAAATGTGTATATTCTGCAGGAACTTTGTCGTCGGTAATAATTGCTATACTAACATTAGTATTTGTTGCATGTATGCTCATAGCACAAACACATGCTTGTTTTACATAGTCATCAAACTTTGTATTTTGGGCAACTAATATAAAGTTTTTATCCATCAATAACCTCTGCTAAACTAAACTTGTTCATTACATGTACGCTATTGCCGCTTATTTTTGCTGGAATATATTCATGTAAAACTTTTTCTTTTTCTAACAAAAACGTAAACTGGTCATCATCAATACTACAAACAATATCTCTGTCAGTAGTATAAAACATAGTACCTGGCATTTTATTTGCAAAACTACCATCTTCAAAACCATTCATAATATGTATTGCTATACTAAATGCATGATCATTTCTATATACAGGAGTTTGTATTTGGTACACTTGTCTATAGTGCTGATAGTTTTCTTGTATATGTTGTAGTAATTCAAAAAATTGTTTATTCTTTTGTGTCTTTGTAAAGAATACACAAGTTGCCCAGTAAAAATCTATGCCGGTTTCGCTTATTTTATCAAATTCCGAATAATCTCGATGTCCTGCTAGATCAAATGCATCTTTATAGATCATAAAATCGTATACAGAATCAAAACAGTTAGATAACACACTGTCTGCAATAATGTAATCAGTGTCAATTAGTAATGTTTTGTCATACGGTGAAAGATCATATGCATACACTCTTTTATCATTCTTAAAACTTAGAGAATGATTACTAGTTGTGCCATTGTTATAGGTCTTTAAAGTATATTTTTCAGGATCAACTCTTATAACTTTATCAAAACACGTTTCGTCAAGTTGTGTAACATTATCAGTTACAATACTTGTTGGAAGATTTAGATATTTTTTAATTCGAGCAGAAACATATACTGCTTGTGCAATATAATCAACTTTTTCATTATTATATGCAAATAGAAGTACACCTGACGTCATTATAAAATTATACCGTTAGTGTTTCTTTGCGTTTTTAGTCTTTCATATTTGTTAAAATATCCGTTAGTTGCACTTGCATATGTTTCAACTAGGTCAGATGCAAAATTTTCTAAATTTTCAACTAAGCAAGGAATACTATTGTCGTCTATAATGACAGATTGTGTTTGCCCAAGTTGAATCATACTTTGACAAAAACTAATTAATTCTTGATCTGCTGTAAACTGACAACCTTTTTGATAGTGTACAAGATCAGCTTGATACTGTTGTTTGATTATTCGTTTTTGTTGATTAATAACTACCATTAAGTTACTTTGCTCAAGTGCAGCCGAAAGTCTTTGATCCATAAGGAACTCCTATTTTACTATATTATATAATAAAATAAGAGTTTTGTCAAGACATTTATGGATTTTAAAGTCCGTTTTCTACGTTGATGCCGTAATAAGCTGTTGCAACAATGTCTGCCGCACTTGTCGATGACGAAATTTCAATTTTAACAGATCCATTAAACCGATCATTTAATCCTACGTCCCAACGTACAAATCGTTGCTGGCCTTGTGGACCGCTTAATGGCACAAAAGTATCATCACCCCAACTCTCAACATTGTGAGGTACTTGACGCGGGCGTGGATCAGCTGGATTAGGATTAACTCTTATGAAATAAGTTCCTGGATTTTGTGACGTGGTCCAAGTATCGTGTAACCCGTTAGTTTGAGTTGCATTGCTGCCTATTCTTACTATGCCGCCATTAGTATCAAATCTCCAACCAAGTGTAAGTGCATATTCATCACTTTGTGCAAAGTGGATATTTGGTTGAGAACCTGTTCCTGGTGCAGATATATTTACTGTACCTGTTGCTGAGCCACTTGCTGGATTAGTCCTGTATGCTACCACTATAACTCCGGTAGCGCCTCTACCAGCATTGTTTGTGCCGCCTTCAGCAGCACAGCCGCCTCCGCCTGCTCCGTATGGTTGCCCAATTTCAGCACTGCCTGCTTGGCCGCTACTATGTTGTCTTCCGCGGCCGCCATTAAAGTCAGCGGATACTTGACTAACACCACCTATGGACCACTCGAAAGGATGATCAGGTTCAACTGTTGCAAGAGCTTCGTTGTATCCTGCACCTTCAACACCAAGGCCTATCAATCCAGCCTGCGCTTGTCCTCTAAGATTTGGTGCGCCGCCGGAACTTGCTCCTGATCGATCGCTACTAAGATTCCAACCTCTCGATCCGCCGCCTTGATAGTTATTATCGCCACCGCTTCCTACACCGCCTTGTGATGCTGGAGCAATGCCCCAATTTGTACCTGAAGTGCTGCCGTCGCCGCCTGATGCGCTAGTGCCACTTGCGTATCCTCGCTCGCCACCTGTTGCAGATATTTGAGATTGTCCTGCATTAGGGTTGAATATAGTTGTACCTCCGGTATAACCAGATTGTTTTGCGCCACCGCCTGACGCAGCACCGCGCCAGCCAAAGCCTCCGATAGTCGCTACAAAAGTAGATATCCCTGATGACTTTTCATATCGTTTTACTGCTGTTCCGCCGCCTCCGCCGCCTGAAGCTACTTTTTCTCTTCCTGCATCTGTACTTGCACAGCCGCCGCCTCCGCCGCCGCCTATTGCCCAAACCATCATGTAATCCCAGTCATTTTGACTTCTTACATTATATGTAGCACTGCTAGTAATAACTTCTACTGCTACAGTTGATCCACATGCTTGTCCCCAATCTGGAGTGTTAGCACTTTGTAGTGCTGATTCGCCACCGTTAAAGTTTTGTGCATCACTGTTTTGCTGTAATCCTGCTACACACCAAGTAGATATATCTTGATTGAATCCCTGATGGTGGAAAAACATCTTATTCATGCTTAACACACTTGTAACGTCCCATGACGAAATATCTTGATTAAACGTTCCTTGATCGTTTGGCGGTTGATTAGACATATTATGTACACACTCAAACATAGATGTCATGTCAGTAACATTTGACACGTTCCAGTAACTAATATTACTATTAAACAAATGAGCTTGACTAAATGTTCCTTTCATGTCAGTAACATTAGATGTATTCCAATTTCCAATTGGTCCTACAAATGCTGTTGCATTAAAAAATGTACTGTCAAGTGAAGTAATACTAGAAATATCCCAATCAGATAATCCAGAATTTGAACCATCAAAAATGCTGCAATTGTAGAACGTTTCTTTCATGCTGGCGGGTGTATGATTATCAAACGGACTAGATGTATCACTAAAGTTTGTTATAGGACAATTTTGGAACATCTGTGAAAAAGAAGTAAACTGAAATTGTCTTCCCCAGTTTGTTACATCTGTAACTTTGCAGCCATTCATATATACCGGCGATGCGGGGCTAAAGACATCAAAGATATTGAATATTTCTGAACCAAACGATAACTGGCCTCTTCCTTTAAAATCTAGGTAAAATTCGCATGACTGTGAAAACTCAAGCCCAACAACATTAATATTAGTAGGGAGTGAGCTAACACTAAGACTATACCAAGTATTATTGTCTAATCCTAAGTTTGTCTCATTAACTGTACCACTTTTTGGACGAATTCTTAATTGAAAATCTGAGTTATGTGAATTTACTGCAAAAACAAATTCTTTATCAGACCAATCAAGTCCGCCGAATGAACTTAATTTTGATGCATCTGGTCTAAAGAATAGGCTAGTGTCAACTACAACTGTAAATGGATCTTCAGATATATCGTACACATTTAATAATCTACTGCTTACTACTGGTTGAGCTGGACCATTTCTTCTTAGGTTAACATTAAAAATCATATCGTCGTCAAGTACAGTATCAAGACTTGGAGTTACTGTCCAACAAGGATTTGCTGCCGAGTAAGTTGACGCTGAATTATATACAAAGGTTCCAGCAGTTTCATCTACTTGTATTGCGCTTGCATCTGCGTCCCAATATAATGTTTCGCCGTTAAGCTCGCCTTGTCCAGATTCTAGCCAATATGACACTGATGTACCTTCGTCAACGTTCATACTTGAATAAAATATACTAAAGTTAATATTTGCGCTTGTATCTAAAATATCTACACTAGCAGTTAATCCGCCCTGGGCTTGTAGAGTAAAAGTTAATGTTTCTGTACCTTCTGTAATTTCATCTTCTGTCATAGAAAACTGTACTTGAGCAGTTCCGGCTGCAGAAATTGTCACAGTACCGTTTAATTGTGATAAAGATATATCTTGTAACTGTACGCCAGTGATGTTATATCCAAATACTGTACCAGTAGCAACATTAGAAGTTGCTATATCAAACGTTAATGTGCTACCTTCGCCAACTGCACTAGTAGGTCCTGATATTGAAATTGACGCTTGGTTTGTTGCTGTTCCCGATAAGTTACTGTTAGTTGTTACTGTTGGTACTGAAATTCCTACTGATGTTGCAGTTTTAAGATTAACATAACTTGACATTTCGCCAGTTACAAATTCATCAACTGGCGTATCAGGTAGAGGACCGCCTTCACCTAAGTCTGCATCTTGAAAGATGATGTCAAACCTTAAACTATTTGCTGCGGTTTGCCATGCTTTAATAGTGTAATAGTTATCTGCATATACACCCGAGCCAGTTTTAGTATAAAGTGTTACAGGATTACTTGACGATGTATTAGCCCATTGTGAATAATAATTGCCGATGGCCGATCCGCTTCCTGGATTTGATCCATTAGCTGCTGTGGCACTTTTACCAAATATAATAGTACCCTGAGTAGACATCATTGATCGCCAGTTAAGTGTTTTTGCACCTTCGCTGCCGCCAAAAGTTAAACCTTGCTCGTTAAGAGCACTAAATTGTATTTCGCCGCCAGTGTTAAAAAAATATCTTCTTTCGTCAGCGTTCTGCCATGTTACTGTAATAGTATGGTTAATAGATGATCCAGGTAAACTGGCGTCATTTCCGCCCCAGTCTGTATCTCTTAAAGAACTACTTCCTGATGATATAGAAACTTGGGCTGCGCCAATTAAATCATGTCCAGTAACAATATCGTTAGAAGCATTATCAAAATCTAAAAATCCTTCATCAGTGTCGTTAGCTGAAAACGCCGAACTTATATCGTTAGGGTCTAATGGATTAACTCCTACATCTGCGGCATATACACCAATAGTTTCTGCATCACTTGGAGCATTTAGACCATCGCCTGTCCATGCAAGGTTTGATGATCCTTTTTGATGTGTTCTTGCTTTAACTAAATCATTATATAAAGCAAGCATATCTTCGGATTCAATAACTTTTGCTGTTGCTATTTGTGAGCTTTCAGTTGCTCGGCCATATCCAAACTGATCGTCAACTCCGTTGTCGCCTAAAACCGACTCAATTTTTGATTGTATCGCATTATATTCTGCTCTACTTATTACGCTTCCTAAGGTTAACGCCATTGTTGCTTCCTTTAAATTTCTTTTATACGTATATTTATATTAATTTATAATTCTGATCTTTCAAATACTGTAGGTTCTGGAACAGCAAGTGCTCCTGTTATTAACTTTAAACTAACTGAGCTATCAATTGTTCCAGTAACAAATTCATCCACTGACAGTGGATTATTAACATCTCCAATGTCTCCGTCATAAAATACTACTCGAAAAGATAATATAGTTGGTGATCTTTCAAACACAGTTATATAGTATTCGTTATCGCTATAAATTCCAACACCGCTCTGAGTAAAGATTGTTAATCTATTTTCTGAGCTTGTTGTACTCCAATCTACATCTGCTGTTCCGCTAAAATTTCCGTATTCAACTCCAGTACCTTCTGAACCAGTTCCGTATACACGGTCCTTTACAAAAAATATAGTTCCTATGTTGTTTAACATAGATTGCCATATTTCATCTTTTACATTTGGAGGAGCCGATGCTCCCGTTCCGGGTGTTGACAATCCGCCTGTTAAACTAGCATTAATTCGTATTTCACCGCCGGTGTTAAAAAAGAATCTACGATTCTTTTCAGTATCCCATTCGATATCAAATCCATGATAAATTGCATCTGACCATTGCGATGTTCTTCTTGATGTTGCAACAACTTTTACTGACGACTGCCCAGGGCCAACTAAATCTTTATCGTTCTCAATATCTGTAATAGCAAGTTCGTAATCTTCAAATCCTTGATTAACATCTTCTACTGCTCCTAACGAACTTTGTTGTGATTTAGCTTGTCCAGTTTGTAGTGCAGGATCTGCAAATGAAATCCCGCCGGCAGCATTAATGTTTGATACTGTTATAGTAGCATCGTTTGCTGGTGTTGTGCCGCCTACAAATATTCCAGGAATATTTATAATTTCTCCGACTACAAAGTTAAGTCCTCCGGCAACTATGTTAAATTCATAATTTGGTCCATTTGTAACTACTCGTAATTCTAAATTAGACCCTGCTGACAACGGATTATAAAGTGATAAACTATTTTCCCACTGTAAGTTATATTGTGTTGTAGTTTGAATAGGATTGTCGTCAACATCTGCTGCATAATAGCCAATAATTTCGTTTATTGAGGGTGCTGCTAATCCGTCAGGATTAGTCCATGCTAAGTTTGGTGTCCCTTTTTGATGTATTCTAGCTGTAACTATATCATTATACAATGACAGCATATCTTCAGCTGTAATAGTTTCGCCGTCACCCTTGGCCTGACTTTGTAATTCTAAGCCATATCCTTGAGTTGATCCATCTCCTGCTCCTAATACTCGGTTGACTCTTCCTCGCATTGCATTGAAAATAGATGACGTTATTACATCGCCTATACGATTAGCCATTTTTTCTCCACTATTTTACAGGCGCAATATACATTCGACTAATTTTTCAGACTCTTCAGGATTGGATTCTAAAGCTATTCCTACTAACGGATTTCCGTTAAAGTGTGTACTGCCACAACCTTCAGCATCTACATAAATTTTAGCGCCTTTAACAACTGCTCCTACAACTCTTACAGGTACTCTACCTTCAAGTGCAAGTGCTTGTCCTTTGATTGCTGAATTCATTAAGTATGCAGGATCTGCTGACACTACGCCAATTGGATACGAATCCAATAACGTTGGTGCTGCTTCAAATCCAGGGTCTTCACATATGTGCATTACTGTTCCAACAGGCCATGTTTTTTCTGTGGTATATTTTTCTGCCAAGTCAGCAAATCTTGCACTTGTTGCTATACCTTCAAAAATATCTGCTGCTATAGTATTATTACTATCACGCACTGCAATAGTAGATGCTTGTGCAGTTTCACTGGCATATGTATATGTGCTACCAGTTAATCCTACTCTTAACTTGTTAGCATCGTCGGCTGTTCCTTTAAACTCATCAGCCCAAACTTGATCAAATCTTTTATCACTAGTACCTAAATGATAATCGCCTACTGTTGCACCCGGTAACAACCCATTTGAATTTATTGTTATTGAGTGTACTAAATTGCTTTGTGTATTTTGTGTTATAAAATGTATTTCATTATCAGCAGCACTTGAATTTTTAATTACGCCGCTAGTATTGTCTACAATAAATTCAAATGTGTCGTTAACAACTAGTCCTTGTGCTAATTCAATTTGATCAGCAAATGCTGCATTTCCTGATTGTACAAAACTTGAAGCATCAACACCGCCTAATCGTTCTGCGTTTGCCGCTGTTCCCCAAAATTTAGAAACACTAACACCTGTAGTTGTTGCTGCGCCTTTAAGAGTAACACCAGATTTAACACTATTAAAGCCTGTTATACTATTTCCTTCAACTGGCTTAATAGTAAATTCTTCATTTGATATAATAAATTGTGCAATATCGTTTATATATGCAACAATAACACTTTTAGATACATCTGCACTATCTAATACAGTTTGGCTAACCATTTGTGTTACGCCTTCGCCTGCGTCTTGAGGACCAATCAAGATAAACGTTGTACCATTGTAAACATATAGCTGCTCGTTTGCACTATCCCACCAAAAATCACCTTGTGCTAATCCTGCTGGCTGTGTGCCTGACACTTCAGCACCACCAATTGAACGCCACGAACTGTTTTCGTCACGGAATTTCATTCTATCTGTTCCTGTATCGTACCAAACTTGGCCGCTTACTGGTTTTGGAGGTTGATTTGCTCCTGCAAAATGTTCCATCATATGCAAGAAGTTTTCGTTATGTACTTCTCCGTATCCTGCATAATTTTTACCAACAAACTTAATGTCTGTTGTTTCGTTTAGCGTTCCATCTTCGACGGTTGTCAAAGGTGTTTTGCTGAATCTGTCTATAGTGTATGCCATTTAAGTGTCCTCAATAATGTATCTTGTACTGTATTTATTCTTTTCTTTAATAATTATTTACGTCAGTGTTAACGATCCAGTTTCCTAAATTGTTAATAATAAAGTATCTTGTTTCTCTAGTTATTTGTAGTGTAAATGTAGGTGTTAAGCTATTTGGTAAGTTAACACCCTGTAACACACTTACTGTTCCGCCAGCTGCTGCATTAACATCCACAGTAGTAGTAGTTGAATTTGATGCAATATCAATCGGGTCAGTTGACTGGCTTCCGTAATAGTAGCAAGCAACTCTAGATTTTTTGCCTTCTGCAAATGTAGTTGCAGGATATAGTGTATTTAAATAGTCAATAAGTCTATCATTATATTCACCAGCAGCGTAGCCAGTTAAGTCCATACTAAACACAATGGGCTCAGTTGTTACAATTCTATCTGCATAAATTTTGTTAGCAGCGTCATAGTCAGCAGTTGGTTCAGCCATACCAGTAATTTTACTAGAAGTTAATGCAATATCTCCGCCTACATTAAATGTGAAGCCTGTTAATCCGCCAGTACGTGATATTGTATTATTAATTAATCTAGTTGTATTAACTGTAAGACCTGTTAGTGTTCCTACATTTGTTAAGCTACTGTTAACAACTCCAGATCCTAAAGTATCAGAACTTAAAACTAAATTATTATTAATTCTAAAGTTTTTAGTTTCTACTAAGTCAAAATGCTCTGACGATGTCCAAGCAGTAGTATTAGTATACCAATTAATTGTTTTGTCTGTTGTTCCTTTAAGTGTTATTCCGCCGCCGTCGGCTGTTAGATTAGTTGGAGGTGATGATGTTATTGCACCAAGTTCTATATTTTTATCTTCAACTTCAATTGTCGAAACTTGAGAAATTATTTGATCGCCTTCAACAGTCAAATCACCTGTAATTATTACACTACCGGTAACATCTAACGCTGCTCGAGGGCTTTCATTAAATATGCCAACACGTCGACTACCTGCTTTAACCTTAATGGCTGTTGTACGACTTGTTGCTACTGCCGAACTGTTAACATCAATATTAAAGTCACTATCTTCTACTACACTTCTTACTGAAATACCGTTATCTACAAGAAAACGTCCTTGCCCCGATTCGCCTATAACTAAACCACTTGAGTTAGCAATAGTAAACAAGTCAGCAACAGTATTCTGTTGATTAGTTTTAACAAGTATCGACTCTGGAATAGGTGTTCCAGTTACTGACAATAAGTTTTGAGCGTTTTCTGCTGTGCCTCTGTAGATAAAACCTGTTTTATCTAATACATTCCAGCCTTTAAAGATTGTTCCTGTTGGATTTCCTTCATTTACTAATCCCTGAATGACGTTTGTTGGTAACTGATTTGGTATAAATTCTCTTGCTGATACTACTGCCATTAAACTATTGTTAATAACTAGTTTTAAAATTGTAACCTTATTAAGGTTTTGATCATCTATTGATTCTACAACAATACCACTTTCGCCTTGTGTTTCATTAAATGCAGGTCCAATAAGTTGCCATTGTTCACCAGTGTATAAGTAAAACTGTTTATCAATAGTACTAAACCAAGTATCTCCCGGAATAGGACCTAATGGAAATGACTCACTTAAGAATGAGCCTGCTGCTGACTGAAAGGATTCACCGTCAAATACCTTTAACTTATTTTCTGACTTATCATACCAAAGTTGTCCAGTTAAAGGTGCAACTGGTTGGTTAGTATTAGCAAAATTTTCTAATAATTTAATAAAGTTTTCGTTTACTGCTTCGCCGAACCCTGTATAATTCCTACCTACTAGACTTATGTCAGTAGTATCAGTATCAAGTATCCCGTCAATTAGGTCTACTAGTAAGGTTCCGTCAGTTCTGTTAATTGTATATGCCATTAGTTCTTATCCTTAGGTGTCCGCAAATATTATATAATTTATTGTTAAGTAGGGAGGCATAATATCCAATGCTGCACCTAACGATTCTGTTCCTCTATACAGGCCGTTTCCTGTTGGTCCGCCGCCGTCTATGCCGCCGGAAGAAGAAAGTCCACTGGTAGTTGTAGTACCTGTTGCAATGTTTAGACGTTGTACGTTACCAGAAGCTTCGTCAACTGTTGCAACTTCGTCGTCACGTATTGCATAATGCCCAATGCCAGCTGGCGACTTCATATCATGTTCGTGTTCTGGTAAATTATTTAACTTAATATCTTTTGTTTCAGAACCACCTGACAAACCAACAACATCTGCTGCGGTGTTAGTTACAACATCTGCTGAAAGATCTCCCATATTATCAGCACCTAGTGGCATCCTTCCTCGTAAGTCTGGAATTCCAAAAAACGCTGTTGACTGGTATCCTTCAGCTTCAAGATCTGATTGAGATTTAAATTTATACTTAATAACATTATATAAATTTACAGCATCTGCTTGACGCAACACTGTTCCGTCACATATATACCACCCTGGAGGAGCAATGTCTCCTGCAAAAGGAACAATCATTCCTACTGGATTTTTTGGAACATCTTTTAAGAAGTTAGTTTTAGTAATTTTAAAAATACCTGTATCACCAGTAGTTCTGTTGATAAGTATTTCGTCACCATTTTGTAATTCTACTACGTCATCTTTTGTTGTAATAAAATCGTTGTTAATAGCAATATCAAATGTTTTTGTAAGCTCTCCTGAACCATCAAAAATAACATCGTCTGATGTAACATCGCCAGTGACTTTAAACGTAGTTCTATTTGTTAATTTTGCAGCACTTGATGCTGCGCCTGTAATTGTGCCTTCAACTGCTCCTTTGAAAAATCCATGGAATGTTTCAGCATATACATCGTTAAATTTAGCATCTTCGCTACCAATAGACGGTATTGTAACTGCATCTGAGTCAACTAAAATTGAATTTCCAATCTTAGTTTGTCCTTTTACTAAAAGATCTGTACCTACTTTTAAGTTTTTAGCAATACTTGTGCCGCCAGCAACAACTAATGCACCTAAACTAAGATCGTCTCCAAATGTATCGTCTGCTTCTGTAGTGCTTCCTACTTCAAGGCTTTCACTTATTTTTGAATCACCTATTACATCTAAAGAAACTTGCGGACTGGTATTGTTAATTCCTACAAACTTGTCGCTAGTTGCTCGAATAATTGTATTATAACCAGTTTCGGATTTTGTCTTTACATCAATACCGTTACCAGTAATATTACTTTGAATAATTGCTTGATTGCCTATTGCTTTTGCAGTAAACTGACTGTTAGTTCCAACTTCAATACCACTATCATTTTTAATTCTTAGTACACCGTAGGAGTTATAATCTATATCTCCTCGCATAAAGTTAGATGAGCTAACATTGTCTGATCCAACTTTTAATGTTTCCGCTGTTTCAGCAACACCATTATACTTTAGAGGACCGTTAGCAATATTTCTTGTTGTTAAATTAATACCCGGTTTAAGTGTTGTATAACCTCTAATAGTTGACTTAGGAGTAAACATGTTGCTTGTAATTATTGCAACTGGAATATTTGAAACTTCTACTTTTAATACAACATAATATTGGTCATCTGTTCCTAAAATTTGTTCAGCTTGTATACCCGATCCTAGTCCACCACTAAATTCAGGTCCAACTAGTAACCAACTTGCACCATTATTTAAATATAGTTGCTGGTTAGCTGTGTCAACCCAAAGATCTCCAGTTAAACTTAAACCTAAGTCAGGTTCAACTGGTCCTTTCTTAATGCCGCCAGCAGCTACCCAATTTGTTCCGTCATAAACTTTTAACTGTTCTGAACCAGGATTAGTATCATACCAAGTTTGTCCTTCTACAGGATTTAATGGTGGCTGGTTACTTGCAAAGTTTTCCAACATATGTAGGAAATTTTCACCAATTGACTGTCCGTAACCTGTTGCTTGTCTTCCAAGAAAGCTAATACTTGTAGCTGAGTCATTAATTTCGCGATCTTCAACAACAATTGTACCCTTGTTAATTCGATCAGTAAATGGAATTTCGTATGGCATTATGAATTACCCCCGCTTAAACTCTGCACTCTTACAGTGTAGTCTACTTGAATAAGTCTATTCAAACTCTTTTGTACAGGATGGAAGATAACATGTGTTAGTAGCTGGCCGTCGCCTAAAACGCCTGACAAATTTGCGCTTCTTAAACCAAGTTCATCAAATACATATAATGCATTTTCGTCTGATGCTGTATCAAATGCATCCTGACCGTTTGGTTCGCCGTAATCTAATAAACACGTAACTAGTATATCTGTATAATTAGTACCACTAATATGTCTAGTTTCTATCTTATTTCTTGTAGGATCAGTATTATCAGCATTTCTATCATCTACAACCTTCGTAAATGTTTGATTGTATAACCCAGCGTTTGTTCCTGTTGTGTTTGGTGTCAAGTATGTAATAATACCTGTTGGATCAACATTTGTTCCTCCGTTACCAAAGCTCATTTCTGCAATTGGCCCTTGGCCTGCATTACCTAAACTTTCTGCTAGTGCAATACTCATATTTTCATAGTGTATTGCGTTCTTTTTATCTACAAGGACTTCCCCCGTTTCCGGGTTATGAATTTTTATGTGTCCTTGGACAAATACTCCGTTGTTTTCATTTATCATGTTTGTCATATTCCATTCCTACAAGTATATTTATTTCGGTAGTTCACTTATGCTCTTACGCAAGAACCTGCCAATGTCATTTTCTGCATCTTTTAGTGGAGTACCTGTTTCGCTCCACAATTTACCAATTTTTCTAACTACTGCTATCTTCTGCCCTTCATCTAACGGCGTTGTTAATACTAGTACACTATTAACTACTGTAAACTCAGGCGGTATTGTTATGTCTCCAGCTGGACTATCTAATGCTACAGTAGGATCAAAAGATTTAATTTCTGTTTTACGCAATCTTTTGCCTGCTGCAAATACTTCAAATTCGTCAACCCCTCTGGTTGGAGTAAAGTCTAATACAAACTGTTTTTGCTGATCAGCAGCAACATAGTTAGTAGTTACAATTTCATCCCTATACGGCATATTTTTGTTAATACCCATGGCATATACTGGCGTTCCTACATCGTATATATCTCCTGCGCCGGTACCGTGGGTCGATCTTCGAAGCTGTCGCAATGTGTTTCCACTTATTGCAAAATATTCAATACGTTCCTTGTTAATCCAAAGTACTCCTGGCTGGTTTAACTTCTTGTTTGGATTCTGTAAACCAACTGTACTATTTACATATACTCGTAAATCGTTACTTTGTAAAGGCTCTGTTAAATAAATTCCTTCTGCTGTATCAAAACGTTTATAATGTGTTCTATTAAGAATATCTTTAAACTGTTTCCATGCAATAGTTGGAGTTGATGCCGGTGCTGCAAAATGTATTATGTCAATATCTTGTCCTTTCTCCAGCGTATTATTTAACTGAATTAGTAATGGAGTAACTAGTTTATAGTCAACATTTGGTGTTAATAATTGTCCAGATACAGCTATCCATACATATTGTGCATCAATTGCTGGAGCATTTAATAAAACTTTACCAGCAGTTAAATTGTTGTATCTATCTGTTTCGTCACCTGGTACTAGTGTTAATGGAATCTCAATATCATACGAAGTTCTGTGTATTTCTATAATATCATGATTGCTAAATTGCATTACTTGAACTTTTGTACCAGCATATAAGTCTTGCTCAACAACTAATTGGTTGCCTTCAATAGTATAAGATCCATTCTCTAAGAATATTTCAATTTTGTCGCCTTCATTTAATAGTCCTGCTAGGAAATTAATACTACTGCTACCTGTTGCAACTGTAAATGATTCATTTCTTGTAAGTTTATTACCGTTTAGATAAACAAAAACATCAGTAATGTCTATACTAGAATACGGAACTTGGAATGTTTCTAAGGAGTAATTTAACAATGTATCATCTTCTACAATATATACTTTTTGGTATCCTGGACGCTGTACTACATTATCTATTATGACTACTGTAAAGAAGGACTGTGGATCTTTATATATCGGTGTCTGCGATAATGTAAATTCCTTTTGCAAAGTAGAAGCAACATACGAGTCTCTAACTACTCTGCTGTAGTTTTGTTCTTCTCTGTTTGAATATATTTCATAATCTAATACGTTACCTGCTGACGGAATATTAGGATTGAATAAAAACTCAACAAATCCGTTGTCGCTTTCTCTAGAAATAACTTCTAATTCTTTAGTTACTGCGCCATTATACCTAGTATAAATTTGTAAAATATCTGTCCATGGTATTGCAGTTTCGTATACTATACTAGTGCCATCTGTAATAAGTTGGTCTATACTGATAATATCTTTTCCGCTTACTCCAACTGTAATAATGTTTAATCTGTTATTTGCTACAAATGCTTCATTAAATGTAATAGTTAGATTGATATAATCTAATGTATATTCTGAAGAATTAATAATTTCGTCATTAACTTTAACAATAACTGCATCATCGCTACTAGGAGTAACTCCTATATTAAATGTGCTGTCGCCTTCATTTGTTATAAATGTTTGATTATATATTTGTCCGTTACCTGAGCCAATTCTTTCGTATACTGTTAAATCAACCGTATCTAATACTTGTCCCGGAACTAACTCTTCCGGTCCTCCTGAATTATTCGAAGTAACAAATAAGTCACCATCGATAACAATATCTTCTGCTTTTACACCAGATGCATTTCCTATGAAATCACCACCTATTAATTGTGTATCGTAACTAGCAGCATCAGGTAAGAAAGAACCATCTGATGAAACTTTTCTTACAATAAATCTATCTCCAGGCATACCGTCAACTTCGTAGTCAGCTAAGTTAATTAAAACTTGCGAACCGTTACCAGTAAGACTTGGCATTACAGCATTTGGGTTTGATGGATTTGCCGGATAATCAGCATCATCAATTCTAATGCCATTTTTATAAATGTTATAAACTATGCCGTTTTCTAATGGAGTGTCTAGTTCAATAACAGTAGTCGATCCATCAGCAACAAATAACTGGTCTTCATAAGTGTTGTCATAGGTATCCCAAGTTGATGTATACCACTCGTCTGTATCCCAGCCTGCTGGACCATCAAAGTCAAAGCTACGAACTTCAACTCCGCCGTAGTCAACACCTGACATTAATTGTCCTAAATCAACACCTGGCATACCTTCAGTTGGGAAGTATCTATGCTTAATTCTATCTTGTGCAGAAAGCATCGCTGGATCTTTAAAGTATTCAACTCTTATTACTGCATCTAATGCTGGAGGTTTTGCAAATACTATTTGTCCTAGTTGTCTAGTATAAGAGATATCAGTATTATCTACATTTAGATATGTATAATCATTACGTAAAGATTTTTCATCATCAACAAAAACTTGTATCTTATTATTTCTAAGATCCATTGGCCATTTTAGATCAAACTTTGTTTTTGCGCCTGTACCAGTAAATTGTTGTGTTTCTGGTAAGTCGACTACAAAGTAATCACCTGACACTCTATCAAATTTTACATCAACATGCATTGATCTTACTACAGTATCGCCTATTACTGCATTTAATGATCCTTCTCTGCCGCCATTAGCAATTGATCCTGCTACAATTATACGTGGCGCACTTAGATATCCGGTGCCTGGATCAACTACTTCTACTGATCTAATTTTGCCAGCACCTATATACGCTCTTGCTTTTGCGCCTGTGCCGCCACCGCCAACGAATGTAATTGTTGGTGTTGAAGTATACCCTTCGCCAGCATCAAATATGTTAACTGCTGTTAGCTTAAAGCCAACATTGTCTTTCCAATTTTTATCAGGATATTCATCAAACCTGTCATCATAAACTGTTAGTTCGTCGTCAATAACAGTAACTCTTGCAGGAACAATTGATTTGCTATCTTCATTATAATATGGAGGAACATCAAAATCTGATACTAAAGTATTTGTATTATCGACCTTTTGATAAGCACTTAAATATTCTCTAACACTAGTTGAATAAGGCTTTACCTCATTAATATAATCATTATAGCTAGGTAAACTGTCATTCTGATAAGTTATCTTTTGCTCTAACTCACCTACATTATGTTTTGCTTTTACAAAACTAGTTTTAAATACCCAGTCTACATTTAGCTGTTCGCTTAATACATATCGTACACTTGCAAAGAATAGTTTGTTATAATGAACTGCTAAGTTATCAACAAATATATTATCTTTAAGAGCAGTTAAAATATCTCTAGTTTCTTGAACTGGCTCAGTGTCATAAAAGTTTCCATCAAACGGATAATTATCATATCCAACAAAGTTAGTATTTTTACTGTACAGCTTCTTACTAAATTGTATAGTACCATTTTCTCTACCAATAGTTTCATAATCAAAAGTATAATCTCTGTTTCCACTATTGCCAATCTTTTTAAGTAATAACCAACCTGCTGAACCGATATTTTTTATTTTGATGATATCATTAATATCATCATCTAGTCCATATAATTGATAGCTTTCTTCTACTAAGAAATCTATTTGTGTAAATTGATTATATCCTTCTGCATACCAATTAGCATAATCCCAATATGCAGACGTATCGTAACTTTGTACTTGCTTACGTTTCCACGGTACAACAGTGTCAGTATTATCGTAATTATAAATTGCCCATCTACCATCTATAGTAGAGTCTGACTGTACTAATACACTCAACGGTCTAACTATAATTAATGTATCTGCATCATAATTTTTACCATGATTAATAATATTAACTTTAGTAATTTGACCCAGGTTATTAATAATAATATCTAATTCAAGGCCGGTACCTGATCCAATTACTTCGTAATCTGGGCCTGCTCTATTAGCACTAGTTAATGGATCAAATGTCAAGTCGTTGTATCCACGTCCTGAGTTTTGTATTGCTACCCTTCTAACAGTACCGTTTTCTGCAATAACTGGTGTAAGTATTGCTGTTTCAACTTTTGCAGTGCCTAAAAATTGTAAGTCTAATTCAGTATCTACAATTCTGTCATATAAGCGTGATGTTACTAATGGTACGTCTTCTTTTCTAGAAAGTATGCTGAGATCAAAATCATCTACAACAATGTTTTCTTGAAGTACAATATTAGCACGTTCAATTACTTCTTTTAATGCTTCTGCTCTGTTAACAAACCATGACTGGCGCGGTTTAAATAATGTTCCGTACTTTTGTTTCTGAGGAAGTGTCATATCAGGAACTTCTCTGCCCCTGTCGTCATATCCTACAAGACTGTGTATCCACTTACGTTCAAGGTCTGCTTTTGGTACACTTGTTTCAAGTCCTTCGGATAATATTTGGTATTCAAAATGTATATTTTTTAATTCGCTGTCTGATGTATAATACCCTATATTAAGAGCAATGTCTTTGTCTGATATAAGAGATTCGCAATTAAATAGTGCAAATTTATTGTTACTTAATAATGTCACGTAACGATAACCCTGACCACGTGGATCAGCAATTAGTCTTGAAACATCTAATGCTGTCTTTGATCTATTTTCTCTTGTTGGAAGAGTAAATTTATCTTTAACCCAGAAGTAATACTTTTCGTTAAATGCACTTGTTTCCTTATCATATACTAATTTAACAGAGTATGCATCGTCACCATATTTACTTAGACCACTTATACCTCGTTCTAAACCAGTTGCCGATGATGATATACTGTCCCATTCGCTTGGAATAAGATCGCTTTCAACCCACTCGTAAATATCAATACTATAGTCTTGAACTAGTGTGTTCCAATTATTAGCCTGTGTTATAGAATCTCCGTGATATGCATCTTTAAATCTTGCTGTGCTTAAATCCCACCATAACTGACCAACATACTTGTTTTCCCAATTATTTGTTTCACTAAAGAATTCAGGTAAGTTAGTAGCATTATATCTTGCTAAATCAATATATGACTTCCACGATATTTCTTGATCTACTTCACCGAGTATTTTACCTTGTACAGGATCAACAAAATCTAAGTATGTTACTAATTGATTAGTTTTTACATTATACAAAAATGCATGTTTTATCTTTTTAACATCAACAACATCTACAGGATTCCTAAGAACTGTCCATGCATGTGTGCCTTTTTCCATTACATAATCTAAGAATGATCCAGGATTAGTTGCTTCTGGTCCAACTGTTGGGTTTGTAGGCAATCCAATATAAACATTGTTTTGATTTAGTAGAAGAGATCTTGCAAATCTAGATCCGCCATCAACATTACTGTTACCAACATATTCTAATTGTTCTGCTTGTAACCAATGTCCGTCAATATCTTGATATAATGTAACGCTGCCGCTATTAACGTGATCTGATAAGAAAGATGTAAATCCGTCGTCAAACGTTGTTGGAGTTCTTTCATTACTATCTTCATCTAATACATACGAATTTAACGATATTGGATCTTGGTATCTGTCGAAGCGTGTTTCAACTTTAATGTTACCGTTGAAACTTGATACACCAATATACTCGTCTGTTATAGACACTGCATATCCAAACTGATCAGCAAGCTCAGTGCCTGGTCCTGATATTGTTTGTTTCAACGTAAAGTGAGGTGCAGTGTCAAGTGTATAAATGTATGCTTTACCTGTGTCAAATCCATCTTCATCATTTCCAGGTTCACCAACAACTAAAACGTGTCCAGTTGTACTTAAATCAATTGAACTTCCCCAATTAGTATTTGAAGTGGGTGCAACAATTTCTTGATGGAACACATATCTAGTGTCTTGTAGTCTGTAAATTAAAATCTTATTATCTTCATCAACCGAAGTATCAGTTTCAGCACTAACTGCTATTACTTCACCGTTTTTACTTACTGCTAAGTCTTTAGTAAAGTCAATAACTGTTTCGCCTAAGTCATCAAATAGTGCGTCTGGGTCACTACCATTACTATACAAAGGATGATCATTTGGAACATGGCTTAGATAATTTATTCTGTTGTTTAATGGTTGCCACTTGTTACTAGTAGTTGGCGAGCCTGTTGAAAATGTTCTTGCTTGATATAACTGATAGTTGTCAACTACAATTTCATTTATTAAGTAACTGGCTGTTACTGACCATGCACCTCTATATCTTTTATCTTTATCAAGTGCATATTCGTATGTTACGCCGTCATCGTCAGTACCATGTTTTAATAGATATACTTTATCTTTTGAACCTACAAATATTCTATATAATTCATTTGTTTGTGCTATTGCTACTTTTTGTCCAACACGCTGACCAACGCCGCCTGTTGCACTACCAGGTATTGAATAAGTGTCAACATAAGACCATTGAGAGTCGAATCTTTTATATATTGTGTATACACCTTGATTAGCAATAGAATTAATTGTTCCAGTATTATTAACTGGTGCGTTGTAAACAATTACCCAATCATTGTTAAGTATTGACGGAATACTAGCTGGTAAATCTCTGCCTTCCTCGGTCAATGTTTCTTGGTAAATCCAATATTCTTTATTTGCATAAGCAAAAACATCTAAACTTGAAAATTGAGTTAACCCGCCATAACTATTTGGATTAATTGGGAAGTTTGATCCGCTTGGATGATTAAGTACTACTAGTTTTCCTGTAATAGAGTTAAACGTTGATACATTTTGTATTTCACCCATTCTACGCTGATTTGGTGAACCATTTTCTAAAGTATTAAGTACAATAGAATTTCCTGAACTAAAAATTTTGTTTGCGCTTTTATTTTTAATATATACACGAGCTTTGTTTACATCTCTGTTTAGATAATAAGCAACTTCAGCCGTTGCTCCAGTAAATGCATCTTCAATAATATCACCTGGAATAGGTTCAAAGAAATCTTGGAACTGACCGTCACCGTCTGTATCAACACCAACTGGTTGTCTGTCAATTTGAATAAAATCAATCCAGCCATCCCACATATCTTGTACTTCGTGTGTTTGACTATTAATTTGCTCAATTAATCCAGGGTCTTGTAAGCCAACTAAACTAAAATCATATGACGGATTTTGCTTGTCTATATAAAGTCTAACATTAGTACCTACAGTTGTTTGCGCTTCTATTTCTTTTGGAAGTCTAACAATCCAACGAGTGTCAAAGAAATTTGTAGCACTAGTATTATATTCTATACCAGTATGTGACAATACAGAAATATATGCAAGATACTTGTCTGTATTTGTAGGATAAACAGTATCTAAACTATTAATATAATAGTTAGGCTCTCTAGGATCTTCACTAGTAATTAAATCTTGATATACTAGACCATATGCTGGTGTTCCAAAATCAGTTAATGCACTAAATTCGTTTGCATTAATATACTCTGCTGTTTGTACTTTCCAAAAACCACCTAAGTGTGATAAAGGTTTAAAACTAGGTTGTGTATATTGTCCAATTACGTCTTCTCTACCGTTTCTAAGTTCGTCAGTTTCTATTAATACACCATTAGTATCTTTAATGTAAAGTAGAAGTTTATCTTGTTCGATGAATACTGACGCAACTGTTCCAGCGCCTTCGTTAGTTATAACAGTATCACCTACAGACGGTGGATTATTAAATGCTGTTAGATATAACACATAATCAATTTTTTCTAAAATTTCATGTTTGCCGTTGTTTGAAAATCCATTGTCAATAAAGTCTGAATTAGGAATTACATTAACGCCATCGTTTAAATCATTTAACCCATTTGGCCAAACTTCAATAGCTTCGCCTTCTGCTATTTGTCTATTTAAGTTAGTGTACTTGTTCCATTTTAAAACAATATTATCTGTAACTTTAGAAGCACGATATTGATCAAACGGTGCTCTAATTAATATATGGTCAACTGTTTTATTTGCAAAATACGGCTGTCCTTGCAATAGTAGCGTAATGTCATTAATGTATGATAATCCTGCATTAGTTGCTGCTATTTCAGTAAATGCATAACTGTCAAATGTGCTATACTCTAGTGTTACTTCAGCAGCAGGTACATTTCTTACTGCTCTCCAAAAGTTTTCTTGATAAGAAACCATGTCAAGTTGAGAATAGTTAGTATTAGCGTTCCATTCACCTTGGAAAGTTTCGCTTATGTTACTTGCGCTTGGTGATCCTACTACTAATAGTTTACCGTCTGGTGATAAAGCAATACTTTCGCCAAATGCTTGACGATCATTCATTGGTGCTACATCAGTATCAGGCTTTAATATATCTAATAGTTTAAATTCACTTTTATAAGTTGGACGTTGCCAAACTTCAACTACACCATTATTAGATTTTGAATTTGCTATTGCAACATTTAAGTTTTCGTTAGATGCAGCAATATCGTTACCATAAGAATTATCTATTGACGATTCAGTATCTTGAGTGTAGTATTCGTTAAAGTCTAAGAAACTTTCTTTCTTTTGTAAAACAGACCACTGATTGTCAGTACCGTCAATCCATAATTTTTGATTGTGTGATAAATCTTTTTCAATGATTGAATTTGCAGTTTGTATATTACTAGAACGAACACTTCTTAAACGGGTTAAGTAACCATTGCCTTCTCCAGTTTCAATATCTTGTACAGTTTGTGTTATACCTGTACGTACATCGAGCTGGTTGTTACGTACTGCTTTAATTTCATAAAATCCGTCATTACCTCTGCCCAAGTTTCTAACACCAATAATGTCTCCTGGTAAGAAATGTGCAGCTTTTTTAATTGTTATAGTTGCTAATGGTGTTGCATTTATAAATTCACCATCTGCTTCTTCAGCAAAGCCTTGTATACCAATTACTTTATCACCTGAAACTACATGTTGTAATATATCCCAATCTTCGTTTTTGCCAGTTACCCAAATATATTCATCAGAACTAATTCTATTAACATCTGCTGTGAGCATATCTTTAACATCTGCTACAGTATATGTAATATCATCTTCGTTAACATATCCAGAATCTATAATTTCCTTATAATAGTCTTTTACTGTTGGAAACGGTTTGTGATTATAGTCTAATGGTTTTGAATTTACCTGATACGGTAAAATTTTAATTGATAAATCTACATCATTAATCGCTTTTGAATTTACTAGCTCTACAGTTTGTGGTTGAACTCTAAATTCATTTTCATCAATAATGTATTCAACTTCTTCGTAACTATCAACAGCACCATATTGCCCTACTCTAAGAGCCCATTCTTCGTAAAATTCTAAACTATCAGTATCGTCACTACCTAGTGCATCAAACAGTTTTGTTAATGCATTTGGTGTTCCTTTGTCTTGTATAAATCCTTGATAAAATTTGTACTGACTAACATCATCATTAATGATGTTTGAAAGGTATTGTCTTTTTTGGTAACCAATTAAATGTTGTGCATGTTTTTGTTGTTCAACATCAAAGTTGTCGCTATCTAAATCATAAAAATCAGCAAACTGTATTGATCTATAATCAAAGTTAGGAAGTAGTCTTGGCGTTGGTCTTTTATCTAGTCTTTCCCAATCTTGTGGTACAAAGTTTTCAACACCTTTTAGATCTATTTTTGCAACATAATAAAATTCTTTATATTTGACCAAAGCACCTACATCATAATCTTGCCATTGTTCCCACTCAGTTACTATTGCTTCGTCGTAAATAAATCCTGGAATATTTAATCCGCCAGTCCATTCGTCACTTCTATATCCAATAACTTTTATTCGCTCTTGTCTATACCCTGCTGGACGATCAAAAATTACATCATTAAACACAGTTTCGTTGTCTAACAAAATAACATGTTCTATTTGCACTAATGGCAAACGAACTCCGTAAATTCCGTCCTCTGAGTTTTTAACTTCAAGACCAAATTGGTTTTCAGAATCTCTAGCAATAGAAGTAAAGTTGCGTTCTAATAGTTTTCCATCAGCTTTTACTAAACTATAATTATAAAACTTATCAAAAATATCATCAACAACTGCATATTCTTTATAGAACTTAAATTGTTGTGCGCCAGGTGATAAAGTAAGTACACTACCAGCTGACCAGTTTTGTGTAGTCCAGAACATAAGCTCTTTTACACTATATGTCCAATCTTCAATTACACCAGTTTCTTTATTAAAGTAATCAAATACAAACCCTTGGTCCATTAAATATCTTTCATACCCTAATATAAAGTCTACAAGTTCTTGTACAGTTCTTAAGGTTGTGCCATAAGGGTAGTTTTTTACTACGTTAGTAAAATTACGTCTTAATATTGCATCTCTGCCGCCCACTGTTGGCAATGATGATAATTTAGCAAATTTATCTTGGTCAAAGGTTGAGCCACTAACATGACTGCTTATACATCTATAATAAAATCCGTCATAACGTACATTAGCTGATTTTACATATTGCTTACTTTCGTTCCAAATAACAAATTCTTCGCTGATGCCGCCAATATTAATAACAGGGTCAGTTGACTTAGCACTTGCTTCATAAAAATCAAATGACGCTTTCTGCTTGTCGTAACCTGCTATTGACCAGCCGTTGGGTCTTTTTTCAACAATTATACCACTAAGTACAGCAGTATCAATTGGAGCACTTTTATTTAAAATTATCTGATAGTTTTCTTCTGGTACAAAAACATTGCCTTCATTTAAAGGAGTTCTTGAATCTAATATAAGTTTAAACTTTTCTTTTTCTGTGAAGCCGCCTACTTTAATAGCAAGTTTATTGTCAATCGACGCTATACTCTGTGTATATTTTTTCCATGTAACATCAATATTTGTTGCTAAGAAGTTGTAAATGTAATTTACTAATCCACTACTTAACACACGGGTGTTATCATTATATGTGTTTGGAAATACTAAGTCAGTAGTTCTAATTGGAGTATTACTTTCGGTGTATACCAAATGTCCTACTAAGTTACGCTTAATTCTTGATATGTCATAACCAAGGCCCATTAGTTTTGCAGGCTGATTTAACATCCATGATGTAATTAATGCAAACGGATATTCTGAACTTTGTCTCCATGCTGTTTCTATTGGGCTGTGATCGCCGAATGTAAACTGGCTTCTAGTTTTTATTTGTACATAATTTTTAGCATAGTCGCTAGTTAATGGATCAACTAAGTTTCCTTCAGCGTCAACAGGTAAGTGATTTAACAACCCAGGACGTACATACTTTGAGTTAACAATAGTTTGTGCATTAGGATCTCTAATTATTCCTTGCTGTAAATCTTCCCACATTACAAAGTTTGAATTAGTATATGGTGCTGGACCATACACTTCGCTCCACCACTGTGGTTCAATTGTAAGTCCTAACATTTCCCACGGATGTGTATGTGGGCGGTCAGTATCAAATGCTTCTTTATAAACTCCTCTCCAAAAACCCGGTAATGACTGGTCTTGTGGTGAACTCATTGCTGAGAAGTTAAATGTAAATTTATTTGTTTGTGACCAAAAATCTATATTGGAATAATCAAGGCCGCCTGCAATGTCATTCCATTCTACAAAATCAGCTGACATTGCACTATTAATTTGTTGTCTTGTAAATCCTGTATCTCTATTAGTACCACTAACAAATTCGTTAATATCTAAAATATCTGTATTATACTTTTGTTTAATATTATTAAATATTCTTTTTTCAAAATCTAATATTAAGTCATCTCTATAATCGCCATATGCAACTACAATGCTGCCGTCGTGTCCTTGAATAACTTCTCTATTAATTGCTGTTGTAGTATCTGTATATTTTTTAGGATGGTATGCAGGATATAATCCTAACTTAGTTGGCGTAGCAGGAATAAAACATCCGTCAGTAGTTTCGTACTCGTAAAGATCAATTTCGTCACCGTTGTTCAATTCAACTTTAATATTAACAAAACCTTCATCAGTAAACACATATTCTTTTTCATGTGTTAATTGTATTCCGTTAACGTACACTAGTACTGCCTTTGCACTCAATGCATCTAAATTAAAATATTCTGATAATGCAAAAAACTTACTAGAGCTAGGTAATACTTTATATGATATTCTATTGTCTGCTTTATATGCAAGCATGTCAGAGAAGTAAAACGGCATACCTTCTGATTTTTCAGAATTTATTTTTTGTAGTACTTTGTCTACATGTACTTTAACAGGACCGTCAAAACCCAAAGTTGATGCAGTTTGTATAAACTGTCTTTTAAATTTAGCATATTCATTTTTAGAATATCTAAGAGCTTTAACAATATTTGCATCTTTATCAACGATATGGAATAATGGTAAGTTAATTGGACCACTGTGCTTTAAAAATCTTCTGCCATATTGATCAATATCTCCGTAGTCTCTTAACGGATGCTGTTCTAAGTCAATTAAATTTTCTTGTATTGTGTTAACGTGATCAAGAACTTCACCTAACGTAAATTCTTTTGGATTTTCGTTTAACGGATTTCGTTCAAAGTTACTTGCCATTTCATAGTAGGCATTACCATTTATAATTGCTTCGCTGCTATAGAGTTTAATAACAATATTATCGTCTACATTTAATGTTTTTTCAAATGTTAACTCTCTGTCTTTGTTAATGCTATAGTCTGTAGTAATATCATTATTAACAAATACTGCAATGCTTTCATGTATATTTTTAAAAACACTTACATTAAATGATTCATTATCTACGCCTTCGGCAATATATTGTAATATTGCTGCTTGCTCACTATTTTTATTAGCTTTAGTCCAACCATTTTGGTATGTAAACTCTGTAGGTGAATTAAACTTCTTTAAGAATCCAGCTTCTAAATTATATGTTAAAATTTCATTATCTAAATTATACTGAACAGTTTCTGTAATTAACGGAAACTCAAAAAGTATATCACCTAAATTTTCTATATTTTTGTAAGATAACCCAAAGCCTAACTCTTTGTCATTTGCTTCTACTTCGCTAACTTTATAAGAGAATATTTTAGTTCCTCTAAATGTAGAATCTGGATATTGAATAACATCTGAAAAACTTGATCCGTCATGGTCAAACAAATCAAACAATGGTTGTTGATTTGTCTGCGTTTTGTCCTGTGCTAAGTGCCAGTTAGTGCCGTTAAAATAATATATCAACCCAGAATTACTACCGTTTTTAATTAAAACAGTTTCGTCTAACATTGGATTAGTATCTTTTGCTTCAACTAAACTAATAATATTATTATTGTCAAACTTAATAAAGTTAACTTCATATATTTTATTATTTGCTCGAACATCAGTATCTGTTGTAACTAGAATACGCATTCCGTTTGATAACGGTACACCATCAATGCTATAACCTGTGGCGCCTTCAATAGTGCTGAATATATCTGTTGTTACAGTGTCAATTAAATCAACATCATGTTTTGAATTAATTCCGTAGCCGAATAACTTTAGTCCTGCTTCAAATTCAATAATAGGTCTAGAAGCTCGCTCGCTCAGGTCAACTACAGGTTGCTGATTATTGTAAAACGCACTTTTCTCAATTACGTCTTTGTGAAACCATCTATTATATCTAGTCCAAGCATTTCTATCTAAACTTGCTCTATTAATAATAATATAATCTTTAGTTCCGGCGTATGCACTTGCATTACCAAAAGGTCTTCTATCAAAAGGTTCAGAATCAAAAGGTACAAATACATCGCCTGTGTATGCTGCTGGTATAACTAAGTTTCTTTCATCAATAAGTTTAATTGAATCTCCAACACCTTCAACATAATATTCGCTGTTTGCATATTCACTTGGTGTTACATTTCCAAGGAAACTAACTTTGAGTCCATTAGTAAGCTCTACGCCATTAGCACTTTTATAATAACGCTTTTCAAGTATATCGTTAATATCAATACTTGTATTTTCAACAATATCAAATACTTTGATATAACCACTTGTGTTAATATTAGTGCTACTAACATAATATAAATTTTCTGGCGAATTAAACGGAACTGTAAATTCTATAGTTCCTTCTTCGACGTTTATAGGTAAAATTTCATTGTTATTAACATCGTATGCTTTTATTCCATCAACATATCGATTACTAACATTAGTTGCATTATTATATGTACTTGTTACTTCAACTCTTACATTTGGTGCACCACCGTCGCCTAGGTCTGCATCAAAGAATGTAATTACTTCTCCTGAAGTAAAGTTTTCGCCACCTTCAATAACGCTTACACTACTAACAACTCCGTCTGCAGAAATAATAACTTCAAACTTTGCAAATTTACCGTTTTCAGTTGAAACATAATCAGTAATTTCGTATGTACCAGGAACTCTTAAACTATTCTTTGATGTTCTAATATTAGTAGATTTAATTTCACCATTCGAAGGTGTTACTACTACATAATTACCGTCTGAATCTTGAGATAATTTAAAGTCAGCATCGTTAAATTTTCTATTTGTTGTAAAAGATATTGGATGGCCTTTGCAACGAATTTTAAATCTATATGTCTGTCCTTTATAAAGTGTTAATGTTGGGTTAGCATCAAACGCAGGAGGATCAAATTTGTATACTGTATTATCATCTTGTACTTCAGTAGTAACAGTATATTCACTTTGTTCAGTGTCATTTCTTCCAAATACATTTACAGTCTGCGGACCGTTTGGCATCCAGTAGTAATCTCTAAAGTTTACAAACTTATCCCAATCAATATTTGGATTCCAAGCATAAAACTCTTGTCCTGACAGCAAACTTTGATTTGAAATGTCACCGTTTAAATTTTTAATTTGATTAACATAATCGGAATAGTCACCGTAAAAGTTAACATTATTTAAATTGTCGGTAATAACTGTAGATGATTCAAATTGTCTGTTTTGTCGCTGGGTGCTTACATCTTCAATATAAGTATCGCTGGCCCTATAAGCCTTTGCAGTTGTTCTTCCAACATACCCCGAAACCTTTTCTGCTGTTCCTGGTTGAAATAATTGATCAATTGTACTTGATAATATTTTTTCGTTAGTGTCAGTTCTAAAATACTTAGGTAAAAGGTCTACGCTTTTTCTTTTTGAATTGTCACCTGTTGGTAGAGCTGCGTCTTCTTTATTTGCCATTACTAAATAATTCCTTAACTACTCTGCAAACCAATGTTTTGCGTGTTTGTTGCTGTAACTACAGTGCCGGTTGACGACAAACGACTTGCTGTAACTTCAGTTATAATATCAATCTCTGCAACTGATGCAGAATTAATGAAAATTTCATCTGATTCTGAACGTATCTCAAACAAGCTACCAAATGATTGTGTTACTTGTTTTGGAACAATAACAAAAGTTACTAGGTCCGGTGACAGTCTGTTCATTACATATGTTGCTAGTTCTTGGAAATAAAACGTATCTCCAAAGTCCCAATTTTCTAGCGAAAAGTATTGATTTATTGCTTCAATAGTACGAGTTTTAAGATCACTGTCATTAATAACTTGATCAGGATTTTTAACTATTTTAAATACTGCTTGTAAATCACTTGTTGCTTCTGAGCCAAATAATGGCTTGTATTTTACAGGATGATAAATTACTTCATCACTGATAGATTTTATTTTATTAAGTGACGATCCGTAACTTCTAAATAACTCATCAGGTGACGGCGGAAGCGGGGCTGTTGGAAGCTGGCCGTCTAAGTACAATCTATAACTTCTATCATAATTTTTAGTTAACATAAACACATCAATTAAGTTACTAGCACTAGGATCAATCCTAGCATTATAGTCTGCAACATGTACATAATGGAATTTTAAATTTGCACGACCATTAAATGCTCTATATCCTGCAACAGGTTCTTTTTTTGGAATACTAGCATTAACTACTCTAAAAAAGTCGCCTTCTTTAAAATACAATATTGTTCCGTCAGTATAAGAACTTATTGGCTGTTCTAAGTTATTGCTGTCTATTACTTCAATGTTGTTTGCAGCATAATCGATATATCTATAATCTTCTGTTCCTGCTTCTGTTCTGTATTTTTCTAAAATTACAGTTTGGTCAGTGCTAACTAATTCTGTAAATATCTGTGGATCGTCAATTACTCCATCTTCGTCTGCATCTTTAAATGTAACTTCAATTTTAGTACTGTCAACGTATCCTTCAGCATCTCTATATTCTTGCATTACTTCCCATGAATAATCTTGGGTGTATGCTTGTGTTGAATTGGGCTGTGTGTTAATGCTTAAAACTGATATTTTATCTTTAAGTACTTGTCCAGTTTTTGAATCATAAATTTTATCGCTGCTGTCATAATAGAATCTAATTTCTTCATCGCTTTCAAAAACGTAGCGCAATCCTCTATAAGTTATAGTATATGTTTCACCGTTAGTTTCAAACAAAATTAACCAACTAGAATCAATATTTGAATTTGTCTTATCACCAGCAAATGAGTTACTAAAGTTATTAATTTTATTTAAATTAGTTGCCTTAATAACACGCCATGTTTGTGTGTTAATATCATATCGTAAACCAAAATCATTATACGCAAAAATTTGATCAATCATTTCAATCTTAACGTCATCTAATAAACTATTAGCAAGACGTGGTTTAATTTCTACTAAGTTAGATCCTTCTGGAATTTTATCAGCAAGTGCAATTGGTCCTGTTGTAGTTGACAAATTAGTTGTTAAACCGTTTCCTGCAACTGCAAGAACCTTTGTCCATATGTATTGTTTAACTCCATAATTGCTAGAGTTGTTTACATCAATTAATTCATTGTTAGAAGTAAATGCATAGCCTGCTGGCGGTTGGAATTTTACAGAAGTGCCTGCTTCAACATATCGCAATGTATTAGATGTAAACGTGCCTACATTAAATCCTTGCTGATCAGAATCTTCAAAAAATCCTGTATATGTATTAGTATGATTGCTAACTGACTTCCATTTAACCCCTAAATCTAAAGTTAAAATCTTAGAAAACTTATCTAAGTAAAAATGCTTTATACGTCTATTATCTAAAATAGGCTCTAGGTTATTAATTATAACGCCTTCGATATCAGTTTGTGTTTGGAATGTAAAACTTGTTTTGTCTGTTGTATATTCTTTATATATTATGCCATCATTGCCGTATAAATTAGTACTAGAATACTTTCCTGTTGAGTCAATCAAATCAAAGTATCTTGATATACCGCTTGATATTCTGTTTACACTCTTAACTTTAATAATGTCTTGACTAACTCCTAATGGAGCAACATTATAATCTTCTCCAGTAATCATTCTATTCTGTGTATAGTATGTTGCAGGAGCATTTTGCTTAATGCTTAGATTTGATTCACTTGCTGCACTATTAGATACAGAATATTGTAAAGACATTGTTAATGTAAGTTCTTGTACTTTACCTGTTTTACTCAAATACGGTATGTTTATAGAGATATTTGTTAATGCAGCTGGAGAAATAACCATTCCTCTATTTTCACTTACTCTATAATAAGTACGGAATGTACCTTTTGGTAAACTTCCAAAAACACCATCTGAAAATATAAGATTAATTCTATCATCAATTCTTGTTAAAACACTGTAAATGTCTCTGATCTTCTTATTAAGACTGTTGTATATAACGTTGTTGCCTTCAACTGCGTCTACCTTTGTCCAAGAATCCACTTCATTATTATTAGAATCTAATTTGTAAAGCCAAACATCTGAGTCGTTAATGTTAGTAGCATCAATTGCTACAGTTTGATTAGGAACAGGTTGTGTAATTGAGAACTGACCGTTTTCTAAACGCCCTTGTCTAAAGTGTGCAAAGAAACCGGAGTTAGAACTGCCAGCACCTTGTGCATCATCTCTATATAAAAACGCAAAGTTGTTTCCAGGAATTGGTGGTTCTTCTTGTATGTTGCCATCGTCTATATCTGTTGACACAATTTCAAAACCAGTACTTTTACCTTCAACTGGCTTTTCAAAACTAAACACAGGAACATCTGTGTTAACACCGTTAACTCTATATTGTTCTGTTGCTACTCCGCCTACCATTTCTTTTTTGTTTGGTCGACCAAACACACCGTTAACTGGAAGTGCTGTGTTTAATACCTTAACAAACTGTTCATACCAATTAGTATTAGTGCTGTCGTTCCATAATATAGTTTGACCTTGCAAGTTTCTACCATTTGAATCAATAACGTCTTCAGTTGTACTAACACTAGTGATTTTTAGTAAGCCGTTTGCTGCTTGATTTCTACGAGGATTATAATTAAGTAAACGTGCTAAACGGAGAACACTTTCTCTACGCTCTGCAAGTTCTAAAAAGTTTTCTCTAGCATTTAGGTCAATACGGAAAGCAAGGTTTTGACCTAAGAAAGCAATCAAGTCAATTAGTGCTAGATATTCGCTTGATTCTATATAGTCGTTAAAATCCTCAGGATAATTAGTCCTAAGGTAGTTGATCATTGTTCGACGTAAATTGTCAAAGTCGTATGATTGAAAATCTGCGTTGCGGAAGGTTTGGTATACACGCTTCCAATCTTCTGCAACTAGTAATCTATTCTGTCTATCTGTCGCTGACATGTGCTTTCCTCGTTATAATGTATTTATTCAATTTAAAATATGCGTATATAACTTAGGAAAGTAATCCGTTGTCTTGATCAAACTGTAACCGCATAGTTTCAGCTATACTGTAATTTAAGTAAACTAACACACATTCTATTTGTAAACCGCTTTCGTATTCTTCTACTATTACTTGATCAGCTTGTACTCTTGGATCGTAATTAATAATATCTTCTACATTTTCAACAATAGCAGCTTTAAGATTCTCAGTTAACGGATCAAATAAAACGTCCCAAATAATTGTTCCAAATTCAGGTTGTTCTAATTTTTCACCTTGCCGTATGTGAAAATGATTTATTATGTCTTGTTTGATAACTGCAAGATCATATAATTTGTTACCAATATTTTCGTTGCTAACTGAACTAATCGATCTGTACGTAGCAGACGATGATGGTTTTTGCTGACTTTGTGGTACATCAACAATTACCCGTTTATATAAGTTTTTTTCTAAAGTGCTCATAACGTATTTATGTTAAACAATTTGTCCAGTTTGTTTAGCATTCCTTAATGCTGCTACTAATTCTTCAGTAGATATTAATGACTTATTCAGCCCATCGCCTGAGTAATAACTTTCTCCAGGATTTACAATTCGCTGTGATCCTTGTGTTTTATTAATTACAGGCATACTTGCCCATTCTTGAGCAATACTTTTTGCCATTGCTGCTTCTGACTTTGTACCTTTAATAAAATCGTTAATTTTTCTTCTACTTAATAATTCCTTGGCTGCTCTATCTTGGGCATCTTGATTAAATAATTCATCTTCGGATATTGCTACTCCAATAAGGCTTTTAAGTGTCTTTCTAATAAACTGATATCTTCCAACAGCAGAGCTTGCTGAGCCAGCTGCAACACTGTCATCTTGCCACTGTTGAACTTCTGCTACTGTCATCTGTATAAGCGGCTTAGGTGTTGATATTTTAGATCCACTGTAAATAGTATTATACCCAGAACTTTCTGCATTTCCGATAACATCTAGTAAGTTTCCAAACGCTCCAACAGCAGAATAGTTTGCTGGAGGGAAGTTGTTTGGACTAGATGTTACTTGTGATGTTCCGCTTCTAGCTGTAGTTGTTGCAGTACCTGTCGCAGATCCGCCTGTTCCGCTAAAGTTAGCTGTGTTTAGACTTTTTCTAAAAGTATCAACTGCATTTATAAGGGAACCTGATTGTGTTGAATTGGTATTTAATACATCAGTTTGGATTGGCTTAAATGCCATTGGATTTAAGTTTTCATGATGTGGCCAAGGTTCGTGGCTTGGCATACGTTTTACTATTGACGAAACATCAGATGCTACAGTTGTTCCAGGAGTTACTTTTGGAACAGCATGTGTGTTTAACGGTACAACTGGTGTTGCATCCTCTGCGTCTGTTGATGCTGTAGCAGGAGTAACGTCTCCGCTATTCATATTAATGTTTACACCTTGCTGTTCTATATTCGCTGAGGCTTTAATATTAACGGCGCCTTCTGATGCAGAAAGATACGTATTTTTACCACTAGCATGTAGATTGGCATCTGTGTTTACATGTAAATCATCCACTGCTTTAATATGTCCTTGTACATCTGCTAATATGTATAAATTTGCATTTGTATGATGATGAATATCGCCTTCAACTAAAGTTTTTTGGTATCCAGTAACTTTAGTTTCTTGATATCCTGCAACTTCAGTTTTCATATTTTGTTCAACAAGTATATTAGTATCGTATTTGCTTTCTATTTGTACATTGCCGCTTGTTCCGCCTTCGGCAGATCCGTTAGTTGCTCTTGCACTTGCACGAATATTAACATTTCGGCCGCCTTCAATATTAACATCTCTATCAGCACTTAAATTAATATCTGCATCGCTATGTATACTAATACTATCTGATCCGTAAATATCTATTTTACCATCACTGGTTAATTCTACCCATGCTGTGCCACGAGAATTACCAATATAAACAAAGTCTTCTGTGTTGTGCATTACAATTTGATGGCCTGTTCGTGTTCTAAAACGTACTAGCTCATTGTGAAGTAATGTTCTATCGCCGTTTTTTTCGCCGGCTTCAACATTTACATAATCTGGAGGTCCTTCACTAGCATGTGTTTTTCGTATTAGTGTATTATCTCCGTCATCCATTACAAAACTTGAACCTCCAAGTCTGTTAACAAATACACTTTGCGACCCAGGTCCAGCTGCTAAACCTCTTAGTGAAAAATCACGTTTATCTACTGGTCCAGGAGTGCTTATTCCAAAAACACTGCTAGGTACTTCTCGCCTAGCACTTGTCGAAGTTGTTCCTCTATTATCGTCGTTTAAAAGACCTTGGACTTCTAATACTTGTGTAAAATCTTTATTGTATGGTTTTGGAAATTTAGTTGGATCTCTTGCTTCGCCTTTTTCGATGTACTTGTTATATTCACCAACAGGAAGTTTTTGTCCTTTTATATTATTCGGTGTTCCGTCGGTTGTAATTGTTGTACTGGCTTTACCGTCAGGCACCATAAAATTCATATGTTTATCTTGTATACAACCTATCCAATAACCTTGTGATACATCGCCTTCAGCAAAAATTACTAATACTCTTGCGCCTGGATCTGGCGGAACTGCCCAAAACCCATAGCTTTTTTGAGAACTTGCATAACCGTCATTTGGTGTTGTATGGTTAGGATTTGTTACTCCATAAAATGGGCTGAGGTATTTTACTATAACACTAGTACCTATTTTATTAGGTATTGAACCTGAGCTGCCTCCTTTGAGTATATCTACTTTTAAACTTCCCATATAATGAGGGTCAAGGTTACTAACCACAACTGCTTCATATGGTCCAGGTCCTATTGATTTTTCTAATTTTTCTCTATTAGTTCTTTTACTTTCGCCGGACATTACTGCGGGCCTCCTGTATTTGGATCTGATTCTTCAGGTGTTGTTGGTAGTGTAGTAGTAGGTTGATATGTTGCATTATAATTTTGATATGCTGCTAATACCTTGCTTCCAGTGTTATAACTATATAAGTTATCATTCACGTCTGTAGGCAAGTACTGGCGCAATACATCTCCAAATCCGCCTTGTATTTGATTGCTTACTTGTAGTCGTTGTGTTACTGGCTGTGTCCCTGACACAGTTGGTTGACTTTCAACTGTTTGTTGTGCAGCAGTTTTTACTGTGCCATCTGCATTGTGTGTTTGGCCATATTTTGCGTTCCATGCTGCCAGTGCTTTACCTTCCAAACCCAAACTAATTCTAGGTGCAACAGGTTGTAATGTTGGAACTTTAGCACTTGTTGATCCAATCTGTTCACGTCCTCTTGGGTCGTTATCATCTAATTGGGTACTTGCATTATCACTTGTTTGTGCTTGTGGTGGACTTCCATCCTCTGGTAAAGGCGGTTCTTGATCAGGTGCTTTAGGTATTAATCCGTTGCGCGGCCAGTCTAGCGTTCCTCCTTCAAAAGATGCTGCTGAGAAGTGCATAGCATCAACAGAACTTTTCCAGTTGCCTCCCCATCCAAGTCCGTGTTTCTTAGCAAGTGCTAACATTTCATTTCCGGTTCCGTCTTCAGGCATGTCTGTAGGTTCGCCGCTCGGAAGTGGTTGCGGCCTTGGTCTTTTATAAGCATTTTCTGCGGAATTAATATCTATTGCTAGACCACTAGCATGATAACTTGGTTTACTTGACCCGATTGACGTGCGGTTTACATAGCCGCCTAATGTTCTAATTTCATAACCGTAAAAATCTTCAAGTTCGTCTATAAGAGCTTGAAACTGTTCTCCTACAATTTTTGCAACTTGTGTTGTTTTTCCAGACTTAGTTGTAATAGTAACAAGTTCTCCATTTTTCTCCGACTGTAAAGGTCTAGCAATTCTTCTTGATGAATTAGGCGCAACTCTTTCTGTTGGATCTTGACCAATCCTTTCTGCTAAAGGTCTTTCATTAGGGTTTAATGATTTAGATTGTGGATTTTCTACTAATGTCTTAGCTGTACTGATACCTTCGGTACTTTGATTCTTTCTACGAAGTAAGTTTAACTTTTGTGTAAATTTATTACCTGATATACTTGTAGTTAATGTTAAAATTTTATACAATCCGCTAAAACTATCTACCGGTATAGTGTCTCCTGGAAATTCCATTATTCCTGAATTCATACTATAGTCTATTGGGGTCCTAAAGTTAACTAAAATATCTACTTCGCTTCTTTGATGATCAATACTACCGTCTGCTGTAATATTAATACTAGGTCCTTGTGCTGCTGTGTAGTTTCCTACACCGCTATCAGGTATATAAAAAGGGTCTCCCCAAATTTCCAGTTCAGCAGTAATTAAATCTGCGTCACTATTTAAAAGTGTATTATGTAGTTGTCTAGCTAAGTTAGTTGCTGCTGTGGCATTAAAGTTATTGCTTGTAAATCCAACTTGGTTTACAGCTTGTGTTGTTCCTTCAGGTAACGATCCGCCTGAAGTATCAGGTGTTAACGTAGGTTCAGGTCCTTCAGCAGTTGATTTGTCTCTACTACCATTTATTTGCGCACTGCTTAGTTGTCCTAAGTCTGCTCTCATAGCTTCAAAGAACGCTGCATTAAATTTAATTTCAAAACCTAATACGTCAGTGTTCATTCCGCTATAGATATAATTGTATGACTTAGGTGCTTGTTTTGCTAATGCAACATTGCCTTTTGTTGTTTTGTTAGGTGAACTAAATTGTGATACATTAACATCATACCTAACTACATCATATACAAAGATTCTTGCACTCTTACCTGTAATATTCTCAAAATCCGGATCGTCGATCATATACACTTTTGGTTCAACCTTAAACCAAGGTATATTTCCTTCTTCGTTTACTAAATCTAATGCTGATTTTCCGTATGTACTAACTAACACAATTTCTTCAATAATCTTAGTTATCGGAGTGCCTTGACTAAATTTAAAAGTTCTATTACTGTCACTGATTGTTAATTCAATACCATCTCTTTCATAAAGTTTTTTATCTTCATTCCAAGTGTATAAGCCTAAACCAAATGGCGAATCGCCGCTTGAATTTGTTCTATCTAACATTGGAGCTGCGCCAATTGGGTTAAGATCACTAACAGCACTACCTCGTAACACTCCTAATAAACTACTTGAATTTGTATCTAGTCCAATATTTGCAAAATAGTCTGTAATATTTCGTGCTGCGGCATCACTAATATCTGTACCAAGACGTGAAGCAACAGATTCACGATCAGTAACTGTTGCTGAATTATCGGCTGCTGTTTTTGAATCACCTAACGTAGGATTTCCTGCATCTCTAGAAGTTGGAAATCTAATAAGATAAAAGTCGCTTGTCGGCATGCCTGCACTTTGTGCAACTTCTTGTAATTTAGCATTCATTGATGTTGTAAGACTTTGCTCGCCCGCACACAAACATTCAAAAACATTTGAACCTGTAATTTCAATAGTATCCTGTATGTTCATTATTTCGTTCATTAATGCAGATTCGTTCCAAGGTATACAATTAACAGTATATGTTGAGCCGCCTTTTTCAACATCAAACTCTACTGACATTAATTTAAAAGGAATTTTTCTATTTGAATACTTAATAGGTTCTGCTATACCGTTATCGTTCCATCCTACGAAATCTAGTTCGAGCAAATAAGGTGCTTGCAGGTAATTTTGAAACCCTCCACTAAATGCTGCTGCTTGTAACGACTGTAGAAATAATCCCATTGAATACGGTTCTTGCACTTGAAAAGAAAATTGCATAGACTGTGCTACACCTGCTTGTTTAGATGGAGCAATAACTGATTCAAGTTCAAAGTTATCAATAAAGTATTCTAAATTTCCAGGTTCAAGTCCTAAAGCATCATACGCTGTTTGTATTCTCTTATCATCAATTCCGCCACCGCCTGATCTAAGTATAGTAAAATCGGCTCCGTTTTGTCTATACGAGTCTTGTGGGTTATTAATACTATTTGTCGAAAGTACACCTAGTGTAAAAATACAATTATAAGAGTGGTATGCTTCTAGCTGATTTTTTAAAACTGCACCAGGTCCTGGAGGATATGTTTCTGCTGTAGATGTTGATCCAATTTGAGAAGTTGATTGTAATGCAGTCTCGAGTATTGTTTCAAGATCTATTATTGGTGTTGTTAATGATCCTATTTGTCCATAAACATCTTCTAGTGCTGCGGTTGCTGAATTTGCAAGTCCGGTCAACGATGAAACAGATCCAGGAAGAATATTAGTAACATAATCTTGTATTGCTGATCCAGTAGATGCTCCAAATCCGTTAGCAAACTTGTTTAATGACGGAGGAAATATATCTTTAAATTCGCCTGTTGGTGCAGCAAATTTAGACATTAATCCTTGAGGACCTTTAGCTATTAATTTTCCTACAGTGTCAACATTAGCAAATTGATTATCTAGTACCTTTACCTGACTTGAAAAACTAGATGCTGTTGCACTTAACCCATTTTTCAAAGGACTAAAATCAGGAGTCTGAATATTTCCAAACGATCCATCTGCTGCTTTGGCTAGAGCGGCTGTCTTGTTTTGTATTATCTTACTAGGATCTATCATATATTAAACGCCTAAAACTTTTTTTAATTTATCTGGTGAAGGTAGATATATTTCTGTTCCTGCTATAAAATCAAAAACAGGATCTTTTATAGTATTCATATTTCGTTGTGCAAATACCCACCATAATTTAGGAGTACCATAATAATCGTAAGATAGTAAATCAGGACGATATGTATATTGAGGTTCAATAGTATAAACGCTATCGTCAGCACTTTCTGGAACAGGACGTATTCTCAAAATATCAAGTGCGCCTTGAGCAGTGTATCCTGTATTATTCCAAGGACTTGTTGTAGTATATGATGCCATTAAATAAACCCTTGTCCGCTATTAATATAATTTCCATTTACAAAACTGTTTAAATTAAATTCTGATACTCGTCTTCGTGAATAAGTAGGTTTCAGCGTTACTGAAATTTGACTCGACGTAGGCACCCATGTTGTACCAGCATTACTATTTTCGTCTCCTTGAACAACAGGAGTAAGTAAAGGAGTTGCAATGTAATCTACGTCAGCTGGTAAATCAACTGTAAAGTTTGCTACTACGCAAGGTACTTTGTTAAACACATAATCACCGTATCCGCTTAATTTTACTAGTGGAGGCGGAGCACCTGAGTTATCACCTTGTCCATAAAACATTTTAGTAACACTTCTTAAGTAATGTACACATGCAACCCAATACTGGCCTTCTTCAGCAGTTTCAATATTAAATTCGCCTGTAATTACTATATCATCCGATACACTGTTATCATATATTTGGAATGGATAATTTGTATGTACTGGTTGTAAACTATTATAATTAGCACTATGGCTAACAATAATTGTTGGTGTGTAAGGAAAACAAAATCCGCCTGTTTTTGTCAAAGGTGCAATAAGTCCTGCACCTGATAGTGATGGCGGAATACTAAGTTTTACCCTCCAATCAGTATCTTTAGTTGCTTTACTAAATGATGCTGATGCTTCGCTTTTAACTTGGCCAGTATCTGGCTTAGGTAAATTTGCTCCTCTTGACTCTTTTGCAAAACCAAAGGAACTAAACAATTCGTTTGCAACGTCATTGATTGCAGAGTCAATAGCACCTATGCCCGTTTTTAAGTTATTACCTACAAAATTCTTCACAGATGCTTCTGCTTCATTTGCAAAGTTACCAGCTGTATTTTTTATAATATTTCTACCGATGGATTTTGGGTCAAAAAGTGCCATAATCATATCTCCTATTATACTTATTTAGTTGACATAATTAAGTATGTAGTTTATAATATGTTTATACTAACTGGAGATATTCAATTGAGAAAACGAAATTACCTAAATAACAAAGATATTCTATCTGAAATACACAAATCAAAGAGCACATACTGTAGCTTTATTGAACCTGAACATGCACAGTTTGACATCATTTTACTAGATGTTGACAAAATAAACATAAGAACTATAGCCGAAGCAAAGCGAAACAAAGCAAAACGTCTTAGTACTGCGGATTACGAAGCAAGAAGAATGGCTGGAGAAAAAGTTAAGCAAGCAGAATGCGAAGTTGACTATAGAAAAATTACTAAAGAAGAGCTAATTTTCCGTGTTATGACGTTTGATCATATCCCAGAAGAGCCAGGAAGAAAAAAGAACCCAAAGACCATTGCTGACACAAAAGTAAAGCTAAACTTTCCACCATTCCACCATTACAAGTTTGACGAAGACGGAGTCTTGCAATTAGTAGGAAAAAGTCACTGGGAAGGCGGCATGCAAAACGGTGCTTTCAATCATAAACACGGAAAAGCAACAAATACACTTGCTACTATGTGGTTAAAGTTAGTTGACAGATATGCTACCCGAGGCAATGTACGTGGTTACACATACAATGACGAAATGAAAGGTCAAGCAATACTCCAGTTAGCACAGATTGGCTTACAGTTTGACGAATCAAAGTCAAACAATCCATTTGCATATTACACAGCAGCCGTTACTAACAGTTTTGTACGTGTTATTAACATTGAAAAACGTAATCAAAACATTAGAGACGACATTCTTGAGATGAACGATCTTAATCCTAGTTACACTCGACAACACCAAGGTGAATGGGAAGCTTCTGTTAAAAGAAACGAAGAAGCAGGATTTTCTATACACAAAGACACAAAAACCGGTTGACTTTTATAGTATTTGACCTTATAATTAATAAGAGTGAATAGAGGAATCTAAATTTGTTTAAGAAAGCAGCAGTTTTTACTGACATACATTTTGGCCTAAAAGGCAACAGTCGCATACATAATGATGATTGCGAAGAATTTGTAGATTGGTATATCGAAAAAGCCAAAGAACACGGATGCGAAACAGGAATATTCTGTGGCGACTGGCACCATAGCAGAAACAGCCTTAACCTTACAACTATGGATGCAACTATTCGTAGTTTAGAAAAACTTGGTAAGGCATTTGATAAATTTTATATGTTTGTGGGTAATCACGACTTGTACTATAAAGACAAGCGCAATGTTAGTTCAACTATATTTGGAAAACACATTGAAGGTATTACATTTATAGATGAAATTTATCAAGAAGATGATGTGGCTCTTGTACCGTGGCTAGTAGGCGACGAGTGGAAGAAGATTGAAAAAATTAAGTCCAAGTATATGTTTGGGCATTTTGAATTACCAAGTTTTTATATGAATGCTTTGGTTAGAATGCCTGATCACGGTGACTTACGCCCTCAACACTTTAAACATCAAGAGTACGTGTTTAGTGGACATTTCCACAAACGTCAAGTACAAGGTAAAATACATTATATCGGAAATGCTTTTCCTCACAACTATGCAGATGTAGGTGATGACGAACGTGGCATGATGATCCTCGATCGTGAGAATAATAAAGAGCCTGAATACATTAATTGGTGGAACTGTCCTAAGTATAGAACAATTAAACTTTCAAAATTAATTGACGATGCAGATGCTTTTATTAAACCTAAAATGTATCTAAGAGTTGAACTAGACTTACCTATTAGTTATGAAGAATCTAGTTTCATTAAAGAGACATTTATTAAACAATATAACTGTCGTGAAATTACACTAATTCCACAAAAACAAATTGAAGAAATTACTACTGATTTAGATATTAGTACGTTTGAATCAGTTGACCAAATTGTAGCAAGTGAAATAACAGAACTTGATACAGAAAATTACGATAAATCGATGTTACTAGACATCTATCATGGATTAGAGAGTTATTAAATGATTCGCATTAAAGACCTAACTGTTAAAAACTTTATGAGTGTGGGTAATCAAACACAGGCTGTAGATTTTAACAAAGACAACTTAACGTTAGTACTTGGTGAAAATTTAGATCAAGGTGGGGACGACAGTGGCTCACGTAATGGTACTGGTAAAACTACAATCATTAATGCACTAAGTTATGCATTATACGGTACTGCACTTACTAATATCAAACGAAACAACTTGATTAATAAAACTAACAGCAAAGGAATGTTAGTTACACTACACTTTGAAAAGAACAACGTAGACTACAGGATTGAGCGAGGACGCTCTCCTAATATTTTAAAGTTTTATGTGAACAATCAAGAGCAAGAACAAATTGACGAAAGTCAAGGTGATAGCCGTAAGACACAAGAAGAAATTGATTCCTTGTTAGGAATGTCGCACACAATGTTTAAAAATATTGTTGCACTAAACACATATTCAGAACCGTTTCTTGCAATGCGTACAAATGATCAACGTGCTATTATTGAACAACTATTAGGTATTACATTATTGTCTGAAAAGGCAGAAGTACTAAAAGAAGGTACACGTAGAACTAAAGATGCAATTACCGAAGAAACTCTTAAGATTGAAGCAATACAAACTGCTAACAGTAAGATCGAAGGCACTATTGACAATCTAAAGAAGAATCAACGTGCATGGGTCGCAAAACAACGATCTGATGTTGAAAAACTTAACAAAGCTATTGGTGAGTTAGAACAATTAGACATCGATACAGAACTTGAATTGCACGAAAAACTATCAAATTGGACTGAACATAATAATTCTATTTTGGCTCTTAAAAAGGAATTAAGCACATTAGAGCCGGCACTATTACGTGCTGACAGATCTGTTGAAAAAGCAAAAAAAGATGCCGCTGATTTAGATCAAGGCACATGTCATTCGTGTGGACAAGATCTTCCTGCTGATAAAAAAGCAGAGATAGAAAAACGCAAACAGTCGGAATTAGAAGATGCTATTTCGTATCAAACAGAGATACAAGAAAAGGTTTCTTCTGTTGCTGAAGCACTAACAGAAATTGGTGACATTAACGGCAAACCTACAACATTTTACGATACTGCAAAAGAAGCATATGAACATCGAAGCAACGTTGAAAATTTACGCAATGCTTTGATAAGTAAACATGAGGATACAGATCCTTATCAGAGTCAAATTGACGAATTAAACGATAGTGCAATTCAAGAAGTTAATTGGGAAAGTGTAAATCAATTAACGTCTTACAAAGAGCACCAAGATTTCTTATTGAAACTGCTTACTAACAAGGACAGTTTTATTCGTAAAAAGATTATTGATCAAAATCTTGCATATCTAAACAACAGGCTTACATACTATCTTGACAAATTAGGCTTACCACATCAAGTACTATTTCAAAATGATCTAGCTGTTGAAATTACACAGTTAGGACAGGATTTAGATTTTGATAATTTAAGTAGAGGCGAACGTAACAGATTGATTTTAGGACTATCATTTGCATTTAGAGATGTTTGGGAAAGTTTATATCAAGGTGTTAATTTACTGTTTATTGACGAATTAATTGACAGTGGTATGGATACAGCAGGTGTTGAGAATTCACTAAGTGTCCTTAAGAAGATGGCTAGGGAACGTGAAAAGAATATCTACTTAATTAGTCACAAAGACGAACTAGTTGGTAGAGTTAATAACGTATTAAAAGTAATAAAAGAAAACGGTTTCACTAGTTACGAGAACGATGTAGAAGTTGTAGAATGAGTAACGAAAAATTTAATAATGCATGTAATAGAATAGCACAGCCATGTCCGCCTATATGGATGATGAGACAAGCTGGACGGTATCAAAAAAGTTACATGGAACTAAAAGAAAAATACACGTTTGAACAAATGTGTAAATTGCCGCAACTTGCTATGCAAACGGCAATGCTACCGATTAACGAGTTTGACTTTGATGCCGCAATATTGTTTAGCGACATACTTTGGCATTTAGAAGGATTAGGATTTCCTGTTGAATTTGCTCCAGGTCCTAAGTTTACAGAACACTTAACTGAAGAAAACTATTCTAAGTTTACTGATGTTGACTCAGCAATGTTACACCTTGAATTTCAGAAAAAAGCAATTATTGCTACAAAAGAAAATTTGTCGCAAAAGAAAAGTTTGATTGGCTTTGTAGGTGGTCCTTGGAGTTTACTTAACTATGCGTTAGGAACTAATAAAGTTAGTAAAGAGTTTAAAACAATGTATCTTAAAACTGTACTTGTTCCTCTAATAAAAGAAAGTATTAGAGAGCAAAAAAGAGCAGGTGCTGATGTTGTAATGATACTCGATAGTGGACTAGAAAATGTTAGTAAAAGTTATTACGACACTACATATATAGAATTTCTTAAAGAAATTGCGTTAATTGGTGATGTAGGTTATTATGTTAGAGGCATACCAGAAGGAAGTCTTTCTAAAATAAAAAAATTAGACTTCGCTGGCATTGGTATTGACAGTTCTCAAGATTTACCTAAAACATTAAAAACATATTCAAAAGGATTTGTTCAAGGAAACTTTAACGAACAATTTTTATTACTTGAAACAAGATTATTCAAATACGAATTAGATAAGTGGTTAGACACACTATCAGGTGTAGACACTACAGGATGGATATGCGGATTAGGACACGGTATTACAAAAACTACTCCAACAGATCATATTCATCATTTTGTAAAAACAGTTAGGAGTCATTTTAGTTCATGATTAGAGTCGGTGCAAGAGGAAGTAAATTAGCTCTAGCATATGCTAGGAAAGCATGTGAGCAATTAGATTGCGAAACTGAAATTATTGAAATTACAACTCCAGGTGACATCGACACCGAAACTCCTATATACGAAATGGGAGGTAAAGGTGTATTTTGTAGTACAATTGAGCAAGAACTATTAAACGGTAATATTGATGTTGCTGTTCATAGTTTAAAAGATGTTCCTGGCCAAGAAACAGACGGATTAATAATTGCTGCAATGTTGCAACGAAACAGTCCTCATGATGTTCTTATTGGAAAAGTTAGTTATAATTGCACTATTGGAACTAGCAGTCCTAGACGTACTGCACAATTATTAGATCTTTACAAAGACTTGAGAATTAATATCAAACCTATTAGAGGAAATATAGATACTAGGTTAGAAAAACTTGACAATGGCGAGTATGATGCTATAATACTAGCAGAAGCTGGGCTTCAAGCACTTAATATATCAAGACCAACAGTTAAGGTACCAACTATTCCTGCTGTAGGACAAGGTATTATTGCTTTGCAGACTAGACAGGACGACGAAGAAACAATAAAAATAGTTAAACAGGCAAATCACGATAAAACATTTAAACAGGCAACAATTGAAAGAGCATTTTTAAAAGGCATAGACGGAGACTGTCATACAAAAATAGCAGCTCACGCAACTGGATCAAATCCAATTACACTTAAAGCAATGTATTATGAATGATGACATACACGACGAATTAGTACAAACGTACTTAAAATACTTTCGGGCAAATGAAAAATTTGCTAGACGTAATTCTGTTAGACTACATGCCGAGGTGCGAAGACATCTTAGAAATCTAAGAAAATTAGCCAAAATAAGAATGGAAGAGATACACATATACCAGGCAGAAAACAAAGTAACCAGAAAAGACATAGATAAAAAATAGGCACGGTAAGTAAGTTCATGCAGTGGACTTATGAAGGCAAAATTATAGACAATATACCAGACGAATACGAAGGTTTTGTTTATATCATTACAAACACCACTACAGATCAAAAATACATAGGCAAAAAACTAGCAAAGTTTAAAACTACTAAGCCACCACTTAAAGGCAAGAAAAATAAAAGACGCGGTTACAAAGAAAGCGACTGGAGAACATACTACGGTAGTTCTGATAGATTAAACGCAGATGTAGCCGAGCTAGGCGAAGACAAGTTTACAAGAGAAATATTATACCTATGTAAAGGTAGGGGCGAAATGTCCTATATAGAGGCACGAGAGCAGTTTGACAGGCGAGTACTTGAAACTGATGATTACTATAATGGTATCATTAATGTTAGAGTAGGCGGATCAGACAAACTTAAACAGGCATTGCTAGAACATCACATCAAGGCAAAACATTCCAACACCTAAGGTTGGCGGGCCAGATTAGAAATACCGCTGTGGAAAAAGCTCTCGTATAGAAGCACACGTACATATTGATTGACACACCAGAGTGTGGAAGCCACCAAACAAATTGGGCTCACTAGTTGATATAGATTGCATGTTGGCAGTCGAAAAACACAAACACAGTACATAAAAACTCTTTAGCAATAGGAACGAAGCGAGAGGTAGCTGGAAACAGCGATGTCGACGTAGGTTGGGAAAGGTCAGAGCCCATTGTACTTTGTGTATAAACAATTACCTACTTCCAATGTCTCGGCTGGTGCGACTCACATGAAGCGTATTTTGAGATTAGATGGGACCGTAACAGGTTCCGTCTGACTGAAACAATCTACATGAAACTTAAACATTATTACTTCGTAATAATGCATTCATCTTTATATTCATTTGTATCTATCTGATGTAATTACTTTAAACGAAGTGTTTAGTTTGAGCGTTAGCGATAACTTGTTTCGTGTAGCGAAACATATAAATACAAGTAATAATTTTAAAGGTATACTCACAAATGAAAATAAATGATATATTAAATGAATCTGATGTTAAAGCTGATCCAAAGATAGTGGATAAATTTGCTGGCGTAAGTGATAGTCAAAGATCATACTACATATACCAATGGGCAAAAGAAAAAGGCATTGACAGCGATGACGCAATGCAACTAGCTGGATATAAGCGTGGTAGTTATATGGGTGCAGGATCTTACATGTGGAACTATGCTCCAAACGAAAGCATTGAGGAAGCACCTGCAGGTATGTTAAAACAAGTAGGACGTAGACTTGGTGCTAAGGCCGCAGGCGCTATAGGCATGAAAGGCACCGCAGCAAAATTAGGCGGGGCTGCTGACGCAGGCAAAGCAGCAAATCAGTTAAAAGTTAAACTTCAAGGATACCTTGGTAAAACTGGCGGTAATATAAAGCAATTAGATGCTCAAGAACTTTCTGCATTTTTAAAACAACAACAACTTCCAACTAACGCTGTACCTGCAAGTGGTATAATTGCACCAAAAGACGTTGATAAAGTTTTAATGAAAACTATTCAAACAAGTAATAAAGCCGCAGGCGCACCTGCTGGCGATGCACCACAACAAGATGCACCACAACAAGCAGCAGGTGGCGGACAGCAACAAGCAGCAGCACCACAAGCAAGTGCTCCACAAAAACAAGCAAGTGCTCCGCAACAACAGGCAGCAAGTGCAACAGGAATACCTGCAAATATACAAGCGCAGTTAGATTCGCTAACACCAACAGAGAAAAAAGTATTGGCAGGAGTTATATAATGAAATTAACCGAAGCTACATTATACGAAAATAAATCACACAGAATTTTAAAAGAAGGCTGGCAGGATCTTACTGAATCACAAAAACTTTATCAAGGAAGATTTGAAAAAGAACTTTGGCCATTAGTTGAACAATACACAAAACTAGCAGAAGCAGAACTTTCTAGACAACAAGTATTAGATATCTTTAGTGGTGCTGAACAAGTTGCAATGGACAGTGGCGATAATAAAACAATCGCTGGTAAAGTAGGCGCAGGCGCAGCAGCAGCCGCAAAACTTCCTGTAGATATTGCTAAAAAAGTTGATGCAAAAATTAACGAACTAGGTAAACTAGCACAAAATGCAGGTCCTGTAAAAAATGCAGATGCTAAGTTTGCACAACTTAAGAAAGATATTACTGCAAATAACAGTGACAGTAAAATTGTACAAGGTGTACAAAAGATAAGTGATTGGGCAAAAGCAAATCCTGGTAAAGCAAGTGTAGCTGTTGGTATTTTAACTACTATGGCAGCATTTGCAGGCGGTCCTGCGGGCGGCGCAGCAGCAGGTTTGGTACTACGTGCATCAAAAGATTTATTACAAGGCGAGGAGCTTTCAGCAGCAGTTGGCAAGTCAATCAAGACTGGTGTTTATGGTGCTCTTGCTGGCATGGCATTTAGTGAACTTACAGATAATATTGTTGATAACATTTCATCTGCACAAGGCGCAGAGCTTGAAGCAATGGAAGCAAGTTTGAAAGCTGAAAATCTTGCAACAGCAAAAGCTGACTTATTTGCAGACCTAGGAATGGAAGTTGATGTTCTAGACGGTGCAACTAGAATTGATATGAGTGGAAACTTAAATGGATTCTACTATTCATATGACACAGTTATTCCACCAGACATGATGGGTCAATACGAAGCATTAAGTAATGCAGTAAGTAGTGCAGATACATTTAGTCCTGAACACTATGCAGCAGCAGCCAAGTTCCATGATTTTATGGGCGGATTAGTTGACGCTCCTGAAGCAAAGAATTTAACAGCAGCCTGGGACGCACTAAAAGAAATACCAAAAGAACAGTTAACTACTGCAAACCTTGATACACTTCTTGCTCAAGCAGAATCTAGTGGTGCAGTATTAACCGCATTAAATGATGCAGGCGGAGCAATAGCTGCGGCTGCTCAAGGTGCATTACAAACAGTTGACGATACTGCCAAAGATGCACATAAAGCAAAGCCAGTTGATCCAGAAATTAAGCAACAACTTGAACTAGATTTAAAAGGCGGAAGCAATGCAAAAGCAGAATCAATGTCAATGGAAGAACGCTTTGAATTGTATCTAGCAGAAGCAGATCCTGCACAAGGAGAATTGCCTTTAGATAATCCTAATACAATGGGTGCAAAACTAAAGCGTGGAGCAGGAAAACTTGCAGGTAAAGCCGCAGGTGCAGTAAAAGGCGCAGCAAGTTCAGCAGCAGGTGCAGTAAAACAAGGTGCAAAAGATGTTGGTAATAAAGTTACTGCTAATAAACTTACAAAAACTTGGAAGTCAATGGGAGAACCAACTGACGCAGGAAGTATTGCTAATATTTTAGCAGATGCAGGTGTAAGTAATGACCAAATTGCACAAATAAGTAAAACTGCTAACGTAAAATTACAACCTACGCCAAAATCAACAGCAGCAGATCCTAAAGCAGCAGCAAAAGCAACTGCAACTGCAAAAGCAACTGCAAAAGATCCTAAAGCAGCAGCAGCAGAGCCTAAATCAGCAATTTCTAAAGGTGCTAATAAAGCAACTGCAACAAAGCCAATGAAAAAAGGTACTACAAAAGAAGTAGGCGGCAAAACTTATCGTTGGGAAGGCGCACTTTGGGTAGACACTGCAACAAATAAACCAGTGAGTGTTGCAAATGCAATGAAAATGGGATTAGGTAATCCTAAATTAGACCCAATTATATCAGCAGCGAAAAAAGATCCTGCACTTGCTAAGTTAATTAAACAACAAATTACTTCTAAAGGTGTTAAAGCAGGTACTGCGCAAGCAGCAAAAGCAGCACAACCAGATGCTAAAAATAAAGTAGCTCCAAAAGCAGCTCCGGCAGCTAGTGTAGCACCAAAAGCAGCACCGACAGCTAATGTAGCACCAAAAGCAGCAGCAACTAAGAAGACAGCCGCAAAAGCAGCACCAGCAGCTAATGTAGCAACTGCAAAATCAGGTGGTAAACTTAAGAAAGCAGCAGGCGCAGTAAAAAGTGGTTATAAAAATTATAATAAAATGAGTGCTTTAAATCCAGGTTCTTAAAAGAACGGTAAACCTGACTTTTTAGTAGTTTCCATATTGTCTTTAACAATACCACTTATCATTTCGCGTTCTTCTGAAGACAAATAGTGTGCTTCAGTGTAGGATAATCCCCCTCGCATATACCAAACAGTTTGTAGTAAATCATTTTTGATTTGCTTGACTTGATTTTCTAGGACCTTAACTTCTTTTAATATTTCGTCAAGGGGTAGGTTTAAGATCCTTATGCGAAAAAATTTGTTTGATCAAATGCAATTGGTACTTCGTATGATGCAGGAACACCTTTTGTAATTTCTTCGTCTGTTGCATCAACTATCATTGGTTTAATTTCAAAAGAATCTTTTTGACTTTGTAAATGATTTTGAATATGCTCAAAAGTTGTTTTATCAGCATTTTCAATAAACTCGCTGATGTGTTCTCTACTTGTAACTACATCGTCGCCTATCTGAATAGATTGTATACTAAACTTTATGCTGTCAACAGTAAGATCTGTTAGTTTTTTAAAGCTAGACTGAAACTGTGATAGTTTTTCTTCTTCAGTTAAGTCTTGATCATTAACAACTGCAAATATTCTTTGCTCTTCAAATGTTTTTAAGTTAACTGATGTAAATTCTTTGTATGTTAACGGCTTCATTGTAATAGTTAAATCACCCATTATACAAGTACCATTGTATTGTGCAGAAATTAGTCTTTCAAGAATAATTTTTAAGTCTAACTCAAAGTCTTTTTCTTCTTCAGTTATCGGTGTTGTAGTTGTTAGTGTCATCATATCGCCATAAGTTGCAATTCTAATAGCAACTAGTGCAGCGTCAACATCTAAACTTGGCATATTCCATGCATTTTTAATATTAGGAATACAACTTTGAATAATATCAACAGTTGCTTGTCCGTTTAATAGTGCATCAGGTGTTTTTATAATCATCTCGTCTTTTGCTGTCATAGCATAGACTGGATATTCGTTGTTTTCTAGCAAATCGATACTATTGTTACCATAGTATTGACCTTGAGACGGTAAAGATAGGTAAATCTTTGGTTGTCTGAAGTACTTTTGTAACGGATTAGCCGTTGCGGTATTAGTCATATAATTCTCCTGCTAAATACAATGTATAAAGTATATACCATTTTTATTTATATACGTATTTAACTAGGACCTAACTAAGTGGCAGAAGAAATTGAAATTAGTAATGTAGGCGGAGCCAATGGTGTTGCAAGTGAAGCAACGCTTAAAGCTCTTGTTGATGCATTAAACAAAAAAGACGGATCTGGCGCCTCTGGCAAGGCAGCAAAACAGTATAACGACCAATTAAAAAATGGTGCAACAGTAACTAGAGACAATAATAAAGCAACAAAGACTAATACTAAAGCTACTATTAGTGCTTCAGAAGCTACAAGTAAGTTTGCTTCAAAATTAAGTGGTGCCGCATTAGGCGCAATTGGTGCTATAGCTGGTTCAATAGGTAATCTTGGTAAAGAGTTTATCAATGGCGGTAGTCAACTAGGTGATTTTACACAGCACTTACCTTTAGTTGGACAAGCAATATCTCCTTTAGTTGGATTAATTGACGATAGTGTATCAAGCTTCAGAGCATTGTCAAGTGTTGGTGCTAGTTTTGGTAACAGTATAACTGATATGCGTCTAGCATCTGCTAATGCCGGATTAAGTATGGAAGAATTCTCTGGCTTAATAGGTAGTAATTCAGAAACACTTCGATTATTAGGTGGAACTGTTTCACAAGGTACTCAAAGATTCCTTCAAATGAATCGTAATCTTAAAGATACTGGTGATTTTGAAACTCTAAAGAACTTAGGCTTTACAGTTATGGACATCAACGAAGGAATGGTTGATTACATTGACTTACAAGCTAATTTAGGTAGAAACCAAAAGCGTAGTGCTGCAAGCCTAGCACAAGGTTCATCGCAATACCTACAACAACTAGATGCACTTGCAAAAGTAACAGGTAAATCTAGAAAAGAATTAGCAGCTACACTGAATAAGCAATCACAAGACGCAGGTTTCAGAGCATTAATGAATCAGTTTGAAGCAGGAAGCGAAAAAGCTGAGAATTTTGCATCAAGCATGGCTTTGATTGACACACTTCCTGCAGAAGTTGCAACAGGATTAAAAGACTTAGCAGATGGCGTAGCACAAACGCCCGAAGCAGTAGCATTAATAAATGCAGCAGGCCCAGAAATTGCAGATGCAATGGAAGCTGTTGCTAACGGAGCAGATCCACAAGTTATAATCGATGCACTTGGTAAAGCAGGTGTTGATATGGAAAAATTTGCAGGACTTGAAGGCAAACAAAGAGCTGCATTCATTCAAAATCTAAGGCAAACAAATCCTACACTAGCAGCAATACTTGATTCTTCTACTCAATTAACTAAGATAGGTAATGCAGAATTTAAAAAAGCACAAGGCGAACAGAAAAAACGAGACGAGATTACAGCATCACTTACTACATTCGATGATTCCGTTCGCGAAGTTAGATCAAAACTATCTAAAGCGTTTATTGAGAGTGGCCTCTTTGAAGCTATCTCAGGTCAAACTGGTAATTTAGCTGATGGACTAGCAGCAGCAGTGCCGCATATTGTAAATTTCTTAAAAGAGTTTACATCTATTGCACAAGGTGAAGGTTTCGGAGCAGCAATTTCTCAAAAAATTATTGATCCAATGAAAGAAGCGTTACTTAACGGTATTAAAGGACTTTGGACAGACTCAAGTATATTTTCAAAAATGGCTATTGGTATTTTGGGCTTATTTGCAGGAGCAAAAGTTGTTGGCGCTCTAACAGGCGGCCTAAGTAAATTATTTGGCGTTGGTGGCGGCGGCGGCATGGGCGGTGGCGGAATGCCAGGCAAAGGCAAAGGAGCAGCCGCAGGTAAAGGTGCAGGAGCGTTTGTTGGAAACGTAGCTGGCGGAGCAATGACAGGTGCTGCTAAAGGACTTAGTGCATTTGCAAGTCCGCAAGTAGCAATTGGTGCAGGTGTATTAGCAGGAACAATCTTAGTAGTTGGCGGAGCAGTAGCAGGCGCAACATGGATGATGGGCAAAGCACTACCAACATTTGCAGAAGGTTTAACAAAATTTGAAGAACTAGACGGCGAAAAACTTAAATCAGCTGGTTTAGGTATGGTTGCTATCGGTGGAGGCTTTGCAGCCTTCGGCGTAGGAGGTGTTGCAGCAGGCATAGGCGGCATTATTGGCAGCATATCCGAAGGGCTGCTAGGAATGTTTGGCGGTGACGATCCATTAACTAAGATAAAAAAGTTTGGTGATGCTGATATTGATGCAGTAAAAGTAAAAGCAAACGCAGAAGCAATGGTTGCATTTGGTGAAGCAATGGGTGCAGCAGGTGTAGGAAATGCAGCAGCAGGAGCAGGCGGAATTGTAGGAGCATTTGCAAGTTTCTTTGCTGACGATCCAACAGAGCAAGTTAAAGAGTTTGGCAAACTAGATATTAATGCGGACGGTGTTACTAATAATGCCAATGCAATGCTAGTGATGTCACAAGGCATCGCTGCAATGGCAAACGCCGGTATATCTTCACTAACAATAGATGATGGGCTAATAGACAACTTTTCTACATTATCAAAAATAGGCCCAGGATTAGATACAGCAGGTGATGCAATAGTTAAAATAGCAGGTGTTGCTGACCTAAGTGGAAATGTTGATTTGTTAAATTCGATTGACAGAAGTGGAATAAGAAACTATAATATAGAATTAGCTAAGATGGTTGATTTGCTTGAAAACATGAATACTGAACTATCAAAAGATAATAAATTTGGATTTGGCAGCGGAACAAATGCCGGAGACGTGATGCAAACCATGGCTGACAGTGGTCAAGCCACTACTCAGCTAAGTACTACTATGCTTACAACATTGGAAGAGATAAAAGATATAAACAAAGCAAGTAAGACATTGCTTGGTGAAATAAAGAGAAATATATAAAATGAGTTGGAAAAAACACTTTACACCAGTGCCACAAGGCACAGCAACAGGCGGATCGTACAGTCCTTTAAGTAATTACAAAGGAAGTATGCCAGGACCTGCTGCAAGAAATTATAATTCACACTTGCCAGATGTATATGTAGGAAATCCTAATCGTATCGAAAGGTATGGTCAATATAATACAATGGATTCAGATTCTGAAGTAAATGCAGCACTTGATATACTTGCAGAGTTTTGTACTCAAACTAATGAAGCAAACGGCACTAATTTTAAATTAAATTTTAAACAAAAAGCAACTAACTCAGAAACAACAATTATATCAAAATATCTACAACAGTGGTGTAAACTTAATAAGTTTGAAACACGCATGTTTAGATTAATACGTAATTCCTTTAAGTACGGTGATCAAATATTTGTTAGAGATCCAGAAACTAAAAAGTTATTTCATGTAGACTGTGCAAACCTTACAAAAATTATTGTAAACGAAAGTGAAGGCAAAGTTCCAGAACAGTATGTTGTTAAAGATATGAATTTAAATTTTAAAGATTTAGTAGCAACTACACCTTATCAAACAAATGGTCAAATAAACAATGGCGGCGCAGGCAGCTATCAAAGTTCAAGCTCAGGCAAAGGATATATTTCAGGCGGAGCAGGACAAAATGCAGGAACAAGATTTAGTAGAGAAGAAAATGAAATAGCAATTGATTCAGAACATATTGTTCACCTATCAATGAGTGAAGGATTAGATAATAATTATCCTTTTGGTAATTCATTACTTGAAACTATTTTTAAAGTTTACAAACAAAAAGAATTGCTTGAAGATGCGATTATTATATATCGTGTTCAAAGAGCTCCAGAAAGAAGAGTCTTTTACGTTGATGTGGGCAACATGCCTTCACACCTTGCTATGCAATTTGTGGAACGTGTTAAAACGGAAATACATCAGAGACGTATCCCATCGCAGACTGGCGGAGGTCAAAGCGTCATAGACAGCTCATATAATCCGCTTTCAATTAACGAAGACTACTTCTTCCCACAAACTGCTGAAGGTAGAGGATCTAAAGTAGAAACACTGCCAGGCGGAACTAACCTAGGAGAAATTGATGACCTTAGATATTTTACTAATAAGCTCGTACGTGGTTTACGAATCCCTAGCAGCTACTTGCCTACCGGCGCTGAAGATGCTACTTCATCATACAATGATGGACGAGTCGGAACTGCTTATATACAAGAATTAAGATTTAATACTTATTGCGAACGCTTGCAAGGCCTGTTAGTTGAAGACTTTGATCAAGAATTTAAACGTTACCTTTTAGAAAAAGGTGTAAACATTGATACTTCAATGTTTGATATTCAATTCCAGCCACCACAAAACTTTGCAAGTTACAGACAAAGTGAAATTGATAATGCTCGTGTACCAACTTATACACAAATGAGTGCTATACCTTATATTTCAAATAGATTTGCATTAAAACGTTTCTTAGGTATGTCAGATGAAGAGATTGCAGATAACGAAAGATTGTGGAAAGAAGAAAACGTTGAAAACTTAGAAGTACCACCAGCAGATGCATCAGGAGAGATGCGTAGTGCAGGTATAAGCGGCGCAGGTCTTGAAGCTGACTTGTCAGATGCCGAAGGCGAAGCTGCACCAGATGAAGCTCCAATTGAAGGAGGAGTAGGTACTCCGCCCGAAACTAATACTGGTGCAACATTAGGCGGCGGAGATGCCGCAGCAACAGATCAAACGATATAAGGATAAATAATTACATGATACTAAGAGAATTATTTTATTTTGATCCCGAGACTGTTGAAATGGGCCAGAACGATCGTTATGAGCCACAGCATGACGACTCACCTCTTAAGGCATCAGACACACGAAAGTCTAAACTTACACTAAAACAAATTAACAGAATTAGAAAAGCATCTGATTTGCATAAAGAAGAACAAGTAAACGATCTTGATTTTGTGCGTCAAATGTATGGAGTTGCAGCTAACGCTGAAGCCGGCGTCTAATGTCTGTAAGCCATACTGCTTTCGTTTTAGGAAACGGACTCAGTAGACAATCTATTAACCTACATGAATTAAAAAAACACGGAACTGTGTATGGATGTAATGCTATATACAGAGAGTTTAAGTGTGATCATTTAATTGCTGTTGATACAAAGATGGTTCTAGAAATAGCAAAAACAAACTATCAGAAGTATAATAGTGTATGGACCAACCCAAGTAAACTGTACAAAAACATACCATCTTTGAATTATTTTGAACCAAGTAAAGGTTGGTCAAGTGGACCTACTGCATTATGGCTTGCAAGTCAAAATGGACACAAACACATTTATATTTTAGGTTTTGATTATTCAGGCACAGGTGATCAACACGCTAACTTTAACAACATATATGCTGATACAATAAATTATAAGACGTCACAAGAACCTGCAACATTTTATGGTAATTGGTTAAGACAAACTGCATCAGTAGTTAAAGAATATAGCATAATTAGATACAGTAGAGTTATAACGTCATATAATATTTGTCCGTCTGAACTAAATAAATTTAGAAACATTAGTAACATTTCAATTGACGATTTCAAAAAAATCGACAAATTTAAGTAGTATCTTTCCGAAATGGTCCGTTTTGAGCCTGTTTCTAGGCACTTTTTCTTATATCAAGTAAATAATAATGACAGCCTTACCGTAGACTATTGTAGAACATGGTATATACATTTATAGGAGAATAAAATGGCAGATCTAAAGAAATTTGAAGAAATGCTCGAGCGTCTTGTTAATGAAGACAAGGAAGGCGCTGAGGAGCTTTTTCACGAGATTGTAGTAGAAAAATCACGTGATATTTATGAGTCACTATTAGAAAGTGATTTAGACATCGAAGAAGACACTGATGAAGAAGTTGAAGAAACTACTGACGAAGAAGTAGAAGAAGCAACTGACGAAGAAGTTGACGAAGATGAAGACAAAGTTGATGAAAACTTTGATCTAGATGAATTTGAAGTTGAAGCTGACCCAATGGACATGGGCGGTGACGCAGCTGACGACATGATGGCTGACCTAGAAGGTGGCGATGATGACGAAGAAGGTGATGACGAAGACGGCGAAGATGGCGACATGGAAGACCGCGTTATGGACCTAGAAGATGCACTTGACGACCTAAAAGCAGAATTTGAAAAAATGATGGACGGTGAAGAAGGTGAAGGCGATGATGAAGAAGCTGGTGATGATGAAGAGCCAGAAGAAGCATTTGCTTTTGAAGCATCAGACGAGGAAGTTGAAGAAGCTACTGACGAAGAAGTAGAAGAAGCAGCTGACGAAGAAGTCGAAGAAAAAACTAACAAATCCGCTGGCGAAGAAATGCGCGAGTACGTAGAAAAAGTATCAGCTAAAATGGGTGACAACGGTGCAAACTCAAAGTCATCAGTAGCGGGTGCAAATGATATGGGTGGAACAGCAAGCAACTTGAATCAAGCTGCATCTGCAAGTGACCCAGAAGCCGGAGCAGGAAGCACAGTTAAAGGTTCATCTTTAAGTGATACATCTGCAAAGGATATGAATACCAAGAACGTAAATGTTCCTGGTGGTAAGGCATCGAAAGCTGCTAAAACCGAACCTGGCCACGGCGCTGAGAAAAAGGGCAAGCCAGAGACTGCTGACAACAAAAAATCAACTGTCGGCAAATAAACTAAAGGACGATTGAATGAGAAACTTACGAGAGCATTTGACATTCGACCAAGCTCAGATAGTTGTTGAAAACGCAAATGAAGGCAAAGATCTTTACATGAAAGGTATTTGCATACAAGGCGGAGTACGCAACGCAAATCAGCGAGTGTATCCTGTAAATGAAATTGGCAGGGCTGTCAAAACTCTCAATGATCAGATCGAAGGAGGATATAGTGTTCTCGGCGAAGTTGATCATCCAGAAGGCCTTAACATTAACCTAGACCGTGTGTCACATATGATTGAATCATGTTGGATGGACGGTGCAAACGGTTACGGAAAGTTGAAAATTTTACCAACTCCAATGGGACAACTAGTTAAAACAATGCTGGAAAGCGGAGTTAAACTTGGTGTCTCATCAAGAGGAAGTGGTAATGTATCAGAAGACGGTGGCAACACCGTCTCTGATTTCGAAATAATCACTGTGGACGTAGTGGCTCAGCCTAGCGCCCCTGGTGCATATCCAACTCCCATTTATGAGCATATCATGAATGCAAGAGGCGGATACAAGGCATTTGAATTAGCACAGGCTACAAAACACGATGACAAGGCACAGAAATATTTAAAAGAGAGCTTATTAAACATAATAAGCAGGCTCCGATAACCGAGGAGAAAACTATGTTGGACGCATTAAAAGAACTCTTCGAGAGCAGCGCACTTTCAGAAGAAGTAAAAGCAGAACTACAAGAAGCTTGGGAGACGAAAGTTACTGACAATCGTCGTCAAGTTACTGCTGAGCTTCGTGAAGAATTTGCTCAGAAATATGAACATGATAAAACTACAATGGTGGAAGCTATTGATAGCATGTTGTCTGAGAAACTTGCTGAGGAAATTACAGAATTTTCAGAAGATCGCAAACAACTTGCAGAAGCAAAAGCAAAATATGCTATTGCAATGCGTGAGAATGCAGATTTAATGAAAGGCTTTGTAATGGATCAGCTTCAGAAAGAAATTTCTGAACTACACGAAGATAAGCAAGCGATGGCGGCTAAACACGCACAGCTTGAAGACTTTGTAGTTGAAGCTCTTGCTAAAGAAATTGCAGAGTTCCACGAAGATAAAAAAGATTTAGCAGAAACGAAAGTACGTTTAGTTCGTGAAGCTAAAGAACACTTTGCTAAAGTTAAAACTAACTTTATCGAAAGAAGTGCTAAAGCAGTATCTGAAACAGTTGATGGCGCATTACGCGGCGAAATTGGTCAACTTAAAGAAGATATTGAAGAAGCACGAAGAAACGACTTCGGTCGTAAGTTATTTGAAGCATTCGCTAGCGAATATTCAACTAGCTACCTAAACGAAAATAGCGAAACTGTGAAGCTAATGAAAGTTGTTGATACTAAAGACAAGCAACTATCAGAAGCCAAACAAGCTGCTGAGAAAGCTATCGCACTTGCAGAAGCACAAGTTGTGGAAAACAAGAAGATAACAGAATCAGCAAGACGTGAGAAAACAATTAATGGCTTAATTGCTCCTTTAAACAAGGAACAAAAAGATATTATGACAGACTTACTGGAAAGTGTACAAACTGATAGACTTAATAAGTCTTTTAACAAGTACTTACCATCAGTTATTGACGGAAATACTCCAGCAAAGCGTAAGGCAGTTTTAGCAGAGGCAAAAGAAATTACAGGCAACAGAGAAGAAACACAAATGACAACTAAAGCAGACGAATCTAACGTATTAGACTTACGCCGTCTTGCTGGATTAAACTAAGGAGATAAAAGATGTCAGAACTATTAGAAAGCCGTTGGTCAGACACAAAAACAGCTCTTCTTGAAGGCCTAGAGGGTAACAAGAAGTCTGTAATGGCTGCCACGCTAGAAAACACACGCAAGTACTTGTCAGAGAGTGCTACAGCAGGTGCAACATCAGCAGGTAACGTAGCTACACTTAACCGTGTAATTTTACCTGTAATTAGACGTGTTATGCCAACTGTTATTGCAAACGAGCTCGTTGGTGTACAACCAATGACAGGACCAGTTGGTCAAATTCACACACTACGTGTACGTTACGCTGATGCGTTTAACGGCGCTGCAGGTGGGTCTACAACAGCTGGCGAAGAAGCATTAAGCCCATTCAAGATTGCTGAAGGTTACTCAGGTAACACAAATGGTAAAGCAAGTGCAACATCTTCATTAGAAGGTGAAGCAGGCAACCAAATGTCAATTCAGATCTTGAAGCAAACTGTTGAAGCGAAGACACGTAAATTGTCAGCTCGCTGGACATTTGAAGCAGCTCAAGATTCACAAGCAATGCACGGCATTGATGTTGAAGCTGAAATTATGGCTGCTCTTGCACAAGAAATCACAGCTGAAATTGACCAAGAAGTATTAGGTTCTTTGGCTTCATTAGCAGGTACTGCTTCTGAAGATTTCGACCAAGCTGCGGTATCAGGTACTGCTACTTTTGTTGGTGACGAACATGCTGCATTAGCTGTTTTGATCAACAGAGTATCAAACCAAATCGCTCAACGCACACGTAGAGGCGCTGGTAACTGGGCAGTTGTGTCACCATACGCATTAACTGTACTACAGTCAGCAACTACTTCAGCGTTTGCACGTACAACAGAAGGCGCTTTTGAAGCACCGACTAACACCAAAATGGTTGGTACATTAAACAATGCAATGAAAGTATATGTTAACACATACGCTTCAGATGACAGTGATGTATTAATTGGTTACAAAGGTTCAAGCGAATCAGATGCAGCGGCATTCTATTGCCCATACATCCCGCTAATGAGCTCAGGTGTTGTACTAGATCCATCAACATTCGAACCAACAGTATCATTTATGACACGTTATGGTTATGTTGAGCTAAACAACACTGCGTCATCTTTGGGTAACGCAGCTGACTACTTAGGTAAAGTAGCTATCAACAACGTTAGCTTCAAGTAATTACTTAATAGTAATAGCATTAAAATAGGACCTTCGGGTCCTATTTTTTTGACTAAATAAAATTAGTTTAGTCCGCTCGAGAGACTCGCATAGGTTCATGCGTTAAAAGAATCGTATACTATCTGTTACATAGGAGAAATACGATGACTAAAGAACTAACCTTTATATATCGCGGTGTTAAGTACACTAAAACCGTAAGAGTATAATTCACGTAGGACAAGGATGTCCTTTTTACTTTTTTCTTTTTTGATAAATACTTGTGTTATAGAGTTCCTCATATGAGGACTTATGCGGATTCCACCGCGTAGACCCTAGAACGGCAAATGATTTAAACAAAGGAGATATAATCATGGGAAGACCAATTAATAAAAGATTTTTCGGAGAGCCAACAGCAGATGGCAACGAAATCAAAGTACGTTATCGTGCTACAGGACAAGCAGAAGCAAACGGTTGGATTGTAAAGCAATTAGGATCTAAAAAGTTCCGTTGCTACGATGGTACTAACACAATGGATTGTTACTTAGTTGACAAATCACAAGGCACTTTAGCAGTAGGCGATATGACTATTACAGTTAAAGACGATGGCGGAACAGCTCGTCAAGTTACTAAAATTTCAGGTCGTATGGTAACACTTGACTCAGGTGACAAAATTGCTTGGAACTTCAGTGATGCTGCCGATGACAATGCAGTTGAAATGGAAGAAGCTGGCACAGATGATGCATTCACTGGCGCAGATGATTTCGAAGCTGACTAAGACTAGAATAGTAGGGGAGAAATCCCCTACTTACTTTTAAGGAATAATACATGTCAAAAATAGTAAGAGTATCAGACGGTAACTATAAAATTGCAGTAGCAGAGGATCACAGAATTACCTTTGATGTCGGATCAGGCGGCAGAGGTGACGGAAACGGTACTGTGTATATTACTGGTGACTTAATGGTTGAAGGTACAAACACTTCATTAGAAACTGTTAATACTGTAATTGAAGACAACATTATTACTTTAAACAGAGGCGAAAGTGGATCTGGCGTTACTAGAGATAGCGGTACATCGGGCTTACAAATTGATAGAGGTTTAAAAGTTGATGCTTATTGGGTATTCGACGAAGCAATTACATGGTATGATCCAACAGGAATTACATATCAAGGAACATTTAAAGCAACTGACAATGATGACAGAATATTAGGACTACAAACACCTAATATTACTACAGACGGTACAGATTTAAATTTATTAGGCCCTTATTCAACAAGCGGCGGCATAGAAGCTAATCCAGGGTTAATTAAAATTGCTGGTGAAGACGGTGCACCTTATCTAGCTAAGATGAACCTTACTAAAGATCCAGGCGATCCGTTGTCAGAAGTTGATGGAAACATTATTCCAAACGTATCTTATGTTAATGATTATGTTTTAACATTCTTTAACAATACAGTGCCTAACAGAATTGAATCTGGTATTATTCCAGATGCAATTACTAGCGTAAGAGCTTTTGATAATTCAGAAGATGGCGGAACTAGTAAAGTAGTGTTAAGTGTTGACGGAAATGCAGTACAAGAAAACTTTGATAATTATGTAGAAATGTATGGATTAATTATCCAAGACACTGACTTAGGTACAGAAATAAAAACATCAAGTACGTCAGCACAAGATCTAATACTTGGAGCAATGGGTACAGGTAGTGTTGTTGTAGAAGATAATCTACGTATTAGTAGAATCGGACATGAAGGTGATGACAGATTAGAACCAGCAGCACCAGTTGGTGACGAAGGAACAGTAATATATACAGATCACAGCGGCGCTGGTGCATCAGGAATATATTTTGTTAATTCTAAAACTGTAACCACAGGTGGCGACGAACAGAGAGACGAATTGATAAGTAGAAATAGAGCACTAGTTTATAGTATGCTCTTTTAAGGAAAGATAAATGGCAATAGTAAATGAAGCAATAATAAGTAACGGCACCGGCGGCGCAACAGACTATAGATACACTATGTTAACTGTACCAGCAGGTGAAGAATGGGCCATAACAAATATTATGGTTTGTAATACATATGATCCAGCAGGTGGCGATGCAGCAACAGCAGATTGCGCATTTGACTTACATTTTGTACCAAGTGACGGATCGTACAGTGATACTATTACATCTGTAGTTAGAAGATTAAATTTACCTGCAGGCGAAACTTTTACGTTTGATACAGAAAAAGTTGTGCTAGAAGGCGGCGACAGTGTAGTTGTTAATGGCAGTGCAGATACAACTTCTCCAACAGCAGTTGGTAGATTAGCATGTACAGTAAGTTATATTAAGGTATTGTAATGAGGTTATTAAAAGCGCAAAATACAAATCTACGTAACATTTACGGTAAGGGTGTTAAGTATGATATTAATAACAGAGTAATTGTAGATAGCGAAAATGTTATGCTAGTTCCAAAAGGTACTACAGCAGAACGTCCTGCAGATGCAACTACTGGCGACTTGCGCTACAATACAAGCAACAACGAATTTGAAGCATATCAAGGCAGCAGTGCAACTTGGAAAAGAATTGCATTTAAAGAACCATCAACAGTGGTCCAGCAACAATTTGGACCAGCTGACGGAGTAGAAACTGTGTTTGGTCCGTTGAACTCGTCATGGGATAATGACGGTGGCGACTATGAAGATTACACATTGCCAGTGGATGGAAACAATGTTATTGTACTAGTAGAAAATGTTATTCAAATACATGGCGCAGGAAATAATTATACAATCGTAACAAATCCAGGTGGATTTGCAGCAGGTACTTATCTACAATTTACTTCACCACCCCCATCAGCGGGCACAGGTGGCGCTGACGTTTATATAACAGTGCTACATAACTTCGATAAGTAAATTCAATAAATACTTGTGTTAAGGAGACATCTGAGTGGCACAAGTAGGTAGAATATCCGGAGGTTTATTAGATAGCAACCTTCTAAGAGAAGGCGCAACAACCGGAGCAAATCAAAATCTTACATTTAGAAATGTATCATCAGCAAGTGGTGGTGCAGCAATACTTCACCTTGACGTTATTAATGATAAATTAGGATTTAATAATGATGCTCCTAGTACTGTTTTACATGTAACAGGCACAACAAAAATATCTAATTCATTAACTGTCGATACCAATATCGACATTGCAAATCTAAATATTCAAAATAACACTATAGTACCGCTAGGCGGAACAAATAATATTATACTTAATTCTGCTGGTGTTATTACATCAACGAATGTGCAAACTGAAGAATTATTTATTGATAATAATTTTATACAGACATCAAATACTAGTGCAAACTTAGAACTAAGACCGAACGGCAATGGTAGCGTTGAGGTAATTTCTAATGTAAATGTTAGAGGAAATTTACACTCTGAAGGAAATATTACCGCTGAAGGTAATATTGTATTTGGTGATTCGAACACCGACACAGTTATACTTAAAGCAGAAGTAAGTAGTAATATTGTTCCTGATCAACACGATACATATGCTCTTGGTAGTACATCAAAACGCTGGATAGAATTTGAAGGGATATTATTAAACGGGCAAGAAACTACAGCAGACGTTGCACTTATCGGTGGACTAGAAATAAACTCTCGACAAGGCAAAATATGGTTTGTTGCTAAAAATGGTAGTAATTATAATGTAGGAGATCATCCGCAAGGCCCATTTGAAACTATTGATTATGCTGTAACACAAGCAACTGCCGGAGATACAATTTATGTATATCCAGGAGAATATGAAGAAAGTTGCCCAATTGAAATTCCACAAGGCGTAACTTTACGAGGACACGATCAAAGAAATACTATTGTATATCCAGCAAGCAGTCAAAGCACTACTGATATATTTTTACTCAACGGTGAAACTGGAGTAAGTGATTTAACTATTAAAGATTACTTTTATGACAATGCAAACGATATAGGATATGCATTTAGATTTGCAGCAGGCGGCAAAGTAACTAGCCGATCACCGTATATACAAAACGTTACGGTTTCAACTAAAGGTAGCACAGTATCCGCAGCAGATCCTTTAGGATTTATTGCAGGTGATGCTGGGCGTGGCATCCTAGCTGATGGCGCAGTATTAGCAGCAGATACAAGAGAAGCAAGTTTATTATTTCATGCAATTACATTAATTGTTCCTAATGCAGATGCATTAGTAATGACTAATGGTGTAAGGATAGAATGGTTAAACTCCTTTACTTATTTTGCTAATAGAGGATTTTACGCAACAAATGGTGCAGGCCGAGTTGATGATAATTTACAAACACACTACGGTGCCGAAGTAAGGTCAATCGGAAGCGCAAACATTTACGGCAACTACGGTGCCGAAGTAGATGGCTCAGATACATTAATCTATCTAATTATGCACAACTTTGGTTACATAGGGACAGGTGCTGATAGTTCAAATGACGAAACACTAACAATACAAGCAAATGAAGTTGTAGAAGCAAATAGTGGTAGAATACAATATCAATCACAATCACATAATGGTGATTTTAGAATAGGCGATAACTTCTTAATTGACTTTCAAAAAGGCAGCCAATCTTTTAATATTAATGATCTTCCTGTAGTTGGTGTTGATACTATTAGTGTTACCACTGGCTCGGACATTACTTTCTTAGATTTACAATATGTACAAACTGGAAATGTTAGATTAATTGACAATAGTTTAGCAAGCATCAGCGGCGACATGAATATCGCTAGTGCATCAACTTTAATAAATCTTAACGGTGATGTTACTATTGAAGAAGATCTAGATGTTAGTGGAAACTTAACTATAGCAGGAGCATTAATTGCATTTGGTAATAATCAATCAATTGATACAATTAGATTTGAATCAGGTATTGACAGTAATTTATATCCTAAAACAACAGACATTTATGACATTGGCAGCAACACACTACAATGGGACGATGTTTGGTTAACCCAAGTACTAAATGATGATATTAATATTACTAATAACTTTATTGAGACAACACAAACTAGTAGTGATTTAGAACTTAGAGCAGACCAAACTGGAACAATAGTTATTAGTGATAATGCTATATTTGAAAATAATTTAACAGCGTCAAGTTTAACTACATTTAATGGCACGTTAGACGTTTCAAACTTAATTCTTAACAACGGCTTGTCCGGGTTAGGAAATTTAAATGAAAATCAAAAACTAATAATAACTGGCAATCTTACAACCGGCGCAGCAGCGCAATTTGAAGAAATATTAATCGACGGCAACTTTATTACAACTACGTCTACAAGTGAAGATTTAGAACTTCGTGCAAATAGCACTGGAAAGATATTAGTACCTGATAATGATTTTATAGTTGTAAATGATATTATAGTAACTGAAAACGTACAAGCTGGGGAAATAGAAGCTACAGGATATATCCAGTTTGACGGAGAATATACAACAGGTCAATTAAAAATATTTGATGATACTATTACTACAACATCAGGTAATTTAGATCTTGGCGCAACTGGTGATGTTGTAGTTGATTCAAACGGAGTACAAATTGATAATAATTTAACAGTTATTGGATTAACTACTGTAAACAATACTGTTGATGTTACCGGCACACTAACGCATATTGGCACTAATAACCAAATCGGTAATAAAACTATTACAGGAAATCTTTATGTAAGCAATAAAAATACATTTGACCGTAGATTTGAAATTGAAGATATAGTAATTGACGGAAATGTTATTACTACATCTGCAACTAGTTCAGATTTAGAATTACGTGCAAACAGCGCAGGAGTTATACGATTTAATAACACATTAGAAGCACTAGGAACTGGTGTTAATGTACAAGATGTTACTGCAAATACATTATTGTCACAAACAACAATTACAACACCAACAATAAGTAATGGCACAATTGTTGTTTCAGGTAATCAAATATCTACAAGCAATACTGATTTAGTTTTTAGTGTATTAGATCCAAACAAGGCAGTAACCGCTGACATCAATGCTGTTAGAGCATTATCAAGTATTGAAGTAACATCAGGACCAACTCAATTCACGACTGCTACTGATATAGTAGGTACATTAATACATACTGGATCACTATCACAGTTTGGTAGTAGTAGTCGCACAGGTGATCATGATATAGTAGGTAATTTAACTATTAGTTCAGCAACAACGATAGACGATATTAAGTTCGCATCGGGTAACATTTTTACAACCGATACTGATTTAATACTTTCTGCACAAGGTACCGGACAGGTATTAATACCAACTAATGATGCACTAATTGCAGGAACTTTTGACAATCAAGGCATATCGATTGTTAATTCTGCTATTGTTTCAAATTTAACAACAGCAGAACAATTTATATCAGGAAGAACTACCATTTCTGATAATACTATATTCACTGATTTTGCTTTAGATTTAGCAGCAACCAGTGGAAAAAAAGTAGTATTTGATTCTAACGCAATATTTGAAAATGATTTAAATGTTATTGGCTTAACAACTCTTAATGCAGTTGATATTACTGGCACACTACTCCATAATGATGACAGAATACAAACAGGGCTGTATTCACTTATAGGTGATTTGACAGTAAGCGGCAATTTTGTTGTTCCTAATATAGAATTTGATAATATATTAATTGACGGAAATAGAATTACAACAACATCTGGAGACTTAGAGTTAGAAGCAGCAGGCTCCGGCAAGGTTGTCTTTAACAAACCCGTAATAATAGATGCAGATGTTACAGCTAAATCTACAATACAAGGATCGCAAGCAACAGTAGATGTATTTCCTGGAGGCACAATTAATGTAGACGCATTAGCTACTCCTGTTAGTTTAACCGAAGCAACTGTTTTAATTAATAATAAAATTACAACATCTGTTGGAACTAATGTGTCATTAAGTATTGAAGATTTTGACACTATAATAATAGATGCAGATGCTACAGAAATTTCACTTAACCTCGATGTTGACGGAACAACTACATTATTAGATACAGAAGTTGGTAGTACATTAACATATATAGGAGACCTAACTCAAACAGGTAATGTTGATATAACTGGTAATGTTAGTTTTAATGGAACCTTAACAGTTGCTAGCCAAGTACAATTTGAAAATATTTTTATAGACGATAATATTATTACAACTACTGAAACAAGTAGTGACTTAGAATTACGTGCTAATGGAACAGCAAAAGTTGTAGTATCTAGTAGTAATTTGTCTATAGACAATGATCTTACAGTAGACGGATTAACAACAACTGACGGTATTACTAACGGAATAAACATTAGTTCGAATGCATTTGAAACTAACACCGGATTAGAAATTAGAAGTAACGGTATTATTCATACCACGCCTGATTTAAATATAGAATTAGCTGCTGGTTTAAATGCAGATGTAATATTTGATTCTGATACAAGTGCTAATGAAGATTTTACAATGTTTAGTGGCTCATCGCAGTTACTTAATACTAGAATAGGAACAGTAGTAACAACTAACACTATTCTAACTCATACTGGTGATAGAGAACAAACAGGACTCTTTTCTATGCCAAACTTCCTTGGCAACGAGGTAATGAGTGTAACTGGCACAATTGATGTTACAGGTTCTGGAAGATTAGGCAATATTAGAATTGAAGGTAATACTATACGTCAAACTGCTGTTGCAAACGGAGATCTAGAATTACGTGCAAACGGCACTGGCAACATTTTAGTACCCGAAAATAATGTTCGAATTACAAATAATTTAACTGTATCACAACTAACCTCGTCAACTATACAGAATATTAGTCAGGTTAATGTAGACACATTAGAAACTAATTCTCTTAGGATTTATGATAATAACATTGATGCATACGGTACTGACAAAGACATTATTTTAGAAACTAATGGCTCGGGTAATGTTGTAATTGATACAAATAATGCAGTATTTGGTCAAACATTAACAGCAACTAACTATATATTAGGCGGCGTAAATATTGGTAGTGTTGCAACACCGGCCCAACTTACTCAAACCGGCGACAGAATTGATAATGGAACTATTATACTTTTATCATGTGATTTTGATATTACAGGAAGTTTAACAGGAAGTTTAGGACAAGCTAGACTAGATGACATAACAATTTCTACTATAGGAACTGCTGAAGGAATATCATCAACTAGCGACCTTATACTTAGAGCTACAAATAATGTTGTATTTGACGGCGACCTGGCATTTAGTCATAATAATATTAATGCTCAAAACATAACTTCGCAAACTATTATTAATAGTGGTACAATTACTGCAAATGCATTTGAAACTGCCGATATTACTGTTACACAAGATACTATTGGAATTAGTACTGTTGGATCAGGCTTATACTTCATGCCATCAACAGGCAATATAGTAAGTGTTCCAAGTAATGATGTGTTTATCAATGAAGATTTAGATATTGCTGGTACCACTACAACTGTACAAGATCTTGAGGTAAACGATGGTACATTAGACCCAAAACAAATTACTCATGTAGGTGATAGAACAGTAGAAGATACATTTGATGTCTCAGGCGACTTAATAGTTACAGGAGATATTATTGCAACTGAAGTACAGTTTGAAGAAATTAATGTTAATGATAACACAATAACAACTACGTCATCCAGCGCCTATTTAGAGTTACAAGCAGCAGGAACTGGAGAAGTACAGTTTAGTGCTAACGCAAAGATAGAAGAAAATTTATATCTAAACGGTGTAAGTGACATAGGACAGTTAACAGCACAGTATATACAATCTGACAAGTTTGAAACTGATAACATAGAAATATACGACAATAGAATACAGTCTGTTAATACTGATAGTAATTTAGAATTACGTACAAATGCTCCAACTATCTCTGCGAACATAGAAATAGACGACCTTAGATTTTCAGGTCAATCATATCCACCCGTAATGGACTCTATTACTTCTGAATTCAAGTTTAGCCTTGGCTCCGGCAGTCTTGATATATCTAACTTTGATAATGCCGAAATGCCATACGGTACAACAGCACAAAAAACATTAAGCACATCTGGAGAAATTAGGTTTAATACTGACCTTGGTGTGTTTGAAGGATTTACATCAGCACCAATTGCATTTTCAGGCATTTACTCAGCAGATAGACAAACAAATGTAACTGCTGACTCTGCATCAAACGAATTAAGATTAAATGCACAAGGAAATAGAGTAGCTACATTTAGAACTGGTAACGTGTCACTTGCTGGAATAATACTTCCTAATATTGATATTAATGACTCTACAATATTAGGTACTGTAACAGATCAAGATATTACATTTAGCAACGGAAGCGGCGTAGTTAATATTGAAGAATTAACTTTTGAAAATTCTAAAATATTCAACAATACTAATAGTGCATTAACATTTTCAAACACCGGCGGCTTTACAGTACTATCTGCAGACGGATTGCAACTTCCATCAGGCCCATCAGCTAATAGAACAAGTATAGAAGTAGGCGACACTCGATGGAATACAGATACTGGAATTTTAGAAACATATGACGGAAATTCTTACATAGCATCAGCAGGATTATCTAATAATATTACCCCTGCAGAGTTTGACGATCTATTGTTTGAATACACGTTAATCTTTGGCTAATAGCCCACTTTTCCGTAAAACACATAAATACTAGTAATGCAAATACGTGAGACCGCGTCTTGCAGGACAAACTGTGGTTAGCCAGCAAAGACCTTAGGGTGAAAAATAGGCTAGAGGGACAGGATCCCCGTGTTAAGGAGAAGAGATGGCTGTTGGTCGTATATCGGGTCCGCTCTTAAAGTCAAACTTACTTCGATCAGGAGTAAATTTAGCCTTTGAGAACGACTTACTAGTATTAGATGTCAATAATGACAAAGTAGGTATCAAGCTAGGACTTAACAACGGAGATCAAAACGATCCTATATTACCTCAACACGAATTAGATGTTAACGGAACATCAAAGACTACTAACCTCATAGTAGACGTACAAGCAGACCTTGCTGATATTACTATATCTGGTAATACTATACAAAGCTCCAGTGATTTAAATCTTGTAACAATAGGTGCAGATACTGTTGTATATCAAAAACAATTAGATATACAAGATATAAGCATATATGACAATATTATAAGCACTAATAATGGTAATGTAAATTTAGAATTAAGACCAAACGGAACTGGAATTGTAGATATATTTTCAGAAGTAAACGTTACTGGAAATATTCATGCTACAGGCAATATTACAGCAGACGGTAATATTCAACTTGGTAGTACTGACCAAACAACACCAAATGACGATACTGTAACATTTAATGCAGAAATAGCATCAGATTTAATACCTGATGCAGATAATACTTACCAACTAGGTACAGCAGCAAAACGTTGGTCAGATATTTACGTTCAAAACTTTGTTGCTACTGAGATTGACACCGGCGACTTATTTGTTGATGGTATTGATTTATCATTACGTCAAGGTAAAATTATATATGTTGCAACAAATGGTGACGACACTAATACAGGAACACATCCTCAAGATCCGGTTGCAAGTTTAAAATATGCTATAGAAACAATAGCCAACACTGGCGATTCAATACACATATATCCAGGAACGTATACTGAAACATTTCCGATTGAAATTCCAGTAGGAGTAAATATCAAAGGCGAAAGTCTTAGAAGTGTTAAAGTACAACCAACCGTAGCATCACAAGACAAAGATGCGTTTCTTCTTAATGGTGAAACAACAATTGAAGACATAACTGTTGCAAATTATTTTTACAATAGTACTAATAATACAGGCTATGCATTTAGATTTGCAAGCAACATTGAAGTAACTTCACGTTCACCATACATAAAGAATGTTACTGTTATTACAGAAGGAAGTGTAACTAGCGCAGCAGATCCTAGAGGATTTGATCAAGGAGATGCTGGTAAAGGTGTTTTTGTAGACGGTAGTGATGCAACAGCAAACAGCAAAGAAGCAAGTATGTTGTTCCACTCAGTGACATTTATTTGTCCGGGTGTTGATGCAGTTACAGCAACTAACGGCGCAAGAATTGAATGGCTAAATTCATTTACATACTTTGCTAATCGTTCAATGTATGCATATGATAGTGCAGCAGGTTTAAGAGGCGACGGCAAAACAGCAATTAGAGTAGACGATGTAATAGGTTCATTTAGTGCAGGCGAGACAGTTACTTACTACGACATCGATGGCACTACAGTATTAGCATCAGGAACTATTGAAACAGTTGATGCAGACGGCAAATTTTATATTGACACTAAAAATACAGGTTGGGAACTTCCTTCAGAGCGTGGCGGAAAAACTGTAGCAGTTAACGGCGATGCTCAATTATCATCATCAATTAGTAAATTTGGTATTAGCAGTTTATTACTAGACGGTACTGGCGATTATATAACAGTTAGTAGTCAAGACGATTTTGAATATGGCACTGGTGATTTTACTATTGAGTTTTATGTATATTTTGATGCAGTATCAGGCAACTTATACGATCAAAGAACAACTGCGTCACAGGCATCGCCTGTAATTTATGTTAATGGTTCGAGTAAAATTGCATATTATGTTAATGGTGCAGAAGTAATTACAGGTACAACTACTCCTGCTACAAGTACTTGGTATCATGTTGCTGTAACAAGAGAAGGCACAAACACTAAACTGTTTATCAACGGAACACAAGAAGGTAGTACGTGGACTGATAATACAACGTATGTTGAGACAGGTATAAGAATAGGTGCAGGATTTAATGACACTTCTTTTGTAGATGGTAACTTTGATGAAGTTAGAGTTGTTAAAGGCGAAGCAAAATATACTACAAACTTTACTCCTAGTACACTTCCATTTGTAGGTGAAGACGGTACTATTTTATTATTACATTTTGAAGGCTTAGACGGATCAACAGACATTGTTGACGATGGAATAAGCGGACAAGATATTAGATTCAGCGGAGGCGCCACAGCAAGTAAAACTACACTAGTTGATCTTTCAGACTTTGGCGCAGAAATACGTTTAATTGGTTCAGCAAGTGTTTACGGTAATGAAGGACTTGTAGGCGACGGTCCTGGCGTTGTTATGTACGCAATTGGCCATAATGTTGCATATATTGGTAACGGTAAAGATGTTGACAATGATCCTAACACTGTAATACAAGCAAACGAAATTGTAGAAACAAATGATGCAAAAGTTTATTATTCGACAGTTGACCATAAAGGCGATTTTAGAGTAGGCGATTTATTTGTTATTGACCAAGAAAACGGTGCTATACAATTTAGTAATGCATCTTTTAATATTGATACTACTAATGGTATTGAAATTACAGATGGAACAAATACTACACTAATTAGAGGTGACAAAATTGAAACCGGTAACTGGCGTCTAAGTGATAATACATTAGAAACCTTATCCGGTGATGCTAATATTACAGCAGCAAGTGGTCAAATTAATTTACAAGATAATGTTGATATTACTGGAGACCTAGACGTTGTTGGTAATGTTACTGTTGCAGGTAATATTACAATAGGCGATCAAAGCACAGATTCAATTAGTTTTGCTGCTAATATTGATAGCGGAATGTTTCCAACTACATCCGATACTTACGACTTAGGTAGTCCAAGTTTGCGTTGGAGAGACCTTTGGTCAAATAGATTATATGTCGATGATATAGAAATTAATGACAACTATATTACAACTACTGGCACAAATGCAGATTTAGAACTTCGTGCAAACGGCGCTGGAGTTGTACGTGTACCAAGTAACAATGTTATTATTTCAAATGATTTAACTGTAAACGGAAATACAATACTTGATGATGTTACAATTAATTCAGACTTCGATGTAACAGGTACTGTTACAATTACCGGAGATACTGATATTACAGGTGATGTAACTATTGGTCAGAATTTAACTGTTTCTGAAACTGCACAATTTGAAGAAATATTAATTGATGACAACTTTATTACAACTACTACCACAAGTGCAGACTTAGAACTTCGTGCAGCAGGAACAGGTTCTGTAGTTATACCAAATAATGATTTAGAAATTACCAACAATTTAAATGTTGGAATTAAACTTACATCGCAAAATATTGATGTAATAGGAAATATACAATCTGCTTCTATTAGTTCTAGCGATATTAATATAGTTAATAATACAATAACAACTACTCAAACAAGTAGTAATTTAGTTTTAAGAGCCAGCGGTGCCGGCGAAATACATGTTGATACAAATGATGTTGTATTTGGTCAAACACTAACAGTAGCAGGCGCAACTGACGTACAAGATTTAACTGTTAACGGAACTATAACACATACTGGTGATTATACGCAGACAGGCGATACAAACATTACTGGAAACTTAGATGTTTTTGGAACAGTTACGTTTGATTCAGAAGTACAGTTTGAAGAAATATTAATTAATGACAACTTTATTACTACTACATCTACAAGTGCAGATTTAGAGCTACGTGCAGCAGGTACAGGCAGAGTACTGATACCAAATAATCAAGTTGTAATTGAAAATGATCTTGATGTTACTAATAATATAACTGCTAATAATATAGATGTAACAGTAGACGTAACATCACCGACATTTAATATTAGTGATGTACGAATAACAGGTAACGAAATTGCCACAACAATATCAAATGCAGACTTAGATCTTGTTGCTAATGGCGGCGGAGAAATTGTATTTAATAGTAAAGGCATTTTCAGCCAAGGACTTACTGTTGCAAGCGGCACTACAAATTTACTTGATACTACTATTGTAGGCAATTTATCTCATGCAGGCCCTGCAACATATACAGGTGATGCACTTACTACTGGTGACTATATATTACAGGGTGCATTGACCCTTACAGGCGGTAGTGCTATTATTGATGATATTTTAATTGACACTAACTTTATTACTACTAATATAACAAATGCAGATCTAGAACTACGTGCCGACGGCAATGGTATAGTTAGGATAGATGACAACTTAGAAGTTACAAACGACTTAACAGTTAACGGAACTTTGTCTACACCAGTGTTAGATGTTACAACAACTATTACATCTGATATCTTTAGCACCGGCGACATTGAAATACAAGATAACGTAATTACTACAACAAATACTAACAATGATTTAGAACTACGTGCTAATGCCTTTGCATTTGTTAGGGTAGATCAAAACAATGTAATTATGAACCAAGAATTAGAAGTTGTTGGAGCTACACGATTACAAGATACAACTGTAACTGGTAGTTTAACTCATATCGGACAAACTAATCAAACTGGCGATTTTGATCTAACTGGAAACTTAAATGTAACCGGAGATTTAGATATTTCTGGAGCAGCACAGTTTGAAGAAATATTAATCGACGATAATAAAATTACAACTACATCTACAAATGCAGATTTAGAATTAAGTGCAAGTGGCACCGGCAACGTACTGATTAATAATGCAGCAGTATTTGAACAAAATATTGAAATTGAAGCATCTAATACTTTACGAGCTGGAACTATTAACGTTGGTACTGTGCTTACTCCGTCATTAACTATATCCGACGAAATTGAAATTGCTGGAAATGTTATTAGAGCAGTACAAAGTAATTCCGATCTTGTAATTGATGCTAGTGGAACAGGCTCAGTATTAATTCCTAGTAGTAATGTTAGTATTACAAATGACTTAACAGTGTCTGGCTTAACAACTTTAGGTAATACAGTAGTTACTGGAGATATAACACATACTGGAAATTACGCACAGACGGGCGATGCAGTCATTAATGGTGATTACACAGTCAATGGATTATTTTCAGTTAATGCAGAAATGCAATTTGAAAATATTTTAATTAATGATAACTTTATCACTACTACACAAACCAGTAGTGATTTAGAATTACGTGCAGCAGGTACAGGAAAAGTATTAGTTCCTAACAATGATGTTTTAATTAACAATAACTTAGAAATTTTAGGAATAACAACAACTGAAGATATTAATAATACTGGCTTAATAACTTCAGGGTCATTTGAAACTTCTGAAATTAGAATTATCAACAATCTTATTAAAACAATACTACCAGGTGACGATTTAATTATAGAAGCCAACGGTACTGGCACAATTAATGTAGATTCTGATTTAACTGTTACTAATGATTTTGCAGTTACAGGCGAGACTACATTACAAGAAACAAGTATAACAGGTACATTAACACAACAGGGCGGTACAGTACAAAGTGGTAATTTTGATCTAACTGGTAACTTGCAAGTTGTTGGTGATTTAACAGCACTTAGCTCAGCACAATTTGAAGAAATATTAATTGATGACAACTTTATTACAACTACTAACACAAGTGCAGATTTAGAGCTACGTGCAAATGGACTTGGCGAAGTACTAATACCCCTTAATGATGTTGTTATTACAGATAATTTAACAGTTAACGGAGTAATAACTAGCGGATCAATTGTAAATTCAGGACAAATAATTAGTGATTCGTTTGGCACAGGCGACATATTAATTGATGATAATACAATTACAACATCTGTTACTAGCAGTAATTTAGAACTACGTGCAAGCGGCACTGGTGAAATAAAAGTTCCTACAAGCAATGTTGAAATTACTAATGACTTAACAGTAATTGGATTAACAACAACTGCTGACGTAAACGTTACTGGACAAATTACACATATTGGTAATACAATTCAAACAGGTGATTATACGGTAAACGGTGCTGTAGTTCTTAACGGACAACTTAATGTTACTGGTCCGTCTACTTTGGACAATATGGTGTTTTCAAATAATGTAATATCCATAGATCCAAATTCAACAAATACTGATTTAATTCTTAGACCAAACACAGGCAACGAAGTTATTATTGATCAAAATGATTTATCAGTAACTGGAGATATATTAGCACAAACTTCTACTATAAATTCAAACACTATTAACAATACGTTCTCTGTATCAGCATCTACATTTAGTACTGGTACTATATCAATAATAGGAAACTATATTACTTCTAGTGCTGATATTATTTTAGAAGCAAATCCAGGAGATGCTGTTAGAATAGAAACTGCTGACGTAGAATTTGGTGAAGATCTAACTATTCTTGGAACTACTACTTTAAATGATTTAAATGTTAACGGAACAATAACACACATTGGTGACTACACACAAACTGGCGACACAACTATTAATGGTAATATTATTGTCGGCGGCAACTTTGATGTTTCGGGTGCATTCCAGTTTGAAGAAATATTAATTGATGATAACATTATTACAACTACATCAACAGATGCAAACTTAGAACTAAGTGCGAGCGGCACAGGCGAAGTATTAGTTCCAAATAATAATGTTAGAATGCTACAAGATTTAACAGTTGATGGAACAATATATGCAAATAGTGTTGTAACATCAAATTCGTTTATTTCTAGTGATACGTTTAGTACTGGTAATATTTTAATTGAAGATAACTTTATCACTACAACGGATACTAATAGTAATTTAGAATTACGTGCATCGGGTACTGGCTCTATTGATTTTGGTACTATACAAATTAAAGATAATACAATTTCAACAGTAGCTAATACTGATCTAATTATAGGTTCTGGAGATGCAATAGTACTTGATACAACAGGTAGTTTAGTACTTCCGTCGGGTACAACCGCACAACAGCCAGCTACTAGTTATGCAGGTAGTTTAAGATTCAATACAGACATAAATGACTTTGAAGGATATGATGGCACAAACTGGACTAGCTTGGGAGGAGTGTTTGATACTGACAGAGACACCTATATTACAGCAGAACTAACTCCGGGTGCAAATGATGGTGCTATTAGATTTTATACAAATGGATCACTAGCAGCAACTTTAGACAGTACAGGACTTGAAACACCAAGACTTGAAATTGATAATATTTTAATTGAAAATTCTACTATTAGTTCAGTAAATAATAATACTGATATTAATATTGAAGCACAAGGAACTGGCGGAGTAGTATTAGAAAATTTCCGTATAGCAGAAAATACTATAACTAATACTGTACCAGGATCAAACACTGAAATTGTACAAACAGGCAACGGGTATCTTAAATTTGGAGATACTGAAGGGTTTGTAATTCCAGTAGGTACAAGTATACAAAGACCAGGAGCACCAGTAGTTGGTGTTACACGTTTTAACACTACTGACAGTCGTGTTGAAGTATATGACGGACAAAATTGGGTATCAGTTGCTGGTTCAGCAAGTGGTATATCAAGAGCAGATGCAGAAGATTTAGCACTAGAAATTGTATTAAGTTTAGGATAAAAAAATGGCAACACTATTTAAAAATAAAGTATTAACGCAGGTAGGAACAACTCCTGTACAAATTGCGCAGACTGCAAGCAATTCTAGAGCAACAGTAATTGGGCTCAGTCTTACAAATTTATTAGCAGACAAAGCTGTGTTAGTTAGCGTAATGTTAACAGATGAAACAACCACAACAGGGTATTATCTAAAAGATGTAATGATACCACCAGGCGGAAGTTTACGGGCAGTTAATGGAGGCGAAAAATTAATTGTAGCTTCTAGTAATGAATTAATGGTAGTATCAAGCGTTGACGACAGCGTAGATGTTTTAATGAGCTTTGTTGAGATTGTATAAGGAGAAATAAATGAGTGGAAATTATTACGTAGGAAACGGACCAAATTTAATCCTTGATCAATACAACGGAGGAAGATATTTTTATGCGTTAAGAATAGACGAAAACGAATTTTTGTATTTGACAAAGGTAGATATGGTACTAGATAAAACATCTAGTGTTAATTTAAATGAATCAGGTCCTGATAGTACAAAGGATTTTGAGAATTTTGAATTTGGAGTAGACTTTTTTGATAAACGTTTACCAAATAAAGAAGACGATCCTGAAATAAAAAATATGCGATATCAACAATATCGCTGGGATTCGAAAAACATAGACTATGAAGTTAATGCTGACGGAGAACTCATAGTTAAAATAGATCCGTTAGGATAATAAAATAAAAGATAAATACATGCAAAGCGCATGTGCTGAATTAAAGGATAAGGAAAATGGCAGAATTTAATCTAGGTAGATTACGATTTGTATGGAAAGGGGAGTGGCAGACCGGCACCGCATACCTAAGAGATGATGTTGTACGTTACGGCGGAACATCATACGTATGTAAAGCAGGACACACAGGTCAATCAAACTTCTATGCAGATAGAGATCTTGGTAGTTGGGAGATCATGGCAGGAGGATTCGAATGGGAATCTGAATGGACAGGTGGTACATATTATAAAGTAGGCAACGTAGTACGTTATGGTGTTACTGTTTATTTGTGTATTACAGGACACACAGCAGATCCTACAACATTCGAAAACGATGGTGCAAACTGGGAAATTTTAGTTGCAGGTTTAAACTGGAGAGACTCTTGGGGCGCAGGCATTCAATACCAAGCAAACGAACTTGTAGTACAAAGTGATAGACTTTACATTGCATTACGTGATAATATTGGTGCTGACCCAGACACATCTGCTTTAGACTGGAGACGCTTAACAGGTTCTTTAGGACTTCAAGACGGTGACACAATTGGCGTAGATCTTATCCCTGACGCTGACGAAGTTTACGACTTAGGTTCTACAAATAACAAATGGCGAGACCTTTATCTAAGTGGCAACACAATTTATCTAGGAGATACACAAATTAGTGTTAGCGCAGACGGCAAGATTTCAGCACTTGGCGGATTTGACTTAGGTGGTACTGAAGAACTTACCAACGGTCAAATAGCTATCACAGGCAATGTAATTGAGACTGTTGAGACAAATGCAGACGTCGATGTACGCACAAGCGGAACAGGTGCAATTAATTTAGAAGCCGATACAAATGTAACAGGTAACTTAGATGTTACTGGAGACATTACATTAGGCGGAAATATAAGAATTGGTGATAACGAAGTTGATACTGTTGAAGTACAAGCAGATTTTATATCTAATATTGTTCCAGATGTTGCTGATACTTATGACTTAGGTAGTACAACTAAGCAGTGGGCAAATGTCTATACAAATAATATTCGTGTTAATAATGCTATTACAACTACTGACGTAGGTACAATTGATGTTTTAAATACTAATGCAACAGTTATTAATGCATTTGGTGCAGCATCAACTATTATGATTGGTGACACCGACGGCGAAACAACGTTTAGAACAACTATTGTTGTAAATGGTGACTTAGAGTTAGACAATCAACTTATGCCAGAATACGGTGGTACAGGTTTAACTACTATGCCAGCAAATAGTATTGTATACGGCAACGGCACAGGTGTGATGCAGACCACAGGCGAAAGTGCTCCTGGGTCAAATGCAACAACAAGTTACGGAATTTTAACAACAGATGATAGCAATGTTCCAGTATGGACCGATGTGATCGACGAAGGAACCTTTTAAGGATAAATAAAAATACAAGCATATATATGCTTAAAGACTAAGGGAAGACAGGTGTTTCAACCCTTTACCTATATAGGAAGAAAATAAATGGCTAGTAAACTAAAACACATTAGAAGTAGTGTACCGGGAAGAGTACCTACAGACTCACAGATCGAAACAGGTCAAATTGCAATTAACACTGCTGATGGTAAAATTTTTACCAAAAAGGAAAACGGTGAAATTGTTGCGCTACAGGCGGTTGATCCAGATTTTGCATCGTCAAGTATTTTCCAAGGCGATACTTTATTAAAAGTATTAGACGCTCAGGATAGTACTAAAGCAAGTATTACTGCAAGTGTAGACGGCGTATCCAAAGTTGTTATTGAAGCAGACGGTACCGAATTTAACGGACCAATTACTGTTAATGCAGCAGAAACATTATTCTTTAATGATGCTGATGACAACAAATACGTAGGTATACAAGCACCTGATGATGTTAACTTTAGCTATATTATTAAACTTCCACCAGAAGATTCAATTGACCCTGCTGTACTAACAACAGACGGACAGGGAAATACATTTTGGGGTAGACCAGATGCGTTTGGCGGAAACAGAGTTTATGTTTCAGACAAATATGGTAATGACGAAAACGACGGTACTAGCCAACCAGTTAAGTCAATTACGCGAGCAACACAAATTGCAGCAGATTTATCATATCGTCCAAAAGTAGATCCGGGTAGAGAATTCTTTAACGCTAAGAAATTATTGCGTGACAACAAGCCATATATTAAAGAAGAAGCAATTGCGTTTATTGAAGCAAACTTTGTTAACTTTTTTCCAGAGTTTGATCAAACAGACTTTGGCAATGACGTAGTTAAATTAGTTGATGCTGTAACAGAAGATATTGTATTTGCAACAAATTATAAATCAACAGTACTAGCATTAGAATTAGCTGAAAAGCAAAAAGCATTTGCAACAGACGGCCAAAAAGCAAAATACATTGATTTTGTAGAATATGTTCTTACTAGACTAGAACTTATTGCGCCACTTGATGCAGCAACACTTCCTGCTATTAGAACACTATGGGCATCTATTGTTGAAATTATATGGACTGATCTTGACGATGCTCAAGCAATGAGCGAAATATACTTTACTCCAAATCCAACTGCAATAACAACACTTACAAATGGTGTTGATCTTCTAAGAAGAAACAAAGAGTTTATTGCCGAAGAACAAATTGCTTGGATCGAAGCAGAAATACTTGCTGGTAATTCACCTTTTAACAACGGCTTAACATATTCACAAGAAGTATGGAAAGACTTTTATAATGACTTAATTGATGCAATAGCATATGATTTACAGTATAGTGGTAATACTGCTACAATAGCACAGACTGATTGGCTAGCATCTGGTGATGATAATATTACAGGTGTTGAAGCACAATATAGAGAAGCAATTACACATTTAGTAACTTATATTGATGATGTAATCGAAAGCAACACAATATCAGTACCAGCGCAATCGACAGTAGCACAGGTTACTGACGCAGCAAATGGTAGTAGTGTTGAATCAGCAGCAGCTATTTCATTGTTAACACAATTAAATGAAAGAACATATCAAGATCCTGGTAATTACCCTGTTATAATAACTAATCCAGCATACGTTGCTGCTTTTAACTTTGATCCTGGTAATACTGACAGAGGTACAATCCAAGACGAAACAGCAGCAGTTAGACAAAACTCAATTATCTACTTAGATCAAAAGTATCCTGGTGCATATAAAGAAGCAAAATGTCGTAGAGACACTGGGCTTATTGTAGATGCAGCATATTGGGATATTTTATTAGGTACTAATTATAATCAAGTTACAGCTGGATTATCGTATACTAGAGGTACAAGTGCGTACTTAGGAAATTATCAAAATATTCAAACTGTAGAAAGTTTAAAACATGCTAAAACGTTAGCAACAGTGCTTACAGGTTCTGATGCAGTTGCACAATTCCGTAATGACGAAGCATGGGACGAAGTTGTATACATTATTGAAAACGGTGTTACTGAAGACGGGTCAACAAGACCTATGCAGTATCCATCACCAGTTGGCGTTTCAGAGTTTAAAGTTGAAGCCAAAGATGTACTACAAGACAAAAGAATACTTATTCAAAATAGAGCAATTAGTTGGTTAACACTTAACTACCCTGCACTTGTGTATGATGCTGCAAAATGTCGTAGAGACGTAGGTTATGTAATTGACGCATTATGCTACGATACAACATATGGCGGTAACAGTGCTACACATTATAATGCTTCTATGTATTATGAAAATGCTGTTAACCAATTACCACCAGAACAAAGAGTAATTACATCAGCACTATACGCAGAATTAAAAAATTGGGTTGAAGGTGCAATTTCAGGTACTGACTTTACTGAAGCAATTGATGAAGAAGGTAACCCTGTTATAGTTGATCCAACAGGCACAACAGCACCAACTGGTACACCAACTGAGGACGATACCGGCGGCACTGGTACAGGAACCGGCGGCGGTACACCTACGGCAGCTCCACCAACAGGCGGACCAACTGGTACAGAGCCAACTGGTGAACCACCAGAAGAATTAGATCCATTACTAATTGTAGAAATTCAAAATATACAAGCATTAATTGATGTTATCATTGGTGTAATTGATCAAGGACTTACTCAACTACCAAATAAAATTAATCCTGACATAGCATGGGTATCGGGTTCTGTTACAACAGCAGCAACAAACTTATTAAACGGTGTTTCTGGAATCCAGCAGTCAGTTATTGAATATATTGAAAATAACTTTACTGGATATGTTTATGACCCAGCCGACTTTACTGCTAAATTAGGTGCATTTATCGATGCAGCAGAACTAGACGTTGGATTAAGTACAAACTATAATTCTGTTACAGCAGGTAGAGCATATAATATTGTTGAAGCACCAAATGTATTCATTGACCAATTACGTGAGTTTTTACTTACTATAACAGATCTTAAAGCAAGAGCATTACTAGTTAGTAATGTAGCTGATTTTCCAAATGCAACAACATCTGTTACTAATTCGTTTGATGAAATTATTAATATTATTACAAACGGTAACAGTTCTGCAAATGCACTAACATTTACTTCACCAACTGGTGCTACTGACACTGAATATGCTAAAGATCATTTACAACTTAATAGAGAATTTTTACAAGACGAAATTATTGCGTGGATAGATGTTAACTACGGTAGTTTAAGATATGTTCCTCGTATAACTAAAGAAAGAGTTGGATTTGTTGTTGATGCACTAAGCTATGACATATTATACGGCGGAAATAGTGCTACGAGATTTGCAGCAGCGGCGTACTTCTTTGGTTCAACCGGACTTGGTGGCGCAGAAGCTAATGCAACAGCAGCAGCATATAATAGATTACAAACTGTTGTAGCACAAGTAGTTAGAGGTATTACAGTATCTAAATCGACTGGTAATACTCAAGTACAGGATACATCAAGTCAAAATGCCGACGAAGCAACAGCAATTCTAGTACAAAACTTAGTACAGATTGTTGAAGATACAATTACTAATGGCGACTTGTCAGCATTGCCAGCTACAATTACACCGTCTACAGCTTGGAACGTATCAGATCTTATAGATGCAGCAACAGGACTTAACAATTCACAATCAGCAATGATTACAGAATCAATATTCTACTTAAACACTATCACGTTTGATTATAATAGAGATACATGTAAGCGTGATATTGGATTGATTGTTGACGCAGTAGCTTATGATATTGTATTAGGCGGAAATCAAAAGTCTGTCGAAGGCGGACTAAGTTACTTGGCAATTGCTAAAGTAATGAAGCAACAGTTATTCCAAACATTGAAATCAATTCAATTTACTAGAGACTTATGTGTAGACGGTATTTTAACTAATACAGCATATACGCCAACGTATACTAATGTTGCACCATTCCAAAAATTATATACTAACCTTGAGACTCAATCAGCAGTTGCAACTGTTAGAGAACGATTTGACGAATTATTATTAGTATTAACTAGACCAGCAAAAACTGCTCCTGAGCTTGTTGGTGTAAGTACTAAACTTAATACTTACAATGCATTACAAAATGCTAAATCTGTAATACAAACAGCAACAACACGTTTTATTAAAGGTACATTTAGCGGATTTATTTACAATGTTGCAACGTGTGAACGTGATATTGGTTTAATTATTGATGCAGTATGTTATGACTTAATTACAGGTTCGTACTTTGCTTCAGCTGTAGCAGGTAGATCGTATGCACGTGGCACAGCAAGTGTTGTAAATGCAAGCCAAAAAGAAGAAACAGTAGCAGCATTTGGATACGCTAAAGGATTATCACTAGAGTATGCTGATAGTATTGAACAAGCTGAAATAGCACTTCTTTGGGATATTGTTATTGATCTTATCAGTACAGGTGTTACTGACAAAGGTAATATTTGGAACAACTTTACATATAATTCTGTTAAGTGTGCAAGAGATACTGAATATCTTGTAGATGCAGTACGTCTTGATGCTATCTTTAACAGTAATTATAGATCAGTTGCAAGTGCAAAACGTTATCTAAGTGGCACAGCAAGTGTTGTAACGACTAGTCAAAAGCCTCAAACTGCTGCGGCGTTCGGCGAAGCTAAGGTATTAACAGCAGCAATTCTTAGTGATGCTACGTTAATCTCACGCTCAAATGCGCTGTGGGACGAAATTATTGATATAGTTCAAAATGGCGAAGACGCAGTAGATGCATATGTTAGACCAATTCCAACAGGCGGCTCAGGAAACGCAAGTGATTCCGGTTACGCAAATGCAGCAGCACAATTAATTGCTAACAAAACATTTATGCAAAAAGAAGTTAGTGCATGGATTGCTGGTCAAATAGGTGCATCGCAACCTCCGTTTACATCAGACTTTGTATATGATACAGAGAAGTGTGAAAGAGACATAGGATTGCTTGTTGACGCACTTGTTTATGATATCACATACGGCGGTAACTTACAAACTTATGACGCAGCAAATGCTTACTATAAAGATGGTGTAGCGCAATACGGCACAGATGAAAAAGAAGAAACTATTGCTGCATACAATCGATTAAAAACTATTGCAGAACAAGTTATTATTGAAACAGCAGTTGTTGTATCAGCAGGAAACCAAGAAACGCAAGATACATCAGGTACAGCAGGTAGTGCAGCAGCAGGAAACCAAGCTGAAGCATTAGTTCAACAACTTATGGATACACTGACTAATGACGGCACGTTGCCAGTTAGATCAGAGCCTGATATTAGTTGGACAAGTGGTACATTCCAAACACAATATGCTTCACTTGGAACAGCAGGTCAGGAAAGTATATCTGCAGACGTTATTACTTGGATTGATAACAACATTGCAAACGCATTCCCAACTAACAACTACACACCAGCAGATGCTGCAACATCAGTATCTACTTTCCAAACTAACAAAGCAACTTATATAAGTTCAGTAACTAGTTGGATCTCAACAAACTATCCTGATTTAACTTATGATAGTGCAACGTGTGAAAGAGATACAGGATTCTTAATTGATGCAATAAGTCATGATCTTATGTATAACGGTAACGTACAGTCGTACATTGCAGCTGATGCATATTATAGCTTTGGTGTATTACAATTAGGCAGTGTTGCTGAAAAAGAAGCTACAGTAGCAGCATATACATATTTAAGAAACTTAATGATTGCAGATTCAACTGGGGTTGACACAGGCACAAGAATTACAGCATTATTTACTGATGTGTTTGTAATTATTAATGAAGGTGATATACCAGATATTGTTGAAGCAAGATTTGATATTATTCCAATTACTGTTGCAGTATCAGCAGGTGACTTCTATGTTAACAACCCAATTATTGTTCCAGACTTTGTTACTATTGTTGGTGATTCAATTCGTTCAGTTGTTATTAGACCACTCAATGCTGGTAAGGATATGTTCCGTACACGTAATGGTACATATATCTTTGGTGTAACATTTAAAGATGCACTAGACGAAAACAATATTCCAACATATACGTTTGATTTTGCATTAGCATTTGATGACCCGGCTGATACGTCAGTTGATAGAACTGAATATTTTGGTATTGGTAATACTAAACCAATTATTACAACTTCACCATATATTCAGAACTGTTCAATCATATCGTTCTTAGGTGCAAACGGTGCAAAAGTTGATGGTAGTAAAATTACTACTCCAAACATTCCAAAAATACTTGAAGAAGTTGAAACACCAGTTAGCTTCGGAGACGGCATACCAGAACAAGGTAAGTCAATGGTTTCGAACGCATTTACTACACTATCGTTTGGTGGTACAGGTTGGTTAGTAATTAACGATGCTTATGCACAGATTGTTAGTTGTTTCCAAATCTTCATGCTTAACGGTAGTTACTGTCAGTCAGGTGGTTACTTATCAATTACTAACTCAGCTTCAAACTTTGGTTTGTATGCATTACGTGCAAGTGGTTATTCGCAAAACGCATTCTTGTTTGATAGAGGAACAATTGTTGCAAGTGGCTTTGACGGCGGCAATACATTTACAAGTATTGGTACAGGTCGTTCACCAATTGAACAATTTGTTATTAGAATTAGAGATAAGGACGATAACACTGATATTACAGCAGATTACAAACAAGCAACTACTGAAGTATCATTTGATGCTGCAACTAGCATAGATGCTGCAACTAACATTATTACTATTGTAGATCACGGATTTACAAATAATCAAGCAGTATATTATAATAGCCTTGCTAATGATGATATTCCGGGATTATTAGACCAAGGACAGTATTATGTAAATATTATTGATACAAATACATTTAGATTGTTTAATGATAACTCGTTAACATTTGCAACTGAAGTTTCTCCAGGCACTGGAACACATTCATTTACATTAAATGCAGAAGAATTTACTGTTCAAGGCATATTAAATGAGCATAACAACTATCAAACACTTGTTCTAACAGACGGACAAAATTTATCAATTAGTAGCTTTACTACAGGTGATGCACTATTAGGTACTACTGGTAGTTTTGAAAATACTGCATTTGTACTTGATTGGGATCACTTAACAAGAACACTTGTTGTATCTAATGAAGGTACTAACGTTGGTGCAGATGAACCAATTACAGTACGTTTTGAAGACACGTCAACAATTACACAAGTTGCAGGAGCACTTATTTCTCCAGCATACACAATTGAATCAGCTGTAGCAAGAACTGATTACTGGACAGCAACATTTACTGTTGACTCAACAGTACCTGACAACAGTATACAAAATCCAAGTCAGGCAGTAAGTAACAAGATTAGTTTCCACAGACCTTCAATTGTTAACAGTTCATCACATACTTGGGAATATTCAGGTTCAGGTGTTGACTATAACGCACTACCACAAAACGGCGGTAAGAGCCAAGGTACAGATTTTGAGCAATATTCAGAACTACCAGGACGAGTTTACGCTTCGGGTACTAACGAACTTGGTGACTTTAAAGTTGGTTCGTTTATTGTTGCTGAAAACAAGTCAGGTGAAATTGCGTTTAATGCAAGAGTTACAGTTGGCGAACTTGCTGTATTACGTTTGAGCTTATCAGATGTTAATATTGAGGAGTTCTCCACAGACGTAGGCTTGGGTGATAATGAAATTGGCGGCGCAAAAGATACTCGTGTATCAACTCAGCTTGCTATACGTAGCTTTGTTGCTAATAGACTTGGTAACGTACTAGATAAGAACGTTAGTTCTAACGCAGTACCGGGTGCTGTTGTACAGTTAAACTCAGCAGGACAGATCAACGCAGACTTGTTACCGCCAGCACGTGGTATTACAACATACAATGTTGATGAGTGGGAAGGTAGATTAAGACTTTCAGAACGTGTTCCACCAGTTGAAGTAATTGCAGGTGATAACGCAAGTGAAACGTATGATCAAGCAATTATTGTAGTATCCAACAACATAACAGCTAACAAGGGTGACGAAATTACCCAGGTTGGTAATGCTGGAGCATTTGGTTATAACCAAAATACAATTATTAATAATACAGTTATAACATTAGCAGACGTTACTGGTACATTTAACACTACAGGCGAGCTTGAAGTTAATGGTGTTGCGCAGTCAGGCATTATTCCAACTACTGTTAACGCAACAGAAGAAATTGTTGACAACTACTTTATGAAGAGTGACACTATTAGTCAGTACTTAGTACTTGAAGGTGGCGTCACATATGACTTTACTGGCATTACTGAAGTAATTGGTGCTAACGCAGGCGCACAAGGTGATATTACAGCAGGACCAACATATGGTAACATTGCATCACTTAACTATGCAACATTTACAGCAGGTACTGGATATACTCCAGGTACTGGAACAGCAACATACAAAGACATTCCATTAACAGGCGGCACAGGCACAGGTGCAGTTGGTGATGTTATTGTTACTGGCGGCACAGTTGAAAGTGTTCAGCTAAAAGTAAGTGGAACAGGCTATACAGCAGGTGACACACTAAGTGCAGCATCGTCAGCTATTGGTGGTACTGGTTCAGGCTTTAGTATTAACATTGCTACAGTACAAACTAGATTGTTTATTGATCTATCAGGCGGCTTTACTAAGTTTAGTGCTAATGAAGGTTCACCAGATTACATACAAGATGCTAATGCAACTGTTAAAACTATTGCAGATGTAACAGCAACTACAAATGTTATTGTTAACGGTGCTGATATTGGCGCAGGCGGTGATATTGATTACTTAAACAGTGAATTTGAAGTTTCAGGACACGGTCTTGTAAGTGGTGAAGCTGTTAAGTATAACAGAAACGGTAACCCAGTAATAGGTAACTTAATTGATGGCGAAACATACTTTGTTAAAGTAATAGATATAGATACATTTGAACTTTACGCAAACTATGCATTTACATCGGGCTCACAGATACTATTAGGTGGTTCAACATCAGGTAACCATGTATTTGCACATGATGTAATATCAGTTGATAACGATATTTTCAATATTCCATCACACACATTTATTACAGGTGATATTGTAAGATTAAGTGCTAGTGATGCACCAGCTGGGTTATTAGACCAAACAACTTACTTTGTTGGTAGTGTAACAACTAATACATTTACGTTACATGAGCAAGGCGGTGATGCATTAGCAAGTACAAACGGTGTATCTCTAAATGCAGTTGATTTAACTGACACTGGTACAGGTTCACTTACACTTACACTACAAAACGTTGCTATTGTTGGAACAGTAAACACAAGTTCAACAACACTTAACAACTGGGGCATACTTGCTTCAAGTAGCTTCGATGCAAGTGCTATTGTTAGTGGTGTTATTGATCCTTCTAGACTTGCTCCAGAAGGAAGTGCATCAGATCAATCATTCTTAAGATTACTGAATGGTAATAGTGCTTGGGTACTTGCTGTACAAAATATTAGAGCAACAGCAGACAGTCCAATATCAGTAACTGGTGACTTCTTTACAGATCCAGATGACGGACTTAACAAGTTCTATTCAGAACTAGCATTAGATGTTTCAAGAGCTGATGATGCAGGTGGCGATACTAACTATACTAACTTAGGTGTTGTAGGAACTAATAAACTACAGTTTACTACATCCAATGGACAAGTTAGCATTAAGAGTGGTATTGTAGATGCAGGATTCTTAGGCGGACAAGCGGGTAACTATTATACTAACCCAGCTAACTTGTCAAGCAGTGTACCAACTAATAAAGGTGGTACAGGACTAGCAAGTTTCACAGCAGGTGACTTGATTTACTCAGGTGCAACTGATAGTTTAACTAACTTATCAATTGGTCCTAATAACTCAGTATTGTTTAGTGACGGAGCTGTTCCACAGTGGACAACATCACCAACATTTGGTGGTGCGTTAACAATTGGCGGTATTGCTGCTGTTAACAGTACATCAGCAGCTACAAGCGCAACAACAGGTGCGCTACGTGTTGCAGGCGGTGTAGGTATTGGCGGAGACGTTTATCACACTGGTACGCTTAACACCGAAACACTAAATGTTATTAACCCAGATCCAAGTAATAATGTTGCTCTAGCTGTTAGATCTAGCTTACAATTCCAAGCAGTTGATGGCATTCAGCAAATTACTGCTAGAATGGATCAACCAGCAGGTGGTTTACGATTTGACGGTGCAGCTGGACAGTTGTTTACAATTACAGATACACTAGTTGGTACTGTGTTCTCAGTAAACAATGATACTAAAACATTATTAGAAGGTAATGACGTTAACGAACTTATTGCAGTTCCTTCAAGTAACAGTTATTTACTAGTTGGTCAAACATCAAACGATGGTGTTAGCAGACTACAAGTTACAGGACAGTCGGTATTTAATGGTAATGTAAATATTACTGGCACAATGACTGCTGCTTCTAAGAGCTTCCTTATTACACATCCAGCTAAGCCAGGATATAAATTACAATACGGTTCACTTGAATCACCATATCATGGTGTAAGATTAACTGGCGAAGGAGTTGTAAAGAATGGTACAGCAACTATTGAGCTACCTGACTATATCCATGCACTATGCCGCGAAGAAGGAGTTAATGTACAATTAACTAATATCAAACACGGACAGGTATTATGGGTAGAATCAGTTGATATTGCTAATAACCAAGTTGAAGTTAAAACTGAAAATACTGATGGTAACTTTAAGTTTTACTGGAGCTTCACAGCAGTCAGAAAAGATGTTCCGCCACTAGCAACGGAGTATAAGTACTAATGATAAAGCAATATAAATTGTTAAAAGGAGACATTTAAAATGGGCGTACATTACGGACCAAGACCCACAGGCAATTTGCCACCGATAACAGTGCCGCCGACGGCAGATCCAGCTTCAGGTAATACAAAACCAGTAAACCCGTCTAGTTGGACAAGAGAAAGCGACTGGCTAGCAATGCCAAACGTAGTTGAAACTGACCAAGTATTTTATGGGTTAGTTGCAATTCACGATGTGCCGCACAACTTTTTGACATTTAGAGCGCAAGGTGCTTATACAATTGACTGGGGTGACGGAACACCTACTGAAAATTATACAAGTAATTCAACAGCACGACATGATTATGATTGGGACAATGTTTCATCTGCTACATTAACTAGTAGAGGATATAGACAGTGTATGGTCACTGTAACACCGCAAGGTGGAAACAACCTTACAGCTATTAACCTAAATGATAAACATAACCAAGCAGGTTTAACAAACTATACATCAACCGGTTGGTTAGATATTAAATTTGCTATGAACAATGTAGGTACGTTTTACTTGTATAACTCAGCATGGCGTCATTCTGTATTAGAAAGACTTCACTGGGTTGCATCGTCATCTAGTCAAACAAGTGGTAACCAATTATTTAGACACTGTTGGGCTATGCGCTCAATACCAAACTTACCATTTGCTTCATTAACAGATTGCTTTTTTATGTTTGGACATTGTGATAATTTAGGTGACGACGGATATCCAACATTACCTAGTACAGCAACATCAAACAATTTCCACTATATGTTCTATTTGAACAGACAGTTGCAAACTGCTCCTGTATTAGATACTGGTAATGCTACAAATATGAGTTATATGTTTCGACTTTGTTGTCGAGTAAAGTATATACCTTCGCTTAATTTCCAAAATAATTTATATTCACAATACCAATTCCAAAACTGTTTTAACTTAGAATTATTTAGTGATACGTCATGGGACTTTGACAAAGTTACACGTTGCGAATATATGTTCTCAGGGTGTTATGCTATGAGATACTTACCAGCAATGGATACTAGTTCTGTAACACGTATGGACGGTATGTTCTTGTCACTAAGGTCGTTGACAGAAATGCCAGAAGTTGATCTAAGTGCATGTACTAATGCTTATCGATTAATGGAATCATGTACTAAAGTTAAGTATACACGATTTGTTGGTTCAAACTCGAATATTACACGAATGGATAGAATGTTCCTTGCATGTTATAGACTGGAATATTTACCATCTCTTGATACTTCGAGGATTGAAAGAGCTGATAACATGTTTAACGGTTGTATTAACCTTAAACGTTTAACTCAAGATACGTTTGATCTAAGTGCATGTACACGTATTAATGGTATGTTTGCAGGTATGAATCAGTTGAGAGTTGCGCCTGTATTACTTAATTCTAGTTTAGTTGTTGACCTTGATAACTTGTTTACAAGTTGTTATTACTTAACAGAAATTGGTTATATTGATACACAAAGTGTTACTGACTTTTATCGTATGTTTATTAACTGTTACTCACTAACAGGCCTTGATTGGGAATTAGACTGTAGAAGTGCTACGCGACTACGTGGTATTTTCCACAGTTGTATTTCATTGCGTAAATCACCAGCATTACGTAACATTAACTTAGTTAATGAAGCTACAGAATTCCGTGATTTATACTATAATTGTAATTCGCTGCAAGAATTTACAAACATAGAATTAGATACGTCGAATGCTACTACTTTTTATTATATGTTCTATAACTGTTTGAGTTTAGCAACAATTCCGTTTAACATTGATACAAGTAAGTGTATTGACATGCGTGGAATGTTTAGATACTGTCGTGTGTTAGAATCGTTTAATCAAACTAATGATTCATTTGATACTACATGGCTTCGTAACTATGATGCAATGTTTTGGGATTGTCATAATTTACAAGAAGTTCCGGATATTGAAATAAACAATATTAATACTGATATTGATGGAAATGCAGTTACTCAAAACTTAAACCTAGACTATATTTTCTATGGTTGTTACAATCTTCGAGAAATTCCAACTAACTTCTTTAACAAAACTTATTTAGATGCAGGTGGCACTCCAAAGAGCTTTGACGGTTATAGATTGTTTAGTAACTGTTTTACAATTAATACATTACCCAATATGAGCTTTGGACAAATTAATAGATTTTATCAATTCTTAATTAGTTGTCGTAATATTGAATATCTACCAACAATGGATACTTCAAATGGCGGCGACATGAGATACGCTTTTGCATACATGTATGCTCTTAGAGAAATGCCAGCTGGTGTTGATTTATCAAGTTGTACTACTGCATATGCATTTGCTATTAACCCAAGAGCAATGACGTATCTTCCGGACTTAAATGGACCTGGTGCAAGTTGTACTGACTTCCGTTACATGTTCTATGGCAGTGAGACTCTTACGAATGTAGATGCTACATTTGATACTAGCAGCGCAACAAATGTTGCACGTATGTGGGGTTATTGTAGAGCACTTAAAAAATTACCAGGAACTTATGATTTTAATAATGTTACTACTGAGTCAACTAGTGCAGCAGCAGGTGTAAATCAATTTATTATAGACTGTAGTTCTCTACAAGAAATTAATGTTATTAATTTACGTAGACAGATGGATTTCAAAAATGCAAGTTTTGATAGAGATCAAATTGTAAATATGTTTAATAACTTAGTTGACAATAGTAGCCCTGAGTTAAAGCCAGACGGTACAACACGGGCTACAGCATATACATTGTTTATAGGTGGTAACTTCGGATTGCAAACATTAACTCAAACTGATAGAGATATAGCTCTTAATAAAAATTGGATTCTAAACGGATAAGGTAACATAATGACAGAAATTACAGAAATAACGCAAGACAACACACAGTCGGGATTTTATTGCATGATTGACGGAGCCTTAGGGTTTGCTCCAAATTTTGTTCAATGGCCCGATGGCACAACTATTCAGCGTTCAGAGAAAGACACTTATAGCTATCCTGTTAATGGATATAGTTGGTTTGACTCACGAGCAGCAGCAAAAAGATTTTTTAATTATATTGAAGAGCCGCAAGGTGATGCTACATTAAGAGATACAGAAGACATGCAGTTTGGAACGTCTTCAAATTCATTTATTGTTGGACCTATTCCGCCCGACAACGATCCGGACGATGACGATCAAGGCATACTAGAAAAACCAGATCCTTATGTTGAAGACGGACCTTTGCCAAATCCTATTGGAATAGTATATGACATTGATATGCCTCCTGCACATGCAGAAGATGCTCACTTAGCTGATCCGTATGAATTTGATCCTACATTGGAAATGGATGTTCCGCATCAATAATAAAACAAAAGGACCGTAATGGTCCTTTTTATATTAAATCCATCACATCAAATATTGTTTCTAATTTATTAACTATAATTTTTGTAGAAAAACTTCTGCGTAACCCTTGATGTAAAGGTTTAGGCGCATCTCTAATTTCACTCCATGCCCAGCCTTTATGCTCATTGCTTAGAATAGGCAAGAACTCTTCATCTACTACACATAGATATGTATGAAAGTTAAATTTTTCATCGCTAGAAATAAATGTTTCTAATGGAATTGATTTGAGTATGTGAGGTAGGAACCCTATTTCTTCTTCAACTTCTCGTTGTAGACCTTGCCATGCACTTTCGTCTTTTAAATTAGTGCCGCCAACAAGTCCCCAAGTACCGCGATTTTTACCTTCGGCCTTTTGTAATAAAAATATTCTTTTGGTTTGCTTTGAATAAAAAAGCGCACCACTGCAAACTATCTCGGTCATACTAATAGTTAGCCGTCGAGCTGCATTCCCCAGGTTCCTCCTGAGTATTCACCTTCGTATGAACGTATCCAAAACTCTCCGGTCCATTTATATTGATAAGATGTATTAAGATTAGTTACGTATGTAACTGTTGACGTTTCACTTGCATCAAATACGATTGACCAAGAACTACCGTCCCATTCAACAATGTCGTTTTCGCCAGCAATAAAGTCACTATTATTAGAATTTTTCCAAGCATCTGATCCGTCTGTGTTTTCTGCATTACCAATATCGCCTAGTAACATTAATCGTATACCGGGTGACTTTTCTTGTGTAGGATCAAATCTTAATGGATCAACAATGTAATCAATTGATGTTCTTGTTCCTGCAGGACCTGTAATAGCAGTATCGTCTCTAAACTCATCAAAGT